>Ga0310122_10000267_pt1 | contig 33807 bp, 37 predicted proteins | sample CB6_Bottom_1051__FD_203503 | JGI IMG/M metagenome (GOLD analysis project Ga0310122, IMG submission 203503) | Marine microbial communities from Western Arctic Ocean, Canada - CB6_Bottom_1051 | ecosystem: Environmental > Aquatic > Marine > Oceanic | place: Canada: Western Arctic Ocean | collected...
ATTCGGGCACCAGACAGATAAAGGTTATATACAAAGCACCTGCCAATGTCAGGCGTGTCATCACTTTATCAATGTATTTAGATGTCTGCTCACCTGGACGAATACCTGGGATAAATGCGCCAGATTTTTTCAGGTTGTCTGCTGTTTCACGCGGGTTAAAAACCAACGCTGTGTAGAAAAAGCAGAAGAAGATGATAGCCGCAGCTAAAACCATTGCATACAAAGGCTGACCTGGAGTCAACGTTGTAGCAATTGCTTGTAGCACATCAGCAACCGGACCTTCACCCTGGCCGAACCAGCTTGCAATTGTACCAGGGAACAGAATTATACTGCTAGCGAAGATTGGTGGAATAACACCCGCCATATTTACTTTCAGAGGTAAATGCGTGCTTTGAGCAGCAAATACTTGACGACCTTGTTGACGCTTGGCGTAGTTAACAACGATACGTCGTTGACCACGTTCAAAGAATACAACAAGATAAGTAACAGCGAATACTATAACCGCAACCATCAACAGTACAAAAACATTCAAATCACCTTGGCGCGCCATTTCGGCTGTCGAACCAATAGCAGACGGCAGGTTAGCTACAATACCAACAAATATTAGAACTGAGATACCGTTACCGATACCGCGTTCTGTTATCTGTTCGCCCAACCACATAAGGAACATAGTACCGGTTACTAAACTCACCACTGCGGTGAAATAGAATCCCATACCTGGGTTAACAACTAACCCGTTCATCATGCCCGGTAAGCTAGTAGCAATACCGATTGATTGGATAGTAGCAAGCACAAGCGTGCCGTAGCGTGTGTACTGGCTTATCTTTTTACGCCCTTGCTCACCTTCTTTCTTAAGCTCTATAAACGGCGGATACATATGCGTTAATAGTTGCGTAATAATCGAAGCCGAGATATACGGCATGATACCCAGTGCTAACACTGAAGCTCGCTCAAGCGCACCACCGCTAAACATGTTGAACATCTCAACAATGGTGCCCTTTTGTTGCTCGAAGAAATCGGCAAGTACAGCGGCGTCAATCCCAGGGATCGGCACAAATGAACCTAGACGGTAAATTATGATAGCACCCAATACGAAGAGTAATCGGCGCTTCAATTCCGAAAGTCCACCTTGTGCACTTTGTGTATCTTGACCTGGTTTAGCCATTAGTACTTCCTTAGTCTTCTACCTTGCCTCCGGCAGCTTCGATAGCTTCGCGTGCACCTTTAGAAGCCTTAAGGCCTTTAACGGTAACAGCGCGTGAAACTTCGCCAGATTTAACAACTTTAACGAACTGAACGTTCTTTTTAACTAGACCAGCTGCTTGTAACGCGCTTAGGTCTACCACATCGCCTTCAACTTTAGCGATTTCGTATAGGTTAATTTCTGCAGATACTAAAGATTTGCGAGAAGTGAAACCGAACTTAGGTAGACGACGTTGCATAGGCATTTGACCGCCCTCAAAACCAACGCGTACTTTACCGCCAGAACGTGATTTTTGACCTTTGTGACCACGGCCACCAGTCTTACCAAGACCAGAACCGATACCACGACCAACACGTTTTGGAGCAGTTTTTGAACCTGCAGCAGGTGAAAGTGTATTCAAATGCATCGAATTACCCCTCTACCTTAACCATGTAATAAACCTGGTTGATCATACCACGCACACATGCTGTGTCTTCTAACTCGACAGTGTGATTGATACGACGTAAACCAAGACCGCGTAATGTAGCTTTATGCTTCGGTAAACGACCGATAGAGCTTTTTACTTGTGTTACTTTTACAGTTTTATTAGCCATGGTTTACCCCAAAATCTCATCTACTCGAAGACCACGTTTTGCAGCGATCGACTGAGGAGAATTCATGTTCTCAAGAGCTGAGATCGTTGCACGTACAACGTTGATCGGGTTAGTAGAACCGTAACATTTAGAAAGTACGTTCTGCACACCAGTCACTTCAAGTACTGCACGCATAGCACCACCTGCAATGATACCAGTACCTTCAGATGCTGGTTTCATAAACACTTGTGAGCCAGCATGACGTCCTTTAACAGGATGCTGTAATGTGTTGCCATTTAGGTCTACGTTGATCATGTTACGACGTGCTTTTTCCATTGCTTTTTGAATAGCAGCTGGAACTTCACGTGCTTTACCATAACCGAAACCTACTTTACCTGCGCCATCACCAACTACAGTTAGTGCAGTAAAGCTAAAGATACGACCACCTTTAACTACTTTAGACACACGGTTCACCGCGATTAGCTTTTCAGCTAAATCAGGCTGTTGTTGCTTTGCTTCTACGTTAGCCATTGTCTACTCCTAGAATTGCAAACCGGCTTCACGCGCAGCATCCGCTAGCGCCTTCACACGGCCGTGATATTTAAAGCCACTGCGATCAAAAGCAATCTTTTCGATGCCTTTGTCAGCCGCACGTTCAGCAACCGCTTTACCAACTGCTTGTGCAGCTGCAACGTTGCCTGTGCCTTTAACTGTTTCGCTAATAGCTTTCTCAACAGTAGAAGCAGCAGCCAGTACATTACCCTCAGCGTTTACAACTTGAGCGTAAATGTGACGTGGCGTGCGGTGGATAACAAGACGCGTTGTGCCTTGTTCAATATAATTTCTACGAGTGCGTTTAGCACGACGTAGACGAGCTGTTTTTTTATCCATCGTCTTACCTTACTTCTTCTTAGCCTCTTTACGGCGTACATTCTCATCTGAATAACGAACACCTTTACCTTTATAAGGCTCAGGTTTACGGTATGCACGAATGTTAGCAGCTGTTTGACCAACTAACTGCTTGTCTACGCCCTTAACTAGAACTTCTGTTTGGCTTGGAGTTTCAATCGTAATTCCTTCAGGAACTGCGAAATTAACTGGGTGCGAGAAACCAAGAGTTAAGTCTAAAACTTTGCCCTTAGCTGCAGCACGGTAACCAACACCTACTAACTGAAGTTTCTTCTCGTAACCTTCATGCGTACCAACAACCATGTTGTTGATTAGAGCGCGAGCAGTACCTGCTTGTGCCCATGCATTGGCTACGCCTTCACGAGGTAAAGTTGTAATAACGTTGTCGTTAACTTGTACTTCAACAGCATTGTTGATAGTACGAGTAAGTTCACCGTTTTTGCCTTTAACTGTGATTTCCTGGCCTTTTAATGTAACTTCTACACCGGCAGGAACGTTTATTGGTGCCTTTGCTATGCGAGACATAGTTCCCCTCCGATTAAGCTACAAAACCAATGATTTCACCACCAACGCCTGCACTACGTGCTGCGCGGTCTGTCATTAGGCCTTTAGAAGTTGATACGATAGCGATACCTAAACCACCCATTACCTTCGGTAATTCGTCACGTCTCTTATAGATACGTAGACCAGGGCGACTTACACGCTGGATATTTTCAATAACAGCTTTGCCTTCGAAGTACTTTAACTCGATAGAAAGCTCAGGTTTAACATCACCACTTACTGCGAAGTCTGCGATGTAACCTTCATTTTTTAATACATTAGCTACTGCTACTTTCAGTTTCGAATTAGGCATCGTTACAGATACTTTCTTCGCTGACTGACCGTTACGGATTCGTGTAAATAAATCCGCGATAGGATCTTGCAAGCTCATAGTCTTACTCCCATGATTCTATTACCAGCTAGCCTTTTTAAGGCCAGGAATTTCACCGCGCATAGCTGCTTCGCGAACTTTAATACGGCTCATGCCGAATTTGCGAAGGAAACCATGTGGGCGGCCCGTAATGTTACAACGATTACGTTGACGTGCAGGGCTAGAATCACGAGGTAAAGCTTGTAGCTTAAGTACCGCGTCCCAACGATCATCTTCAGATGTATTAACATCACTGATGATAGCTTTTAGTGCTGCACGCTTTTCAGCGTACTGAGCAACTAGTTTAGTGCGCTTTGCTTCGCGCGCTTTCATAGAATTCTTTGCCATAACCCTACCCTTATTTCTTGAATGGGAAGTTAAACGCTTCTAACAACGCACGGCCTTCCTCATCTGATTTCGCAGATGTAGTGATTGTGATATCCATACCGCGTACACGGTCTACTTTATCATAATCAATTTCTGGGAAGATGATTTGTTCACGTACGCCCATGCTGTAGTTACCACGTCCATCAAAAGACTTAGCACTTACACCACGGAAGTCACGGATACGTGGGATAGCGATTGAAACCAAACGCTCAAAAAAGTCCCACATACGCTCGCCGCGTAGGGTTACTTTACAACCAATCGGGTAACCTTCACGCACTTTGAAGCCAGCAACAGATTTGCGTGCTTTAGTGATTAAAGGTTTCTGACCAGAGATAGCTTCTAGATCCGCAACAGCGTTATCTAAAATCTTCTTGTCAGCTAAGGCTTCGCCCACACCCATATTTAATGTGATCTTCTCGATCTGAGGGACTTGCATGACAGAGCTGAAACCAAACTTCTCTTGAAGTTCAGCAACTACTTTGTCTTTATATACTTCATGCAGTTTCGCCATCATTCTACTCCAACTATTAGATAGTTTTACCAGTAGATTTAAAGATACGTAATTTCTTACCATCTTCAATCTTGAAACCTACACGATCTGCTTTGCTCGTTTCCGAGTTGTAGATCGCAACGTTTGATACGTCGATAGACGCTTCTTTCTCAACAATACCGCCAGCTTGGTTCAACTGTGGAACCGGCTTTTGGTGTTTCTTGATTAAGTTAATGCCTTCGACAAATACTCGACCAGACTCGGTTACAACTGAAAGCACTTTGCCGCGCTTACCTTTGTCTTTACCTGCTAGTACGATTACTTCGTCATCACGACGGATTTTTGCTGCCATGATAGACTCCTTACAGTACTTCTGGGGCTAGTGAAACGATTTTCATGAACTTTTCATTACGAAGTTCGCGAGTCACAGGGCCGAAAATACGAGTACCAATAGGCTGCAAGTTATCATTTAAGATAACAGCCGCATTGCTGTCGAAACGGATCAATGAACCGTCTGGACGACGAACGCCTTTTTTGGTACGCACAACTACCGCGTTTTTAACATCACCTTTCTTCACTTTACCGCGAGGAATCGCTTCTTTTACAGAAACTTTAATGATATCGCCAATCGCTGCATAGCGACGGTGTGAACCACCAAGGACTTTTATACACTGCACTTTGCGAGCGCCGCTGTTATCAGCAACTTCCAGCTGAGTTTGCATTTGGATCATGTTAATGACCTCCGGTGTAGTAATTACAACTTGTCTTAAATTTGTTTAAAATCAAGACATTTCGATTGAATTCCACTCAAAAAACATACTAGATGTCTCTTAAGGGCGGGCAATTGTATCAGCATTGAGGAGGGAGTGGTAGGTTATTTTTTAATTAATTTAATGCAGAGGCTAAATTAGAAACTGGTTTTTTATGCTATCTATCTAAATTACAGGTGGTTATAAAACAAACAAGGCACCTTTACGGTGCCTTGTTTTATATCAGTAATTAAAATTAGCCAAACAAACCTTTTAATTTGTCTTTAATTTTGTCTTTAGCTTTTTCTTTTGCTTCGTCTTTAACCGCACTGCCTATATCTAATTTTATGCCAACATCATGAAATGGGCCTTTTATCCTCAGGGGAATTTTAAAGCCAGTGCTATCATCGGTAGTACCCTGACCTTCAATAGAATCAACTAAACCTGTTACTAGGCGGTAATTAACCTGAGTTTGCGGTAAATCAACGTCTCCTTCACCTGAAATACGTATTAAGGGGCTGATCAACGATAAATCAGTATTTTTGCCTACGCCATTGGTAAAGTTAAAACTACCAGAAAGTGCAGAGAAATCTGTTTTCTCAGATTCCTCAAATCCTGTATCTAATCCCTCAGACACGGCATTAAAGTTGCCTTTAACTAGCTCTTTCCCCTTACGCACCATTTCTGCTACGTTTGCTCCCTTAACTGCACCATCAGCGAACTTGAATCCTAGTTTACCATTAAGCGCGTTAATAAACGTTTTTTGGCTTTGCCCTGCTGTGGTTAGATTCCAGTTTAAAGAGCCCTTGCCCATTAGCTTATCAAAGCCTGCAGCATCGCTAAGTAATGGCTGTGCGTCTATTTTATCTAAATCGAAGTTGGTTGCTATTTTATAAGGGGTATTTTGAGCATTGATAGTCACCACCCCTTTACCTGTTCCTTCATAAGCCGCAAAGCTGTCTAAACTTAATTTAGCAACGCTATTTTTTAGTGCCACAGTAAACTGGTTGGCGCCGAGTTTAATATCGTTCGCTTTTAAGCCACTTGAACGGACAATCACATTTGCATCTAATGCATTCAAGCCACTTAAATCAATTTTAGTATCATCCCACACTATTGGCTCTGCAGGCTTAGAGTCGTCTTTTGCTGGGACTTCTTTTTTAGCTACGGTTTCAGGTAAGTAAGGATTTAAATCAAGCATGCCTAAGTCAATATCAGCATTAACAGCTAAGCGACTGCCTAAATTTAACTTACTTTTACCTTTAATCTCGAGTGCATCGAGCGTTGCTACTAATTCAGTTAAGTTAAACTCTTCACCGAGTAAGTGCATTTCGGCATTGATGCTAAAGGCGTTAAACGCATTGTTTTTAGCGTTTAAGTCAACTCCTTGCCAGTTAGCAATATTTTTAACCGAATCACCGTTAAGTGTTAAAAGTCCTTTAATGTCTTGGCCTTGTTTGGCTATGCTGCCATCAAACATTAGATCTACTAAACGTGAGTTAAGCGTTTGCTTTACATTAAATGTGGCGCCTTCAATCGCTTTTGCTGGTGTATTAAGTTTTACATCAAGCTCAAATCGCTCTTGCATATAAGTAATAGCACCGGTTACTTCAAGCTGTTTACGCAGTGAAGGCAGTAATATAGCCAGTTCTAAATCGCTAATTTGTTGTTTAGCACCCGTTTGACCATCTAAATAAGTAAATGACCCGCCATAAATAGCGACTTCACCTAATTGAATATCAAAGTTTTCAGGTAGTTTGACTGCCTCTCCCGCTTGAGTTTGTTGCTCTGGTTGCTTGGCCACTGCATCAAATAACTGCCAGTTTGCTTTGCCGCTTTTATCGGTTTCTAGCAAAATATCAGGCTCATTAATTACAAACTTTTCTAGCTTTAGTTCGCCACCGAGTAATGAAAGCCAAGGAATATGAACAGCAAGTTGCTGCATACTTGCCATATCAGCGCGAGAGCCACTGGGCATATTGGCAAAATGCACATCACTAAGCTCCAGCTTTAATGCAGGAAATACACTGAGGGTTTTATCTCCCTTTATCGTTAATGTGCGCCCAGTTGTTTTTTCTACCTGCTCAGACACTTTATTAAAAATGGTATCGGTAGGAATTAAAAATGGTGCAGCAACAATTAACGCTATGCATAGCAATAATATGACACCAATAACTTTAAATAAGGTCTTCATGATCATCCTTTCAAACGTGCAAATAATGTTCTTATCATAGCGGGAGTTAGCGCCAAAAGCATTGCCCAATAACTAAAAATCTACTTTCCTACATTCTAACGTGGGTATATGAATTGTAACTGAAACATTTTGATACCTTTAGGTTACAAAAAAATATTGACCAAATGATACCTACAGGTTACATTGATACCTACAGGTTACAAAATATAAATTAACACTTCCACAGGATGGACTTTATGAAACAACAAGATATTAAAACTGAAGAAAAACTTATGAGTCAGAACGCATGGTTTTCGGTGTTTATGGGTATCACTTTACTAATAATCAGTGGCTACCCAATTATCGGAAACACGTCAGCGCCGTTGCTGATTTTAGGAAGCGCCGCATTTCTTGGTTCTTTCCTTATGTTTGTAATTAGAGGTGGCTTTACATGGAGAATGAAATATCACCTTACTTATAAAGATGAATACTTAAATACTATAGATACTATTGCTTATAAACATGTTGTATTAGCATTGTTATTTAGTATGGGCACGGTTTATTTATTCTCTGAAGGCCTAACTTTACACATATCTCATAGCATGATGGCTACTTTTTACCTTGCTATTATGTGTTTGGCATACGGAATTTCTATTTTTTGGCAAAGCCGTGATTAGGAGTTAATGTGCAAAATCATATAGCTGAATTTCGTAAAAAGGCAGGGCTTTCACAGCAAGAGCTTGCTGATGCTATTAATGTATCACGCAAAACCATTAGCACGGTAGAAACGTCACGCTTTACTCCTTCAGTGACCATTGCTTTGAAAATAGCTCGGCAGTTTAATACTACTGTGGAGCTATTATTTACACTGGAAGAAGTAGATTAAAGCTTTTAAATGCAATCTTGTGTTAATTAACTTACCAAGATTGCATCCCCTGTATTCTCCGGTATGATGCACGCCCCTGTTGCTGCTGGCTTATTTAAGCTAAAATGAAGCGACTAAAAAGTATATCTAACCGGAGAGTCTACAAGGCATGAAGAAACTGCTAATTTCACCGTCAAAAATGGCATTAGGCGAGCAAGAAAGTCAAATTTATCAAAATATTCTGAAGCAATCTTCAGAGCTAAGCCTAAACCTGATGGCTGTGAAAGTGGAAAACCATCCAGAAGACTTTTTAGGTTGGTGTTATGAGCTATTAAGTGCAAGCCGCGACCGTATTAATTACGACTTACTCGAAACCCAACAATTACCACTATTAAAAAAGCTGCATGACCAACTTATTTCAGCCATTAGCTTTTTACAGTTAAAAACATTACGGGTAGCACCTTGGCCAGTAGTGAGTATGTTTGTAGATCAACATAAAGAACTGGTGGCACTTGATGAGCAGCTACGTTTAACTACTTATATTGCAGGCCTACGTGAAAAGCCGTTAAAAGAGATGATCCCTGAAGACTTACTCGCTTTTAGCGGTAAGCATATGGCATCACTCGATCCGAGTACTTATAACTTTGATGTAGAATGGTTTGCCTCTACCAAAAGCGCCAAAGGTTTTCACCAGATGCTGGCTGACCTGCCAGGTGCCTTCGACGATGCGCTTAGCAACATTCCACTTGAGGGTGATGTAGCCCAAACAAATTATCAGCAATTTGTAGTTGCTTACTTGAGTGCATTTAATGGTAGTGATGAAAAACCAACACTGGCACCTGCCACCCGCTTATTAGCAATGCGCCGCCCTGATGTATTTACACCAATAAGCAATAGCCGCTTAGATGCACTTTGCTCAGCTTTAGGTATCACCAAATTAAATAACCGCGACTTTGAGCGTTATTGGCAAGATGTAGTACAAAGTATTCACGCTATGTCATGGTTTAAAATGGCCAATGCTGGTAGTGAACTAGAAACACAGTTGGTGGATATTAAAGCGCTTATACCTTGCTTTTTCTATTATGCAGATACTAATACTGCAGATAACTCTAACTACATTAAGCTACTTAATAAACCTACACGTAGCACTTCTAGCAGCAGTAAAGCGCCACGCCGAGGCAAAGAATCTGCTGAGATTTTAGTGGATCGCGCGCTTGCTGCTGATGATATTCCAGAACATATTCGTGCTAAACGTGACTCTATTATTAGCGAAGTACAAAAAGGCCGCGGTGTTAACGAAACAATTACCCTAATGCGTGCCATTTTTGGTTAATTAACCCACAAGAAAAATAAAATAGCCTAGCAGCGCTTTGATGGTGCAGCTAGGCTATTTTTTGCACCAGCAAAGTGAACCTGCTAAATAATTACTTTTCTATCCCTACCTCATATTATTTTCAATACATTGTTTTAAATAGTAAAAATAATTTATAAACGAATAAGTTTAATTTGGCACACACAGTGCAAATACCCCATTAGTAACATAATAAAATGCCGCCAAACAAAAGGTTGTAGTCGTTCATAATAAAAAGCCTTGGCGTGCAAAATCATACAATGGGAAATGAGACATGCTAAAACTACAAAAAACAATATTGATCAGTGCATTGGCATTAACAGGAATGACATCAACTACTGCATTTGCTGAAGTAACAGCAAATGCAGCAGCCACTTCAAACTACTTATGGCGCGGACAAGAGCAAACTGGTGGCGATGCTGCTGTATCTGGCGGTATTGATTACGCTAATGAATCTGGCTTTTATGCGGGTACTTGGGCGTCAAATGCGTCTTGGGCCGATGAAATGACCTACGAACTAGACTTATACGCCGGTTTTGGCGGCGCAATTAATGAAAGCGTGAGTTATGACGTAGGGTATATCTATTATGCGTATCCTGATGCGGCATCAGGTGCCGATGCTGATTTTTCAGAAGTTTATGGCAGCATTAGTGTGCAAGGTTTTACATTTGGTGCAGCCGTACTTGCAACATCTGCAGCCAGTGGTGATGGTACTGATTTTGGTGATTCATTGTATTTAAATGCCGATTACAGCTTCGCTGTTGGTAGCAATGGCACAGAAATGGCGCTACACATAGGGCATTACTCAGGCGATTTCATCGGTGATGATAATATTATTGATTATGGTGTATCGGTGTCTAAAGATGGTTTTACTTTTGGCCTATCAGATAACGACATGGACGGCTCAGATGTAAAAGCTTATGTAGCCTACGCTGTCGACTTTAGCTTATAAAAAGAATGTGTTACTGCTGCAACACTAAGGGCCGCAAGGCCCTTTCTCATGTTTAAACTACCTAGAAAAAAGTTGTTCAAAAAAAAACAATAAGATAACATTTAAATTCTAAATCACGATTAAGGATTATTATAAATTTATCAAAGACATTTACCGCTATTTTAGCAATTACCCTAATTACAATGAGCTGATTAAGTTATGCAACCATGACATGCAGTTGTACATCAGGTAGCATGGCCATTGTGCATGATGGCAATACTGTTAGTTACTCTTGCTCTGATGGTGGTCGTGTTACTTGCATGATAAAGTTAAATTAAGCGTTATTTAGAAAGGCGTATGCCTTTCTCTTCTAAGGATAGTAAAATGAAATACGTATTTTTAATTGCACTTGTTATTGTCACCGCTGTAGGTATTAGTATTTTAAATACAGAGCAGCCTTCAAAACCTCCGCTAACCCACATACAATCAACTGATGAAGCAGTTCTTAGTAATGAAAACGCTAAGCCTCCAATTGAGCCAAATACCCTATTTAGTAAAACCCCTGAACCATCTGTCAAACAGCACAAAGTTGTAAATCAAAAAGTGGCAACGATATCTAAATCATCTACTTCAAACCCCCACGTTTTCTCTGAAGAGTTTGTTTCAACTGAGGATGGAAAAGAATTTGTTTCAAAAAAAGCATTGGACGACGTATTTAAAAATGATACTTCAATATTACTGCAGCGCATGTCTGATATTGAATACTCTGAAATAGCACAAATACGTAAAGATAAGCTAAATGAGTTTATTCTAAATGAATTAAAAGACGTGACTATTTTACAGCAAGATCTCGAGTGTGCAGGGAAGGTTTGCGCACTAGAACTTACTTATACACAAAGTAGTAATCAAGCATCTATTGAGACTCTTTCAAGTTTTTCTAAAAACTATTCTTTTCAGCAATTTACTGAAACCGAAAATGGTGATAAAAAACTCAAAGCACTATACATCGCAACAGATAACCCTAGCGGTTTAAGTTTATCTGATAGCTAATTAGATAAATGGCTGTATTTACCTCAAATACAGCCACATAACAATTAAACTTCACTCCTGATTAATCAACATATTGAAACTACCTAATAGCTATAGAGCTTAGTAATACGCACTTTACACTCTACTTTTTATAACACACCACCTTTTGTTAACAATCGGTTACAATTGAGTGAAATTAGTACCTGCTTTTTCCTATATTATTAATCTACTCATTGGTATCAATTGTTTACCAACCCACAAATAGGTTATTAAGGAATAATAATGAAGTCATCTAACGCGCTTTCTGCTTGTATCGATATTTTTATCAGCCCAAGCAAGGCTTTTAACGGGCTAAAAGAAGCTAAAGGCTGGTCTTGGCTTGCTTTTGCACTTCTCGCACTTACTCTTACAGCCTCTGCTTATACATTTTATGCCACTGCAGACTCACAATTTATTTTAGACCAGCAGGTTGCTGCAGCGAGTGTGGATGCCACAATCGGCGAGAAAAAAATGATTCGTCAAAGTATGGAACAAAGCCTCGATAACCAAGTGTGGTTTGCAATTGGTGGTGGGATTTTCGGCCTTCTTTTTATTAATGCACTCCTATCTGGGTATTATATGCTGATATCCAAGCAAGACCCTGATGCTAATTACGGCTATGGTGCGTGGTATGGTTTTGGTGTTTGGAGCATGATGCCGATGGTTATTTCAAGTTTAGGTGTTGTTGCGCTAGTTCTTACAGCCAGTAACAATGAATTACCTATTAGTTTGTTTAATTATGCATCGATAAATCAGTTATTGCTGGGGTTAGAGCTTGGGGATAGCTTCTACACCATGATGGAAAGTTTAAGTATTTTTAGTCTTTGGAGCATAGCTTTGGTTGCTATTGGCCTAAAATGTTGGACTAATTTCAGCTTTAATAAAGCACTTCTTTTTGCGGCGCTACCGACCATTATGATTTACAGCATCTGGACAATTATTATTGTTGCTTAAAGGAATGTAGGTAAACTTTTTTGCCTACCCATTAAATACGGAAATAAAAATGAAAAAAGCGATTATCATTACCCTAGCAATTGCAGCTTTTATTGCTCTTATTGTATCAAAGCAAATTACTGGCGATGAAAAAGCACCAGAAGTAAATGTTGCACAGGTTGAGCAAGGTAGTATTGCAGACTCCATTATGGCCTCTGGCAATTTAGTCTTTAATACTCAAGTGCAGTTACGTTCAGAGGTAACCGGGCGAGTCGATAAGGTCTTTGTTGAAGAAGGGCAAAGTGTAAAACAAGGCGACATTTTAATGCGCTTAGATACCACTGCTTTTGAGTCAGAAGTAACACGTAATAAAGCGGTATTACGAGCTAGCGAAATAGAAATAAAACACAGTAAAACACGCCTTTTAAACATCGAACGTCAATTAAAGCGTCAAAAAGAACTTTATGACGTAGGCCTAGCTGGGCAAGAAGTATACGAGAACTTACAAAATGCACGCGACCTTGCCAAAATAGATATTGAAGCCAGAGTAGAGTCTTATAATCAAGCAAAAGCCTCTCTTTCAATCGCTGAAGATAGACTCAGTAAAAGTGTATTTCGTGCTCCAATGAGTGGCCTGCTCGCCTCAGTAAATATTAAAGAAGGCGAAACCGTTATTGCCGGCACCACTAATATTATTGGCTCAGATTTAATGCTGGTTGCCGACCCAAGCGCTATTTTGGCTGAGCTGAGAGTTGATGAAACTGATATTGCTGGGATTAAACTAGACCAGCATGCTGATATTTATGCTGCTGCGTACCCTAATCAACCATTCACTGGCAAGGTCATTAACATTGGAACATCAGCAAAAAATCAAGCAGGTTCACAAGGTTTATCATTTCGAGTGAAAGTGTTACTTGATAACACCGACAGGCAACTATACGCTGGTATGAGCTGCCGTGCAGAAATCGCAACAAGCATTGCAGTGAATGGCTTAAAGCTCCCTATCGAAGCCGTACAAAAAGAAGATGATAAGACGTTTGTATGGCGTTTAAACGACGATAACACTGTAAGCAAAGCCTATGTAGAAGTGGGTATTTCTTCAGATATAGAGCAAGCCATTACCCAAGGTTTAAATAAAGGGGAGCGAATTGTTATTGGCCCTGCACGCCCTATCAGTAAGCTAAAAGAAAATGATACGGTAAAAGTTAAGCAATCAACTGCCAAGGATGCGCAATAATGTCGGCGGTAATTAAGCTTGAGCATATTAACAAGCAATACAAAATGGGTGAGCAAATTTTTAAAGCCCTTGATGATGTAAACGTGGTCATTAATGAAAACGAGTACGTTGCTATAATCGGCCCTTCAGGTTCAGGTAAGTCAACGTTAATGAACTTATTGGGTTGCTTAGATACTCCGACTACTGGGGACTACTTTTTAAAAGATAAACTTGTAAAAAGTATGACAGAAACCGAGCTTGCTCATCAGCGTAACGAAAGTGTTGGCTTTATTTTTCAGAGCTTTAATTTACTTCCCCGCGCGTCGGCACTTGAGAATGTGATGCAGCCTTTGGTTTATAGGTTTATACCCGCCAAACAACGCAAACAGAAAGCCTTAGATGCCTTGAAACGAGTTGGCCTTGGCGACAAAGTTAGTCATTTATCGAGCCAACTCTCTGGTGGGCAACGCCAGCGTGTTGCCATTGCCCGTGCCTTAGTCACCAAACCGCATATTCTACTCGGTGACGAACCAACCGGGAATCTAGACAGCAAAACCACCACTGAAATTATGGCGCTATTTGATGAGCTACATAATGAAGGCCATACCATTATTTTGGTAACTCACGAACAAGAAATTGCCGACCATTGCCAGCGAGTTATTCGCTTAGTTGATGGCAAGGTAGTGAGCGATGTGCGTAAAGGTGAAGGAGACAAACAGCATGTTTAAATCTGCTATTGCTATTATGGAAGGAACAAAAGCAGCACTAATGGCTATTAAAGCCAATGCCATGCGAAGCGCACTCACTTGTTTAGGGATTATCATTGGGGTTGCCGCGGTTATTACTGTGGTGGCCGTTATGCAAGGCTTTACTAAGCAAATTAACGATCAACTCGCAGATATGGCACCTGATGTAACCACAATTAAACCCTTTACCAGCATTGAACAAGAAATGGTGGGCAAAAACGCTAAACTCACTTACAACGATTTTTTAACCTTAAAAGCACGAGTTAAAGAGGCTGAAACACTCACTGCACTGATGTTTACTTGGCGTTTTTCTGGTGGCGCTGAATATGGGAATAAAAGCCACTCATCACGAGTAATGGGCACAGAACAAGATTATCAAAAAGCGTATAGAACCTTTCCTGAACTTGGGCGCTTTATTCGTGCCGAGGATGATGAAAAGCGCCGTCGAGTCGCTTTTATTGGTCCATCCATTATTGAAAAGCTAAACCTGCCAAAAAACCCTGTAGGCGAATATATTAAACTTGGCGGCGAGTGGTTTAGAATTATTGGTGTTGCTGAAAAGCAGGGTAGTTTATTAGGGTTCGATCAAGACGATTATATTAATATTCCCATCAGTACCATGAGCGCATTAGAGGGTGCAAGTAGCACTAGTAATGTACAAATTATGTTTAGACTCAAAGAAGACAGTGATGAAGAGTTGGTACTTGCTAAAATCACTCGCATTTTACGCCAATTACATAAACTAAAAGACAATCAAGAAAACGACTTTGAATTTGAAACGGCTGAAAAAGCACGCGCTAATGTTGATAAATTTACAGGTAGCGCTACAGCAATTACCGCAGGGATTGTCGGTATCAGTCTTGTTGTTGGCGGTATTGGGGTAATGAACATTATGCTTGTATCTGTCACCGAGCGCACCCGCGTTATTGGTACATTAAAAGCGCTTGGTGCAACACCTGGGTTTATTATGCTGCAGTTTTTAGTCGAAGCCGTAGTACTTTCATTATTTGGTGGTTTAATTGGCTTAGCCATTGGCTATGGGGGTGCTGCACTCATTTCTTTTATGGTACCTAGCATGCCAGACGCTTACATACCTGGCTGGGCAATCATGTTGTCGTTTGGCTTTACCTCGCTAATTGGTATTGTATTTGGTTTAGCCCCAGCGATAAAAGCAGCAAGACTGAATCCAATTGATGCTTTACGTTATGAATAACCGCTCTGAATAGCAACCTGTTTGCTTATAATTGCACCCTAAAACAGCTTACTTCATTGTTTTAGGGTACATATTAGGTTCACTTATCTATTAGCTAAGCCTTGCTACGTGATATAAATACTTTTGCTCAGCGCGGGTTTACAAACTTAAACAGATCAAGCCTTTACTGTAACTTTAAACCAAATACTCTAATAATAAGAAGCGAACAGCCATGCAAGATCACAAAAGCCAACCATTAACCGATTTTATAGAATACCCGCCAAAGGAAATGCTCGAGCGTGCGAATGAGTTTTTACAAACTAGCCAACGCCGCCATAGTATTCGTAGCTTTAGTAACCGCCAGGTGCCAAAAGAAATCATCGAAACCTGTATAAAAGCGGCAGGTACAGCGCCTAGTGGCGCAAACCACCAGCCATGGCATTTTGTAGCCATTAATAGTAGTGATGTTAAAAAGCAAATACGAGAGGCCGCTGAAAAACTAGAGCGCTCTTTCTATGAAGGTCGCGCAGGCGAAGAATGGCTTGATGCATTAAAACCTTTAGGCACCGATGCTAATAAACCCTATTTAGAACACGCACCATGGTTGATTGCAGTGTTTAGTCAAAAAAAGGGGGGTGTAAATACGGACGATAAAAACACTAATTACTATGTGCATGAATCAGTAGGGCTGGCCACTGGTTTTTTAATTCAAGCACTACACCGAGCAGGCCTTGCAACCTTGACCCACACGCCAAAACCAATGAGCTTTTTAACCGATATTTGTGGCCGTGATAAAGACAACGAACGTCCTTATATGCTATTAATTGCAGGCTACCCCGATGAGCATGCAACGGTGCCACTGCATGCACTTGATAAAAAGTCGCTGGATGAAATAGCCACTTTTATTTAACCTGAACTCTGATTAAGAGAATTACTAATACTTTGAATATAAATGATATTTATGTTTACTTTCTCTAGCGCTGGAAATAGCTGCTTGAGATAGATTTATTATCCAGAGTTCAAGTTATTTAGTTATTGGTTGATAATCCACTGCTATTTTATCGCCAGCTTTAAGACCCGTAATAATATGTTGCTGATTATCAATCTGCTCACCTAAGCGCACAAAACGACGCTCAATTTTGTCAGCTTTAATGACATACATCATACTGAGCTGTCCAAAGTCATGTATCCAATTAGGGTTAACAAGCACACCTTGGGTGTTTTCAAACGGTAAATGCAATTGTGCATATAACCCAGGGATCATCCCTGGCTGTGGCTCAATTTCTAGCCGGATCAGTAAGCTACGTGCAGCGTTATCAACGACTGGTACAATTTCACTGATATTTGCAAACGTTGTTAGATCGAGCGAAGGTAAACTCACGTTTAAACGATCGCCTAACTTAAGCTTTACTGCTTGTTGCTCTCGTACATTAAAAGCAAGTTGAAGTTGTTTTGGATTATAAAGCGTTAACAACGGTATGCCAGGCGAGGCTGTATCGCCAGGTTCGGCTAAACGCTCAACAACTACACCCGAGATTGGGGCTTTAATTTGCGTGTAATTAAGTGATACCTGCGCCTGGGTTTGCTGCTGTTTTGCTCCAGCTAAGTTGGCAGTTAAGTTATCAAATTTTGCTTTAGCATCATCAAGGTCACTCACTGGTACTAGCCCTTTTCCCTGTAACTCAGTTACTCTAATGAGTTGCTTTTTAGCTTGGTTTAATGAGGCTTGCACCGCATTAATATTTGCCTCACTTTGTGCCAGCAACGCTTTAAAGTCATCTTGCTTTAGGGTGATCAATAAGTCACCTTGACTAACCTTATCACCGGCACGCACTTTAAATTGCTTTACTTGTGCCATTACATTTGACGAAATTTGGGTGTTTTGTTTCGCAATTACACTCCCTGGTACATGCTCTGTTCGCGAAATAGTTTGCAGCTCAACAGTGACCACCTCACCTTGATATTGAGTAACTGGAATCTCTTTTAACCCTGCAGGCTGTTTATCACTAAAGCTACCGGCCATGTATAGCACTGCTACAATAACCACAACCAATGCACTGATTGCGCCAAAAATTTTTGATTTACCCTGCATGTGCTTCTTCCTCTGGGTTTGTAAACACTAAATAATAAACAAGCGGTACAACAAATAACGAAAACACGGTAGACGCCACGATGCCAAAAATAATTGCTATGGCTAATCCGCTAAATACTGGGTCAAGTGTGATCACTAAGTTACCTAACAAAGTAGTTCCGGCGGTTAATAATACTGGGCGCATTCGTACCGTCCCTGCAGCAATAAGTGCCTCTTTTATTGCCATCCCCTGAGCACGTGCTTGGTTAATAAATTCGACTAAAATAAGTGAATTACGTACTACAATACCTGCTAAGGCAATCATGCCTATCATCGCAGTAGCGGTAAATAATACCGGCTCAGGAGCCCCCGCTATGGTGCGTTCACCAAATTGATTGAGTAACCAAAACCCAGGCATAATACCAATCACTGTTAATGGAATAGCCGACATAATAATCAGCGACAAACTAACAGATTGAGTTTGAATGCGTAAAATAATAAATATAGCACTGAGCGCAAAGGCAAAAGCAATGCCCATATCCCTGAACACATCAATGGTGATGCGCCACTCACCTTCACCACTAAAGTTAACATCAGTTCCTTGCGGTAATTGCCATGGCGCGGTTCCGCCATTATTAAAAAAGTGCCGTGTTAACCACGCGTTTTTTTCAAACCCATGATCACTTGCGTTTAAATCGGCATTTATATCCGCAATAACCTCTGCAGGCGTGCGTCCATTTAGTTCGGCCATCACATAAATAACGTCACGCTGATCTTTACGCATTAGTGTGTCGGCCACGTTTAATGGTTTAAACTCTCCGAGCTCTGAAAGCGCCACTAAAGGCCTGGGGGCACTTGTTATACCTAACTCATTACTGGTTTTAGCTAAGTCCCTATCCCCTCTTACTTGCAGTGTAAGTAATTGTGAAAGCTGATTACGTTCGCTATAAGGCAATTGTAATTGTATTGGGACCGGCTGCGTTTCATCGCTTACATACAACACACCAACCTGTTGTCCCTGCGAAGCAATACTGAGTGTTTGCGCAATATTTTGGGTAGCAACAGCACTGAGCGCTGCTTTGGTTTTATCCGTAATAAAGCGCTGTAATGGGGCTAGGGCAACTAAAGATGTGTCAACCTCAACAACATGAGGCTCTTGGCGTAAACGTGCAGCAACATTTTGAGCTGCCTGCCTGTGGGTATGCTTATCAACAAAGGGATCACGATACACTTCAGCAACTAAAGTACTCAACACCGGTGGCCCAGGTGGTACCTCGACCACTTTGATAACAATGCCATTTTTTGCTAAAGGAGCAAGTTGTTCGCGTAGCCGCATAACCACCCCATGCGATTGATGATCTCGTGCTGATTTATCCACCAGCAATACTCTGAGTTCTGCTAAGTTAGCGGCTTCACGGCGATAATAACCACGCACCATGCCATTAAAATCCATACTAGAGGGCTGCCCAACATATGCGGCTATTTCACTGACTTCATTTAACTGCCATGTGAGGGTTTGAACTTGCTTAGTAAATGCAGCCGTGCTCTCTAGATTAGTACCCTCTGGCATATCTATAAGTACTTGCAGCTCATTTTTATTATCAAAAGGCAGGAGTTTTAATGGTACCAAGCGCATCACGGGTAACATGGCGCTGATAATAAACAATCCTAACGTTATCCATAGCACCCATTTAGCTCGCACTTTTGAGGCAAGTAGTGGACTAAGTAATCTTTGGTATAAACCCGCTTTAGGCTCAAGCTCAGGTTGTTCTAGGGTGTTTGGTTTAAGCAATTTCATTGCCAACCATGGGGTGACAAAAAAAGCTACCAAAGTAGACACCATGACACTAATGGGCACGTTAAACGCCATGGGTGCCATGTATGGCCCCATCATTCCGGTAATAAACGCCAGTGGAATAAACGCCACCATAATGGTGAGTGTAGACATAAGTAAGGCATTTCGAATTTCGCTCATTGCGCCAACAACATGCTGCTTTTTATCGCCTTTGTTATTTATAAAGCGACTAATATTATCAATACCCGTGATTGGGTCGTCTACCAGTAAGCCTAATGATAAAATAAGCGCAAATAAGGTCACCCGATTAATGGTGTAACCAAATGCAAAATCTAATGAGAGTGTAATGCCATAACAAATAGGAACCGCCAGCCCAACCACCACGGCAGGACGCCAACCTAAAAACACCCCCACAAATATCACCACAGTAAAGACCGCAAAGACTAAACTTGAAGTGAGGTTATTTACTTTTTCATCGGCAGTTTGGCCATAATCTCTTAATACCGCATAGCTCACTTCAGGGGGTAATAGCGTGCGTGTTAGCTGCGCCATCATTTGATGAACATCGTTGGCAACGGCAACAGCGTTCGTGCCGGTTTGTTTTGCAACGCTTAGTGTTACCATTGGTAAATGCTGCTGGTTTGCCGATTGAGCAAGCCATTGGTAATGCTTAGCTTCACTTGGGCCATCAATAACGTTTGCAACATCAAGCAAGTAAACACTTTTGCCATTAACAACATTCACTACCAGCTGTTCTACAGCAGATTGACTTCGTAGAACATCACCTGCTTGCAATTCAATTTGCTGCTGACCATCAACCACACTGCCTACTTGCGTTAGTTGATTAGACACGCTTAATGCATAAAAAACGTCATTTACGGTTGTTTGGTGGGCAGCCAATGCGCTGGCATTTAAATTAATGGTGAGGGTTCGTTTACGACCAGCAATGACTTTTACTTCACTGGTGTGTTCAATACGTTGTAAACTGTTGGCTATTTCGTTAGCAAAGCGGGTTAACTCGTAATCACCATAAAGTTGTGGGTCTTTACTGTATAGCCCCAGCATAACAATAGGTACATCATCCACTTCAACGGGCCGTATTTGCCAACTTTTGATAACAGAAGCCATAGTATGTTGATAACTGTTAAGTTTTGCATAGGTATCTAAAATAGCTTGTTCGCGGTCATGGCCAACCTCAAAGCGAAGTGTAACCACTGCGGCATTCGTTTGTGTAGTGGAATAAATATGTTCCACACCGCCAAGTTGGGCAAGTAGCTTTTCAAGTGGCTGGGTAACCAATCTGGCTACCTCTGGAGCTTCTACGTTGGGCGCCGATACGTATATATCGAGCATAGGCACCACTATTTGTGGTTCTTCTTCTCGCGCTGTTTGTTGTAAAGCAAATAAGCCAAACAAAATCGACAACACAAAAATAATAACCGGAATACGGCCACTTAAGCTGCTTTTTACTGCGTTATCAATCATGCTCATAACTTTTAGCCCTTGCAAAACAGTCCATATAATGTGCCTAACAAATGCACGGCATTTTGATCAATCACGCGGTAATAAATAGTTTGGCTTTCGCGGCGAGTAGCCACTACATTGGCTTTGCGCAGTGCCGCAAGGTGCTGTGATAACGCAGACTGCGCTAGCGGTACGGCTTCGTTAAGCTGCGACACACTCATTTCGGTATCTTGTAATGAGCATAAAATCATTAGTCGATTTTTATTCGCTAATATTTTTAATAGCTGCTCAGCTTGCTCCACATTAGTCGCCATCGCTGTAAAGTCAATTTTCATACTATGCTCTTATTCTAAATTATGCACTTAGTATAAATTGCTAGATAAGAAATGTCTAATATTAGAATTTACTAATTTAATAATATCTAATATAGTAGCTCTGTACTCAATCAAATAAGTGACCTACTATTATGAAACTCAATAACGCACTTCGTCTTATCGCTGGCATCATGATTGTTGTATCAATCCTTTTGCAAACGTATCACGATCCGAAGTGGATATACTTTACCGCTTTTATCGCTGTAAACTTAATCCAATCAGCTTTTACTAGCTGGTGCCCAATGATCACTCTATTACGCAAACTTGGCTTTAAGGAATAATCACCATGCTTACATCTATCCCCGATTTACTAAAAATTATTACGCCTAATCAACGTCGTATCGACGCCGAACAAGCTAAACAGGAGATCAGTGAAAACAAAGGATTACTCATTGATGTGCGTGAACCGGCTGAACATGCAACCAAAGCCGCTACCGGCGCAATTAATATTCCGCGCGGCTTACTTGAAATGAAGTTAATGGAAATAGAAAAAGACGCAGCACGCCCTATTTACTTACATTGCGCTAGTGGTGCGCGTGCAACATTAAGTGCTGAAGCACTGACACGCGTAGGTTATGAAAACGTCACAGTTATTACCTGTAAAGCAGAAGCTGTTTGTCAGGCATTTTAAAGGCCAAAAATTAAATCTCTCGGCGATCAACCGATCGCCGAAAATTAATGTATACCTGCGCCTTACTTCCTCTCATCCAACAAGTTGACTAACATTTGCTCGATATTTTTTACGCTATAGGTAAGCGAGCGGATGAGCTCTACTTGGCTTTGTGGTTCATCGTTATTAGATTGGGCTGGCTGATCTGAAGTGAGGTTATCTTTTTGAGCTAAAATGGCTTCACGAAATTCACTGGCATTAACTACCCCAAGTAACGATACTAATGCACCGTGACCAGACTGCCCTGCAGTTTCAAAACTTAACCGGTATAGACCAAACATGCGCATTAGCGGCCCCTGACTCAACCCGACATCAGTGATTTTTTCTAGTGGAATCGATTTTTCTTCTTTAAATAAAATACCGCGCTTCACCACTAGCTTGCGCTCTAGTAAATCGGCCGACATAGCGGCTAATACTCGCCCTGCGACTAGCCACACTAAAAGCAATACAACGGGTAAAAGTATAATAGTTACAACTGGAAAAAGGCTAAATATTGCAGCTAAACACATCCAGTACTGTTTGACTTTGCTATCAAAAGTAGCACTTTTTAAAATTATATTAGACATCGTTTTATCACTTTTAAATTATAGTTTTTTTAAGTTACATTAATTACCAACTGTACGCAATTCAATCACTTTGATAGTTAAAATCCAATAACCACTTTAATCGCAAGCGCGATAAATACCGCACCTAACAGCCTATCTAACCAGATATTTTGCTTAGTAAAACCAAAGCGCTTTTTAGACACCTCAGTAAGTAGAGCCACCAGTAGATACCAGCCAGTATCAATGACAAAAACCGTTAAGCACATAATAACGCCAATATTTAAAGTAAGGTTCTCTGGGTCGATAAATTGTGAAAATAACGCCAAAAAGAAAATTGCTAGTTTGGGGTTTAAAAATGCAATGGCAAAGCCATCTTGTAACGCCTTAGAGCTGCTCACTTCGCTTTGCTGAATGTTTAGCTCGCTGTCGTTGGGCTTTGAAAATAGTATTTTCAAACCTAAATATGCTAAATAGGCTGCCCCTAAATACACTAAAAATTGGTACACAGTAGGAAATTGCAACATCAATGCGCCTAACCCCAACAATGAAGCTGCTGCATATAATCCCACTCCAAAACCATGGCTTAACGCTGCCAGCATGCCATTTTTCATGCCACCGCTTAAGCTATGCTTTAATACCACAGCTAAACTGGGCCCGGGCGACATTGCGCCCATCATGCACACCAATGCTAAGCTCAACCATAATGATAACGCCATTAGTAACCCTTATATTTCTTCATTTTCAATAAGTAATGTATAACCATGCACTTGCCCATAAAAGCCTGTTAATGGCACTGCGTTTATTACTTTCCAACCGTCTTGGTTTAATTCCTGTATGCGATCATTTAGTGCGACTATATCTACCCCACCCAAAAAACGAGCCTTTCTGAATTCGATTACTTTTTGCATTATAAATACCTGCTTTATAGACTGTATTTAAAATCATAATGGTGAATACCTTGCTCTATGCGTATCGCCATACTGCCTGTTAATCCTGCGAGCTCATCAGTGCCTGAGTCGGGCACCACTTTTAAAATTAAGCTGTCTTGGCCTTTGTCCATAGTACCAAAATGCTGCAGTACAAAACTGCCTTTCTTGCCCTCAAGCTCGCCTATCACTTGCTCTATTGCAACATAACCAGCGCTGCCTTGGGTGGGAGTCATGGCGCTAAGCATTTCGCCTTGGCTAGTTGCCGTTAAGCTGCCAGTAAATTGTTTATCAATCGACATCCGACCTAAATTAACGCCTTGCTGTCCATGTGCATACCCTTCTATAGGCGCTAAAGTAACGGTAAACTCGCCTGTTATCTGTTTAGTTGTCATAATTTTTCCCTATTGATGATTTTTAATACTATTGATTTTTAATCTATTGATGCCATATCTATACCTTAATCATCAATAAGAATCTACTATGCCAACAGACAAGCCTGCTTCAGATAAAGCCGCCTTTAGCGCTTTATTCCCTATATTCAATTTTATTAAGCCTTATAAATGGGTGGTTTTAGGGGCTCTAGTAGCATTACTTGCCACCGCAGGGGTTAATTTATCGCTAGGCCAAGGCGTTAAGTTTGTGATTGATCATGGCTTTATTGCCGGCTCGCAAGCGCAATTACAACAAGCTGTTTTGGTATTAATTGGTTTGATCAGTTTATTGGCAGTGGGTACATTCAGCCGATTTTATTTAATGTCGTGGATTGGCGAGCGAGTCAGTAATGACATTCGAAAAGCTGTATTCAATCGTATTGTTACTTTGCATCCGAGTTACTTTGAAGAAAATCGCAGCGGCGAGCTGATGTCGCGACTCACCACCGACACTACCTTATTACAATCTATTATCGGCTCATCATTTTCTATGGCGCTGCGAAGCGCGCTAATGTTAGTCGGTGGTTTAATTATGCTGCTTGTAACTAATTTAAAGCTTACCTTAGTGGTGGTTGCCTGCGTCCCTTTAGTACTGGTGCCTATGTTGGTTTTTGGAAAAAAAGTACGCAAACTAGCAAGTTCTAGCCAAGATGCGATTGCAGATATCAGCACATACGCGGGTGAGATCATTCAAAATATAAAAGTGGTACAGAGTTATAGCCATGAACAGCAAGAGCAATCTGCTTTTGCTAATGAAACCGAAAAGGCCTTTAACGTTGCCAAAAGCCGCATTAAACAACGTTCGTTTTTAATTGCAGCAGTTATTTTTCTTACCTTTAGCGCTATTAGTGCCATGCTCTGGGTAGGCGGTAGTGATGTGCTCGCAGGCACTATGACGGGCGGTGAACTTGGCGCGTTTGTATTTTATGCCATTATGGTGGCCATGTCGGTTGCCACCGTCGCAGAGGTTTACGGTGAATTACAACGCGCCGCAGGAGCAGCAGCAAGGTTACTCGAGCTACTTGCGGTTGAAAGTAAAATACAAAATCCCGAAATTCCACAAGATGATCAGTTGCATACAACTACCAGTAATAGTGCAATTTCACTTGAAGGTATTAGTTTTAATTACCCTTCTCGCCCTGATGTAAGCGCATTAAATAATATCAGCCTAAATATTGAAACAGGAAAAACCGTGGCTATTGTTGGCCCTTCAGGTGCCGGTAAAACCACCTTGTTTGAACTGTTACAGCGTTTTTATGACCCTGCCAGCGGAGCGATTAAGTTTCATAATATAAATATTAAACAGTTGTCATTAAATACCTTGCGTAACAAAATGGGTATGGTGGCACAAAACCCGATTTTATTTAGCGCTGATGTTATGCATAACATTCGCTATGGAAACCCAAGCGCCAGTGACGAGCAAGTTTATACGGCCGCCAAACATGCCCATGCTGATGAATTTATAAAACAGTTACCACAAGGCTATAACAGCTTCTTAGGTGAACAAGGTGTAAGGCTATCGGGTGGGCAAAAGCAGCGTATTGTTCTTGCTCGCGCCATTTTAAAAGACCCAGAAATACTGCTACTTGATGAGGCTACCAGCGCGCTTGATGCGCAAAGCGAGCATCATGTTCAGGCTGCACTTGAGCACTTAATGCAAAATAGAACAACGCTGATTATTGCCCATAGACTGGCCACGGTAAAACATGCCGATATGATTGTGGTAATGGAAAATGGCGAAATAAAAGCCACAGGCACTCATCAGCAATTAATGGCAAGTAATCCCTTGTATCAAAAGCTATGTGAATTACAGTTTAATTTAGATTGATTGCGCTTTAGTAGTTACTTTTTATCAAGCCATTTATTCATTGCGGTATCGTAAGCCTCAGTTAGCTTAGTTTTATCGCACTGTACACCAACAATATAACTATCTGGCAAGTCATTTTTTGGCATAACTCCAGCACCAACGGATACCTTTCTAAAACAGCTATCACCTCGTTGATAAGTGGTAAATTGCATATTTTGCCGCTCTATTTTTAATAGTGGCTTTACCTTGCCTGCATGCGCTTTTGGGACTGTAATACGCATTTTCTGAGGGTCACTTTTTGCAGTATCAGAATAGCGAGTTTGTTGCTGTAAAATACTGTTGAGTCCTTTGTTTAAATCGATTTTGTTGTAAGGCTTTAAAATTACAGGCTGAGTATTGTTCGTGGTGGTATTTAGCGGCTTAGTCTTTTTCTCTGTTTTTTTATAATTAATATTTAGTGGTTTTGATTGGGTTCCATTAATAGGCTCAATAGATTTGATTTCTGTATTTTTATTTGTATGAGCGCGTTGTTGAGGGATTTTTTGTGTTGCTTTAATTTTAGCCGGCACACGTACCATATACGCTTTAATTGGGGTTGGCTGCTGTGGTTTTATGTCAGGTGCTTTTAATGTGGCAACAAAAAGCAAAACTAATCCGTGTAAGCATACTGATAAAATAATTGCCGTGCGCCACGCTGCCATAAATATGTCCTTATCGAAGAACTATTTGTGACAGCTAACGCAGGCAAAAGTGCCATTAGAATAAACCAAACCACGCATTTTCGCGGCTTTAGCTATTAACCTTGTGTATTAGGCACTATTTGAATTTCGACGCGGCGATTTTGCGCACGACCATTCGCTGAATCGTTAGTGGCAATTGGACGTGACTCGCCATAGCCACTCGTGCTTACTCGTGCAGCCATAATTTGCTGGTTTACCAAGTAGTTTTTTACACTTTGCGCACGCTGCTCTGAAAGAGTCATGTTGTAACTGTCTTTGCCAGTGCTATCTGTATGACCTTCAACACTTAAGTAGGTTTTTTCGTATTTATTCATTACACTTGCAATCGCATTTAGAGTGTCATGAAAGCCCGATGAAATATAAGATTGATCAGTCGCAAACGTAATATTAGAGGGCATCACTAAACGTAAGTTATCACCTTCACGTACCACTTCAACTCCCGAACCTGCTAGTTCATCACGAAAAGCAGCTTCTTGTTTATCCATGTAATCACCTACAGCAGCACCGGCTAACGCACCAATAGCCGCACCAATAAAAATACGTTTATCTTTATGGTTACCTGTAGCTTTACCTAAAATCCCTCCTGCTGCAGCACCAATAGCGGCGCCTTTACCTGTGTTATTCATTTCACAACCAGAAAGTAATACAGCAACTACAGTGACACTTAAAAGTGATTTAGTTAACGTCATGGTGATTTCCTATTCATTTAGAGTTTATTAATTTAATTATGCAAACATATGTATGAACCAACAATGAAGAGTAACGTAAAACACGTATTATTACTTACTTCATACGGACTAATGATAGCGTTTCATAAAAATGTCATACTTATTTGTGACACTTTAATGATTTATAAAAAAGGCGATGGCCACTATGTTAATTGCGATTTTTAGGCAGTTTTTTTTGCTTGGCTGCATGAGTTTTGGCGGCCCTGCTGCGCATTTAGGTTACTTTAAACACCACTTTGTTGATTCGCTGCGCTGGTTGAGTATCAGTCGCTATTCACAACTAATTAGCCTAAGCCAAGCTCTGCCAGGCCCTGGCTCTAGTCAGGTTAGCTTTGCAATCGGGGTAGAACGTGCAGGTGTACTCGGTGGTATCACCGCATTTATTGGTTTTACTCTGCCTTCTTTTTTAATTATGACACTGCTTGCTATTAGTGCTCACCAATTTGACGCCGTTTATTTTGCTGTGATTACCGGATTAAAGCTCTTTGCCGTAGTCATTGTTGCCGATGCGACCCTTAGTATGGCCAAAAGCTTTTGCAGTAACCTAATCCTTAAGCTAATTGCAGTTATAAGCACCCTAGCTCTTATTCTACTGCCGATGTTAGGTACACAAATTATTATTTTACTTATTGCGGCCGCAGTCGGCGCTATTTGGCCACTCTTACAATTAAGTGATTTATCACAGCAAACTAACAGTGATCAGGGAAAAGTTAACTGGGTAGCACTTAGCTTATTTGCACTACTGCTTGGAGTTAGCTTTATTCCAATAGGGCAAGAATTTGCGTTATTTGCGCCTTTTTACCAAGCCGGTGCTATGGTATTTGGTGGCGGACATGTTGTGTTGCCAGTACTTCAAGCAGGTGTGCCAACCTTAAGTGATGATCAGTTTTTAACGGCTTACGCCAGTGCTCAGGCTATACCTGGGCCTATGTTTACCATAGCCACCTACTTAGGCGCGCAGCTAAACACCGAGCAACCAATAATAAGCGCAATCATCGCTACATTATTGATATTTACCCCTGGGTTTTTACTGATGTTGGCATTTCAAAAAAGCTGGATTAACTTAGCTAGTAAGCCACGCTTTGCCAGCTCAATTGCTGCGCTTAATGCCGCTGTGGTTGGCTTTTTAGCTGCTGCATTGTATTCGCCCATTTGGACTTCAGCTATTAATAATGTGTGGCATATTGCGTTAGTGATTGCTGCATTTGCGTGGCTACGTATGAAAAAGCCACCTATTTGGTGGCTATTATTGCTCTTTATTGGCGTTGGCCTTGGACAGCATTATTGGGCACTTTAATATTAGGGTCTGTTGACCTTTCAAGGTTAAATTTGCAGCAGCCTGTTTGGTATTTAGGCAAGGCAGAGCCTATGTCATGTGGTTATTCCCCATAAATAGGCGATAACGCAGCATCAATGCCAAACAGGCGCTGCCCTTCGGGTTCTGCCTAGGGGCGATTTACTCTTTGTTACTCGGTTTTGACTTAGCCCACTAGGTTACAAACCTCGCGCCGCGATTAAACCGCTCCTAGTTTGAACAAATTATAATCCGTAAAGGTCAACAGACCCTAGGCTTACCCGCCATATTAACCCCGTCAGCTGGGCTTAACTGCCCACTGACGCTTTGATAAGCACGCAGCCCAAACACCGGTAATACAGCTAGTAAATGGTCCATAATTTCAGCTTGTAAGTGCTCGTACGATATCCAACGTTTGTCTTCACTAAAGCAGTAAAACTCAATCGGTAAGCCATGATTAAGTGGTTGTAGCTCACGCACCATAAGTGTGAGCGAGGTATTGATTTTACTGTGCTGTTTTAAGTAACCCTCTGCATAGCGACGAAACAACCCTAAGTTCGACACAGGATCGGGAAGCGTGCCTAGTCGAATATATTCTTGCAGTGGAATAGCCGCTTCTATTTGCGCTTTAAAATCATCATCAACTAAAAAGATGCTGTTCATATCAATGTTTAAAGAACGTTTAATACGTCGCCCACCAGATTCTTGCATACCGCGCCAGTTTTTAAATGAACCGGCCACCAGCATATAAGTGGGTATAGTCGTTATGGTGTTGTCCCAGTTACGCACTTTTACAGTATTTAGCCCTAAATCAATTACTTCGCCATCGGCGCCGTAGTTATCTACTTGGATCCAGTCCCCATAGGTCACTAAACGATTAGCGGCAATTTGAATGCTGGCGACAAAACCTAATATGGTGTCTTTAAATACTAATAAAGTAACAGCGGCGATCGCACCAAAACCAGAAAGAATATAAGTCGGCGATTTTTCAAGCACAATACTAACAATTAATATTGAACACACAATAAAGGTGATCAGCTTCACTACTTGAATTAGCCCTTGAATAGGCACTTCGCGGGCAAAGTCTAGTTGGTTATAAATAGCGCCAGCAATGCTCACTATACTGCTAATAATAAAACCTATATAAATAATTAATAATGCTTGGCCAATGGTTTTAAGGATCTCTTGGGCAATTGCATTAACGGGGTAAACACTGTCAAATGTGGCTAAAAAAAGTACACAACATAACAAGCAGGCAATTCGTTTATTGAGCTTGGTCAACATCGGTGACAATGAACCAATACGCTCAGGCGAGAGTTTAGTCACCACCTTTTGAATACCCGGTAACATTAAGCGACGCGTAAATAAGTAAACAAATAATAAAGAAAGGATGCCAATGGATGAGGCCGTGATCGCACTGAGAAAAAAAGCATCGGGGACTTTTTCAAACCAAGGAGTAATTAGCTCCTGTAGGTGTGTTTTGGTCATGGTATTTCAATTTCCTTACTGGGAGTTAATTCAGTACTAGCTTGCTGAATATGAATAGCGCTTAATTGCTTATCTTTTTTTGTCCATAAATTATTTAAATATTGCTGAAACTCGGCTCTAAATGCGTGATCTGTTTGGTAACTGCCAATCATCTGTGTATTTATTGGCATCACCTCAATTGTAATATTAATAGACTCTAGTTCGCCTTTTAAAATATTACGACACACATGATCTGACTTACCGCTATACACTAAACTGGTGTTAAGCATAGCGTCAAATTGCTCGTTTAAAACTTCTAAGGCAAAAGCAGTTCCACCAGCCTTAGGCTTTAATAAATGCTGAAAAGGGCTTTGTTGATGCTTATGCTTTTGCGCAGTAAAACGTGTACCTTCTACAAAATTAACTATGGTTGTAGGATGATGACGAAAGTTACGGCAACTGCGCTTAGTGCGCTCGACATCTAAGCCTTTTAAATTGGGATTTTTTGCCAATTGCGCTTTGCTCACCCGTTTCATAAAGGGCATACCCATTGCCCACGCACCAGTGCCTATAAATGGCACGTACTTAAGCTCATCTTTTAAAAAAAACTTAGGAGCTGGCAATGCATCCAACGAGCTTAATACCGCAATATCAAGCCAGCTAATATGATTACTGATTAGCAAATACCAACTATTGGCATTCACCTCCCCACTAATATTAACTTTAATATCATTACAGCCTAGCCATAGCCCTAAGCGGTTACCTTTACACCACCCCTTGTACGCACTGTGTAATAATTTACTTACTACGGGTATGGGCAAAACCAATTTAACTAACCCTAGGATAAGTACTAATGCGCCAAATATTATTAAATTAGCGAATAAAACACAGCCAACAATTAAGCCATTTAACCAATTAGGTAACCATTTTTTTAGCATAACTGTTAGCTCATTTTTTATTTTTGTTTGAAATTAACGAGCGTCTGGTTCTTTTCTTCCCACACGCGATTTAATTCAGTTTGAAAACGTACTCTAAAGTCAGGATCATTTGTGTAATCACCAATTAAGTCGTCACTAACGCCTTTTACTTCAACATGTACATCAATGTGTTTTACTTTACCGGCTGCAAAATCCATAAAAGTAGGAATGCCCTCAGGGTAATGAATAGTGACATTTACCACCTTAGAAATTTGCTCACCCATAGCTTGCATTACAAAAGCCACACCACCCGCTTTCGGTTTAAGTAAGTGAGGAAACGGGCTATTTTGGCGCGCATGCTTTTGCGCTGTAAAACGCGTACCTTCAACAAAGTTAACCACACTAACCGGCATTTCTTTAAATTTTTCACACGCTTTACGGGTAGTTTCTAGATCTTTACCACGCAACTTGGGGTTCTTTTTTAATTGGCTTTTACTGGTGCGGGTCATAAAAGGAAAGTCGAGCGCCCACCAACACAAACCTAAAACAGGCACATAAATAAGCTCTTTTTTCAAAAAGAAGTTTAAAAAAGGTATTTTGCGGTTAAACACTCGCTGTAACACTAAAATATCCACCCAGCTTTGGTGGTTCGCAATAACTAAGTACCAATCTTTCAATTTTAGCTCTTCTAGACCGGTTACATTTAGCTTTGTTGACGTTAATAACGTTTGATTTAGCGTGTTAAACGTCACCCAAATAGAGGCACACTGCTTGGCTGTCCAGCTCATTAATTTTTGAAGTCCCTTAATTGGGATTAGCTTAACGATGCCACAAATAAAAATAGGTACAAACCAAAAAAGAGTGTTTATTGTGTAAAAGAAAATACTAAATACACTGCGAATAACTGACATTACTTCTATTCCTTTAAACATCGTGCAGCCACGAATGACCGCACTTAACTATGCAACTAAATTAATCTTCAAAATAGGTGTAGCCTTCAAGCCCTGCATTGAGCTCGGCTAGGTACCCTTCTTTACAGTGTTCTGATACGTCAAGTTTATTAATTTGAGTGGCAAAGTTATCAGCTAATAACTCGCTATCATAATCAACAAATTTTAATACATCCTTAACGCTGTCACCTTTAATGGCATTGGTTAACACATATCCTTGCTCATTAAGCTCAACATGGACTGAGTCGGTATCACCAAATAAGTTATGTAAATCACCTAAAATCTCTTGGTATGCCCCTACCATAAACATCGCAATATGATACTGCTGACCTTGTGTATATTCAGGAATAGGTAAACTGGTTTCAATTCCTGCACCTTCAACGTACTCACGTATTTGCCCGTCAGAATCACAAGTAATGTCTTGGATAATAGCGCGCTGAGTAAGCGGCTGCGTTAGGTTTTCGATGGGCATAACCGGAAATAACTGCTGAATGCCCCACACATCGGGTAACGACTGAAATAATGAAAAATTCACAAACAGTTTATCGGCTAGTTTTTCGTTTAAATCATCCAGCACTTCGCGGTGAGCTCGTGCATTAGAGCTTAATGAAGCACGAACGCGATGTAAAATAGTAAAGTAAAGCTGCTCTATTTTCGCCCACTCTAGCATGCTCACTAAACCATGTACGTATTGATCGTGTGCTTCACTAAATAAATGCATTGCATCATGATAAATCTCTAATGCCATACGCGGGTTCAAACGTTGTAAACACTGCCACATTTCATCCAATACTAAGGCACTGTTTTTAACAGGTGGTTCTGGGTTTAAATGATTTGGCGCTTTTTCAACATCAATCACATCGGTAATAAGCACCGCATGATGTGCAGTAAGAGCACGGCCAGATTCGGTAATAATTGCAGGGTGAGCTAAGTTATGTTGGTCGCACACCTCGGCAAATGCATTTACCACATTACGCGCATATTCTTCGACTGTGTAGTTCATTGAGCAAGCACTTCGCGAGCCTGAACCTTCGTAGTCAACGCCGAGCCCGCCACCCACATCAACCGTATTCAGCGGTACACCGTACTGAGTTAATTCAGCAAAATGGCGAGCACATTCGCGTAAAGCACGATGAATATCGCGAATATTGGCAATTTGTGAACCAATATGAAAATGTACCATTTGCATTAAATGCAACTTATTATGTTGCTTAAGCACTTCCACTGCACTAAGTACTTGGCCTGCAGTTAAGCCAAATTTGCCTTTTTCACCACCGGTATTTTGCCATTTACCTTTACCAACCGAATTTAAGCGAATGCGAATACCAATAGCAGGCTCAATACCTAAATTATCAATTTCTTCAAGCAGTGTGGTTAGCTCAGAGAGTTTTTCAACCACAATTTTAACGTTGTGCCCCATTGCTTGACCAATACAGGCTAAACGTAAGAATTCACTGTCTTTGTAGCCGTTACATACAATAGTAATAGATTCTTTTGCTACACCTAAAATTGCCATTAGCTCAGGTTTAGAGCCGGCTTCAAGCCCGACTAAGCCACTTGGGTGTGCCAATAGTTTACTTACTACAGAACGCTGTTGATTTACTTTTATAGGGTAAACACAGGTGTATTTACCATTATATTCACGGTTGCTACGCGCTTGAGTAAACGCATTGGTGAGCGTATCTACACGGTTTTTTAAAATATCGGTAAAGCGCACCAATACAGGTAAGGTTAACCCTTGCTGTTTAAACTGCTCAGTAAGCTGGCTTAAAGAAATGGCAGGTTTTGTTTGGTCGCCATCCGGATAGGCTATCAACTCACCTTGTGCGTTAATATCAAAATAACCATCGCTCCAATGAGCAACATTGTATGTAGCACGTGCTGTTTCTAAACCCCAAGTCATGGCAACTCTTCTTTATTAAATTAGGT
>Ga0310122_10000268_pt1 | contig 33788 bp, 30 predicted proteins | sample CB6_Bottom_1051__FD_203503 | JGI IMG/M metagenome (GOLD analysis project Ga0310122, IMG submission 203503) | Marine microbial communities from Western Arctic Ocean, Canada - CB6_Bottom_1051 | ecosystem: Environmental > Aquatic > Marine > Oceanic | place: Canada: Western Arctic Ocean | collected...
AGCAACAACAGGGGCGAGGCAGAGGGCAACGACAACGGAGCCGCCCCTTGCGGTGAAAAGCCTGGTGCGATCTGCAGCTGGAGGATCCCTACTTGTCCCATCGGCAACGCTACTTGCCCTGCATCGGTGGTTTTCTGCCAGCTAGACCAGCGCTCACCGACCCACCGACGTGTGGTGAGGATCGACCGCCGTCCCTCGCTGCGCGGATCGATCGCAGCCGAGATGCCCGCGTTGACTGATCGCAGCCACAGTTGCCCGCTCTCGATGGCTCGTGAGCGCTGAAACTGCAGATGTTGAGCCGGCAATATCCAGTCGCCGTACCACAGGTCCTCGGTAAGATTGGCATGCCAGCGGGCTCCCTGCTCGATCGTTTGTACGGCGGTTTCGGGCAGGATTCCCTCGTAACAGATCGAGATCCCCAATGGCGGAAAATCGCCGTCGACACTGAAGGTCACCACTTCTTGCCCCGCCACCAGTTCAGTCAGGGGAAGTTCGATGCCCAGAGCAGCGAGAAACTCACGGAAGGGAACCGTTTCACCGAAGGGTAACAACTCCTTTTTCCTGCCGAGTTGAACTTCGACGCTTCGTACGCGGGTGTGCTCGTCGATGCGAGGTGACAGCAACGCCACCGCGTTGGAAAAACCCTGCTCCTCCTGGAGACTCAGACCGATCACCGTCGGCTGTGACAGCCAATCGAGACACCACTCCTGGAGCAACTCGATCTTCCACGACTGGGGAAGGATCCCCTCCGGCAATATGATCAACACCGGCTGATCGGTCCCCGGCCCTTCGCTGGCGACTTCGATGAGTGCTTGGATCTTCTTCAACTGCGCTGCATCCCCCTCCCGATCATGTCTCTGCTCGAGCGGCAGAACCGGTTGCACGATCGAGACGGTCAATGGAACGACATCACTGGCCGAGGCCGAATCAGCAGGTTGAGCTTGCGGCAGTGGAATCGATGGCACAGCCATCAACACCAGGGCCGGAATCGTCGCGAGCCAGTCGCCTCTGGTACGCACCGATCGATTCCAGCAGCAGGCAGCGAGGAACCCCGATGCCACCGCCAACAGCAACATCTCTTCGACTCCGAACCATTGCAACAGTAGCCAACTGCCGGATGGATCCTCGGTGGCGTAGGCAGCACCCATCGTCCAGCGAAAGATCCGTGGCCAGCACGCTTCCATCACCATGAAACAGACGCCGGCCCAGATCGCTCGAAGCCACGCCCTGTTGGGCGCCAACACGATGCTTGCGGCACACAATCCCCAACCGAGTGAAGCGAGTGGCCAGCGGAGAAGGAAGACGCCCGCTCCGATGGCGGTGGCGATTCCTGACCCGGGATCTCCCAGCACGAAGATGCCGAGGAAACGGCTGACGGCGGTGCCGATCCAGGGCAGACCGAGACCCTCCACTGCCAGGCCGAAGATCCACCCGATCCACAATGCGCGGCGGATCGAACTATCCTTCAGAGCCCGTGCCAGCAGGGCGAAACCGAGGGGCATCAGCAGCGTCAGTCCCCATGGCTCCATCGATAGCGGGATCATCACTCCACCAGCGAACGCCAGAAACCACGGCCTCTGGACCAGGGTGGTCTGCTTGGATACGGGTCGGGAAGGCCCGGAGGGAGGCTCGGGACTGTCGCTGGATCGGGGATCCATCAAGGTTGGGGACTCCTCTCAGGCCAACTCTGGAGAGATCCTGACTCCCCCCTCGTGCCGAGTCCAGCCTCCCTCTGGACTGTCTGCTGCGCTTCCCTTGCCAGATCTCGGGGCATCCTCTACAATTCCCGGTTCCTGGCAGTCGTCCCGGAGAAACCGTGGTGGTCGAGTTGCCGGGAGATCGTCGAGGCCGGTTTCGATCCAGTTTCGATCCCGGCAGACCGTGCAATTGACCGCACTGAATAGGCTACAAGATCGCCCAAGGCTGTGATTTGCCAGCGGCACCGAGTGAAAGAGAGACGACTTGATTCGTGTCACACTCCGAAGCGGGGAAAACGCCGAGAAACTCCTGCAACGCTTCAAGCGCACCGTCGCCAAGGAAGGTCTGCTCAAGGAGATCAAGAAGCGCAGTTTCTACGAGAAACCCTCCGAAGCGAAGCGACGTAAACAGAGGGAATTCGAGAAGTTGATGCGCAAGAAGGATCGCAAGCAAGACATGAAGGATTCGCGTCGTAAACTGCGACGCCGTTAGGTAATAGTCGGATCCAGCAGATCGGGCCGGTCGCCAGATTGGCGTCTGGTCCGTTTTTTTTGCGGAGAGGGACTCCTTTTGGCGAGTACGGGACTTTGGCTAGTGGGAGCGCGAGGTGGAATCTCCACAACGGTGATCGCAGGCCTCGCAGCACTGAACTCGGGGCGAAAGAAACCGACCGGCTTGATCACCGAGACCGCCATCTTCGATGGCTGTGATCTTCCTCCGCTCGAGGATCTGATCGTAGGTGGGCACGAAATCCGTACCGGATCTTTGCTCGAGAGCGCCCGGGCCATCTGCTCCGACAGCGGTAGCATCGGATCCGAACTGATCGAATCGATCTACGCAGATCTCGAGGCCGCCGATGAGAGAATCCGACCCGGGATCCTGATCAATGCGGGAGAAGCGATCCTTTCGCTCGAAGGAGTCGATCCCGACTGTTGTCACGATCATCCAGCCGAAGCAGTCGCACAGGTGGAGAAAGACCTCCGTGCCTTCATCGAAGACAACCGTCTCGAATCTCTGGTGGTGGTGATTTTGTCCTCGACGGAGGCTTCGATCGCCGATCATCCGGCTCACAGCAAGGGAGTTGATCTTCTATCTGCGATGAACTCGGGAGAAGTGGAGGCATTCCGCTCCAGTACGATCTACGCCATCGCCGCAGCAAATGTCGGAGCGGGTTTCATCAATTTCACTCCTTCGCCGGCAGCATTGTTGCCCGCCACCTGCGAACTGCTCGAAGCTGGAGGCTCTCCTTATGCTGGCAGTGACGGCAAAACCGGAGAGACCCTGGTCAAATCAGCACTGGCTCCGATGTTTGCCCATCGGGCGCTGAAGGTGCTGTCATGGCAGGGATACAACATGCTCGGAGATCGTGATGGAGAGATTCTGGCCCACGAAGAAAATCGTCAGACGAAACTCAATTCGAAAGCAGAACTCATCGAGCACATTCTAGGCGCAGATGTGCACTGCCAGGTTTCCATCGATTACGTCCCGAGCCTTGGAGACAACAAGACCGCATGGGATCTGATCCATTTCGAAGGATTCCTCGATCACCGCATGACGATGCAGTTCACCTGGCAAGGATGTGACGCGATCCTCGCTGCCCCGCTCGTCCTCGACCTCGCCCGGCTACTGGCAGCCGCTGGCAAGAGGGGCGATTCAGGGCTCCAGGAGTACTGTGCGATCTTCTTCAAGAGTCCACACGGTGGCCGGATCCATGATCTCGCCAGCCAGTACCGCGCTCTGGTGGAATACGCCCGCCAAATCTCGCCCTCGACTTCCTGAGCCGAAACGATGCCGCCTGGAAGCCACTGGAGGCACCGCTGGCAGCCAGTGGCAACGCCCAACCCCGAGGGGGACTCTAGCGCAGGTCTGGATCGGGCCGGGATCCTCCACAATCAACAAAAAGAGGCGCCGCTGGCAGAGGATACCAACTGCGCCTCATGGGCTCTGAAAGGTGGGATTCTGAAGGTCAATGTAATCGATTAGGGCAAGATTGTCAAGCCAAGTAAACCGTCGCAACGGCTAGTAACTTCCAGCACATCGCTTCCCTAACACTCATCTGAATCAACGCACCTTCCGGACCGGGAGTTCCGGCAATTTTGTACTGACAAGGGTAAGGGGTAGCCGCCGAGGAGTTGATGAACCCGGAGGTGGCGCGTATCAGGAGTTACTGCCCGGGTTTTCCTGAGGCGGAGCCGGTTGCTGAACACAGTAGAAGGCGACCGAGTCCTTGAAGAAGATTCTCAGTTCTGCCGGCAGCAGGATGCGTTCCAGACGCTCCACCTCATCAGGCCCATCGAAGATCACCAGGGTCGGTACGCTCCGGATCGAGTAGCGCTTCAAGAAACCAACCTCCTGGAGGCGAACCTCGACTTCCGAGAAGTTGAGTTGACCACGAAACTCGGGAGCAATCAGCGCCAGAGAGCGACGCATGAAGGAGCAGGATGTGACCATCGAGCAGGTGAAATGAACCAGCAGCAACCCCTGGTTCTCAGAGATCCTGTCCTCGAGTTGTTCGATTTCAAAGACGTGGAACTGGCCCATCGGCTCTCTCCCATTCGATTCCCCCATTGAATTCTCGACCTCAACCCCAGCCTGCAACGATGATATCACCGGGATGAGAGAGATTCTCCAAGTAGCGCTCTCACCTGCCCCGTGGGCATGAAAAGATGTATAGGACAGGTGAGGGAGTGAGGTTCGATTGCCGGAACAGCTCCGCATCGCTACCATCCGTCAGGGAACGGTTGCCGATCCTGACGCTATTCGCGGTCATACCATTCTCATATCACCGGGAGAGGTGGTTCGATGTCGTTTGACAAGAAGAGAGTCACCGAGCAAGTGAACAAGGTGCTGGAAGAAATTCCGCTGCCGGGGACCCCGGGTAGTGTCGTTGCAGCGGGAATCGTCCAGAGAGTGATCGCACGTGAAGGTGAGATCACCCTGGTTCTGCAGTTCTCTGCCGGTCTCACCACCCAGGAGAACTCCCTGTGCGATCGCATCGAAGATGAAATTCGCGCCATCGATGGTGTCGAGAAGGTCACTCTATTGAAAAAGTCGAGTGAGCCCACTGCCGATGACAAGACCCCCAAGGAAGCCAAGGGCCCCGGATCCTCTGTCGTAGGTGCTCAGCAAATCCCGGGTGTCACCTATACCATCGCCGTTGCCAGTGGTAAGGGGGGTGTCGGAAAATCGACCATCGCGGTGAATCTCGCCATGGCGCTCACTGCTCTGGGGAAACGAACTGGACTGCTCGATGCGGACGTGTACGGCCCGTCGACTCCAAAGATGCTCGGCACCGAGGATTCCCGGCCGGCTGCCACCGAGCACGAAACCATCGTTCCTGTCGAGGTTCACGGACTCAAGACGATGTCCATCGGTTACCTGCTCGAGGAGGACTCGCCAGTGATCTGGCGCGGACCTATGGTCACAGGATTGCTGCGACAATTCTTGTTCCAGGTTGAATGGGGACAACTCGATTTTCTGATCCTCGATCTGCCGCCAGGAACCGGAGACGCACAACTGACCCTGGTTCAATCGCTCGCCCTCGACGGGGGCTTGATCGTGACCACTCCACAGGATGTCGCGCTGATGGATGTACGAAGAGGAATCCAGATGTTCCAGCGCACCAGCGTTCCCATCCTCGGCATCCTCGAGAACATGAGTGGCTTCGAGTGCTCCCACTGCGGTCAGGTCACTGAGATCTTCCGGGGGAAAGGAGGCGAGAAGGCGGCCCAGGATTACGGGGTCCCCTTCCTCGGCAAGATTCCCCTGGAACCCGCAACTGCCATCAGTGGAGACAGCGGAATTCCTGTGCTCACCAGCGATCCGGAAGGTAAGCTCGCCACGGTGATGATGAGCACCGCCCACCGCATCATGGAACTGGTCGCGACCCCCTAGTGACGGTTCTCGTCGAGGGTTCGGTGAGTGGCTGCACTGAGCCAGCGGCGCGCCTCGGCGATCACCTGGTCCGGTTCGATCTCCTCCATGCACCGATGATGGCCCAGAGGACAGACCTTTTGCTGGCAGGGGCTACATTCGAGTTCCTTGCGGATCACGCTGGTCGTCTCGAGGAAAGCATCGGTGTAATCAGGACTGGTTGGTCCCATCAACACCACCTGTGGGGTTCCGACTCCGGCAGCGATGTGGCGAGGACCGGTGTCACCTGTGACCAGCAGCGAGAGCCTCTCCATCAGCACCTTCAGTTCATCGAGAGGCCACAACCCCCGGCAAAGGTTGACCAGTTCACCGCCGATTCTGGCCTCGAGATCCAGCGCCAGCTCTTCTTCACCGGGTCCACAGGTGATCACGATCCCACAGCCATCCTCTTCGCGCAGTTTCCGAGCCACCTGTGCCATCCGATCGAGGGGCCATATCTTCGACGGTCCGAAAGCAGCACCCGGATGAAATCCGATCCAGTGTCGATCAGAATCGATGCAGAGATCGGCAAGTCGGACTTCCGCTTTTTGTGCAATCGCATCGGGGATCCCCAGCAGCGAACCCCGACCATCTCCAGTAGCACCCAGGACCCCTACGACCTCGAGATACTCGTAGTGCATCGGAATCGCTCGCTTGCCGGGCGCGAGTCGGTGAGGACGCAGTGGATCGGTCAACATCCAGCCGCGTCCCTGACGGGAGAAACCGATGCGACGTGGAATTCGAGCCCGCCATGTCTCCCAGGCGCTACGAAATGAATGGGGTAGGATCAGTGCCACATCTGCTTCGAACTCTCGAGCGGCGCGAATATTACCTGTGGCATGGTCGGTAACAATCCAGCGGTCAAATAGATTGGAGCCATCGAGAAGTGGTTCGAGATGTGCCCCGCCCATCAGTGCGATCGTCGATTCCCGAAAACGCCGACGCAATGCTCTCAGTGCCGCCGTTGCCATCACAGCATCTCCGAGCCATGTCGGGAGCCTGATCAGGATTCGTGAGAAGTCTGTCACTTGCTCACAAGTTCTGAAGATGCTGGAACTTCTTCTTGTCGGCTGCCCAGCGGTACGCGTCCGCGCCACTGATGGCGCCCTCCTTCAGTCGCAACATGATGGCATCGTCCATCAATTGCATCCCCTTTCCTCGGCCGCCTTCGATGAGCGAGACGATCTTGTGCACCGCTCCTTCGCGAATGATGTTGGGCAGGGACCCGTCGTAGAAGAGCAGTTCGTTGACAACTACACGCCCCTTGCCGTCTTTCCCCGGGATCAGCAACTGGGCGATGATCCCCTTGAGGGAACAAGACAGCATCGTTCGAACCTGATTCTGTTGTTCCTCGGGGAAGACGTCGATGATCCTGTCGACGGTCTTGGCCGCACTGTTGGTATGCAACGTGGCGAAAACCAGGTATCCCATCTCCGAGGCGGTGATGGCAAGTCCGATCGTCTCCAGATCTCGCAGTTCTCCCACCAGGATCACATCGGGATCCTGACGACCCACCGACCTCAATGCCTTGGCGAAACTCTCGGTATCGATTCCCACCTCGCGCTGAGTAATCTGAGACTTTTTGTTCTGATGAACGAATTCGATCGGCTCCTCAATGGTGACGATGTGCCTCGACTGATTACGATTGATGTAATCGATCAAAGCAGCAAGTGTCGTCGACTTGCCACTGCCGGTCGGCCCGGTACAGAGCACAAGTCCGTTTTTCAAATTGCAGAATTTCTCGACGTGAGTCGGAACCCCTAGTTCCGCGACCGGCTTGATCTCTTCCGGGATGAGGCGAAAGACTCCTCCCATCCCCCGTTGCTGCTGGAAGTAACTACAGCGGAAACGAGCCACTCCGGGCATCGCGTAGGCCCAGTCCAGATCGTTTTTCTCGGCAAAAATTGTACGCCGATTCTCGTCGAGAACCGGCAGCAACAATGCCTCGACCTGCGCATTGGTCAGTGGATCCTTCGAGATCGGGCGCAGATGACCATGAACCCGTATCTTGGGTGGCATTCCCGAACAGATGTGCAGGTCCGAGCCATCCAGGTCACGGATCATCTTGAGCAGTTTCTTGATCGGTTCAGTCGACATCGCTGCTCCTATTCCTGCATCCCACTGGAGTCTTCAGAATAGAAGCGAGCCACCTCGGGGGTGATGAGCTTCTTGCGCAACAACGCCCGGATGGAATCGCTCATGGTGGTCATCCCTCGCTTCTTCCCTGTTTGCAACACCGAGGGAAGCTGGAAGGTTTTCCCTTCCCGGATCAGGTTCCCCACTGCCGGCGTCGAGAACATGACCTCCAGCGCCGGCTCCACTCCGGTTCCATCCTTGCGCGGCAGGAGTTGCTGGGAGATCACCCCCCGCATCGATTCGGAGACCATCGCACGGATCTGGTCCTGCTCCCTCGGCGGGAACACATCGATGAGACGATCGATGGATCGCACCGCATTGATCGTGTGAAGAGTCGTGAGAACCAGGTGCCCCGTCTCTGCCGCGGTGATCGCCATCGAGATCGTTTCCATGTCTCGCATCTCACCAACCATGATCACATCGGGATCTGCACGCATCGCTGAACGCAGCGCGGTGTAGAAGGTCTGTGTGTGTCGACGCACGTGACGTTGGTTGATGTTGCATCCTGCCGGTTCGAAGATGTACTCGATGGGATCCTCGACCGTTACGATGTGATCCTTCCGGTTGTGGTTGATCAGATTCACGAGCGCAGCCAGGGTTGCCGATTTGCCACAGCCAGCAGGACCGGTGACAAGCACGATCCCCTGGTTGTACTGGGTGAACTCGGAGAGGCTTTCTGGCAAGTGGAGGTCCGCCAAGGAGGGTATCGTGTCCGGGATGATGCGGAACACCGCCTCCAAACCCTTGCGCTGCCGGTAGCAATTGGTTCGATACCTGCCCAACTCTCCGAGTTCGAGGCAGAAATCGATATCGAGATGCTCGCTGAGTTCCTTCCACTGCGCCTCATCGAGCATGGCGCGGATGGCCCGACTCGTGTCCTCTGCCGTCAGCACCGGATGCTTCCACCGAACCAGGTGCCCGTGGATCCGCACCAGGGGAGCTGAATCGACCTGGAAATGAAAATCCGAACACCCCAGTTGACGAGCTCTCATCAGGTAATCGCCGAGCGGTTTGCCATGGAGATCGGAGAAGTCCATTCGCTCCAGGTCTGAGAGGGAAGTCGCCCCTTCCCTGGCAGCGGGTGAGATTTCGTCCTCGGCAGTCTCCGCCTCGGCCTGCCTCGGAGCCCGTTGGGAGATCTTGTCGGAGATGGCGCGGGCATGTTGCTCTGTGATGAGACCCTCGGAGACAAGCAGCGCTCCAAGATCACCTCCGGCGGGCAGCCGTGCCATCACCTCACGAAGTGTGGCTTCTTCCACCAGTTGATTCTTGAGTACGATGCGACCGAAAATCGCCGCATCGCTGGAGGGACGGTCGGTCGTCCCCTCCCTGGTCTCATCGGTCATGACTCTCTCCCCGTGGATAGGGCTCCAAAAAAGGAAATCGTCTCCGGAAGGGCTCTCCAGAAACTGCTGCTCAAATACCGTCAGACGGATCCGCGCCCACGGCGCAGAACTGGCATCCTAGCCATCTGGGGTCGGGGGGCAAGTTCGAGCCCCACGACGAATCCTCTCTATCAAACCGGTCGTCGAAGCCCCTGGTTTCAAGGTCACCAGTTCCACTCGTCCCCCGGCAGCCTCCACCACCTCACGACCGACCACCTCATCGATCTTGTAATCGGCCCCCTTGACCAGAATATCGGGCAATAACTCGGAGAGGATTGCTTCAGGAGTATCCTGGTCGAAAACCACCACATGGTCGACGCAGGCGAGGGCTCCGAGCAATCGCGCTCGCTCGGTTGCCGGAAGGAATGGCCTTTCGGGACCCTTCAATCTCGACACGGAGGCATCGGAGTTGATCCCGACCACCAGCGTGTCTCCGAAAGAACGGGCGGTTTCGATCAGTTGCAGATGACCTGCGTGAAGAAGATCAAAGCACCCGTTTGTGAACACCACCACCTGGCCAGCCGCTTTCAACGTCGAGACGATCTGGACCATCTCCTCTGGCGTCCGGGTCGGATCGGGAGATCCTCCCTCGAGAGAATCTCTGGCTGCCTGGAGTTCCCACAGTGCCACCGGTTGAACTCCGGTCTTCTGCACCTCGATGCCGGCACCGAGATTGGCGAGTTGACAGGCCTCATCGATATCCCAACCGGCGGCAAGAGCCAGTCCGAGAAGGGTGAGAACCATGTCGCCTGCCCCGGCCACGTCCGTCACCGCACGCACGCAGGTCGGGTGCCGACGATGATCTCCTTGCCGAGAGACACGGGTGATTCCATCTCGATCAAGGGTCAGGATACAGTGCTCCAGATCGAACCGATCCAGCAGCAACTCGCCGGCTTCCAGCTGTTTCTCCACCGCTTCATCGAAATCGATGCCGCTGGCACCACTGGCCTCGAACCGATTGGGACAGATCAGATGGGCTCCGCGGTAACCATTCCAGTTTCCTGATCGGCCCGGATCGACCAGCACCGGGATCGAACGGGATCGAGCCCTCTCGATCAGACCCCGCAACACCTCATGGCCGAGCAGCCCTTTCTCGTAGTCGGAGATCAACACAACAGCAGGATCGGTGTCAAAGGCGGTCTCGATGGCCCTCAGGACCGCCGCCTGATCGGTCTCATCCAGAGGTCGAACCTGTTCGCGATCGAGACGTAGGATCTGTTGTTGTGCCCGGCCCGCGTGCTGGACGCCCGCCAGCACTCTGGTCTTGCGAATCGTCCTAGCGCTGCAGGAAACGACCACTCCATCGACATTCGCATGTGCCAATTCGAGAGCATCCAGCACATCTCTACCGCTGTCGTCATCTCCGACAAGTCCGACGACGACCACATCGGCTCCGAGAGCCCTCAGGTTGGTCACCACGCTACCTGCTCCTCCGACCCTCTTCTCGTGGTGCTTTTCCTTCACCACGGGCACCGGTGCCTCGGGAGAGACTCTCTCCACGTCACCGTAAAAGTACTCGTCGAGCATCAGATCCCCGGCCACCAGAATTCGAACGTCACCGAGAGTTTCGAGTTCGGGAATCAAATCGCCTCCCCTGACGCTCGAGTACGCATCTTCTGCAATACCGCCAGGCGAAACAGTGGCAGGTTGATCTCGTGGTGTCCGATCAATGAGATCCCCCGATGTACGGGTCTCTCCAGTACGTTTTTGCTGGTTCGATAATGCAGCAGCATATCGAAATTGATGGCGGTGATCCCATCGAGGGGCTGTCCCATGTTACGGGCAATGTTGACCACCTTGAGAAACACCTCTGGCATCATCACCGCAGAACCTACGTTCAACCAGCAACCGTTCTCCAGTTCATTGACAACGGTTGCGAGAATCCGAAAATCGATCGACGTTGCCTCCCCCATCGGAGCACCAGCAACTTCAGGATGCATGTGTACGATGTCGGTACCGAAGGCGACATGGACGGTAGCAGGAATGCCAAGACGCTGCGCCGCGGCGAGCATCGACAACTCTGCATGGGGAGATTCGGCACTCTGAATCCAATGTCCGAGGGCGGCACCGAGGCCTCCACCTCGTGCCCCTTCAAGCCCCGACTCACGAAATGCGCTGGCGGTTTCAGCGGACATCCCGAAGGAACCATCCGCGATGTTCTGTTCCACATCCTCGGAAGTCTCACCTATGAGGGCGAGTTCAAGGTCGTGAATCGCCGTGGCGCCATTCATGGCGATGGCTGAGAGTACTCCTCTCTCCATCAGATCGATGATGAGGGGTCCCATCCCTACCTTGACCACATGAGCCCCGAGGGCTGCAACCACCAGCGCGCCATTCTCCAGCGAATTGGCAACCGCCTCTGCAGCAGCTTTCAGGTCTCTTGCCGCCAGGATGTCGGGGAGTGAGTCGAACAGATCTTCGATGGACCCTTCTGGATCACATAGAGGGCGAAATTGATCTCGATGAACGATATTTCGGCGTTGGCCGATGGGAATCGGTTTGACCCGATCCAGATCCATCGGCTGCCACTGTCGTTGCTGCTGCAATAGGTCTCCTCACCGATTCCCCCGATTCGCTCGATTTGCCCGATGCTATCAGGAAGCCGCCGGAAGTTCACGCTTCCCGGCAGATGATCGGTCCGCGAAGACGGTCAGCAACTGAGCCACATCCAGCGATGTCCCGATCTCCAACACCAGGATAGGCACTTGGGAACCGATAGCGCCTCGATCCAGGGTTTCGATCTTCACCGCGTCCTTTGCAGTACAGATCAGAAAACTTGCTCCCTGGGCCCGGGCCATGCTGTTCAGATTCTCGAGATCGCCGCGGGTGTAACGGTGATGATCACCAAAGGCGGTGTGACCAACCAGTTGCCAATTCAGAGATTCCAGAGTACTGCAAAAAGAATCGGGATCACCGATGCCACAGAAAGCGTGTACAGGTGCTGGATCAGAGGGGCCGGGGCCACCATCGATGGCTCGAATCGCCTCGACCTCTGTACGAGCCTGCCAGCGCGGAGTACCCGGAAACCACTGCTGGAGAAAACTGGTCGACTCGCGCAACTGCCTCTCATCACAGCGCTCGAGCCGCGTCAGGATCAGGTGATCAGCTCGGTCAAGATTCTGCCAGGGTTCTCGCAGACGACCGAGAGGAAGACACCGTCCTCCCCCGAGTGGATCTGCTCCATCGAGAAGAACCAGATCGAGATCTCTGAACAACTTCCGGTGCTGGAATCCATCATCGATCAGAATCAAATCCGTCTCTGGATGCTGTTCGAGCAGTAAGGTTCCGGCTCGATACCGACAACGATCCTGAAAATGAGGGACTTCAGGAAGGCGTTTTTTCAGCATCTTATATTCATCGTTGCCATCGGTTCCTCTGCGATACCCTCTGCTGACGATTCCGGGTGCGCCTCCTCGAGAAATCCAGTGGCGAGCCAGAGCTTCCGTGATGGGTGTCTTGCCAGTGCCACCGACGGCTATGTTGCCGATGCTGATCACCGGTACCGGCAATCTCAGCGGCCAACTTCCAACCTGCTCGTGTAGTTTGTGCCTCCACTGACCGAGACGAACCCCTGATCTCCAGCACAACTCGAGCAATTGGAGCAGCGGTTCGGGCCAGGATCGGAACGGTTGAAGACGAGACAGGGTCAGATCTCCCGTGTCCCCTGACGGGGACGATCATGAAGAAGTCGCAACGCCTCGAGAACCTGCTTCTCGCTCAGGTACCCCAGTTCGATGAGGATCTGACCGAGAAATCGATGGGGTTCCCCCCGGGCCTCATCGCGAGCCTGGATTACGAGTCCCTCGTAGAGTTCGGCAGTGGTGATGAATTGCAATTCGAATGCGATCTCTCCGAACCGTTTCGTTTCAGAAGACATCCCAACTCCCGACCAGAGAAACTTCTGTTCAGACAACCTCCAGCACCATGTCGAAAAAGATAACCGCTAGGATATTACGGCGCCACCGACCTAACTGCTGCGACGACCACGTTCCTGCCTCTGTCTCTCGAACAGACGGGTGGCGCTGACGATAATTTCCGAACTCTCCACCAAACCGGTCAGGAGCGCCTGCGGAAAGCGATCCTCTCCGATACTCGAGCCAACAAGAGCTCCACCGACAGCAGCCGTCATTTCCATCGCCCCACCGGTCTGCAGACACGACTGGATCACTTCCACGGGTTCGCTGGGATTTCTCAACCAGCAATGGAGAGCAACGAGAAAGATGGGAAGTGCATCGCTAGTGACTCCGGCATGATCGACGTCAAAACCTTCATCGGATGTTCTCGCCAGTTGTTCGAAGGCGTTCTTTTCCGGCGTTGCCAGCAACATCGGAATCTCCTGGATTCGATCCGGTACATCGGGGTCGATCCTGGCTGCAGCCTCGGCAGCACCATCGATGACATCCGCCAGCACCACGTCGTGGTGGGTCAGGTTATGGGCGATGACGGTAGCCAGTGCCACAGAGACCGCCCGAACCGTGGTGTCCTCGTGCGTCACCCCGGTCAGGATCTCGCAGTCATCGATGAGGTGATCGGGTTCGTCATGATCCCACAGTCCGACCAGGATGCTGCACAGTAGAGCTCCACTTCCTTCTTCTCCGGGTCCACAGGCACAGCCTCGGGCGGAGCTCCCGCGCCGAAGCCAGCGAGACATCGCAACATCGACATCGGGCAGACGCTCGACAATTCGATTCTCACGCCACAGGGGAACCCAACATTCGACGATGGAATTCGCACTCACCCGTCCCGCTTTGGCGATGGCATCGGCAGCCAGCGACAGCAGTTGCACCGAAGCACCATGCTGCCCTTCCGGGAAATAGCCGCTGCGGTGCCTCACATATCCCTCAACCACCTCGGAACCCAGCGCCCTCATGAAAGTCCGGGAGGATCCGGAGTGAGGAAATCCCAGAGCACTGCCGATGGCAGCCCCCTGGATCGACCCGCGAAAGCGGCCCGGCAACTGTTCCTTCAGTGTCGTACTTCTCTTCAAGTCTTCTCTCTCGTTTCCGCGTCGTAAGCCTGCGGGGAGGCGCTCCGGTATTCGTGCCACTGCTGGAGAGTCTGGACGGGGCATCTCTTACGCCACAACGGTCTGAGATCCCGGTACCACCCGAGACCGATTCCTGCCAGCAACGCTGGAGCCCGCGAAGGGGAACCGAAATCGGCGGACACCATCATCTCCGAGGAATCGATGCTCCATTGCTGTTGAGGATCGATCCGGTTTGCATCATAGATCACATCGGACATCGGAGTGTCGCCGTTTCGAGGATCGGACACCTCGAGAGCCTCTCGATGATACCAGTGATCTCCCTGGGGTGACGGCATCGCATCTTCCAGAGGGGTTGTCGCTGACGGAGGACCCGCCACCCGCCACAAAGTGGCTCCCTCTTCATCGAGCAACACGATTCCGGCCCCCTCGCGCGGTTCTGCCGCCAACCACAGCCGTGCCGCACGCGGCTCGGTCCCGCCACAAAACCATGTTCCTCGTGCCAGTCCCGTCTCCTTCACCAGTTCCTCCTGGATAGTTCCGATCCGGTGGGGACCGGAAATCACGGGGGGCATCTGGCCCGACCCCAACCCGATCTTCTCGAGAGCCCTCGCGTCCCAGTGCTCTCCAGGGCTGGTATTGCGAGTCAGTCCGCTCGACCAGGCGAAAGAACGCGTGGTCGCCACAGCACCTGTCCAGCGGTAACGAAGCCAATCCTGTAGATCGAGCACGGTACTGAGAGTTCGCGCAACCGAGGGGTACTGCTCGAGCGATTCCCTCAGAACCTCGTCAGGATTCGCCTTTTCAGAGTCGATCTCGTTCCAGTTGAGCGCGCGTGGCGGTACCGGCTCCATCTCCGAATCGACCAGAACCAGCCCCGGTTCGCAGGAGATCCCGATCGCCGCCACTGCTCCTGGACGAATGAGTCCTTCATGGAGCGCATGGAGCAGCAGCGCTCGCACCGACCGCACCCGCTCATCCGGATGCACCTGCCAGAAACGGTGAAAGGGGACACTGACCTTCTCGTCGACGTATGCGATGCGATTCCCCCGGCGATCCACACCCTGAAGAGTGATCGTATCGCCTTGCAGATCGATGCCCAGTAGCAGACTCACGGGGGAAACCTCTCATTTCGGGGTCACTGCTTCCGGAGCAGACGGGGCTTCCCTCGAAGCCTCCGCGGCACCATTCTACCCCACGTGAGACCGCTTCCCAGTGAACCCCTATCTCCCCGGTCAATCCTCGTCGTGCGCCTGAGCGCCCTCGGGGATGTGCTTCAGGTGCTGCCAGCCCTGGATGCTCTCGCGCAACGATTTCCCGCGGCCAACATCGATGCGGTGACCGAAACCCTCTCGATCAGTCTCCTCGAGAGGCATCCGGCGCTCAGACGCGTGATCGAGTTCCCCCGTGCCAGAGCGAGGACTGCCTGGAAGGACCGAACCCAACGCAGCCAAACCTGGCAACTGCTGGAGCGATTCGTGCGCCAACTGCGCGAGCATGAATACGACTTGCTTCTCGACTGGCAATCGAACCTACGCTCGGCCGTGATCCGGATGCTGGCACGAGCACACAGGGTGATCGGCATCCATCCATCAGACGGCGGTGAGTTGCCCGGTTGGTGGCCCGGCTATCGCCCGGCAGTCGCGGCCTGCTCGACTCACAAGGTGCACCGCGTCGAACGTGCGCTGCACGTGGTCAGGGCTCTGGGGTGGGAAGGGCAAACGCCCGCCGGACAGCTCGGCAATTTCGATTCCGTTCACCTCGAGGGTAGTCATGGACCGAATCAACCGGTGCTGCTCCATCCGTTCGTCAGTGCTTTCGGTCGCTTCAAGGAGTGGCCTTCTTCACGCTGGGAGAAACTCGCTCGTTCGCTGGCACGACGCGGACTACCGGTGTGGATCTCCGGCGCGCCCGGCGACCAGCACAAGATCGCCCAGATCGTCCAGAACTGTGGTTACGCGGCAGCGCCAGCTCCTTGCACATCTTCACTGGCAGAACTCACCACGCTGATCGATCGATGTCGAGCAGTGGTCGCTGCAGATACCGGTGTGCTTCACCTGGCAGCGGTTCGTAAGGTTCCGGTTGTTGGTCTCTATGGCCCCAAGGACCCGACCGTCAACGGCCCCTGGGGCGAGAATTGTCGGGTGATCCGCAGCGAGATTGCTTGCTCTCCATGCACGCTTCGAAACTGCGAACATTCCTTCTGTATGCAATCGATCACTCCACAATCGGTCGAGACAGTACTGCTGGATCTTCTCGCCACAACCACCAAGGCGCGTTGACCCACCCCCCTGTTGGAGGTCATCCTGGGGGCATGGAATCCACGACTTCATCGCCCTATCCCATCGCGGGCAAGACCCTTTCGGTATTGATCCGGAGTCTCTTCTCGGCGATGGACCTGCGCTGGTGGGGTGGCCAGCGCGCCATCGATGCCCTGAGCGAGCATGGCAACCTGGTGATCACCTTCTGGCATGAGTGGGTGCTTCCCCTCTCCTTCACCCTCGAGTCAAACGGATTCGCAGCCATCACCAGCGAGCATCACGACGGAGCGCGACTCGGTGCTGCACTCGCGAATCTCGACGTGGAGATCGTTCATGGATCGAGTTCGCGCGGCGGAATCCTAGGTTTCCAGAAACTGGAAGCGCTGGCCAGAGACGGACTCTCGCCGGTCATCTCCGTCGATGGTCCAAAGGGACCTCCGCGAAAAGCAAAGCAAGGTGCCGCCGCTCTCGCCAGGAGACTGCAGATTCCGATGATGCCGCTGGCCTTCGCCGCAGAATATTCACTCAGGCTCAAGACATGGGACCGGATGATCGTGCCGGCGCCGTGGGGAAAGGCGCTCGTGGTCGTGGCAGAACCGGTGATGCCCGCCACCGATCGCGATGGAGACGAGCAGGCCACCTTGCGCTTGCAGCAATCACTGAACGAGGCGACGGAACTGGCTGGCGGCAAACTTCATCAACTCTGGCAGCAGGGAACCGGAACATCCCCTGTCGGACTGTCCGGTCTCACTTCAGCAACGCGATGAAATCGACGTACGCGGTGAATCTCTTGCCCCCGAGGAACTGGATGCGGAAATCCTGGACCCGGTCCCAGGAAACATCCCCTTGCCCCCTGAAGTTCCTGAGAGGAATCTCGATCCGTTTGAGACCCTTGTGCGATTTCATCATCATGATGTAAGCGTTCTTCACCACCTGGACCTGGGTCACTCCCACCTGTGCTGATCCGGGTACGACAAAGACAAGCTGGTAAGCAGAACCACCCCTGGGCATATCGAGGTAGAAGGCGATCGCCTTGTAGCCGGTCAGATTGCGCGGAATGCCCTTGACCTTCAACTCGGTCTGGCCGGGAGCCACCTGCCACTGCAGCGCCCTCTCGCCTTCCTGGACCAGTCCCTTCTCATCAGTGAAACTCTTGCCGTACTTCAACGAATATCTCTTCGAGACTCGTTCGAAGTCCTCGAGGACATGGAACAGTTTACGCTGCATCTCGGTGACGAACTTCTTGTACTCCTCTCCGATGGGAGTCGCGGCAAAGCGCGAATAATTCTTCTCCGCGATTCTGTAGGCCGCACTCTCCTTGCCACCTAATGCTTGCTTCTTCAGAGCAGCCAGTTCGTTGGCACCCTCGGTGGCTGCGAGCCATGAATCGACATGAGCTCGAGTCGCTCGATTCTTGGCCTGCTTGCGAGCATTTTTGAACTCCTGGTAGGCAGTTTTGTAGTCGCCAGCTTGGTAGGCCGTCTTTGCCGCCTCGAATGACTGTGCCCCCTCTGACTTCTTCCAGGACAGTTCGGGAGAATCCTGCGCAGACACCGGCAGCAGCAACAGGATGGCCATCAGCAAGATTGCCGAACAGCGGCTGACAGAGTTGATCTTCATCGAAGCTCCTTCCCTGGAGACCCGGCGTGCCTGCTCGGTAACCGAGCGCAGTATCCGGCGCAGTGGCCCATCTTAGGCTTCTTGCACTTCCCCCTCAACCGAGCGGTGTGAACGCCGTTTCCTCCTGCGAAGCACGATCTCCGGAGTCGAGTGCCAGCGCTGGTGCATCCAGGGCCACTGACTCGGGTTTCTCCGGATCGCTCTTTCGATGGCACCAGTCATCCCGCTGGTGAGTTGATGGATCATCCGGGACTCATCGGGTTCTTCTTCGAGTTGACGGATGGGTGGCTCCATCTCGAAGTGATATCCGCTCCTATCTCGGATGACAAAGAAGGGTAGTAGCGGTGCTCCGGTGCGTAGCGAAAGCCTCGCTGGAACCGTAGTGGTATGAGCCAACTGGCCGAAAAACGGCACGTGGATCCCATCCATCTTGTGAATATCCAGATCGGTCAATAAAGAGATGATTCCACCGCGCTGCAATAACCGGACCGATCTCAGCATTGATTCATCCTGATACACCAGTCGAGAACCAAGCCGAGACCGAATTCCATCGATCCACTGCTGATGCACCGGGTTCTGGTAACGCCGGGCGAAAAATACACTGTCATGCGGGTGGATTCTTCCGAGCAGAGCAGCGCCCAGTTCCCAGGAACCGATATGACCCGAGATGAGGATGACGCCCTTACCCCCTGCGCGACACTGCTCGATCGCAGCCCGGAAATCATCGATTCCTCGGACCGTGACTCCTCCCATGGCCGGGGAAGAACCGAGGTGATCCCTGCTCTTGAGGGAAAGTGAAATCGCCTCCAGTACCGTCTCTCCCATCTGCTCGAAGCAACCTCGTGCAATTCGCTTTCTGGTCCGCTCCCCGAGGGAGGGATCGAGGTGCTGCAAATTCTGGTACGCAACCCGTCTATCGATCGTGCGGAGCACCCAGCCGATACGACCGAGTAATCGCCCCAGTCCCTGAACAACTCGGATGGGGAGTCTCCCGATCATCGCCGTGAAAAAAAATGCGAAGAAACGAAGTGGCCAGGAAAGCAACTGATCTGCACGTGTGGACACCAAATTCTCCTCCAGAGGGGAAGATATCACCGATCAGCCGTCACGGAAATGGCACCGGATCTGTGGAGTTTCAGGCTGAGGAACTGTAAACTGGAGAAAGTGGGAAACGTTGCCCACCCGAAGGAACACCTAAATGATCCATGTCACCGAATCTGCGGGTCGTGAAATCGCGCGCCTGGCCCAGGAAAAAGACGCCGGGGAGAAGGGCGGTCTGCGTCTGTTCGTCCAGGGCGGTGGTTGTGCCGGGATGTCGTACGGCATGGATATCGTCGAGAAGCCTGACGAAAAAGACCGGGTCTTCGAGATCGATGGAGCCAGAATCATCGTCGACCCCAAATCCTGGCTGTTTCTCAACGGCACCACGGTCGATTTCAAGGAATCACTGATGGGACGTGGGTTCGTGTTCGAGAACCCCAACGCCGCCGGATCGTGTGGGTGCGGCACATCCTTCAGTATGCAAGAGCAGCCCCAAGGCAGCGAAGCGAGCAAGAGCGACAACTAGCTGCTTCAGGCATCTTCTTGCTCGGCAAATACATCGCCGAGCATCGCATCGGTATCCGGTGGTGAGTTCTTCTTGCTCTCCAGTGCTTTTTCAGCAGCTGCTTCCACCTCCTTTATGACCTCCTGTTCCAGAAGTTCGAGCGTCTCGTCCGGATCTCCTTCGAGTGCTCCTTGCCGAACTTTCAACCACTCCTCGTAGCAACCGATCGGCTCTCTTTGTGCCCAGTGGTCGAATACCTGCTGGTCGAACAGCTCCCTGGCTTCCGCCTCGTCGTGGGTCGCATGACCACAGAAGCGGAAGGTGCGAGCGAGGATGATCACGGGGCCACCCCCCTCGAGACAGATGCTGCGGGCTCGGGAGACCTTGGCATGAACATCGATCACGTGATTTCCATCGCATTCCAACCCGATGGCACCGTGAGAAACTGCAATCGCCGAGAGGCTACGGTCGAGTCGTTCATCTTTTCGTGTTCCCAACGCCACTGCGTTGTCCTCGACGATCACGATCAGAGGTAAGGAACGACTCGATGCCATCGACAGACCCTCGTGAACTGCTCCGGTCCTCGTCGCGCCGTCCCCGACCCAGGTCAGGGCCACGTTGGAACGCTGCTCGAGTTGAAACGCCAGAGCAAAACCACAACAGACGGGAACCAGATCTCCGACATGACTGATGGGAGCCACGACCCCATGTTGGAGATCCCCGAAGTGCAGATCCCGTCCCTTGGTCAGGCCATCGCCGGTCGCCAGATAGGAACGGAAGGACTCCACGATGGGAATTCCCCGCTCGAAAGTCGCCGCAGCATTACGGATCATCGGCCCGACAATATCTCCTGGTTCCAGAGCGTGGCAGGCTCCGACCGTAACCGCCTCCTCGCCATACCCGAGCCACGCCTTGCTGATGACTCCGGTCATGACCCAACGTTTCAGGGTGATGTCATGCAGACGTGCTCGGACGAGCCCCTGGTAGAGCCGCGCCAGTCCGCTGGATCCCAGATTTTCGACGCTGGCGGCGAGATCGTGCTGCTCGATCTTTTGCTGGTAATTGGCCATCACTTGCGGGTCGGGTTGCCACTGTTGATATTCCGGCGGATCGAAAGCCTTGTATCGCTTCATCTCACTCGGTCCTCTCGGAGCCATCCGATGATCACCTCCAGCACCTCCAGGGCGTGTGGATGAGGACCGACGAACGGATGAGTGAGACCGAAAGTATGACCGGCACCCTCGACGATCACCTGGCGACCACGTTGCGGATCGACCCCGGTGAGAAGAATCCCGGCACAGGAGGGCTCGACCGCATCGTCTGCACCGCCATGGATCGCCAGCACCGGCAGATTCGACCGCTCCAGCGCCAGGCAAGCACTGTAGCGCTCTCCCTGCTGTAGATAGTCCTCGAGTACCTCGACATCCTGGTGAAGAACCTCACCGGTGCGGGCATTGACGATCTCGCGGCAACCGGTGGCTCGCCACTTCTCGATCTCATCATCTGAGAGACTCAGTAGATCGGCAGGAGTCCCCATCGTGATCACCCCAGCAACGCCGCAGGACTCGCCAGCACAAAGCGCAGCAACCAGTCCTCCACGCGAATGCCCGAGCAGGATCGGAGATTCGATGCCAAGAGCGGCATCCTCCAGCACCGCCCGGACATCCTCGATATCATGATCGAGCGTTTGACGGGCGAACTTGTGCGGTTCATCGAAGCTATCGAGCGCTGGGCCAACACCACACATCGAAGGATTCATGCGGAACACGCGATGACCGGCGGTGGCCAGTTCACCGCCGAACCAGGGCCAACCGCCCCAGTCCTTGAACCCCTTGAATCCAGGAATGAAGAGGATGTCAGTACCCTGAGAGGAACGCTTTTCGTGGCCATCGATGGAGATCCTCACCTTGCGGTCATCACGGATCGCGATCTCGTACTCCCGGGTACCAACACCTTCGGCCATCACTGAGCGTCCCGGCAGCGAGTCTGCTCGATCTTCTCGATCGCCTCGGCGAGAGAGAGTTCCTCCTGTTGTCCCTGTTCCATCGATCGAAACTGCACGGTTCCGGCTTTCTGCTCGTCAACACCGATCACGATCACGAACGGGATTCCCGACTTGTGGGCAAACTGGAGCTGTTTCTTGAGTTTCACCTCGCGCGGATATACGAGTGTGTGGATTCCTGCTCTTCGCAACTGGGCAGCGGCATCGAAACTGGCGCCGGCCAACTGCTCGGAAAACTGAGCCACCATCACATCCGCCGGCTGGGTGCGTGAATCGAGCAGATCCAGTTCCTTCAGTGCGGAGAAGAGACGATCGATTCCGAGGCTGATACCGATGGCGGGAACATCTTTTCCCAAGAACATCCCGATCAACTCGTCGTAACGTCCGCCACTCATCACGGAACCGAAACCGGGCAAGGCATCGAGATAGGTTTCGTAGACGATCCCCGTGTAGTAACTGAGGCCACGCGCGATCGAGGGATCGATACGACAACTGGCCGCGTCACCGGAAGCTTCCAGAAGCACCAGAACCGCTTCCAGCCGACTGATCGCCTCGGCAGCGAGTGGATCTTCTCCGATGGTCGCACTCAGATGCTGGAGCACCTCCCTCGAATCCTCGGGAGCCTCCAGGATCGTCCCGAGTACCCGATCGACACCAGCCGGATCGATCCCCGGGATCTCCCCGACCTGGCTTCGAAATTCATCGGCACCAATCCTGTCGAGTTTGTCGAGAAGTCTGAGGAATGCCACCTCCCCACCCTGCGCCAGGCCGACCAGGCGACACAGGGCGGTCAAGATGCCCCGATGGTTGACGCGAATCCGGTATCCCTCGATCCCCAGTTGCTCCATCACGGCGGTTCCGACCACCAGCATCTCCGCATCGGCAGCAGCGCTGTCGACTCCGACCAGATCGACATCACACTGAACAAACTCGCGGAAGCGACCGCGCGCCGGCTTCTCTGCCCGCCAGACCGGTGCTATCTGATATCGTCTGAATGGAAATGTGATCTCGCCATGCTCGGCCAGTACTCTGGCCAGGGGAACGGTGAGATCGAAGCGCATCGCCACGTCCCGATCGCCATGATCACGGAAACGGTAGAGCAGCATCTCCTCGTCATCCCCGTACTTCCCCAGCAATACATCAGAGTATTCTAGAGCAGGAGTCATCAGCGGCGGATAGCCGTGACGTTCGAAGACCTGCCGCACCGAATCGAACATCCGATGCTTCTGCAGCATCTCCTGGGGCATGTAGTCGCGGAACCCCTTCAGGCTCTGGACCTTCATCTCGCCTCCGTCCTGGGATGTCCCCACTATCGGGAGAGGGCGGCATCCTCGCAAGGGGAAGCGATCAAGCGATCATTCCCAGTTCCCTCCCCACTTCAGTGAAGACGGCGATGGCATGGTCGATCTGGTCAAGATCGTGCTCGGCAGAGATCTGTGCCCGGATCCGTGCCTCGCCCCTGGGAACTACCGGATAGGAGAAACCGACCACGAAGATGCCCTTCTCGTTCATTTTCTCGGCCATCTCCATCGTTTGCCGTTCGTCCCCGATCATGATGGGCACGATCGGGTGCACGCCTGGCGTGATGTCAAATCCCGCTTTCGTCATTCCCTGGCGAAATCTGAGCGTGTTCGACCGGCTTCGCTCGACTCTCTGGGGCTCGGCATCGATGAGATCGAGCACTCGTATCCCGGCCATGACGATGGCAGGAGCGACCGTATTGGAGAAGAGATAGGGGCGAGAGCGCTGCCGCAACAGTGAGATCACTTCCTTGCGACCGGATGTGAAACCTCCACTGGCTCCGCCGAGAGCTTTGCCGAAGGTGCTGGTGATGATGTCGACGCGATCTTGCACACCGAAGTGTTCGGGGGTACCGCGTCCCGTTTTGCCGATGAAACCAGTCGCATGGGAGTCATCCACCACCAGTAGGGCTCGGTGCTCATCACAGAGGGAACAGATCTCATCGAGCAGAGCCAGATCACCATGCATGCTGAAGACTCCATCGGTAACGACCAGACGGGTACGCGCATCTCTCGACTCTGCAAGACATCTCTGCAGATCAGACATATCGCTGTGTGAAAACCGGAACCGTCGAGCCTTGCAGAGTCGTACCCCATCGATGATCGAGGCGTGATTCAACTCGTCGGAGATCACCGCATCTTCAGGACCGAGAATGGTCTCGAATAGCCCCCCATTGGCATCGAAACAGGAAGTGTAAAGAATCGTGTCCTCGGTCGAGAGGAAACTCGAGACCCTGTCTTCCAGTTGCTTGTGGATGTCCTGGGTACCACAGATGAAACGCACCGACGAAAGGCCGAAGCCGTGGCTATCGAGAGCAGATTTTGCCGTTTCGAGGATTTCTGGGTGGCTCGAGAGTCCCAGGTAATTGTTTGAGCAGAAGTTCAATGCTTCACCATCAACTGTGTTGATGACAACACCCTGGGGACCGGTGATCTGACGTTCATTTTTCCAGAGACCGGCATCCTCGATCTGCTGCAGTTCTTCGACGAAGCGTTCACGCTCGCAATACAAAACTCCTCCACGCCTCCATCAACAGTCCCTAGTCAGGGAGTCCAGCCGGATACAGGATCACCTTGCCGCACTCACCCCGCTGAATCAAATCGAAAGCAATCTCGTAATCATCCATCGGAAAGCGATGAGTCACAATCGGTGTCAGGTCGAGACCCGCTTCGAGGAGCCGAGCAGTATCGTGCCATGTATCCCAGACCTTGCGACCGAGGATGCCCTGAACGTGGGCTCCCTTGAAGATGATGTCACGAGCCACATCGATGGAAATCCGATCGGAAGGAACGCCGAAAAATCGGAAGTCACCTCCACGACTCAGACTCCTGAGGCCATCCTCGATGGCCTTTTCGTTACCCGACATCTCGAGCACGACATCGGCACCTCGCCCTTCGGTCGCACCGTGAATTTCCGTAACCACATCGCATTCGAGGGGATTGAAAACCTGATCAGCACCCAGTTCGGCGGCGAGATCGAGCCGATATTGCTTCACATCCACGGCCATCACTGATGCCGCTCCACAAGTCTTGGCTATGGCGACCGCGAAAAGTCCGGTGGGACCACAGCCAGTGACCATCACATGGCGACGAGAGACCTCTCCGGCAAGCGTGGCGTGAACCGAATTTCCCAGTGGTTCCTGCAAGGTGGCGATCTCCGATGGCAGATCCGCGGGAGTTCGCCAGATGCAACGCTCAGGCATGACGATCTGCTCGGCAAAAGCACCGTCTCGCTGCACCCCGATGATCTTCTCGTTCTCACAGATGTGACGTTGACCGGCGCGACAGGTGCGACATCGATCACAGAAAATGTGCGATTCAGCGGCCACATAATCACCCGCCTCGAAACGAGTGACTTTCTCCCCGACCTCGATCACTTCACCACAGAACTCATGACCCACAGTCAGCGGGGTGGTGACCTTGGAAGCGGCCCAGGCATCCCAGTTGTATATGTGGAGATCGGTGCCGCAGATCGATGTCGCCAGTACCCGGATCCGTACCCCATCCACTGGCAACTGCGGAATCGGCTTCTCGAGCAGGGTGAGCCCCGTCTGTGGAGCTTCCTTGACGAGGGCTTTCATCGTTGTGCTCAATCCTCACCTCGTCTTCGAAAACGCCAAATTGCCAAAGACTGCTGGGACCCCATCGATCCTAGCGTCCGGAGATCGCTACAGGAAGCAACGTCAGGAGATTCCCGGTGACAGATCTTGCGAACCTGGCTTGCGGAGGGTCCAATAATGGTAGCCTGTCACGGTATATTTTCTTCGCTGCAGTGTGGGTTCATCAAGTCCGCTGTAGCCTCATAGGAGTCAGTTTCATGAAGAATCTTCCTCTCCTGCTGGGAGTGCTTGTCTGCGTCAGTCAGCTTGCTGGACCCCTCGGGGCCCAGAACATCTTCACCGTTGGCGATGGATCAGCGATGCCAGGAAACAACGTGATCATCAGCGTGCAGATCACTCATGACGATCCGGTTCTCGGGTTTTCCTTCGGGGTCCGTCACAACGGGGCGGCACTCACTCCGGTGAGTATCGTTCAGGGATCGGCTCTGGCTCCTTTCAACGGAGGAACCGGTGCTGATTATTTCTTCGAGGATCTCAATCCGGCCAACGGCCCAGGCGTGATCGTGGCCTGCATCTTCACATTCGGCGGCGCTCTCGAGTCCTTGCCGGCCGGATCGGGTCAGGAGGTTGCTGCGATGGAGTACTCCATGTCAGCCTCCGCTGCTCCCGGCAGTTCCTCGGCTCTGAACCCGGCAACCGATCTCGGTTCTCCACCGACCAACATCGTCTTCACCGTCGGTGGTGCCAGTGTCTTTCCCACCACGGAAGCCGGCAGCGTGACTGTGGAAGTGCCTGCACCGACCGGAGTGTCGACCACACTGGCAGACATCTGCGATTGCACTCACCAGGTCAACTGGACCAACAACGCCGCCTACACGAGCGTGCAAGTACGCGTCGGTGGAACGCTGGTCGCCACCGTGCCTGGATCTGCCACTTCTGCCACCGTGACCTTGCCGACGAACGTCACCGACATCTGTGTCCGTGGTATCGTCGGATCAGTTTCTTCCGTTGATTCCTGCACTACCGGATCCTGTCCCGTCTTCGTTCCTCCCCCTCCACCAGACAATCTCTCCTGCACCATCGTGTCGACCGATCCGATCAATGGCTGCAGTTTCGAGGCGGAATGGACCAATCAGGGCACCTACTTGGCCATCAACGTGTACCTGGATGGAGTGCTGCAAACTACAGAGCCTGGAAACAGTACCGGATGGCAGACCGGTCTCGCTCTCTCACCCAATCTCCAGCAGATCTGCATCGAAGCGGTCGATATCTGTGGAGGAGTGCTGGGTCAGGTGTGCTGCCTGGTGACCTGCGATGCGGGTCCGATCTTTATCAGAGGTGACTGCAATGCCGACGGAGCTAACAACATCGCAGACGTGGTCGCGGCTCTGGGTTTCCTTTTTGCCGGGACAGGGATTCCTCTCTGTGGAGATGCCTGTGACATCAACGACGATGGAGGTTTCGACATCAGCGATGCGGTGTACTTGCTGTCGAATCTGTTCTCCGACGGTAACTTCCCGCCGGCCCCCTACCCCAACTGTGGAGTCGACCCCACTGATACCGACCCGATTGACTGCGACAGTTTCCCGCCCTGTCCCTGATAGAGTTGCGGCGACAAAAAAAGGGGTCCGGAACGTGACTTCGTTCCGGACCCCTTCTCTATTCTGGCACACATCGGCCGGATCCCTTTACTATCGAGATGAATCCCTCCATCCTCGCTAGCATGGCTACCGTTCCCAGACCTGCCTTCCGGCAAACGAAAATCGTAGCAACCCTTGGACCCGCATCGACATCTGTGAAGGTCCTCAAGGGAATGATCGAGGCTGGCCTCGATGTGGTCCGGATCAACGCCTCACATGGCAATCACGAGAAGGATGCCGAGACGATCCAGCGAGTCCGATCGGTTTCCCAGGAAATGGGTCATCCGGTCGGAATCCTCTACGACCTCCAGGGTCCAAAGATCCGAATTGCCGATTTCGCCGGAGATCCCATCAAGGTTGATGCTGGAGATGAGATCCGTCTGGCAGTGGGTCGCCCCGCAGAAACTGGCGAAATCGCCAGTGATTACGATCTGCTGGACCATGACCTCTCGGCGGGGGATCCGATCCTGATCGATGACGGGATCATCTCACTCAAGACCATCTCGGTCTCGAAAGGACTGGTTATCGCTCGCGCCGAGAACTCCGGCGTCATCTATCCGCGTAAGGGAATCAACCTGCCCGGCAGTCAGATCTCCGCGCCTGCCTTCACCGAGAAGGATCGTCAAGATGCCTTCTTCGCCGCCTCACAGAACGTCGATTTTCTGGCCCTCTCCTTCGTACGGCAAGCCAGCGATGTCCAGCAACTCAAGGATCTCCTGAGTGCCAATGGATCATCGATTCCCATCATCCCCAAGATCGAGAAGGCTCGTGCCGTCGATGAAGTGAGCCAGATCCTCCAGAACTCGTGGGGAGCGATGGTGGCACGGGGAGATCTGGGGGTGGAGATCCCACCGCAGCAGGTTCCCATCATCCAGAAGCAGATCATCGCTGAGGGTCTTCGACTCGGACGCCCCATCATCACGGCCACGCAGATGCTCGATAGCATGACCAGGAATCCCCGTCCAACCCGGGCGGAGGCGAGTGACGTCGCCAATGCAGTACTCGACGGAACCGATGCTGTGATGCTTTCCTCCGAAACCGCCATCGGTAAATATCCCGTCGAATCGGTCAAGATGATGGCAGATGTGATCACCTACACCGAACAGAACGCAGTGACTAGCCACTATCCGAGGAGACGAGAGCGCTCGGTCGAATCCACTCCTGAAGCGGTCACCGATGCGGCATGCCAGGTAGCCCGCAATGTCGATGCCCATGCGCTGGTCGCCTTCACCCAGTCCGGTTCGACCGCCTACCTGGCAGCACGCAGGCGTCCCAATCTACCGATCCTCGCCTTCACCACCCGACCCGAGGTTCGAGATCGTCTCACGATGGTATGGGGTGTCCGCCCTTACCAGATCCGCCAGGTCAGCATGACGGATCAACTGATCGAGGAGCTGGACGCCACTCTTCAGGCCGATGGCCTCGCCAACCGGGGAGACCTGCTGGTCCTGCTGCTGGGGGCACCCACCCACAGGATGGGACGAACCAACTTGATGCTCGTATATGAGGTCGGCACCTGGTCTGGCCTCGAGGGTGATCAAGATAACGAGGATGAGTGAGCCTCACCCTCCAACCACAGTGATCTGAAATCCTCAAGGGTTGCCGGGGCGTGACCGGCGTAGTGATTGTTGAAATAGCCAAACACATCCACTCCGGCGGCTCGAAAAGCACGGATCGCCGGAAGCCAGCGCGCCAGACGATCACGGCGATCCACCAGCTGCTGATCCCATTTCTGGGTGAGTTTGTTCATCTGTTTGTGATCTCCGAGGAACCGAAAGTAACCGAAATTCGTGATCGTTCCTGTGAGCTTGCGTATCCACTCCTCCGGGTCCGGCATCCAGGCCTGGTCGACCCACGCCAGAGCCACGTTGTGTCCATCGAGCAGTTGTAGCAATTCTGGTCCGATCCAGTTGCGGTTGCGCACCTCTACCACATATCTGGGACCAACTGGGACCGTCGCGAGAAATCCGTCGAGTCGTTCCAGAAATGGCTCCAGCGACGAGAAAGCCTTCTTGTTGAAGTACGGGAACTGGAACAGTAGCGGCCCGAGCCGATCGCCCAACCACTGCATCCTCTCGACGAAGATCTCGATGTCCTCCTGGGCCCCGTCCAGCACCTTGTCGTGAGTGATCACCCGCGGCACCTTGGCGGCAAACTGGAACCCATCCGGCGTCCGCTCTATCCACCCCTCGATGGTGCTACGCGCCGGGATGGCGTAGAAGGTCGCATCGATCTCGACGCTGTCATAGACGGATGCGTAATGGCGGATGAACTCACGTGGCGCGATTCCTTGCGGATAAAACACACCTTGCCAGCTCTTCTCGGACCAGGAAGAGGTACCGATACGAAGTCCAGGATCCTGCTCAAACAAGACCGATTCCTTCCTTGACGAGATCACCTCTGGAGTCCGCAATGATGAACATGATGGACCGAAGGCACGATGCCCGCGAGCGGATTCTGGCACTGGAACGGATCCGGGTCGTGGAAACAGAACTGATCGAACTCTCGCTACCTCTCCTCCAGCGCCTTCAGAAGGATCTGAGTTGTCATCTCGGCAAGGAGTTGCCGACTCCTTTGATCCAGAAACTCAACCAGGGAGAAAAGTGGTGGCAACCGGAACTCACAGGATACTCCCCTGACGATCCCCGCATCTTCCCGGTCGTCCTCGATGTGATCGAGCAGGTGGAGAAGGAAAGCCAGAACCGATGGCAACCGGATCCTGCACCTGTGGAGGGTGTTTGCTACCAGCAACTGGTGGCTGCGCTGAGAGAAGTGCTCGACAGGAGGACCGAACTGGCACGCATCGCCGGCGTGCTCTGATCCGCTCCCCTCGAGAAGATCGATGCCGATCAGGATTTCGGCTGGTAAGCGACGATCCTTCCCGCCAGAGCACTGGCGGCAACCGTCAGCGGACTCGCCAGGTACATCTGTCCCGGACCCGATCGCCCGGGAAAGTTGCGGTTGATGGCGCTGACACTGACCTGATCGGGGGAACGGCTCACGCCAGGACCGGCGTTGATGCACGCACCACAGGAGGGTTCGATCACCTGGGCTCCGACCTGCTCGAAGATCTCCAGGTAGCCCTTCTGCTGGCAGTATTTCTTGACCTCCTGGGAACCGAACTGGATCCAGAACTCGACCCCCTCGGCGACCTGTTTGCCCTCCTTCAGGCCCTGGAGGAGCACCTCGGCGTACATGTCCATGTCTTCCTTCTTGCCGGCAGTACACGATCCTCCGTAAGCGATGTCGATGGCGACCTCATGCTCGAGACGCGAGATCTCCACGCCGTTGCCGGGATCACCGGGGAGCGCGACCAGCGGTTCGAGTGAAGCGACATCGATGATGATCTCGTGGCAGTATTCGGCTCCTGGATCGCTGAACAATCCCTCGCAGTAACCGCGAGCAACTTCCGGATCGATGCCCCGTTCGGCGAACAGAAATTCGACCGTTTTTTCGTCGGGTGCCACGATTCCACTGAAGGCCCCCACCTCGGCAGCCATGTTGGTCATCGTCGCCCGTTCATCGATGGAGAGCTCCTCCACCGCCTTGCCGCAGTACTCGACCATCTTGCCGATGGCGTGTCCCTCGCAGACATAGGACGTCCTGAGGATCGCCAGCATCATGTCCTTGGCTGTGATGCCAGCGGGACGCTCACCTCGAACCTCGACTCGAACCGTCTCGGGAACCTCGGAGTATACGTCGCGGGTGATCCAGGAGTTGAAGATGGCGGTGGTCCCAATCCCGAAGGCGACGCAACCGATGGCTCCGGAGTGCGGAGTGTGGGAGTCGCTGCCGACGATCATCTGGCCCGGCAGCGCATAGTCCTGGAGAATCTTCGAGTGGCAGATCGCCTCCGAACCTCCCAGGCCGGTCTCCCCGTGCAGGGTGATATCGTAGCGCTCCGCAAATTCTTCCTGCTTCAACTTCAACTGCTCGGCGGTCTCCAGCAGACCCATCTTGCGCCGCTCGGGCGTGATCGCCTGTTCCAGGAAGGTGAGGTGGTCACGGAAGAAGATGATCGTATCAGGATCGTTGAGCGGCTCTCCCTTGCCGACCTTTTCCTCGAAGAAGGAAGCGGCCATCGGAGTGACGTACTCGTGACTGAATCGGAGATCGGTACTGAAAAATCCCGCATCTCCCACCTTCGCGCCGTCGCTCTCGACCCAGGTGGAGGAAGGTTCGACCACTCGAGAGCGGGCGAAGATCTTCTGAGTGATGGTCTGGGGACCCGCGCAGGACATCGGCCCGGGAAGATCGACCTTTCCCTGAAGTCGAGCGAGATTGAACTCGAACAATCCACCCCACTCGATGATCTGACTGGTCACCAGGTCCTTGCCCGCCGTGAAAGTGGACAGGTCGATGGTTTCGCCAGCGACCAGTCTCTCGAGGATCGACAGATCGGTGCAGGTGAGCAGTCCGAGATTGTGACAGTTCTGCTGGTAGATCCGTTCGATGTTCTCGGCGAAGACCAGACGAATACCGGCACACAACTCGGCATAGGGCGAGGCTTCCCTGCTGGATCCCTTTCCTCTTCGCTTGCCACTGACACTCGCCGCGAAGCCACCGTCCTTGATCGAATTTCGTGTCACAGGAAACTCACCACCTGCGGAAAACCCCACGTATGGGAACTCACCGAGGGTCTCGTCATGGTAGTAGCAAACATATGCAGGCGTGATCTCGTCGGTGGAGATGTTATCTCTATAGGGCAGCCCATGATCGAGAGATAGATCTTCACCAGACAATTGCCGCTCGATGGCGTCGGCATCGTCGACGAGATGGAAGACCCGACCGCTGAGACAAACCTCAGAAGATCTCTTCTCGACATGGCGCTGCTGCAGACGTTCAATCAGATCAGACAAGATAACCTCCACCAACCTGGGTTTTGGTAGTCACGATGGAAAGCCCATTATCTCCTGTGGCTGGAGCATGTTCAACTCGACCTGTGCCGAACACTGGCAAAACCCGGTAGAATGACCTCCTGAATCATTTCACGTCGACGGGAGTGTTCACAGAAGGCCCCCTTCATGCCATTGATGGCAATCCTCTCCAGATCATCGATGGACAGATCGAACAGATCGACTGCCATCTGCCACTCCTTTGTCAAGGTGGTCGCCGACATCAGCGTGTTGTCGACATTGAGACAGACCCGGTATCCCTGCTCGAGATAACGTGGAAACGGATGGTCTTTCAGGTCTCGAACGGCACCCGTGTGGAGATTCGAGGAGAGACACATCTCGAGCGGAATCCTGTGGTCGAGGATGTACTCTCCGAGAGTGCCACGATGGTCCCCGGATACGGAATCGTCTTCCACCAGCCGGGTTGCATGTCCGATCCTGTGCGCCCCACAGTGCTGAATCGCCTGCCAGATGGAGGATAGTCCAAACGCTTCCCCCGCATGGATGGTGATATTGAAATTGCTGCGGCGAAGAAATTGAAACGCATCACTGTGATGGGCCGGTGGATGGCCGGATTCGTCTCCGGCGAGATCAAAGCCCACCACGGACCGACCCCGAAAACCGACCGCGAGTTGAGCAGACTCCAGTGTGACTTCCGGTGCCATGTGCCTCAACGAACAGACGATGATCCGCACGTCAATGCCGGTCTGCTCACAACCAGATCCGATCCCTTCGAGTACCACCTCGAGTACCCGGCCGGGATCAAGTCCCTGTTCGACGTGCAAAACGGGAGCGAAGCGAACTTCTCCGTAGACAACACCATCGGCTGCCAGATCGAGGACATGTTCGGTGGCCACTCTGCGCAGAGCATCCTCGTCCTGCATCACGGCCAGAGTCGTCTCAAATCCCTCGAGGTATCTGGGCAAACTGCCTTGATCCGCACCACGGAAGAACCACCGACCCAGTTCTTCCGCGTCATGGCAGGGCAACTCGATATTTCTCTCGGTGGCCAACTCGATGATGGTGGCAGGACGGAGCCCTCCATCGAGATGATCATGCAACTGAACCTTGGGCAGATCCCGGATCCAGTCCTCCATCAGGTTATCCCTTTCTTGTGCCCTGGTTCACGAGAGCACTGGCACTGGCACAGACTTCATCAGGTGCCGAGCGACTCGCTCAGTCACTCTCTCGTGAACTGTTCTGCTTCGAGGGCGACGTGATGCCCGGAAACAGTTGCTCCGGCTCTTTCCCATTTCTTCTAGCCTCGATGGAAAGGAGACTCCGAGTCGTTCCATCGAGAGATTGCTTCTGCTTCTCATCGAGAGTTTCCCAGATATTGAGTTTCACCGACAGGGGAGCGCCGGCTCTTGGACTCCTCAGCGCCGTGGCCAGCGCGATCCTGGCAATTTCATGCCGTTTTGGTGCTGGCAGCGATCTCTCGAGCAGATCTGCCAGCTGCTCACCGCGGACAGCCTCCAATGCGGTTCCACCCCCGCCTGTGGCGACCAGCGCACGGGCCCGGATCTTGATGGTCAGGAGAGCCAATTCCTCTCCCTCGTCGAGAGTCAGCAATACCAGTTCCTTTACCGTCGAGATCAGATCCTCGTCGGCACCTCGGTCGGACTTGCCGATCAGTTCGTCGTGACGGCGCAGTAATTGTCGTGCCAGTTGCTCTTCTCCTTGCAACCAGGAGTTCACGATCGCTGCCGAGATGATCTGGACCACTCGCCATACCAACTCATCCGGGATTCCCTCTCCTCCCGACAGCACCAGCAGCGCTCTCTCGTAAGCCGGGAGTAGTGCAGGTTGAGGTAGGATTGTGATCAGTTTTCCCGAATCATCGAGTAATGCCCTGCCTCGGGCGACCATCTGTTGAAGACCGATGCGCACGTTTGTTTCGATGAGAACCTCATCGATGGTATCAGGATTCAACGTTGCAGACAGGCCCGCATCGGTTCCACGGAGAGCTCCCTGGATTCCCCAGTAGACTGCATGCGCCGCGGGCGTTCTCCAGTCCACCGCACCCAGTTCCTCACTGATCCTCACCATCAGATCTACCGACATGTTCATGTCATGTTCGAGGATCCTGCGGCGCAGAAGCGCCTCGATCGATTCCCTCCAGGAAGCAG
>Ga0310122_10000271_pt1 | contig 33725 bp, 20 predicted proteins | sample CB6_Bottom_1051__FD_203503 | JGI IMG/M metagenome (GOLD analysis project Ga0310122, IMG submission 203503) | Marine microbial communities from Western Arctic Ocean, Canada - CB6_Bottom_1051 | ecosystem: Environmental > Aquatic > Marine > Oceanic | place: Canada: Western Arctic Ocean | collected...
TTCCGATCACCAGATTGTTCATCGTCCCCTGCGATTGGGCGGGGATGATTTCCGGGAGCGCGGATGCCATCGCCAGAAGCAAGACATCGACCAGCCGTTGGGAGGTTTCTACGTTTCCACCAGCGACCGGGCTCCCCTCGGGGGGGTCGAGCAGGCTTCCTTCAGGAATGTCGATGGAGACTGCCCGCAAAGTACCCCCACTGGTGGGAACCTCCTCACCGGCGAGGCACCGGATGAGGTATTGCACTGCGGAATGTACCACCGCAGCGTTGCAGTTCATCGGCCCCTTGCAAGCCGGTGCGGTTCCTGAGAAATCGAAACGGGCCTTGTCTCCACTGATCTCGATCGAAACGCAGACTTTTAACTGCCTGGAGCCGAACCCGTCGTCGTCGAGGATGTCTTGTGCCTGGTAAGTGCCGTCGGGAATCCTGTCGAATAGGCTTCTGACGTGTCGATCCGCTGCATCCTGTAGGCGCCTGAAACCGACCTGGAGTGCGCTCGAGCCGATCCTTTCGATGATGCGCCGAAGGCCGCGCTGTCCCACTTCGTGGGCGGCTCGCTGCGCGAGTAGGTCGCCGATTCTCTCGCTACGATCTCGCATCGGGCCGAGCAACTCATCTTCCACCACCGGTAGTCTTTTATTACCGCGCACCCAGGTGGTCGGAGGGATGATGACCCCTTCTTCTTCCAGCGAGGCAGTGATTCCCATCGACCCTGGAACAACTCCCCCGACATCAGCGTGATGTGCTCGCGTGGCAAGATACGCGCACGGCTTGGCATCGTCTGGATTGACACGAAAGGCCTGGACCGAGGTGATGTCCGGAAGATGAGTTCCGCCGAGTCTGGGATCGTTGAGAAGAACGATATCGCCTTCGGCGAGAGGGCAGTGCCGGGAGGCTGCTCTGACCGAAACGGGCAACGCCCCGAGATGGACCGGAATATGGGCAGCCTGGGCTACCAGTTCAGCATTCGCATCGAAGATGGCACAGGAATAATCACGGCGCTCCTTGATGTTCGGGGAAACACCGGAGCGTTCCAGTGCCGTACCCATCTCTTCTGCCACCGAGTCGAGAAGGTTTCCCATCACCCGCAACCCAACGGGATCGGGAAGATGCATGATCACGATCACCTCCTTTGTCCGCCACGGAAGAGATTCGTTGACGACCGCTCTCCAGGTAGCCATCCTGGAGCATCCAGCACGGTCTGTGCTCTCTGAGCCCGTACGAGGTGTCAGATCTGACTCCCGTGGAGGTTGAACTTGTTTTACCCGCAGATCCTCATGCTCTCGACAGTCTTATCAGGCTCACCGGAGAAGTTGGATGATCCCGAGACATGGCGCCCGTTCGACCATCCGGTTGTGGCTCAACGATCGTTCACGGCATTCACCAGGCCGGTACGCACCCTCTCCCTCAACTCCGATATTGCCCGACTGGTCGTGAAGATTACCGTCGAAGAGGGAGATCTGGTGCCGGGAAGGCCCGATGCGATGACTCCGGTCGCCTACCTCGACTCCAGCGTCGAGCAGGAAATGCTCAAGGGATCAGGGATCGCTCTCGAGATGGCTCGAAACGAAGAACTGAAATCGCAATTGCTGGTTGAACAATCTCGAGTAGCAGCACAGATCGCATTGCGAGAGAAGAAGCGCATCCAGGATCTCTATAGCGAGGGAAATGCTACCGAGAGCGATCTGGACCGGGTCACCCTCGATGAGCAGCTGGCGAGAACGACCCTGGAGGTCGCGAGATCCACCAAACGGGATTCGGAGTCTGCAGTGAAGGTCGCGGAAACCGAAGTTGCCGTGATCGCGGCAAGGATCGAACGCTTGATCCTCAAGGCCCCGGGTGGTTGGCGTGTGGAGCAGCGATTGGTCGAACCTGGTACTGGCGTCGCTCCCGGAGCGACGTTGCTGGTACTGGCCGACCTGTCGGCTTTCGAGATCGAGATACCGATGGCAGAAGATGAGATCAGGTCGTTGGCGACGACTCCATTGCGCATGCAACGGGTTGCCGATGACACCGAACTCCGCGGCACCATCACGTTCGTCGGAGCAATCCCGGATCCCCGGACGCTACGTCGAAGGGTTGTAATTCGCATCCCTGCCGAAGAACTGATCCTGGAACCTCCGGAAACCGGCGGCGGTATCGAGATCCGAACGGTACTCGAGGTCGCAGACCGTTCCGGTGGAGTGAGGATCCCCCGTCGCTTCCTGTCCCAGCGTCTGGAGCAGTGGCTGGTGAAGACACAGGAGGGCAAGACCTACGTCGTGACGCCGGTGCGGTTCGATGATTCAGCATGGATCGTGCTCCCGGGAGAACTTCCTGGCGGCGCTGTTCTCGTCGAGCCCTAGGGGGGAAGACCGTGAAGCGTTTCCTCTCGAGAATCCTACGGGCGACGGTGCCGATCAACATCGCCTTCTTCGGCCTGATCATGTTTGCGCTCCTGGTTGTTCTCCCTGGCATTCCGGTCGAGGTTTTTCCCAACATCTCTTTTCGTCAGGTTCAGGTCACGTTGCGCTATCCCGGGGCCTCTGCCGATGAGGTCGAGCGGCTCGTCACTCGTCGAGTAGAAGACGTTGTCAGGGGGCTGGAGGCCACCGAGTACGTTGCGAGCACCTCGGTGCCGGGTCGCAGTGAGGTAGTCGTCAAGTTCGCCGATGATGCCGATCACAAGAGTGGATACGACCAGTTCAGGCTGCGGGTGCTCTCGGTGCTGAACAGTTTGCCACAGGTCAACGGAAAAATTCTTCAGCCTTACTTCGCGGAACTGGATGTCGACTCATGGGTTCCTGTGATCCAGGTGATGCTGGTGAACTCGGACGATGGAAACCTGGACAAAAGAGCCCTGACGTTGCTGGCCAAAGAACTTCGCGATCGACTGGAGCGTATTCCTGGCGTGAAGAGGATCGATTTCGCCGGTGATGAATTCGATCAATTTCTGGTTTCCATCGATCCGAAAAAACTAGATCGGTACGGGGTGGCCTTCGCCGAAGTGCTGGCAGCGATCTCTGCCCACGGCGGGACCCTACCGGCAGGAGAGCTGGACACCGCGCTCGGCGAACGCTTCATCCGGATCGATACCCGTCCTCGCGACGCTTCCGGGGTGCTCGGTATTGTGGTGAAAAGTGTCGGTGATGGTGCTTTCGTCACCGTTGCGGACCTGGTCGATCCCGAAGAAACCGGTGTATCCGCGATCCGGGGAACGGTGGGGAATAGTCTCGATGGGCGCGAATCGATCGGGTGCCGGGTTCTCAAGGATAAATCCGCCAACGCGAAAACGATCCGTGATGACGTCCTCCTCGCTATCGATGAGTTTCGGAAGTCTCGTAGCGAACTGCCTTTCGAGATTCATGCGATCCTCGATTCGACCCGCAAGATCAATGAATCGATGGCGGTTCTTCACGACAGCCTGATGCTGGCCCTTGGCCTGGTCATCGCTTCGCTGTTCTTCTTCCTGAGCAAGAGGGGCTGGGCCTCTTCGGGAGTGGCTCTGTTGTTGACGGTCATCTCGACGGCGGTGGTGGCCTCTAGCCAGGACACCACGCTCGAGATTCTTGCGCTTGGCTCCCTGGCACTGTTTGTGTTCTTCACTTGCCGCTCGGCGGTGCTCACGGTCAGCGGGATCCTGTTCTCGTTTCTGGGCACATTGATTGTGTTTCACGCCATGGGTAGCAGCATCAATGAGATTACCCTGATTGGTTTCGTACTGACGGTCGGCATCATCGTCGACGATGCCATCATCGTACTCGAGAACATCCGCAGACATCGTGAACTGGGAAAGGGTTTGCGCGACTCGGTTGTCGATGGAGTTTCGGAAGTGATCCTTCCGATCTGTTCGGCGACTTTGACAACGATAGCGGCGTTCTTGCCGATGCTGTTGATGACGGGGACGGTTGGGGATGTTTTTACGCTCTTGCCCATCACCGTCGCGGTTGCCCTCGGGGTGAGCCTCATCGAATGCCTCATCATCTTGCCGGTTCACATCTGCGATCTCGATCGCCTGCTCGGCCCGGAACAAGTCGACCGGCCAGAGGTTCACGAAGGGGTCGAGGCCTATCTGTCGAGGCCTGGCTTTATCGGCAAGTTGTCCAGGTTCTACGACCGGATATTTCTGTGGAACCAGGCCAACGGCATCCGGGTGTTGCTGCTGGCGGCTCTCTTGTTCGTGGGAGCGATCGGGATCGTCGTCCAGAGTTGGTTCGGGCCAACGCTGGGCATGAGGCCGATGCTGAAACTGGTGTTTTTCCCTGAAGACACCTCGATTTTACACATTGCCGTCAACACCAGGCCTGGAACGAGTTTGAACCAGACCGATGACATCGTGCGACAATTGTCCAGGGAATTGCGGGAAACCGGTTTGGTCGAAGTTGCCGTTGGCCTGTCGGGAATGAAACTCGATACGACGTACCGCCCCCAGTTCAGTCATCAGTTCGGTCTGATCATGGCAGAGTTTCCGATCCGATCGGAGCGAGTGTATGACAATCCCAACGATGCCATCGAAGCCATCCGTCAGAAGTTGCAGCAACGCTGGTTAGAGAAGGGTGTCAGAATCGAGGTCACTGGCCAGAAGGATGGCCCCCCCATCGGAGCTCCAGTGACGGTGAGAGTTCAAGGCGGCGACCCAGAAGGAGTCGATGAGATCTCGCGCAAAGTCTATCAGTTACTCAGCGATGAATCGCAGCCGGGTGGGCGCCTGGAGGGTGTGGTCGACCTGGCCAGCGATCTCGATCAACAATCATATGCCTTGACGTTTATCCCGGATGAGAAACAGATGGCGGTACATGGCGTCGATCCGGGGCAGGTCCGCACTTTCATCGCCGGCGCTTTCGATGGGATTTATGTCGGTGATTACCTGCGGACCGATGATGAGATCCCGATCCGTGTTCGATTCCATCAAGACGCAACCCGGGATCCTACAGCGATTCTCGGTTTACCCGTGGCTCGCGGTAGTGACACAGGTGTGCTCAGATTTGGCGAAATTGGCACCATCGAGGGATCCAATGAACCCGGGATCCTGCGCAGACGCCATTTTCAGAGATCGGTCAACATCACCGGGAATCTGGCACCCGATGCCATCATCAACTCCGATACCGTTTCCTTCGTGATCGAAGATGTCCTGGGAGATGAAGTTCGCTCCAGGCCGGGCGTCTCCTTCAACTTCGAGGGGGAAGCCCAATCGACCAATCGATCGTTTGAGACCCTGTTCGTCTCGTTCTGGATCGCCGTCTTCGTCATCTATCTGATCCTTTCGGCCCAGTTCAGTTCAGTATTCCACCCCTTCGTGATTCTGTCGAATGTGGCTTTTTCCTTCACGGGAGTGGTACTGGTGATGGCAATGCTGGCGCTGTTCTCGGATGTGCTACCGACTGGCTGGGTGAGGGAGGAGAGGTCCTATATCACGGTTTCTGCTTTCATAGCGGTGGTCGGGCTCACAGGGATTGTGGTCAATGATGCCATCATATTGATGGATTTCATCCAGCGCAGAAGAAGAGAAGGATTGCCGCTCGATGATGCGCTGCGTATTGCGGGGCATGAACGGATGCGACCGATCTTGATGACCACCATCTCGACAATTGCCGGGTTGCTGCCGATGGCGATCGGAATCCCCCATTTCGATGTCAGGTGGAGCCCCTTTGCCACCGTATTTGTTGCAGGACTGATGGTGGCGACCGTCATGACCTTGCTGGTGGTGCCGGTGCTATATCGCTATTCCCATCGATTCCACGAGGCGCTAAAGGCTCCCGAGCGAGAGATGGACTCTCAATCCTGAGCTGTGGGGGTTAGCCGCAATCTGCGGATGTTGACCAGCGCCTCAGGGCCGACTTCGCGAGCCTGTAGGACCAACTCGGATTTTTTCGCCTTGGCGACGATCTGCCCCAGAGTCATCCACTCGAATTGGTTCCAGGCACCGGTGTCCTTCTCGAAGGTGTGAACTGCCAGTTCATCGCCGAGCCGGATTTCCAGGATTCCTCCGGTCGCCCCTGCAGAGACTGCGCACAGAGCCTCGATCTGGTATTGCTGATCGACTGCGGTGGCCAGGGTCCAACTGGCGGTTGAACCGGTGTCCGTCCAGTAGCCCAGATTTGGTTCATCCGGGAAGTCTGGATCCTTGAGAGTTTCCAGTCGCAGTGTACCTCCTGCAATCTGAACCGAAGAAGCAAGCAGGTGGTGGATGCCATCGCTGTCCGGGTGATTTGATTCATCGATTTCGGGAGGTCCAGCCAGTTGGAGCCGGATGACGGAGACATGCTCGTCGGGATGGAGATCTGCAAGCGAGATGACGGGAGATGCATATTTCGAAGTGTCGATATTCAGGTTTCGATCGGCGACTCGATCACCGAGCAGCGTGGCGTTGGTGATTACAGTCAGCAAGCCCGAGACGGTGAGCCGATCATCTTCCGGCCAGTCGTAGATGTGCAGATAGAGGTTGTTTCCCTTCAAGGTCGATCTCCCCCAACTGAGTTTCTGGAGTGGACCTTTGGTGGTGCCGTAGATCGATTCGCCATGAACATCGAGCCAACGACCCATCGCCAGTAACCGATCAACCATGATCAGTGGGATGGTCCCGTCATCGTCGGGCCCGATATCCAGCAGCAGATTGCCGCCCTTCGATACCAGATCGATCAGCATCTGGATGCACTCGGTGCGGGAGGAATAGATGTCGTAGTTCTCGGCCCGGTTGAAAGCGAAGGAGTGGCCGATACCGCGGCACTCCTCGAAGGGGCGTTGTTGACGCATGCCCTTGCCGGATGAGTTACCGAGATTGCCGTATTCGGTGGTGGAGTAGTCGCCCACCTGGCCGCGCAGTCCCTTGCCCCAGCGATCATTGACGACGATCGAGTCAGCGTTGGGAGCGTTCTCGTAGATCCACTCGAGGATCTCGGCGGAGCGCCACACTTTGTCGGGGAAGTTCCATTCGCCGTCGGGCCAGAAGACCTCCGGCTGGTAGCGCGTGATCAGGTCCTGGATCTGCGGGATCATCACCTCGTTGACGTAGCGCGATCGCTCAGAGGAATAGAGCGGGTTGTGCCATTCCATGAAGGAGTAGTAGAGACCGGGGCGTACCCCTTCCTCCCGGCAGGCGGCGAACAAATCGGCGAGAAGATCTCTCTTCGGACCGACTTCGGCGCTGTTCCACGGATACCCCCGCACCTCACTGGCGACGTCGCTGGGCCACAGGCAGAAGCCGTCGTGGTGCTTGCTGGTGATGACCATGTACTTGGCACCGGATCGACGGAAGACTCGTGCCCACTCGGCAGGATCGTAGAGTTCTGCGCGAAAGAGTGGAGCGAACTGGCGGTACTCGAAGTCCTCACCGTAAACCCGGTGGTGGAAATCCCGCACCTTGCCACCGTGGCTGTTGGTGTCGAGCCACCACTGGTACCACTCGGAGTAGGTACTGGTGTCACAGAACGCAGGAACAGAGTAGACGCCCCAGTGAATGAAGATTCCGAACTTCGCATCGCTAAACCACTGCGGGGTCGGATGCTGGGCCAACGATTCCCAGTTAGGTTCGTATTCTCCTCCATCGGCCGTGGATGAAATTCCGACCAACGCCAAACTTGCAGTCAATATCAGCGTGGAAAACATCAGCACCTCCCGGTAAGTATCCCAATCGTAGAAAAGAGCACGGTCAAGGACCGTGTTCCATCAAGAAGATGGAGCACGGTATGCGAAGAGAGTCGAGGGAGCGGTCTCTGAATGCTGTTTTCCAGTCTTTGACAGTGACATCCTGACGAGGGAAACGAACAAATGTCTTTCTCGATCGAAAGGTCCCGAAGGTGGCTACTTTTCTGGCATTTCGTCCAGCCAGCAGGAGAGCTTCTTCCAGCGCGGGGATATCGTCATCCTTCAGGATCAAGGTCGTTTTACCCTCCGGAAGTGAAATCGCGAGTGCACGTGGATCTGCCGGAAGGGTGGCTATCAAACCTCCTTCTCGCAGCGGCAGTGTGCCGAGAAATTGTGAACCGACGAAGACACGGGGAGAATCGTGGCATGCCGCCGGAAAGCGCGGAATGGCGCCGATTCCGACCGATGGGAGGGCGATCCCCATCACCACGGCAAGAAGCGCCGCTCCCGCAAGCGCACTGCTGGTAGCGGAGCCATCGAAAGAGACGATCAACATGACAAGCCAGGCGCCCACGATGATGGCCGCTGCGATCAGTGAGCAAGAAAACCAGCCGACGAATCCAGCGATCAAAAGGCAGGGGATCCCGATCAGTGTCGTGGCGATCAGTAGGTGTTTTCTTCGCGCTTGCTGATCGAGCGCTTCTAGATGAGATGAAACGAGAATCGCCAGCACCGGGAGCACGGGGATCAGATAGCGTTCGAAGGTCTTCATGAACAAAAACGGGATCGTCGAGAGGATTACCCACACGACGAGCCAACGTTCTGGTGTTTCGAGCCCAGCGGCCTTGCTCCGCAAGAATGTGAAGAGAGCTGCGATGGCGACGATGGACCACGGCAATATCAACCCGAGCAGCCCGCCCAGAAGCGAGGGAATCGCCTCGACATGCAACCAGGAGAATTCTCTTCGGGTGACCTGTTCTTGCCAGATTTGCTGCAACAGTTGCGGGTATCGATCAGCCACCAGAAACCACCAGGGTGTGGCGACCACGAGCAGCACGAACAGCGCGATGCCGAGATCTCTCAGGCGCGCCGTTGGGGCGCGTCCGGGACCCACGAGCAAGAGGCTGATTGCCCCGGTACAGCCGAAAATGAGGGCGGTTGGTTTGATGAGGATTGCCACTCCTAACAGCAACCCCGACATTGCCGCCTTTCCGGTTCCTCCAGTGGTTTTCCAGTGATGCAATCGTTCCATCGAGCAGATGATGAGAAATGCCATCGGCACATCGAGCATCGCACGTCTTGATTCTGTAGCGAGTCCTACGGTGGAGATGAGCAGCAGGAACGTCAGGGTCGGATTGGCTCCACAACAGCGTTTGCCAAGGATGGCAGTAAAGATGGCCAGTAACACTCCGGCCAATACCCCCCAGATTCGTAGGGAGAAGGGGCTCGATCCGAACAGTTGAGTCGAAGAGGCCAGCAACCAGTAATACAGAGGAGGTTTTCGCAGGCGAGGTTCCCCATCGAGAGTAGGAATAGACCAGTCCTCGCTGGCAGCGGTCTCGAGGGTAGTACGAAACGTGAGGTTGTATTCATCACTACCGGTGAGGCTCGTATCGAGCCATATCGAAGGCATCAGAACTGCCAGTCCTAATAGCAGCAGGCGGATTCCACCTGGCTCATAGCGACCCATCTGTCCTCTTTTCGCTGTGGAGGATAGCGCGAGTCCCCTACCATCCGGTACACCCGGGTTGGTGTGAATCGGGTTCTTTTTCGAGGAGGGGTTTCATGCTGTGGATGTCAATCTTGATCAGTGCGCTGCTGGTGTCCGATGGTGGCGTGTTTCTGGATGAACCCGAATCCCCAGTGGCCCTCAGCGCAGGACCGATGGTGGGCGTGGTCGAATCCGAACAGGTCCGCATCTGGTGTCGGGCAGCCAGGGCTGATCAGACGATCGAGGCGATCCTCCTCGATGCCGAGGGAGCGGAACTGGCCAGGGATCGCGCTACATCCACCGAGCAGCGAGACTTGACGGTGGAACTGATATTGAAGGCGAAAATGCTTCCCGGGCATCGATATCGTTACCGCATTCTGGCCGATGGAGTTGCTGTTGCGGAGGGGGCTGATCAGATCATCGTTGGACCTCCGCTGGTGAGGGGGCGCGCGACTCTGGTGTTCGGATCTTGTGCCAATCCGAACCATTACGCCGATGGTGAGATCTGGCGACAGATCGGCCAGTTCGAGCCCGACGCTCTGGTTTTACTGGGCGATACTCCTTACATCGATACGACCGATCTGCAGCGTCAGCGAGCGGCGTATCGTAGATTCTGGCAACAGCAGCACGTCGCCGCACTCATTCGTAGGATTCCGATTCTGGCGACCTGGGATGACCATGACTACGGCAAGAATGATTCGGTGGGCAAGATCCCAGGGCGATCCAATTCACGACAAGCATTCTCTGAATACCATGCGCTGGGACCGATCGGGGACGACACGGGCGGCGGGATCTACTCGAAGCACCGGATAGGGCCCATCGAGCTGTTCATCCTGGATACACGTTGGTATGGCCGCACGGAGCCGTCGCCTTTCGATGCAGATCGTCCGACCTTGCTCGGTGCTGCCCAGTGGAAGTGGTTGAAGCAAGGACTGGAAGAATCGAGAGCGCCGTTCAAGATCATCACCTGTGGCATGATTTTCAATGGTGCGACTCGCCCCGGTAAAGTCGACCACTGGGGCTACTACCCCCATGAGCGTCAGGGACTTCTCGATCATATACGCGAGAATTCGATTTCAGGAGTATTGATCGTCACCGGCGACATTCATCGATGTCGCCATCTCTCCTATCCAGCGCAAGATGGAGCCGGTTATCCCGTTGACGAATGGATCACTTCACCACTGGCGAATTCGGTGATTGGTGCGGCCAATGCTCCTCACCCGTCTCTCGTTTTTGACGGCGGTGAGAAGAATGTGTTTCTTCACGTGGAGGCGGATGCCAGCGGTTCAGAGCCCAAGATGCACTGCCGGCTGATTCGAGGAAACGGTGAAGTGATTCACTCGAAAAAGTACCAACTTGCCGATCTGGTTGCAGGCCCCCGAGCACAGGAATGAATGGTATGTTTTGCGATGGAACCAGAAGAGGGGCGCTGCGGGCGTATTCAGCGAGGAGGCTTGAACGCGGTACTGGAGGTGAGCCCTTTTCCTTGAATGAGGTGATGGTAACTACCGGGTTCCAGTTGAAACTCATCATCACTTCCATCGGGCCAGCGAATGGTGACGAGAGCTGAAGTGGCCCCCATCGGCAAGGTGAACAATTGCCGTGGGTCATGGCTGGAGAAGTAAGACGACTGGATTCTGTGTTCTCGCACCTGGGTACGGTTTCCTGCACGAACAGTGATTCTGGCGCCGATTGCATCGATATTGCTTGCCGGCGGGCTGCCTTCCAGCAGCAACCCCAGCACGGGAGCCTTGCCACTCATCGTCGATCGGAGCAGTCTCGGGGTTCGATTCCAGTTCGTGATCAATAGATCGAGATCTCCATCATTGTCGATATCTCCGCTGACAAGCGAACGCGCAACAGTCTCCGTCTCGACCGGGCTGGAGTAAGGGGCTAGCTGGAATCTCTTCCCATCTCCTAGAAAGAGATGGTCAGGTTGAGCAAAACTGGAAACGCCGCCTCGAAAATAAGCAACGCGATCATTGATATGACCGTTTGCGATGAAGATATCGAGATGGCCGTCGAGATTTGCATCGAGTACGCGAATACCGAAGGCAATAAGTGGCAACCCTGGTGGTGCGATACCATTGGAGAAACTGGTTTCCATGAACATTCCGCCACCGTCATTGCGGTAGCAAGAGTTTGATTGGGCTTCGAGGTTCGTCACGAGGATTTCTTCATCTCCGTCACCGTCCAGGTCTGCCGCCTCTACTCCCATTCCTGCTTCTGCCTTGGCTCCTTCACCATATGCACAGCCGGCAATCAGCGCTTCTTCGTCGAAACGCAGGCGCCCCTCTTCCTTCCAGCGATTGACCAGTAAAAAGTTGGCCTCCCCGTCGTTGGCGACATACAGATCGAAGTCACCGTCGCCCTCGATATCGATGCTCAACACTCCGAGAGCCTTGGCCGGGTAACGGGCAATTTCGCTGGCAATGCTCACGTCCTGGAAATGCCCCTTGCCGTCATTGAGCAACAAGTAGCACGGAACAGGAGGGTAGTTGCCCGGGCCACAGTAAATCTCGTGTCCTTCCTGTTCACAGGGGACAAAGGTTTTTTCATCGAACGCGAGATAAGAACCAACAAACAAGTCGAGATCTCCATCGAGATCGATATCGACGAAAATTGCCGCACTGGAAAGGGACTTGATATCGATTCCTCTTATCGCTGATTCTTCGCTGAAGTTGCCGGTGCCAGAATTGATGTAGAGGCGATCAGGGCCGTCATTGGCGACAAAGATATCCTGATCACCATCCGAATCGATATCGCCGATGGCGAGTCCGAGTCCGTGTTCGTAGCCCTGGATCCCACATGCTTCCCCCTGGTCGAGGAAGACTCCGTTTTCCTGGATCAGCAATACATCCCGAGGAGGTGGGGTGTCTGGATCAGGTGATTTAGGGGCTCCGTTGACCATGAATAGATCGAGGTCTCCGTCTCCGTCGGCATCAAAAAATCCTGCTCCGGAACCAACAATCTCGCAGATATGCCGCTGACCACGTGCCCCGGAATCGTGAATGAATGGAATCGAATCATCCTCGACGTTGAAAAGAAATGGACCGGCGAGGGGTTTTGATGTCGCTGCTCCTGGCAGTTCCGGAGCTCGCGAACAGCCGATGAAGATGAGGATCGTGAACAGAAAGTAATATTTCACTTCGATTTTGACTCCGCCATCAGGCGAATGAGTTCACTTTGGCTCGGGTTATCCGGGAATTTTCGCTGACGTAGTTCCAGTTGTTTCCCTGCTTCGTCGAGACGTCCCAGAGTGATCAATGCTCGGATGATCTTCTCCTGTGCTGACTGGTTCTGTGGTTGAGAGCGGTAGAGGATCCGGTTCTTTTCGAGATTTTCCCTGGCAGCACGCACCTGGCGATAATGTTTGAGGATCGATCGGGCCTGTTCTTCTTCGCCGACTCTACGGAGTGCACCCGCCAGTGATTGTAAGGCCGATAGGTCGGTGGGATCTTCTTGTAAAGAAATCCTGAATTCGGCGATGGCTTCGGGATATTTCTGTTCGTGCATCAGCAGTTGACCGAGTTTGAGCGCGATAATCGCCAGCAGAGTGGAGTCCATCACCTGAAGACTTCGCGCATGGAGAGCCGCTTTTCTCGCTTCTTCGAATCGGCTCAGACGATATAGAGAAGAAGCGTATTCGATGGCACCCCTTGCGTTCTTTGCATCGATTCGGACAACATTTTCGATGGCTGACAGGGCACTGATTGAATCGTTCGATGCCAGATGGCTGTCATAGAGCAGTTGATATAAAGTCGTTGAACTTTTCGAATCCAGGGAGTAGTTGGCCAGAGTTTTACTTATCAAAGCGATGGCCATGTGAGGCTTCTTTGCCTCGTTGTATTCATTGGCGAGCAGCCAGACCACATCCACGTTTGTAGGATCAATCTCAAGGGATGTAAGCAATGCTTCGATGGCTTCAGCAGTTTGGCCCAGGTCGGAAGAGCATTCTCCCAGCAGGCGGAAGGCGTTGGAGTTTCTCGGTCCCAGGATTGTCGCTCTTTTTGCGTACGTCATTGCTTGCAGGCTTGCTCCTCGTTGTTGGGCGCAGACGGCGAGGGTCTGTTCGATTCTGGTTTCATCTCGTTGTGGTGCAATCTGTAACAGGCGCCGAAAAGCCCATTCGGATTCACCATAAGCTTGCAGAGATTTGGAGAACTCCCCGATGGACTTTGCCGCGATGAAGGTAACTTTGCCCAGCAGGTGCAGTGCATCAGCCCTGTCGGGTTGGCCGCTCAGGATTGCCCGACATTGCTTGGCGGCTCCGGCAAGGTCTCCTGCTTGAAAACTGGCTTCTGCAGCGACGATGGCAGGGTCCTGTACCTGGTTTGTCGGTCCAGGTATGACCGTTATCGTCAGAAGGGATGCCAGTAGATGCATGAGGAGCAACCTGAGTCCTCGATTCCGTACACGTGGTTGCCAGTTTAAGTTGTTCGAGGATGCTCCGGTATCTGATCGAGCCAGTCAAGATGCGATCAGTGTCTGGCGGTATGATCAATTCCCGAGACGAACACGTGACTATTGTTAAGTCGAAATGGGGCTTGATGCGTCTTTTTTTGATCGGGACTATTCTTGTAACGGTCTGGTCTTTCATCGGAACCGCGGATTTATTTACCTGGGTTTTCGAATTGATGCTGGGTATCGCAGGAGTTTTGTTTCTGGCCTGCATACAGAAGCAGTTTCGGTTTTCTAATTTCTTTCTATCTGTGGTCTTCATCCATTACGTCATCCTGGCATTGGGTGCTCATTACACCTATGCAGAAATGCCTTTGTTTGATTGGATCCAGCAACAGTTCGATCTCCAGAGAAATCATTTTGATCGAGTGGGGCATTTCATGCAGGGGGTGACACCCGCACTACTGGTTGTCGAATGGCTGAGTCGTCGTATTGAATTGACGAACATGAAAATCATCTCGACTACTGCGGTTTGTGCGGCCTTAGCTTTTAGTGCGTTTTACGAAATTCTGGAGTGGCTATGGGTGATCGCGTTCTATCCAGGTGATAAAGAGGGACCTGAGTGGCTTGGCCACCAAGGGGACATCTGGGATGCACAGGGGGATATGTTCATGGCTCTGTGTGGTGCACTTCTTGCCGTCAGTTTGCTTTCAAGTTTCCATCGCCGTTCGATAAAAGCCCTGGAGGGACGAGAAGCAAGTGCGGAAGAAGCCTGATGGTGTAGTTGCGATACAGAAAAGGGGCCGAGGTGTTATCCACCTCGGCCCCTTTTTCGTTCTACGTATACAGTTCGCCTGGATCAGAAGGCGCGGCGCTCCGCCTGACGCCGGATCTTCTCGGTGTACTTGTCCCTCAACTGAGTGTGGCGACTGGTCAGATCGATGGAGCGCCCATCGATCCACATCGCCTCCACATGGGTGGGAATCTCCAGCGGATCTCCATCGGTGATGATCATCGTCGCGGATTTGCCGCGAGTCAGTGAGCCATACCGATCGGAAACTCCGAAGATTCGCGCTGGAGCCAGAGTGATCGCCTCGAGTGCCTTATCCGCTCCGAGCCCATAAGCGGCAGCTGTTGCTGCGTGGTAGGGCAAGTTACGGACATTCGAGGTATCGAAGGAACCGATGCAGAACTCGACCCCTGCCCGTGCGAGGGCAGCAGGAGCGGTGAAGGGTTCGTCGTAGGCGGAATCACGTTTTGCCGGCAGGCGATGAACCGGACCGTAGATGACGGGAACATTTCGCTCGGCGAGGAAACTCGCCACCTGCGGCGCATCCCGTCCGCCGACGATCACGGGTCGCAGTTCGGCTCCGAGAGCCCACTCGACAGCAGCCCGGATCTCACGGGCTCCTTCGGCATGAATGAAGACAGGGCATGTCCTCTCGACAGCAGAGCGTAACCCCTCGAGCCGGAGATCTGGCGCTTTTCCATCGGACATCTTCCATCCGGCAGGACGACTCTTGCAGTAGATTTTCGCCTGCTCGAACAACTCGCGGATTTCATCCACGCGAGCTCTGCGGGAGGTGTCTCGCGGATTATCCTCCGCGCGCGGTTCGATGGTCGGACTGCCTTCGTGATCGTGACCCTCAGCGTGGGCATCTTCGTTCTCGAAGAAGCGACGACGTCCTCCCATCGAGGGCCACTGGACCTCGATACCCAGGTTCTGGGTGACGGCCAGATCTTCCCAGGACCATCCGTCGAGACGCAACAGCGCTGACTGTCCGGAGATCAGTCCACCACTGGGACGTGTCGCAGCCAGCGCAATGCCGTTGGCGCGGGCCACGGGGATGTGTTCGCTGTCGGGGTTCACGGAACTGGCAGCTCGGGCATTCGGATTGAGATTGCCGGCTTCTCGCCGGTCTATCGTGGCCTGAATCGAACTGATTTCGATGAGTCCCATGCTGGTCGCGGAAGCGATGAGCCCCGGGTAAACGTGTTTCCCGGAGGCATCGATCACCTGGCAACCTGCGGGAAGCTGGACCCTGAATCCGACGTGGGTGATCAGTCCGCGATCGAAGATGATGGTTCCATCTTCGATGGGCGCCCGATCTACCGGGTGAATGGTGGCACCGACGATGGCGATGGGGCCCGATTGCTCGGGAGCCGGGACTGGATCGGAAGAGAGTGCCATCGAGGTTATGGTTGCGATGCCCGAGAGCATCAGAATCAAGATGAAGGTCTTGTTACAGGTGGAGAAGTTCATCGGCTTCCCTCCTCTCCGCTTTCCTCGGACTTGGGTTCCCGGGCTCCTGAGAGCTGGGAATCCAGGATGATCGAGATCAGGGATTCGCGGCGTTCCTTGTCGCGCTCACGCATCACCCGATCCTCGTTTCGATCGAAGAACCGCTGTCCATCGATCCAGGTTTGCAGGCACATGGTGTATCCGGACAGTGGATCCCCTGACCAGATGACGAAATCCCCATCCTTGCCAGGCTCCAGTGATCCGATCCTGTCGTCGAGACGCAACTGGTAGGCAGGATTCAGGGTCACGAACTTCAACGCTTCTGCCGGAGGCACGTCGCCGTACTTGACCGCCTTGGCCGCCTCCAGGTTGAGGCGACGGGCGAGTTCACTGGAATCGGAGTTGAAGGAAACGTTCACCCCTGCTTTCCTCATCAGGGCACCGTTATAGGGGATCGCGTCGTAGACCTCGAACTTGTAAGCCCACCAGTCACTGAAGGTCGAGCCGGACGCGCCGTGACGCGCCATTTCCGGGGCGACCTTGTAGCCCTCGAGGATGTGCTGGAAGGTTCCGATGGTGAAGTCGAAATCCTCGGCGACTCTCATCAGCATCAGGATCTCGTCTTGACGGTAAGAATGGCAGTGTACCAGGCGAGTACCCTCGAGAATCTCGACGAGAGCGTCGAGTTCAAGATCTCTCCTCGGTGGCAACATCGTCGAGCGATCAGCGCTATCCCAACGGTTCCACATCTCTCTGTACTGGTTTGCCGCATGGAAGGCATCCCGGATGATCTGCTCGACTCCCATACGAGATTGTGGGTATCGGGCTTCAGATGCACTGCCCCGGCTCGATCTCTTGACGTTTTCGCCGAGAGCGAACTTGATCATGGGGGGAGCGTTCTTGATCTTCATCTGTTCGGGCGTGAAACCCCAGCGCCACTTGACGATGGCACTCTGTCCTCCGATGGGATTGGCACTGCCGTGGAGCAGTTGCGCTGCGGTCACACCACCGGCAAGTTGCCTGTAGATGTTGATGTCTTCACTGTCGACCGAATCTCCGATCCGCACTTCTGCCGTGACGGACTGGGTACCCTCGTTGACTCCTCCGCGGATGGCGGTGTGAGAGTGAGGGTCTATCAGGCCCGGTGTGACATGAAGGCCGGAGCCGTCGATGATGTGGGTGCCCTTGGTGGCGGTGAGATTCTTGCCCACCTCCACGACTTTTCCTGCCATCACCAGCAGGTCAGCCTCCAAGAGGATTCCTTCAGGGCCACAGGTCCAGATGGTGGCATCGGTGATCAGCACCGATGGCGGAGAGAAGGGCTGCGATACCGATCCGAAAGCACCCATCGGGCGAGCTATTTCGCGGTCGATGAATCCCTCGAACTTATCGGCACTGATACTGTTGCCCCTGCCGCCGCCACCGCCACGCCTGGCCCCGAAAGCTGCAGCACGGTTGCCACGGCCTCCGGGAGCACCGGGTCGGACTCCACGTCTGCCTCCCCCACCACGCCAGGCAGCGCGAGGAGGTGCGTCACTGGCCTCGGCGTCATCATCCTGTTCATCGGTTGCCGGATCCTCCTGGTCATCAGGAACATCTCCGGTGCGAATCGCGACGAAGGGTGCTGCGATGAGTGAGGGGCTGGTCACGGTGCCGCGGATCTGGCCGTCGCTTCCGATGGTTCCTCCGAAGCGAATGAAGCCGCTGTCTCCGAAAGGTTCACCGGGAAGAGTGATCCCGATTTCGTTTCCCTGGCGGTTAAAACGACTGCGTCGGATGGTTTCATCGTTGAAGTTGACGGTGAGTCGGGGGGATTTTTCCGATCCGGAAAGAACTACGTTGATCTCGAGCTGCTTGTCTGGCTGGTCGATGGTCAACTGCCAGGTGCCGCGAATATCGCTGTCGGGATCGGGACGGTTTTGATGGCGAATCCCGTCGATCCAGACCTCGACGCAGTTCTTCCCTTTCTCGAAAGGAGAACCGTCGAAGACCGCCAGCATCGCGGTCTTGCCAACGGCGATCCGACCGAATCGATCCTCGACACCGATCAGTCGCGCTGGCTCGGTGGTCACTGCTGCGAGTGCGAAGTCGGAGGGCAGGCCACGCTCGATCGCATTGCGAACTTTTGCGGCAAACGAGGACGGTGAATCGAGACCGCGGGTGGTGAAGGTGAAGGGGACCCCTGCTCTACGAAGACGCTCCGGGTTTTCCGGGGCGTGGGCCCACTTCTCCAGGGTTCCCAGGGTCACCCCGGCGTCTCCTGAAGCTCCATCAACGGTCGGAGTCTCGGGGAAGTTCACCGGCAGGATGATCGGAGACCCGATGGAGGCGACCTCGTCGAGCCACATGTATTCCTGGCCGTTCCCGTAGTACCAGGTGTCGACCTGGAATTCCTCGAGTGCCTTGTCGATGGCGAGCATCTCCAGGACGTCACGAGTACGCAGTGCCAGGGGCATCTTGCGGTCGATCACCGGGAACAGCGCTTCGAGCGAGATATTCGATTCAGGTCTCTGCAGGTGGTCGGGATGGGCCCGGTGAGCACTCCAGGCTTCCCTGTACCAGTTGGCATCGATCAGGGTCTGGCGAAACAGCGCGATCGCGCCCATGCGTGAGGATGGATATCCACCACCACCCCAGCCTCTCCCAGCTTGCAGGCCACTGCTGATCGCGACGTCATCCTCGATGAGTGCCCTGCGGTCGGACCCACCGATCAGGCGGGTAAAGATCACCGAGCCGGAGAAAATCCCCTGCTCGGGTCCGGCAAGAACATTGGTGAATCCTGCCTTCCTGAACCCGGAAGCGGTATTGGAGTCGATGACAAAGCCTTCGGCGGTGTCATGCTCCGGATGAACCTTGGAGTTCCAGTTTCTTCCTGCCTGGGAACTCTCTTCGGTTGTTTCGATTTCGACGCGGTAGTCCATGTCGATGAAACCTGCCGTGATCACGTGGTCACTTCTGTCCCATATGCGGGCGTTGGCGGGAATCTGAACATCGGTACCGACGTCCGTGATGACACCGTCCTCGATGAGGATGGTAGCCGATTGAATGATTTCGCCTGGTTCCGTGATCACAGCTGCGCCGATGATGGCATGGACCTCAGGTACTCGGCGTTCGATCCCCTCGCGAGGTTCGGTTTGCGCCGGAAGATCCTGGGCGGTCCAGCAGGTTGCCACGAAGAGGGCGAAGAGATGCATCCCTCGAGTCATGGAGGAACATCCTTCCTGGAGATTTGAGTGAACTCTGGATCATAGGCGAAACGCGACTCTGGATCAGGTCAGATTCGGCCAGATTTGGGGAGGCTCCCTGAGGGTTTTGATAAAGCCATGAAATAACTGAGGTTATGTCAATCCCCGTCGGTCTTCAGGGGAGGCACAGAAGGTCGTCCTGGGTTCTGTCAGGTCCTTCTGTTGGGAATGGTGCTGGCGGTGGCGGTGCCGAGACGAACAGGTATCCCAGCAGCATCACCGGATCAGCGATATCGACCTGTCCATCGTCAGACGCATCGAGAGCATCGAGACAGGCAGGTTCTGCAGACCCCTGGAACAAATAGCCGAGAGAGAATATCGCATCGCCGATTCCAAGTTCTCCGTTGCGATCGGAATCCCCACGCACAAAGCGGTCCTGGATGATGACAGAACCGAACATACCGAAGGCGACATGAGGGACGCAGAAATAGGGCAACTCCATCGAGTTGTCAAAGGTGTACTCGAAGATGGGATTGAGGTCGGAGGATTCTTCATTGAAGAGAGCGCCCGGTTCTTCGATGGTGCCGGGGAGTCCTCCAGGAATCCCGCTGGTGATGGTGTGTAGCATCTCCATCGGTTCATGAACCCAGCGTACGCGATCTCCCTCGAAGATCTCCACGGTGACCGGAATATAGGTGTTGTCGACGACGCCCACCTCGAAAGTGAGGGTGTCGTCGAGCACGGTGATAGCCCCCACTTGTGCGGGATTGTTGGCATCGAAAAATCCGATGGTCTGACCCATCTCGTTGAAGGCATAGGTGAAGGATAGGTTCTGAGAATTGATGGTGGCAGAAAAAAGAGCCCCTGGTTCATCGTTGGTGCCGGGGGTGCCACCGGGAATCCCACTGGTGAGTGCATGATCGCCGTCTATCCAGTTCCAGGTGACAGTATCACCCGCTTCGATGGTGATACTGGTCGGCAAGAAGGCAGAAGTGAAGAAATTGATGACGTAGTCTTCGGCCATCGTCGGCGATGTGATCACCAACGTGGCCAAAAGGAATAATCCTGATCCAACCCGACGCATCACGGAGCCCTTCCTAGGTGAGGAATCCGAGTTGCGTGAACAGACCCGGGTATTGCGCTGCGGCGAGATCGTAGCCTGGCATGAACTGGTCCATCGTGGCCGGATCATCGCCGAAGTGCTGCTCGAAGATTTCCGCGAAGACAACCCTGAAGTCAGTATTCGCAGCCAGGTAACGATCGTTCTCCGAGAACAGAGAGCCAGCTGGCCAGGTACCGGGGTCACAGTTGTAGACTCCGCCGATGACGTTTCCGCCGGCTACGAACATCGCTGTGCCGGCACCATGATCAGTTCCAGAAGAACCGTTCTCGATGGAAGTACGACCAAACTCAGAGACGGTGACCACGATGGTGTCTTCCCACATATCTTGCAGGTCACGAGAGAGCGCCTGTATTCCCTGCGCGAGATCGTCGAGGATATTCGGATGGGCACCAGTGAGCCGCCCCTGGCCGGTATGTGTATCCCAGCCGCCGATGTTGACTCCAAGTAACGATGCCGGGGTTCTTTTCAGTAGCATGGCGATCTCGGCGAGTTGCTGCCCGAAGGTGTTGTTGGGGTAAACCGCACCGTTCTCTGGAACATAAGGTCCCTGGGCGAGCGCCTGCTGAACCGTGCTCACCGATTCGCCCAACTTCACTCCGGTCGGCATCAGGGCGTCACGGTAGGGGCCACCTTCCAGGTCGGGTTTGCCACCGTAAGCGCCGTAGAAGCCGTATCCATCGGTGCCGCCCGGTGTACTGGGAAGCGCTCCGAGGAACCGTTCCACTTCTGCCAGAGATCCGGAGAAGGAGTAATCCTCGGTGGCGGGGAACGCCGGCATCGGAATCGGGCCACGCATCGAGAGCGCCAGGGCGTCACTGAGGAAAGCGCCCGGGAAGGGGTCGTCCGGGAATCCCGGTACGTTGGCAAAGCGGCGGTAGATGAACCCTTCATCGAGGGTTTCATTTCCCGGAACGCCATTTTCCCAGAACTGCTGGGCACTGAAGTGGCTGCGAGATTGCTCTGGATAGCCAATCCGGTGCAATACGGCGAGATTCCCTGGACCCGCGATTCCGTTGAGCGAGGTGTGATTGTAGATCTCCATCAGTGGGTCGAGGGCAGGGTGTAACTGGGCGAACCCGTTACCGAGATCGAGCGCCTCGGTGTCACTGATGAATAGCGAGGGGCGAATCACCTGACTGTAATCCACATCGCCACTGGGGATCACGGTATTGACGGCGTCATTGCCCCCGCGTTGCCAGATGAAGATCATCTTCTTGGCACCAGTCCCTGCGCCGATAGGACCGGCGAGTAATTTTCTGGCGAGGAAGTTAGGACCAGTGAGCGGCGGCATAATCAGCCCCAGTGCTGCGAGTCCACCGGTACGAAGCAGGTCTCTGCGATTCAACATGGTTTTCTCCTGTTCCCCTACTGGAACTGCCAGCGCGGCAAACTCAGCATGAAGCCGAGCATGTCGCGGATTCGGGTTTCGTAACTGCTGGCGTCGGGATCGAGAGGCCAGGGCAGACCGTCGAGATCGGTCTCCAGGTAGTCAATGACGATGCACTTCTCGGCTTCGGTAAGAGCTCCCTGGAACAACACTTCGTCGAAGACCTCGACCACCTCGATGGAACCAAGACCCTGTGCGGGATCGATGAAGTTCCCTATGTCCCATTGATAGTCATTGTCGACATTGGAAGCGAATCTACGGGCAAAATTGATACGTTCGAGCAGTGTTGTGGTACCGATCCAGTCGAGCCCAATCTCGGAATACCCATCGGGTTCGTCGCGCTGGAACAGATCCATTCCCATATCCTTCATCCAGTTGGCAAGGTCGTCGCTACTGGCGTCCGCATACAGTGAACGCAAAGTCGAGTTGATGAACTCGACTGGCGTTTTGATCTTCGCGCGTGCATTTCCGGTATCCCAGAAGGGACCCTGTTGATTGATCGGATCAAGAAGTACCTCGAGTACTGTCCCGATGTGACCGGGGCGAACGGTCGAGAACCAGGCCGCCAGCATATCCGCCAGCAAGGCTTGCAACTCCAGCGGTGCTGATCCGTCGGAGATACTGGCCAGTGAGATGTCATCAGAGACGAATTTCTGGATCAATTTGATGCAGATGAACTCGGCAGTGTCTGGGTGGGCAGCTAGTGCATCGAGCAACTCGATTCCGTCGAGGACACCGTCAACTCCCAGACGTCCGTCGGGGATGTCGAGCTGGTAAGGAGTACCATCGAAGATGGTCTTCGCGCCGGTGTCATGATGAGTCGGATCGAATAGGAACTCCCACCGACCCTGCCGGTTGTTGAGATCGATGTGGCGAGAGGTCGGGACATTGGAGGTGACCCGCGGCAGGAACGATGTGTCGTTATTGCCGATCGTGACGTTGTGCACCTGTGCCGCCAGGACATTTGTTCCTGCGATCATCAATGGCCTGAAGTGATCGAGATCGATGAGTATCGGCCGACCGATCGCCTCGTGATTTCCGGATGCGGCAGTGAACGGCGGAGGGGTTGGAGCGTCATTCATCGTTGGGCTTCGCGCGATCTCAGTGCCATTGAGATAGAGCACCACTCCGTCGTCGTAATCGATTTCGAGCTCGAGGCGGTCAGGGGTCGCAGGATTGTTCACCGTGAAAGTCTTGCGAGCATAAAAACTGATGTAGTTGTTCTGCATATCGGTGAGAACGGTAGCATCGTCTCCGTCGCCCATTCCGATCCCGGTTGGGCCCGTCAGCCAGCTGGAGTCGTCATATCCCAACTCGGTCCAGGCCGTGGTCGGTCCGCCGACAACATCCGGCGTCGGTTCCTGAGTGCCCTTGAAGTATTTCCATACCGATCCGATGGCCACCAACTCGGTGGTGGTCCAGGAGTGATGACCGGTCGTCACGGGGTTGGTGACGTAATCGGGAAACTCTTGAATCATCTCGTCGGGGATTCTGGTGACCGTCCAGCCGGTAAATACGCGTGCAACTTCTTCGATGTCGGTCTGGGTATATCCATTGTCGACGCCAAGTGAATGTAGTTCGAGGATCTCCCGGGCGTAGTTCTCGTTGGGTTCCTCGGCGAAGTTGAGGATGTTGTCGAGGTAGACCAGCATCGGAACGCTTGCTGCGCTGCTCATCAGCAGATCGCCGAAGTAGCCAAGTGCGTTGTCGCGGAAGAAGTCATACTCCTCGAACTCCAGTGTCGCGGAGTGCATCCGGGCAGCAGTATTGCTGCCGAGGATTCTGAACCCGTATCGATTCCGGGCGTTGCGAAGCAGGTCGCGGAGTTTTTCTTCATCGGTGGTGAAATGGTTCTCCCAGAACTCGCCGAGCACCGTCTGCAGCTGCCTCGTCGAATAGATGCCCCGGATGAATGGGAAGCGCTGAAGATTAATATCCGACAGGATGATCTCGCGGGGTGGGTCGGCACTGAAGAGCTGGGAGACGAGGGTCGGGTCCAGGGTGAAATCACCATTGTTGGGAGCATCGTGACCCTGGAGGGCGAGGGTGTTGATTCCAGGTTGCAAAAACGAATCGGAAATCAGGTAGTACTCGGGGATCCCTGCTTCGTGGGTGCCGCTGGAATACTGACTGAACGGGGGCGGATTACCCACCAGTTGAGCAGTGCCGTTCGCATTGACGCTTCTGGCCACCTCGATGCCGTTGATATAGGCGACGAAAGCATCGTCGTGGAGAATCTTCAGGTAAACCGGCGAAAGCACCACGGGATCGGCGATGACAAACTCGGTTCGGATGTACATCGATGCCAGATCAGTGGAAGCAAACTGGGGTATCTCGGTGACATCGTCGTTGTCCGACCAACCGAATCCCGCCTTGCCGACGATCCAGTCGGAATCATCGAAACCTGGCTGAGCCCAGTCAACCGGTGGTTCTTCGAAGCCCAGGAAGTAGTGGAAGGGGGCATTCGGTCTGAGCAGGAATCTCTCATCAGCGACCGGGATCTCCGACGTGAAAAAGTCTTCCAGGTCTGCGAGGGCCGGGTTGTTCGGTTCGACGCCAGTGCCGGGGTTCAGCTGCGAGGTCAGCGTAGCTTCGATACCGACAGCGAGGATCTGGTCGACATCATCGGGCAGCGGGCCGTATCCGATGCGATGCATCAAGTGCCCCGCAGCGACTCGTGCCGGATCTCCAGCCCCATCACAGGAGTTTTGAAAGCAGCCGATCCCATCGAGGGTCGGGTCCAGTCCGCAATTGAAGGGGCCCGGATCGGGGGGAACAGAGCCACCGGAGAAGATGTACGTCAAGAGAAAGATGGCATCGGCCAGATCGATGGAGCCACTGTCATTCACGTCTGCCGCATCCAGGCAGCCGATGGCCTGGGAGCCGTTGAACAGGTAGTCCAGAACGGTGATCGGGTCGGAGATATCGACACCTTCGTCATCGTTGACATCGCCACGACGAAAAGGTGCGTCCGAAGCGATTGTGACGGTGGGGATCAGAAGCAAGAACAGGCAAAGAAAGCAAAGAAAGAGGGTGCCAGGGGTTGGACCTCGATACGTCATCTTCGACCTCCTGTTGTGCATCATGTATTCATTTCGTGGAGCAGAATCGGAACTAATCCAGCGTCCACGACCGGGGTGGGCTGCCTTCATTATAATTTCGAACTTTGATCCGCGATAGGGTTGATATTGGCGGTCAATAATCGGACGCTAAAGACCAAAAGAACGCATGTCAGAAGCGACAAGAGAGTCAATATAACGTAATTAGGACTTCTGCGATCCGGCACCTTCTGTACTCCCGCAGCTCCCTCGCTGGCAAAGAGCGCCAGATGGGACCCAGCGAAAGGGCGTCGCAGTGGTACATCAAATAACCTAACACCCTGTTTCCTGGCCAGATCTCGAAAGCGATCTTCATCTTCGACGATGACATAAATGGCTTCGTTCGAATCGAGAGTTCGGCCGATGTCTTGTTGTGCCAGTGCTGGTTGATGCCTGGCCAGTTGAACTTGCACTCCAGCGGTGGTTGAGAAAAAAGCCAGCCTGGCTCCCGGTCCCACCTCTTCTTGTACCGAGAGGGCGAACTCCCTCAGTTCGCGGGATCGGACGATACGAGGTGACGAGATGTCGATCATGTCGAGGTAAACCGCAGTGAGAGGAAGCGCTCCCGACAGTGCGATCGCGGCCCACATCGGTCCACGTGCTGGTGTACTCAACCAACCTGAGACTTCTCGAGCCGCCAGCATCGCTACCGGGGGCAAGATCACCAGCAAGTGGATGAATCGGTGATGGGTGCCGATACACAGCAGCAGCAACCCCCCCAACAGCCACGCAAGCAAGAATCTCTCTGCCGCGCGTTCTCGCTGCTTGTGGCTGGGTCGTAGCCACATGCGGATGATCGCGATGATCGCGATGATGCCGGTGGGGGCCAGCCGCGAGAGGAACCATCCCAGGGGAAGCAAATGATGGCTCCATGATTGCTGGTTTGCATCCATACGAGTGCCGAGGGCGTGTCCGAACAATTCCTGCTGGAGCAGTTTTTCTACCGCCTGTCCGCCACTGTTTTGCTCGGCAGCCCAGAGCCACAGGGCAGGCACAACCAGTGATAGCAACATCGCGATGGTGATGGTCCTGACGGGGATCGGCGGGCGCTCTCCTTTCTTCAGGGTGAAAGTTGCCAGCAATCCCAGCAGCACGATGATCAGGGCGAGCGGGCCTTTCGTCAGCAAGGCGGCGGTTGCCGCCAGAACGATGGGCCAGGCGCGTGCTCCATCGATCCAGCAACGCCAAACGGCGAGGGCAAGCAAGACGATGGTGCACTGGAAAAGGGGGTCACTGCGCGCCAGCAGCACTGCTCGGATCCCCATCGGATTGGCCAGCAGAAGTAGCGGAGCCCAGAGTGCTGCAGCGCTTCCGAACTCGCGACCGGTCCAGCCACAGATGACGATCACCGTGATGAGACAGGCGAACCAGGAGGGAAAAGTGAGCGACAGTCGATGGAACTGACCCGTGGCACTGGTGAAGAAGGCGGCGAGCCACTGGGTCAAGGGCGGCTTGGAGGCGAACTGACCGTCATGGTCTCGTTGCCACAGCCAGTGATCGTTTTCGACGATGTCGAGCACGTAGACGCCGACCTTCTCCTGATCACGACTGAGCAGGTCGTCGGGACCGGTGGCTCGAACGAAGAAGAAGCCCGCCCAGGTGGCGAGGGCGATCAAGAGGATGATCCTGTGGCCGGGAGCAGCAGAAGCGCTCATCGGTTCTCTTCTCCCTGGGTCGTGTCCTCACGGAGCAAGCCAGGAAGGATGGAGGCGACCACGATGGCTCCTGCGGCAGCCGCTGCGAAGGCCGTCCAGGTCCAGGCGTGACCGAGCATCCAGGCACCGAGTCCCAGGGTCAGGCCCCAGATCATGGCGAGTCCCCCGCAGACGCCAACGATGACGGCGATCCCCTCTCCTTTTTTCGGGGAAACCCCGGCGAGGGCCCGTACCGGACCCCAGGCACCTGTCGGCCGCACTTTCTTGTAGAAGGGCACCAGTTTGATGGGGTCAGGCCTGGGCCGCAGCACGGTCACGACGAGGCTGACCAGGGTCGACAGCAGCACAACGATGACGATCCGACCTTCTGCAGTGATTTCTCCGCCGGGAGAGAGAGGCCCGAGTTGCCAGCCGTCACTGGTAGCAAAGGTCACGAGGGTGGTGGTCAAACTCGAGGTGATCATCGCCGAGATCTCGCTCCAGGCGGTGACGCGCCACCACAACCAGCGCAGCAGGTAGATCGGTCCGACTCCACCTGGGTCATCACCCCGAGACGACGCCAGTAGCGCGAAAAGAGGAATACGGTCAGCATTCCGCCGACGGCAAAGCACCACCACAGCCAGTTTCGCCAGATTCCGCCGTCGCGAACCCAGCCGGTGATCACCAGCGGCGTGTCTGCGGCGAAGGTTGTGGCCACCATCGAGGTTCCCACCACCCACCAGGGCAGTTTTCTCCCGGCCAGGAAGAACTGATCTGGGTCCTTGCTGGCTCTCTGGCGAAAATAGAATCCAACACCGATCGCGAAGGCGACATAGATGCCAAGAATCACCAGGTCGAGAGGTGCCATCTGCATGTCGGATCCTACACGCTAGTGAGTTTTGTTGGAGGGACTTGCTTCCCACTTCGTTTGGATGCAGGGTGCGTGATCGTGGGGGGATGACCGGGAATGTCCGAGCCCTTCTGGTCTAGTTCGGTGTGACCACGGCGACCGATGTCGGGGTCACACCGGATAGGCTGGACTCGGAAACAACAGAGCCTTTATTCAGTCTTTCTTTTTTTCACTCCCGATTAGCATCCGTCGTAACTGTCGCACATCAGGGTGTCCGCCGTCGGATCGGTGCCGCAGTTTATTGGACCGGGGTCGGGAATGGCTGGTGCGCCGTCCATTATGGCCATCAGCAGGTGGACAATGTCGACGATGTTCACATCGCCATTGTCGTTGACGTCGGCAGCATCGACGCATGAGATCTCCGATGCGCCGAGTACGAAATAAATCAGCGTAATGGGATCGGCGATGTTCACGGAGCTGTCGGTGTTCACATCACCACGACGGAAGACTTCACAGGCTTCCGGGATGCCATTGGCATTCACATCCGGATCACACTCGTCTACAGTTCCATTTCCATCACAATCTGGCCCGGCCGTCTGATCCGTGTCGCAATCGTTGGGGACCCCATCGCCATCGAGATCGTCATCGCAAGGATCGATGGTGCCATCGGTATCCGTATCTGCCTGACAGGCATCGACTTGCCCATCGAGATCGCAGTCATCGCCAGGGGTTTGGTCGAGATCGCAGTCATTCGGGACGCCGTCGCCATCGAGATCGGAATCACAAGGATCGATGAGTCCATCGCCATCACTATCGGGCTGACAGCTATCGACCTGACCGTCCTGGTCACAATCAGCGCCAATGACCAGGTCTAGATCGCATTGATTGGGAATCCCGTCTCCATCCAGATCGGAGCCACAGGCTTGCACCATGTTGTTGATCCAGACGTGGTTGGCTTGCATGTTCGTGACAAAGGCATCCAGGTCACCATCGCTATCGACATCCTCGAGAACAACAGTACTACTGATCGCCTGCCCCAGCGCTTGACCGCTGTCGGAGAGGCTTCCGTTCTGGTTGTTGAACCAGACACGATGGGGTTCGTCGTAGTTGGCAATGAACACATCGGGCCATTGATCCCCATCGAGATCTCCGATGTCGACGCCCCAGCTGGCCCCCACCCCCAGCTCCTGGCCCTGGCTGAAGTCGCCGTCTTCATTGATCCAGACATAATTGCTCTGGTTGAGATTTACGACCACGGCATCGAGATCGCCATCGCCATCGAGATCTTCGAGAGCAACGTCTTGACTATTTGAAGCGCCCAAATCCTGTTTGCTGTCCTCGAACAGGCCGAGTGTTCCTGTCTGACCGTCCCACTGGTTGATCCACAGAATGTTGTATTGAAAAGCGCCATTGGCGACATACGCATCGAGATCGCCATCGGAGTCGATGTCGCCGAGCGCAACATCGAGACTGGCCGACACCCCCAACCCCTGACCACCATCGGTGAATACTCCAGACCCATCGTTGGTCCACACCCGGTTGGGTTCATCAACGTTAACCACGAACGCATCGATGTAGTGATCACCGTTGAGATCTCCCATTTCCACGCCATGACTCTTCGAAGATCCAAGCGCCTGACCGCTGTCCGTGAAATTTCCGGCCCCATCATTCAACCAGATGCGATTGGGTTGACCGGTATTGACCACAAAGGCGTCGAGATCGAGATCGCCGTCGAGATCGGCGAGTTGGCAATCCATACTGTCGGAGGACCCCAGGTTATGTCTGGCGAGGTCGTAGTCGTGTACGAAGACGCCCTCGGTTCCTCCCTGAATTCCACCCTGGTTGATCCACACGGTGTTGGCCTGGCCGTTTTTGTTGGCGACAAAGGCATCGATGTCGCCGTCGCCATCTAAATCTCCGAGTGCAACGTTATGGCTGTCCGAGTCCCCGAGCTCTTCGCTACTCTTTTTGAAATAACCGGGCTGGCATTCTGGGTCATCGCAGTCGACGAGTGCATCCGCGTCGTCATCGATGCCATTGAAGCAGATCTCCTCTGCGCTGGCATAGGCAGTCTGCGCGGTAAACGGAAGTGACATGAAGAGGGGACTGAGAAGTAGACAAAGAACGTGTAGGTGACGGTGATTTGTCATGGCGATCTCCATACCAGAAACCTTGGCGGGGATTTCTCTCAATTGTCATCCGGAAACGGATGGCCTTCGGACCGTCGTTTTCATGGTGTTTTCTGTTTCAGAGGCTTTCCTCCCGGACGGGATCGGGCAGGATCGAGACATGGCTCCCGAACGATCCACCGTTCTCTTCGAGATTTCTCCAGGGCAAGGTGAGCCTTCGTTGCGTTTTGTTGCCCTGTCCGAAGGGCTGACGGTATCGTCTGTCGATGGTCGCAGTGTCGGTTCCGTCACCGTTGATCTTGCTTCGGCGTCGATTCAGCGCAGGGCGTCGCAGGGTCGTAGGGGATTGCTGGCGCGAGCCGTCTTGCGTTCAGCAGAGGAAGAGCCATCTGTGGTGTGGGATGTGACCGCAGGACTGGGACGAGATGCGATGACGTTGGCGTTACTGGGTTGTCGTGTCGTCGCCTTCGAACGTGATCCATTGCTCGGCATGCTGTTGCTCGATGGTCATCGGCGAGCGTTGGCTGCTAGCGGTGACATCGCAGCGGCAGCCGGACGACTGACGATCCGCATCGAGGATTCCAGGGGAGCCCTCTTGCAGGCGATCGACCGGAACCAGCGACCGGATATCGTCCTTCTCGATCCGATGTTTCCCGAGGGGAAGGGGCGTGCCGCGGTCAAGAAGGAGGCGACGCTAATACGCCTGCTGGTCGGGGAAGGGGCCAATATCCAGCAAGATGAGGAACTCTTCTCGCTGGCGATGAAAGTGGCCACCGAGCGGGTCGTGGTGAAACGCTCGCTGAGGGCTCCCCCCATCACCGAGTCGCTGCAAGCGGAGGCGACCTTTTCCGGCAAGAGTGTGCGGGTGGATCGTTATCGCGTTCGATCCTGAGGTCCTTCACTTACCGGATGAGTGTGCCGATACTTCGTGGTCGTGGCGGCACTTATCCTCACCGCGGCAGCCTATGGCTGCAGGTAGCCCTCCACCCAACCGCGCGATCCCTTTGGTGGCACACCGTCGGCCACATCACTGCCATCGGCGAGGGTGAAGGAGACCGCCAGTGGGAACTTCCCGTTCGGGGCTCCGGGGGTGTAGGTGCATTCGCCCCAGAACTGTCCGTGCGCGACGAGATCAAAACGCGTGATCTTGCCATTCTTGTGCTCGATATGGCCGAGCAGGTTGGCCTTATAGCCGCGGTTGCCGGATGCGGTTTCGAGGTGCACGGTTCCGCTCAGCAGACCTTTGTCGAGCGAAAGATCGAGGGAAGTGATCTCTTCGGCTTTCCACATCTGAGGTTCACCGCGGGTATTGTCGATCAGATGAAAGCGTACGATGCGCCTCTGCAAGCCAGGGAGTAACTGGCCGCTGACCAGTCCCTCGTATTCAGCCCTGGTCACCCACAGATTGTCGCGTGACAGAGAGTCCTGATAGATCTTGCTCCAGTAGTCGGTCGTTGGCTCGTAGCCGCCGAGGATCTTTGCCTGTACCCGCACGACCATCCCGCCCTCGGGTAGAGGTGCATGGTAGCGGTCATCGACTGGCCCCGCTTCGATCGGTGTCGCCGTCGGTGGCTGAAACTGTTCGAGCGCCTTCTTCATCAGGGCTTTGATACGATCTCCACCACGGTTGTTGTTGAAGCCCAGCAGTTTGCCACTGGCGGTGGCGAGATAGAGCCCCTGGGTGGTCTTCTTGAAATCGTGGCGCGGACCCTGGCCGGCGATCTTGCGGTAGAACTCTCCTTCTGCGTCTTGCTGGCGTCTGTGGTAGGCCTGGTCGATGGCGACAGCGATGAATCGGGACTTCAGCAGTTGAACGATCTCGGGGTCGGCGAAGGTTGACGCACGGTCAAGCACTCCATTGTTTCAGGTGCAGCCGAGCGGGTGCCCGTCCATCGCCCAGATGAAGATGGGCTTGTGCTGGTCGATGGCGGCGCGCTGGGCATCGAGCAGCGAGATCTTCCACGGGATGGTCCGCCACGGCGCATCGGCTGGCGCCTGCAGTTGCTCGTGCAAGCGCCCGAACTCCGCTTCGGAGAGTTTGTCCACGAAGGGACCTGAAGTCACCGGGAAGTAGATGCACAGCGCCAGCAATAACCCCGGCAAATTCATGCGATGGTCTCCTTTGCAGCCCTTCCTCAGGGAATGATCTGTTGCGGCAACAACTTCCAGCGATTCTCTTCCAGATTGGCGAGGATGATGTGATAGGTGCCGGCCGAAAAGACCGGGGGTGACCACACCTCATCGGGCCGAAGCCGGTAACTGTACAGCGCTTCGCTGTTGTCGCTGTTGACCACGCTGACCACGGTCATCCCGTCCATCTCCTTGACTGGCTCGAGCCGTGCATACGGTTTGCGCCCATCGAGTGAATGCTGCGTGACGGTGATGGGCCAACCCGGGTACTGGGCGCTATCGGGGTCGCCCGGTTTGCACCAGCGCGGCCACGATTCGAAGGTGACCTCGCGCTTGTTGTTGTCGACGCGGACGATGCCCCAGCCGGGCCCCCGGTCGAGCAGTCGGGCCGGCTGTCGACCGGTGTGATAGGGATTGCCGACCGCCAGCACCGTCATCTTGTTGCCGAAGCCGTCGAGGTAATCTCCGCTGCCACGATGCTCGCTGACCTTCTCGCCGCTGCCTTCGGTGGAGGGAAACCAACGCCTCGGCCAGGTGTTCGCCACTGCTGGACCGGCAAAGGCGACCCCTGCATCGCGGAACTCATCGACTCCATAGCGGATGCACGACGAGAGGTGCTGGTCGCCGGCGAGATGGAAAGCGCGCGCTTTTCTCAGCAGCCGGATCGCCTCGTTTCTCGGTGATTGCGGCCAGCCGCCGGAATCACAGTCTGCGACGGGCAGTTCGCCCTCGGGCCAGCCTCCGGCTTCGACGATGGGTAGACTCGGCGTGATGCCGCCGGTTTTTCCCGGCGGCAAGGTGGCGACATTGGAGAAGGGAGTCTGGGAGAGCAGGAACTTCCACCGTGCTCCGTATCCCCAGTCGAGCGCCCACTCGTCGAGGAACTTCTCCTGCGCCTGCCCGAGCAACTGGAGCCCGGGAAGGTCGGCATCTCTCGGATCAAAGTCCGGATTCCTGAACCAGCCGTTGACGACATTTCCCTCCGGTACAGAGGGTCGTGGTGCGCTCTTGAACTGTCGATCGGAGATCACCGCGATGGAGAGCCCCGCATATTCGACCCGGGTCGTATAGACGCTGTAGCCCGCGCCGATGGGACCATCGATGAGAGGATCGGGAAGGTGAGACGTCTGGGTCCGGTGGATGGCATTGACCTCACGAGGGGCGAGCTTGTAGCCGCCGGAGTCCTGTGCAGTGGTGCCCGGTTCCTTGCGCCCTCGCTTGCCGCCAGCACCCCAGATGTTGCCGTGATAGACATCGTGGTCATCAGGGATGGTGATGCAGGGGGTATTGCGAGTCAGCTCGCCAAAGGATCGGTACCAGCGCAGAAACTTGGTGTGGTAGTCGAGCAACATCTTGTCCGGGGGGCTTCTTTCGGCGCGCGAGATATCTCCCTCGTAGATCTGATCTCCGGCGAAGCACAGCAGGTCTGGATCGTGGGAAGCCACACCATCGGCGACCTGCTGATGAGGAAACCAGATCGATGATGAGTTCCATGCCAGTTGGCCGGTGAAGTTTTTCATGCACGAGATCAGGCCGATGACGATCGGTTCGCCATCGGCATCGGGTTCGGCTCGCACCTGTCCGGCATAGTCGTGGTCCGTCTCGACTCCAAGTCGATCACGCAGACGACATCTCACCAGGAATCGATGGTCTCGGTCTGCTTTCCATCCTTTGACCCTGAAGTTGACGGTTCGAGACAGTGGCTCGAAGTCACCAGTTGCGACAGTTCGCCATTCATCTTCTTTGGCGACCAGTAATTCGCAGGAAACGAACTCCTTGCTGGAGATGGGGGCCAGTTGAGCGGTCAGTTTCCATTCGTGGGTGCCGTTCTTGTCGCGAGAGAGGCAGTACTGAAGCCCGTAGATCGGTCCCAGTGAGCGTTCCGGATGGGCAACCAGGCCGAACCCGTTCGCCTGCAATTTGTGGAAGGACCACCCCTCGGAGTTATTGGTTCCCCCGAGGTGACTGGCCAGGCCGAAGGATCCACTGAGTTGTGCTCGAGACACGCCAGAGAGTGACGCCGAGGAGATCAGATTCCCGGTCTTTACCTGGGTGGCGGTGAGTAGCATCCGGGTGGCGGTCGCGGATTCAGGATTGTTGGTCAGGGGTTGGGTCTGGGTCAGGCGCAGGATCCACGGCCCCTGGCCGCCATCCCCGCTCTGGACCTGGTTCGGCAGTAGAGACCCGCGCCCTTTTTCGAGCGGTCCGCCGATCGACCAGGAGCCGCCACCTCCACCGGTGGTGAAGTCACGGAAACCGACCCTGCCATC
>Ga0310122_10000272_pt1 | contig 33655 bp, 33 predicted proteins | sample CB6_Bottom_1051__FD_203503 | JGI IMG/M metagenome (GOLD analysis project Ga0310122, IMG submission 203503) | Marine microbial communities from Western Arctic Ocean, Canada - CB6_Bottom_1051 | ecosystem: Environmental > Aquatic > Marine > Oceanic | place: Canada: Western Arctic Ocean | collected...
GATCGGAGGCCGAGCGTCTCTTCGTCTATGCGACCGAGAGTCTGGGGCTACTCGAGACGCTTCGGCCGAACGCGATCCTTCGACTGCTGCTTGAACTTCGTGCCTTCGATGCATTGGGATTGCGGCCGGAATTCGGACGCTGCGTACGCTGCGGTCGGGTACCGAGCGAAAGCGTCGCAGAGGACCATCGCGTTCACTTCCACATCGCGGACGGTGGCCTCGTTTGTTCAGCCTGCGGGCTGAGCCTGGACGGTCTCTTCCCGATCGAACTCGGAACGCTGCGCATTCTGGAACGAGGGCTCGTGAGTCCGATCGAGGGCCTTTCGAAAATCGAATTGCCGTCGCGCTGGCTGGAGGAAGCGGCGCGTCTGGTGTTTCGCTTCCAGAGATTTCATGTCGGCATCGAGATGCGAAGCGAGCGATTCCTGGATGAGATCCTGCCCGTCGGGGCAGCCGCCGCGCCTTGACCCTGGGGACCTTGATGGGGGATACTCGGCCGCCCTGAGCGGACCCCTACCAGCGTCGACTCTTCCAGAGGCCCCCAAGACAATGTCCAAAGATGCTTCCGATTCTGCTCAGCGCGACAAGGACGATCGCGAGCGGCATCCCCTCGCGATGGAGACGCTCGTGTCGCTCTGTGCGGCACGCGGCTTCATCTACCCCTCGAGCGAAATCTACGGCGGCATCGCCGGCTTCTGGGACTATGGACCTCTGGGCGTCGAGCTCAAGAACAATCTGAAGGCCTTTTGGTGGCGCCGGATGGTTCGCGAGCGCGACGACGTCGTCGGGATCGATAGCGCGATCATTTCGCACCCCCGGACCTGGGAGGCGAGCGGCCACGTCGAGGGATTCAGCGATCCGATGGTCGATTGCCGAACCTGCAAGCGGCGCTTTCGCTCCGATCAGATCGAGGGTGAACGCTGTCCGGAGGCTCCCAAGAAACGCGCGATCGTGGACTGCGACCTGACGGAATCGCGCGAGTTCAACCTCATGTTGCGCACGGAGCTCGGTGCTTCGGTCGACGAGTCGACCACGGCCTATCTCCGACCGGAAACCTGTCAGGCGATCTTCTCCGGTTTCAAGCGGGTGCGGGAATCCGCGCGCAAGAAGGTGCCCTTTGGCATCGCGCAGATCGGCAAGGCCTTTCGAAACGAAATCACGCCCAGGAATTTCACCTTCCGCTCGCGTGAATTCGAACAGGCCGAAATGGAATTCTTCTGCCATCCGAGTGAAAGCGAACAATGGTTCCAGCATTGGCGAGAGGTGCGGCTTCAGTTTCACAAGGATCTCGGCATCGACGAGAGCCTGCTCCGAACGCGGCCGCACGCGGAAGATGAACTCGCGCACTACGCCCGCGCCGCCGATGACATCGAATTTCTATTCCCCTTTGGCTGGCAGGAGATCGAAGGCGTTCACGACCGCGGGGATTGGGATTTGTCGCGGCATAGCGAGTTTTCGGGCAAGGAACTGGCGGTGACCGATGAAGAGACGAAGGAGCGATTCACGCCGACGGTGATCGAGACGTCGGTCGGAATCGATCGAACCACCCTCGCTCTCCTGGTCGCCGCCTATTGCGAGGAAGAACTCGAAAATGGCGAATCGCGCACGGTGATGCGTTTCCATCCGGCGCTCGCTCCGATCAAGGCGACGATCCTGCCTCTGTCAAAGAAGCTGGCGGAACCCGCGCGGGCCATCCAACGGGATCTCCGCAGCCATTTCAATGTCTTTTACGACGATGCCGGCAACATCGGTCGTCGCTATCGACGCCAGGACGAGGTCGGAACCCCATTTTGTGTCACCTATGATTTTGATTCGCAAGAAGATGGCTGTGTGACCGTGCGCGAGCGCGACTCGATGGCCCAGCAGCGAATTCCCATCGAAGGGTTGAGAGTTCATCTCAGCGATCGCCTGGAGGCGGCTTCGTGAGCACACGAAAGGCAGTTGCAGCGAAGAGCAAACCCAAGACCCGCGGCAAGTCCAGAACGCAGACCCGGAGCCAGGCGAAATCGGCTGCCAAGAAGTCAGCTGCAAGGGCGCCGGCGAAGAAGGCGAACAAGAAGGCGGCCAAGAAGGCGGCCGGGAAGCGCCCTCGAAAATCGGCAAACAAGTCCTCGAAAAAGTCAGCGGCGTCTTCCTCGAAATCGAAGGGCGGAACGCGCCGGCGTGCCGCCGATCCGACGCCCCATCGCCAGGTTTATTCCTTCGGCGCAGGGCGCGCGGATGGCCATGCCGCGATGAAGGAGATCCTGGGCGGGAAGGGCGCCAATCTTGCCGAGATGACGTCGATCGGCATCCCGGTGCCCCCCGGCTTTACGATCGCCACGAATGTCTGCGCAGAGTTCAATTTGCGAGGCCAGAAGCTGCCGGTCGAGGTGAAAGCGGATGTGCTGACGGCGCTGGCCAATGTCGAAAAGCTGATGGGACTGCGTTTCGGTGATCCCGAGAAGCCGTTGCTCGTCTCGGTCCGGTCGGGTGCGCGGGCATCGATGCCGGGCATGATGGATACAGTGCTGAACCTCGGACTCAACGACGAGACCGTTCGAGGTCTGGCCGAATTGGCCGACGATCGTTTCGCCTTCGACAGTTATCGGCGCTTCATTCAGATGTACGGCGATGTGGTACTCGGGATTCCCCACGATCGCTTCGAACATCGACTCGACGCCGAGAAGGAAGCGCGCGGGGTTCGCGTCGATACCGACCTCACGGGAGAGGATCTGCGGCGGGTCGTTGCCGGATATCTCGAGATCGTCCAAGAATTCACACACAAGCCCTTTCCCCAAAACCCGGAGACTCAGCTCTGGGGCGCCATCGGCGCCGTGTTCAGCTCCTGGGAGAACCAGCGGGCGATCGCCTATCGCCGTCTCAACGACATCCCGGACGATTGGGGCACGGCCGTGAACGTTCAGTCCATGGTCTTTGGAAACATGGGCGACCGATGCGCGACGGGTGTTGCCTTTACGCGCAATCCTTCGACCGGCGAACGCAATTTCTACGGCGAATATCTGCTGAACGCGCAGGGCGAAGATGTCGTGGCGGGCATTCGCACCCCACAGCCGATCAACGAGACGAGTCGCGCCGCGGATACGATCAATCTTCCGACTCTCGAGATCGAGATGCCGAAGGCCTACCGGGAACTCGTTCGAATCTACAAGCAACTCGAAAAACACTATCGCGACATGCAGGACATCGAGTTCACGATCCAGGACGGAACGCTCTGGATGCTGCAGACGAGAAGCGGCAAGCGAACCGCCGGCGCCGCCGTGCGGATCGCTGTCGACATGGCCAATGAACGACTGATCTCGAGAGAAGACGCCATCGTTCGGATCGACGCCGGCTCCCTCGATCAGCTTCTTCATCCCACCCTCGATCGCGATCAGAGTTTCGAAGTCATCGCGCGCGGCTTGCCCGCTTCGCCAGGTGCGGCGGCCGGCGAGGTGGTCTTCTCGGCCGAGCAGGCCGAGCTGCGTGCGAAGGGCGGCGCGAAGGTGATCCTGGTGCGAACCGAGACGTCGCCTGAAGACATCGTCGGCATGCATGCCGCGGAGGGAATCCTGACGGCGAAGGGCGGCATGACTTCGCATGCGGCGGTCGTGGCGCGCGGGATGGGAAAGACCTGCGTCGCGGGTTGTGGGGCCCTGGCGATCAACTACGAGCAGGGCGTCATGCGCATCGGTGACAAACTCGTTCGAGAAGGGGATCCGCTTACGATCGATGGCTCGACGGGTGAGGTCATGTTGGGGCTGGCTCCGACCGTCATTCCAGAGCTGGGAGGAGCCTTTTCCGAGCTGATGAAATGGACGGACAGGCTGCGCGACCTCGAGGTTCGGACCAATGCGGATTCACCCGAGGACGCAGAGGTCGCACGCGGATTCGGAGCCGAGGGCATCGGTCTCTGTCGCACGGAGCATATGTTCTTCGAGCCGAGTCGAATTCTCGCGGTCCGCGAGATGATTCTCGCGGTCGATTCCCCTGCGCGCGAAGTCGCGTTGGCGAAAATTCTTCCGATGCAGCGCGACGATTTCGAAGGCCTCTTCCGGGTCATGGAGGGCCTTCCGGTCACGATCCGTTTGCTCGATCCACCCCTCCATGAATTCCTGCCGCAGGATGACAAGGACATTCACGCGGTCGCCAAGGCCCTGGGAACGTCGGTCGGCGAGGTTCGCCACAAGCTCGAGGGTCTACACGAATTCAATCCAATGCTCGGTCATCGGGGTTGTCGACTCGGAATTACCTATCCCGAGATCTACGCGATGCAGGTGCGGGCGATCACTCAGGCGGCTTGTCGCGTCGCAGCAGAAGGCGTGAAGGTCAAGCCCGAGATCATGATCCCGCTCGTTTCACATGAGCAAGAGCTGTCGACGCTGCGTACGCTCGCCGAGGGGGTCATCGCCGAGGTGCGGCGCGAGTACCCGGGTTCGCGAGTGCGCCCGACCATCGGCACGATGATCGAGGTACCGCGCGCCGCACTGACCGCGGACAAGATCGCAGAGCATGCAGATTTCTTCTCCTTCGGGACCAACGATCTCACCCAGATGGGCTATGCGCTTTCTCGAGATGATGCCGGCAATTTTCTTCCGAACTACGTCGAGGACGGCTTGATCGAGGCGGATCCATTCGTGTCGATCGATGAGGAAGGCATCGGTCAGTTGGTCCGACTCGGCGTGGAGCGCGGTCGCAGCACGCGACCGGATCTGAAGCTGGGGATCTGTGGCGAGCACGGCGGCGACCCGGCCAGCGTTCGCTTCTTTGCCTCGATCGGTCTCGACTACGTATCGTGTTCTCCCTATCGGGTCCCGCTGGCTCGACTCTCCGCGGCTCAGGCTGCGATCATGATTCGGCGCGAGGCCCGTGCGAAAAAGGCGGACGAGTCGGGGGAAAAGGATTGAATCTTCTGGGGCCATGCTTGCGATCGGTGGCACGGCGTCTGAGCCTGGTTGGGCTACTGCTCGCGACGTCGGCTTGCGTAGGCTCGAGCGCCCCGGTCTGGGCGGACGGTGTGCTGCCGCAGAAGCTCGACGAGGTCTTCTCCGACTTGCCGCAGGAGGCGCGCGATTCGCTGATTCCGCTCTCCGAAATCTTCTATGCGCGCATCACGAGTCGACGATTCAACTCGCGCGCGACTTTCGAAGACCCAAGCGTGCGCCAGTTCTTTCCGACGCTCGCGTCCTATTCGGACTATTACGCCGCCCTGGTCGATGCCCTGGATCGCGCCAACATTCGATTCAACCGGCCGACAGCGATCAAGATGTTGAGTATCGAGCTTTCACCGAGCGGCTCGCTTCTTCTGTCGCTGCGATTCATCGGCCCCAATGACCTGCCGCTGCGCCTGTGGAATGCGACTCTTCTGCGTACGGATGAGTGGCTCTGGCAGGACGGGCGTTGGTGGGTCGTGCCGGGCAAGGTCTGAGGCGAGCGCCCGCAGGTCGTCGGTTCGTCGGAAAGAACAGGCCAAGAAGAGGAAAAAGATTCTCTACAGCATGGGTAATCTGGTTCCGCCGGGTTCCCGGTGACTCTTCTCACAAACATTAAATTTCAAGCACTTACGCGCCTGATTGCGCATCCGTTGCGAATGGCACGCCGCTTGCTCTTGTACGGGGCTGTCCGGGAGACCGGACGGACTTTTGAAAAGCCAATGGCTCGACGACAATCGAGCGGGCAAAGTTCGGCTGATCGACATGCATCTCGCGGGAGTTCAGGGACCCGCAGCTGGAGACGCAATCGAACAGGGAGCCGAACCCGGTGTGACTTGAATTCACAAGCGCACGCCGCCCGCACGAAGCCTCGTTGAAATCGAGGAAACAGCGTGCAAACAAAATCCAACGACCGAAAGAACCAGAAGAAGGATTCGCAGGCCTGGGGATGTGATCGCGAACTGGTCGATCAGATTCTGGCCGGCAGCCGTGAGCATTTCGACCTTCTCTACGAAACCTATTTTCCGCGCGTCTACCGATTCGCCTTGAAGCGTCTGCGCGATCCCGGCGAAGCCGAGGATGTCGCGCAGGAAGTCTTTCTCACTTTGATGACCGCACTCGCTTCGTTCAAGGGCGATTCATCCTTGCTGGTCTGGATCTTCGGGGTGACCCGGAACAAGGTCAACCGGCGCTTCCGGCGCCCGCGTCCTCGTCTCGAGCCTCTGGAAGAGGGCGGGGCATTGGACATTCAGAGCAATCTTCCCGGCGCGGATGAGACGGTCGATGCGAGGCGTATTCTCCGTCGCTGTGAGGACGTGATCGCCACTCAGCTGACGCCGCTACAGCGCCGGATTTTCCATCTGAAGCATCTTCGGCAGCAGCCGATCCGTGCGATCGCTCACGCGCTCGGTAAGAGCGAGGACGCCGTCAAGGCCAATCTCTATCGGATGCGCCGTGCGATTTCCGCAGGAACGCCGGGCCTCGAGGGAATCCTTCGCGGTTGATCCAATGCACATCACGGATCACGCGTCACGGGTAGCCGGCCGGTCTCTCGACCCCCTTGGCGCTTCCTGAGGCAGAGTCCCGATGGGTGGATCAGAAGACATCGAACCCGCTCCACGCGTCGCTGCTGGGGCGGGTTTTCTGCTTCTGGGGGACCCCAGGCGGTCTGTGGGGCCCGGTGGGCCGAGATCAGGGAATCCTGACGGCACTTCACTTTTTCATTGACGCGCGTCAGTGGGTGGCGTAATCCATCGATCATGGAAGGATCGCCAGGTCATCCAGGACTGACGGACTCGGGGGGCTCCTCGATCCCGCCGGGTCGGAGTCGAATGGGTCCCAGCTCCGTGGATCCGAAGACCCGGGTCCAGAAATCACGGTCTCGTCAGCGAGCGGACACCAAGGAACGAATCTTCGAGACCGCCTTGCGAGAATTTCGTGACGTCGGATTTGCCTCTGCGCAGATCGATCGAATTGCCACGAAGGCCGGAATCGCCCGGGGAACCTTCTACTTCCACTTTCCAACCAAAGACCACGTGATGCTGGAGTTGGCCCGGCGGATCAATCGGCGTGGCGCTCGGCGACTCGCGCTGATCGCCGAAGGCGAACCGGATCTGCTCGAGTACTTGACTGGGCTCGTCGACCTCCTGATCGACGAGTTCGGCCGCGTGAGCGACGCGGGGCTGAATTCTGAGCTGCTCGCCCTCTATGTCCGGCGCCCTAGCGATCTCGGCGAGCCCCTCAAAGACGCCCCCGTCATCAATGATGAACTCATCGGCCATCTCCAGAGCATCCGGGACCGAGGTGGCTTCCGATCGACGATGTCCACCGAGCAGCTCGGCGTTCTGGTCGTTGCGAGCCTCTTTGGGATTCTCGCTCGCGTTCCCCGCGACTCTGGCGTGCGAGAGGCAGGTCACTCTCTAGTCGAATTGCTGGTCAAGGGCCTGCAGGCGGAAGATTGAGGCTGGCGGATTTCCCCCAGGGATCGAGCGTCCTTTTCATCCCAGAAGAGGATTCTAGGAAAATCGGGCCTCGTTTCTGACACAAGCACAGCCAGGACACCACTGTTTAGGAAAGCGAACTGAGCGCGCCCGTCGGGCGCGAGTTTCAGCGAGGCGAGGCGAGACGGGGCGGTTGGCCCTCGCAACTCGAGCGAAAAAGTGAGAAGAGCAGTGGCGCGACGACAGGTCTGGCAAGCATTTCTTGGTTGGTGGAAGCCAGCCCATCGAGAGGATTCTGTTTCGTCGAAGTCCTTCGCCCTGGCGGCTGCGAAAGTTGAAACCGTCGGACCGAGCGCCTGTTTCGATGAAGCCATGGACGAGGCCGACGAGGGTGAATTGCTCGATTTCCTCGCAGCCGATCTTGACCCCGTCCCCGCCGATCCCGAATTCAAGGAGCGTCTTCGCGAAGGACTCTGGGCATTGGTGCAGGATGGCGCGACCTCGCTTCCCAAGGATCACTGAATCCCGCCCTCTAGAGTCCCGACGATCCCGGATTGCTCGCAGCGCGCCCGCTTTGTAGCCTCAGGGCCATGCGGAACCCGATCCGCCTGAAAAATCTCAGCCTGCGATTTCTCCCTCTCTATTTGATTTGCCTGGCGATTCTGATCTTTCGATCGCCGCAGTCGGATGGGCTGATCCTGGCGCTGCCCCTGATTGGCCTGGGGGCCGGGCTGCGAGGCTGGGGGGCCGGCCATCTGGTGAAAAATGACGAACTCACGACCACTGGTCCCTATGCCCATCTGCGTCATCCCCTCTATCTCGGAACCCTCATGACTGCGACGGGTTTCGCGTTCTGGGTCGGCGGATGGATGACACTCATCGTTCTGGCCGCGGTCTGGCCCTGGTTCGCGTTCCACTATTTCCCGCGCAAGGAGCGCAGCGAGAGTGCGCGACTCGAGGCGAGCCATGGCGAGCGATTCGTGCGCTATCGACGAGAGGTGCCCGCGCTCTGGCCGCGGCTGCGTGGTTGGCGATCTGAGGCGAGCATCGGCAGCTCCGATCGCTGGGCGCTCGATCGCTATTCCAAGAACAACGAACTCGGGACGCTTCTGGCACTGTCACTCGGTGTCCTGGTGTTCTGGCTGCGCAGTGGAGCTGGCTTCGGATGAGCGAGGGAGCGAACGATATCCTGGGCTTCGATCGTGCGAGCCTTCGGCAGAGGACGCGAGCCGTTCTGAATCGAGGGGGCTGGGGCAACCCCGACGTCTTGCTCGTCGATGCGGAGTCGGGCGCTGTCGTGGTGAAGGACTACTCGCCTCGCTCAGCTTTCGTACGTCAATGGCTGGGGCCCTGGATGCTGCGCCGTGAGGAACGCGCCTATCGTCGCCTCGAAGGCATCGAAGCCATACCGCGCTTGCTCGGTTCGTTGGACGCCGCCGCGTTGGTCTTCGAGTACCGATCGGGTGTTCTGCTCTCGCGTTCCCTGGCTGGAAAACTTCCGCCGACGTTCCTGAGCGACCTGCAGTCCGCGATCACACAGATCCATGGAAGAGGGGTCGTCCATCTCGATCTTCGACATCGAAGCAACATCCTGGCCGGGGAAGACGGTCGACCCGTCGTAATCGATTTTGCGTCCGCGCTTCGGGGCCCCGTTCTCGTATGGCTATTGGGCTGGCTCGATCGGCGCGCGCTGCGCAAATGGCGCGTGCGACTGCTCTAGGGGATCGCAGCGTCGTTCCGACTTCGCGACGTCACGAATCTCGGGCGGCCGTCGCATACGGCTGTCAGGCGCGATCTCGAGAGCCCTCATCCGGATTGTCTAGACCGGTCGAGATCTCGGCCGGCTCGCGCGGTGCGAGACGCGCGATGAAATGCCGGAAACACTCGAGTGTGAGGCGGGCGTCTTCGAGCGCCCGATGGGCCACACCGCCGGATCCGAGGAGTCCCGCCGTCGTCGCCGCCTGACGAAGAGAGATCGCCCGCGCGGGCTCGCCAGCGACCAGGGACCACGAATAGAAGAGTGTTGCCAGATCGAGGACGTGATAGTCGAAGGGGTAGGGGATTCCGCAGTTCTTGAAGGCCCGCTCGAGAAAGATGACGTCCATGCGAACGTTCTGTCCGGCCGGAATGACCTTGCGGTCCTTCGGGAGCATGTCGACGATTTCGTGGAGCACCTGGCGCACTCCCGGCGCCTCGGCCCAGAGTTTCTCGTCGTAGCCGAAGATCGCGGCCGCTTCGGGAGTGATTCGTTCCGGGCGTGCCTTGACTCGCCACTGTGCCTCCGACAGCTCTGCGAGGCGAGCGTCGGTCGTGATGATGCCGACTTCAGTCAAGTCGTGAAGTTCGACGTCGAGTCCTCCGAACTCGCAATCGAGGAAGGCAAAGGCGAATTCTGCGCTCATTGACGAAGTGGATTCCAGGCGACGGAGGAATGGAGGATTGAGTGAATGGTGCTCCCAACGGGACTCGAACCCGTGTTTCAGCCTTGAGAGGGCCGTGTCCTAGGCCACTAGACGATGGGAGCGCATTCTGGAAGCGCGGGAGACTAGCCACGCCGATCCAAAGCTGTCAACCAAGATTACGGTCCCTCGGGCGCCTTGGCTTAGGAATCCGTTCAACCCAGGCGCAATTGGCTCGATTCGGGCGTCGCGAATCGTCACCGCCGACAACAGTTCGTCCGTGCGAGTGGCTGATCAAGCAGTTCGCCTCGTCCATGGAGCCCGGGCCAGGACGAGATCCCGCCGCATCGGCTCAAGGGTGCCAAGACTCTTGCCGATGAGTGGTGCGACTCGTGCGTTCTGGCTCGCGGGTTGCTCTTGTCCATGCCAAGGGGGTGTGGAGGATAGAGTCTGCCTATGCAGACGCCCCACGGGGAGAGTAAGATGGCACGCTTACCTAGCAATCGTTCGAGCGGCTTTACGCTGGTCGAGTTGATGATCGTCGTCACGATCATCGGCATCCTGGCCTCGGTCGCGATTCCGTCCTTTCTCAATTATCAGCTGACCTCCAAGCGGTCGGAGGCGTTTGCCAATCTGAGCGCGTTGGCAAAATCGCAGAAGTCGTACTTTGCCGAGTTCAACACCTATGTGGCTGTTGCCGCTGAGCCCTCCTTCGGGCTCGGAGGCGTCGCTCCGACGACGACCACCCGCGACTCGACGCCGATCGATGCTGCGTTCTCCGTGGTCGGCTGGGCACCAGAGGGCGACGTCTTCTTCGACTACGACACGGCGACGCCCGCGAACCCGCTCGGTGGTAGCTGTGGCGCCGCGGTCGCTGCCTTCACCTCGACCGCATACGGTGATCTCGACGGCGACGGGCTGATTTCGATTCTCGTCTTCACACATCCTGATACGGCCGGGCAATTCTGTGGAACCGGGCAGGCTGGCGATTTGTCGCCCCCAGTGGGCGGCGCCGGCGCACTGCGATTCGATGAGCCCGCTCGTCTGCTCGATACCGGGTTGCCGGGGAGCCCCGACGACTACTAGGCCGACGGGCCAACTCGACGGCGCGGATGAGTTCTCGGGTGCCGCGATCGACTGATTCGAGCCCGATCACTTCGATGAAATTCGCAGGCTAAAGGAGCAAAGGGTGCCGATGAAGTTCAACCGGGCCGTCCTGCTCATCGCTGCGATCGCCTGCACGGGTTGGGCGCACTCCAAGATTCCGGTCGCGTCGCGCGCGGATCTCGGGGAGAGCTTCGTCCCGAGTCCGAGCGTTGCGAGCGCGATGTCCTTCGGATTCAACGCGATCGTTGCCGACTTTCACTGGCTTCAGGCCGTCCAGGTCGTCGGTGGCGACGAAGGTGTGGACGCCCGTAAGGCGCGACATCTCGGCAAGCTCGTCGACGTCGTGACGACGCTCAACCCCCATGTCGGCCACCCCTACCGATTCGCCGCGGTCTGGCTCACACACGACGAGGAACTCGTTCGAGAGGGGAATCGATTGCTCGAGCGAGCCATCCAGCATCATCCCGAGGATTGGCGGAATTACTTCTACCTCGGCTTCAACCATTTCTTTTACCTCTTCGAGTATCCAGAGGCGGCCGCTGTGCTCGAAGTCGCAATGTCGCTGCCGAATTCGCCTGCCTACCTTCCTCGTCTCGTCGCACGCCTGAAGAGTCAGCGCGCCGATATCGATGTCGCCGAAGTCTTTGTGCGAGAGCTGTTGCGAAATACCGCGGACGAAGACGCGAAAGTCGGCCTCCAGGTGGCCTTGGACGAAATCGAGATCGAGTACAAGGCTCGGCATCTCGACCGAGCTCGCATGGCCTATGTCGAGCTATCCGGCCGCGACATTCAAGCCGTGGAAGACTTGACGATGGGCGCGCATCGGGTGCTGGAATACCTGCCCAGCGCCGAGCCCGATGCTCTCCCCAGTTCGCTCTCGCGTCAGTCGGTGTGGGAAGTCGATCCGCAGACGGGTCGCATCCAGTCTTCCTATCTCGGAAGTCGCTACGAGATTCACTACTCGGGAGCTGATCTCGAGCGGGCGCAGAAATGGAAAGCACAAAACGACAGCGGACGTGAAGCCGCTCCGGAGGTGTAACGAGTTGATGCAAGAGAAACGTCAGGTCGTCTGCGTGGATCAGGTCGTGAAGGATTTTCGACCAGGCTTCGGCTTGCGACGAAAACGCGTGCTCCACGGGGTCACGCTTCAGGTCTTCGAGGGCGAGATCTTCGGATTTGTCGGGCCCAACGGGGCGGGGAAGACCACGATGCTCAAGATCTTGATGGGATTGATTCGCGCGACCGGAGGCCGCGCCTCGATTCTCGGTCGTGACGTTGCGGAGTCGGAGTTCAGGGACCAGATCGGATTCTTGCCGGAGAATCCCTATTTCTATCCGTATCTGACAGCGCGCGAGATTCTTCATTTCTATGCGCGACTCTGCGCGGTTTCCAAGGAGCGACGAACCGCGCGTGTCGACGAATTACTCGAGGTGGTCCATCTCACTCACGCGGCGGACGCGCGGTTGCAGACCTTCTCGAAGGGTATGCTGCAGAGAGTGGGCGTCGCGCAGGCGCTCATTCACGATCCGCGGATCGTGTTTCTCGATGAGCCGATGAGCGGCCTCGATCCCATCGGCCGAAAAGAGATTCGAGACGTCATCCTGTCGCTGCGCGCGGCGGGCAAGACGGTCTTCATGAACACTCATATTCTGACCGACGTCGAGATGATCTGTGATCGCGTGGCCATCATCGTGAAGGGCACGATTCGTCATCAGGGACGAATCGAGGATTTTCTGCCCGACGGCGCCCGGCGAACCGAGCTCGTGCTCGCGCAGTTGCCGGCGGACGCGGCCGCTCGACTGGAGGACGAGTATTCGATCGAGATGCGCGGCCTGGGCGAGCGAGTCGAATTGACGGTGCCGGAAAAGGACGCTCGCGCCGTCCTCGGGATCGTGCTGGAGGCTGGCGCGGAGGTGGTCTCGCTGACCCCGCATCGCAACTCCCTCGAAGACGTATTCCTGACCGCCGTGCAGGAGGGCGAGAGCGAAGGGGAGGGCGAAGACCGATGAACTCGCTACTGCGCATCCAGACCCTGGCCGCGAATACCTTTCGCGAGGCGATTCGAAACAAGCTCCTCTACACCCTCCTGGGCTTCGGAATCTTGATGATCGGGTCGGGGGTTCTGCTGGCGACGCTCTCCTATGTCGAAGTCGACGAAATTCTCCAGGACATGGGCATGAGTGCCATTCGTTTCTTTAGCGCGGGCATCGCCATCTTCGTTGGCATCGGCCTGATCCATACCGAGGTCGAACGTCGAACGATCTTCACGATTCTCTCGAAGCCGGTTTCGAGATCGGAATTCCTGATCGGGAAGTGGGCGGGACTCACGTTTACGGTCTGGCTTCAGCTCTTGCTGATGGCTCTGGCCTTTGCCGCCGTGTCCTGGATGGCCGGTGCACCCCTGGGCTCCGCTCATGGAATCGCGATCGCGCTGATCGGGCTCGAACTGATGGTGCTGGTCGCACTGGCAACCTTGTTCTCGGCTTTCACGGCGCCGATGCTCGCCGCGCTCTTCACGATTGGACTCTGGCTGATCGGGCATCTGTCCCGTGATCTTCGGGCGCTAGGCGAACAATCGGATCTCGACTCGGTGTCGAAGATGACGGATTTCGTGTTTCGGGTCATGCCGGATTTCGAGGTCTTCAACAAGACGCTCGAAGCGGTACACGGTCTGCCGATTCGGGCCGCCGATGTTCAGATGGCGATCGTCTACGCGCTCGCCTACACGGTTGCAACGCTGGTGCTCGCGTCCATGATCTTCAGTCGGCGAGATTTCAAATAGACGATTCAGATGTTCGGCTCTCGTTGGCTGCTCCGCGGATCCTTGAAGTGCGAGACCGTCGCCAGGCGACTTTTCTCTCAGATGGCACGCGGCGGACACTGGCTTAGAGTCTCTCGGAAGCGGCTTTGGGGGAAGCATGACGATCGAAATCGCACCCGATGCAGTGCTTCCGATCGCGATGATTCTCGGGCTGCTAAGCGGCTCTTTCCTGAACGTCGTGATCCATCGGCTGCCGCTGGGGATCTCCGTCGCGTTCCCGCCCTCACATTGCCCGAATTGTGAGATGCAGATCAAGCCCTGGGACAACATCCCGGTTCTCTCGTATGTGTTCTTGCGAGGTCGATGTCGGGGCTGTGCGAATCCCATTTCGATGCGTTACCCGGCCGTGGAGCTGGTGATGGGGCTGCTCTTTCTCGCGATCGCCGCGCGATTCGGTCAGACGTGGTGGACTCCGCTTCACTGTCTTTTTGCGGCCGCCCTGATCGCGGCCGCGATGATCGACTTCGACCATCAAATCATTCCGGACGGGATTTCGATGGGCGGCCTGGCGATCGCCATGCTTCTGGTTCCCTCGGCGAGCGCCTACTACGGCATGCCATGGATGGATGGGCTGACTCGCAGTGCGATCGGTGCGGCGGTGGGCGCCGGCGTTCTCTGGTCGGTCGCGTTTCTTCACGCGCGGATTTGCGTGGCGATGGGGCGCGAGTTCGACCATTGGCCCGGCGAGGGAGAGTCGATTCCCCGCCCCAGCGAAGCGGACTATTGGCTCTGGTTTCCGGGTCTCGGGCTCGGCGACGTGAAGCTGCTCGGAATGATCGGCGCCGTCGTCGGGGCAGTCGGCGTTCTGGATACCATTCTGGCGTCTTCGGTGATCGGGTTGGTCCTGGGTGGCGCGCAGGCCCTCGCGCGCGGCGCATTGGGGGAGCCCTTCGGATTTGCTCCATCCATCGCGTTGGGGGCGATCGCGAGTCTCTTTCTTCCGCCGCTATGGCTGGTCAATTTCTTCTAGTGGGCATTCCAGCCGCAATGCCCCGGTCGGGAGGTCCGATCAGGGACTCGAGTCCGCTCGTTCGCGAATGACCTCTGCAGCCTTTCGCATTCGGGCAAGCGTTCGCTTACGTCCGACCACTTCGAGTGTTTCGTAGATTCCAGGTGACGCGCCGCTACCCGTGACCGCGACCCGAGTCGGTTGGGCGAGTCTTCCGAGCTTCAGATCGCCGGCCGCCTTGCAGGTCTCCTCGAACGCGCCTTCGAGCGCTTCGAGTGTCCATTCGTCCAGAGCCTCGAAGGCCTCGATCAGCGCTTCGAAGGGAACGAGCACGACCGGTCGCAGGTGCTTTTTCGCCGCGCCGGGATCGATCTCGATCTCATCGACGAGTGCGAAGCGCGCCTTGTCCGCCATCTCGACGAGTTGATTGCTTCGTTCGCGCAGCAGATCGAGCAGTTTGTCGAGTCCTTCGTCACGCTCGATCGGACGCTCGGCAACGGCGTCGAGGAAGGGGCTCGCGACGACGAAGAGGTCTCCGGCGGAACGTTCCTTCAGATAGTGCTGATTGAGCGAGTCGAGTTTGTCGGCGTCGGCCTGCGCGCCGGATCGTCCGACGTGCTCGAGATCGAAATGTTCGACGATCTCGTCGGCGGAGAAGATCTCCTGATCACCATGGGACCAGCCCAGACGCGCCAACCAGTTCAGCATGGCTTCCGGCAGATAACCGTCCGCCTCGAATTTCTGGATCGAGACCGGGTCCTTTCGCTTCGAGAGTTTTCGACCACTTTCCGCAATGATCAGGGGAACATGTGCAAACGTCGGAAGCGTCGCCCCCAGCGCATGGTAGAGGGCGATTTGAAAGGGTGTGTTGCTGTGGTGGTCGGCGCCTCGAATCACATGGGTGATTCCCATATCGAGGTCGTCGACGACCACCGCAAGATGATAGAGCGGCGAGCCGTCGCTACGACGAATGATGCCGTCGCCGATCTCGCTGGCATCCTGTCCGCTCGGTCCAAAGACCAGATCATCCCAGGCGAGCGATCTCTCGCGATCGATGCGCAGCCGCACGGTATGCGTTCCGCAATTCGCTTCGAGTCCAAGGTCACGACAATGACCGTCGTAGATCCCCTTGCCGCCATTGGTGAGCGCCCTGGCGCGCTGCTCCTCCAAGCGCTCTTTCGTACAGACACAGCGATAAGCGACGCCCGATTCCAGCAGTGATTCGACGACTTCGGCATGGCGCAGAGCGCGTTCGGACTGGCGATGGGGTCCCTCGTCCCAGTCGATGCCGAGCCAACGCAATCCGTCGAGTACGGCCCTCTCGGACTCGACCGTCGAACGCTCGCGATCCGTGTCCTCGATCCGCAGCACGAATTGTCCGCCGAGTCTTCTCGTCAGCGCCCAATTGAAGAGGGCGGTTCGAGCGCCTCCGATATGGAGAAATCCCGTGGGGCTCGGCGCGAATCGGGTGCGGATGGTCGACATGGGCGCCGAGCATACAGCAGAGGCTCGACGGGTCAGGGAATTTCACGATTGCCCCTTGGCGGTCGAGGGCCGCCTGCGCTATTTCCCGGCCCGCGAGCGATTGCTCCCCAAGACCTTGTTTTTCAAACGTTTTATCCAGGCTTCCCGGTTCCGCCTAGAGCGATGGCCGATCGTTGCCCGCGAAGAGTCCCGAGATGTCGGATTTCAAGATCCAGGTCGATCAACTCAGCGAAAAGGCCCAGGACTTCCAGTTCCATGCGAGCGGAGACTGGTGGGTCGGACGTGAATCCGATCGTGGGGAACAGGAAGGCGAGGTCGCAGATGGCTTCGACTTCCGCATCGAGGTTTCGAGATCCCGCGACGATGTCCTCATTTCTGGAGACCTGCAAGCAAATGTCGCCCTCGAGTGCAGTCGCTGCGCCAAGCGCTACTCTCACGCGCTTCGTGACACCTTTCGCTTGGCTCTCGAGCCCGCGAAAGGACGCGAACCCAACGATTTGGAAGGCGTCAAGGGGCTTGTACAGAGCGGTGTCTGGCTTGGAGAAGATCTCGAAGCGGGCTGGTACCGGGGGCCCTTCATTCGCCTGGACGATTTTTTCGGCGAGGTCGTCGCACTTGCGATGCCCCTCCAACCCTTGTGCAGCGAGAATTGCCCTGGGATCTGCTCTCATTGCGGAGCGGATCTCGCCAAGACCCGCTGCGATTGTGAAGATGAACGAATTGATTCGCCCTTCGCCGTTCTTGCGAAGTTGAAGGGCGGAACAGAGTAGAAACCACTCGATCAAATGAATGGGGGATACGGATCAGATGGCCGTACCGAAACAGAAGACCTCGAAAGCACGCCGAGACAAGCGCCGAAGCCACGATGCACTACGCGCGCCTGCGACCAGCACCTGTCCGCAATGCGGAGCGCCGAAGGCGCCGCATCGCATATGCACAAGCTGCGGCTCCTACAAGGGCCGAACGATCATCGAAGTCGACGAAGAATAGTCGCCTAGGTGCTGGCGCTTCTTTTTCCGGGACAGGCCTCTCAGGAGGTCGGGATGGGTTTCGATGTCTTCGAGGCGTCGGCGGCCGCGCGCGCTGTTTTTCAGGAAGCGGACGAAGCGCTCGATATGAGCCTGTCGAAGCTCTGCTTCGAGGGTCCCGAAGAGGAGCTTCGTCGTACCGAGATCCAGCAGCCGGCGATTCTCACCACCAGCATCGCGCTTCTGCGCACGCTCGAAGAGACGCTCGGCAAGATCGATGCGGGCTATGTCGGTGGCCATAGTCTCGGCGAGTATTCCGCGTTGGTGGCGGCCGGCTCGCTGGGATTCGCCGATGCCGTTCGAACCGTTCATCTTCGAGGTCGGCTGATGCAGGCTGCAGTCGCCGACGGCTGCGGCGCGATGGCCGCGATCATCGGCGTAAAATCCGATGTCGTCGAGGCGGCTTGCAAGCACGCACATGAAGAGACCGGTCTGGTCGTGACACCCGCGAACTACAATTCGCCCGTGCAAATCGTCATCGCCGGGGACGCGGCGGCCGTCGAGATCGCCTGCGAGCAAGCGCGCACGCTCGGGGCCAAGAAGACGGTGCCCCTCGCGGTTTCCGCTCCGTTTCATTGCGCGTTGATGGAACCTGCGGCCGCCCAGCTCGCCGAGGCACTCGCCGAATTGCGATTCCGAGATGCGCGGCCACCCGTCATCACGAACGTCGAAGCGGAACCGAACGCGGAGGCCGCGAGAGTTCCGCAGCTGCTTCGAGAGCAGGTCACCGCGCCGGTTCGTTTTGCCGACATGATTGCCAGAATGAAATCGCTCGGAGTCGACGCCTACCTTGAAGTCGGTCCTGGCCGGGTTTTGTCGGGTCTGATCGCCCGCATTGAACGTCGCGCCCGCAGGGCAAATTTTTCATCGCTCGAGAGTCTCGACGAGGTTCGAGAATTCTTCGCGAGCGAAAACGAAACCGAAGCTGGACAGGGCGCAAACTGAGCGGATGGCCGGTTCGGCCGTCGCCCTACGGAGGGTACGGCGCTAGGCTACCCATCCATTCAAGGCCGCGTTCTGGGCTCGGGTGTGGAGGATCGAAAGCTATGTCTCTGGAAGCAAAGGTCACGGATCTCATCGTCGAACAGTTGGGCGTCTCGAAGGAAGAGGCCGTCATGAACGCATCTTTCATCGATGATCTGGGTGCCGATTCTCTGGACATCGTCGAGCTGGTGATGACCCTGGAAGAGACCTTCGATATTGAAATTCCGGACGATGATGCCGAGAAGATGCAGACGATCGCGGATGCGGTCGGATATCTCAAAGATCGCGTAGACGGATAGACTTTCGATCGTTATCGGAGGCGATCGTTATCGGAGCCGATCGTTATCCGAGGCCACCCCAATCGGAGGCCAACCCAGTCGACCCCAGCGAGGAGAATCCCGGGCGATGTCGCAAATGGAACCGAAATCCGTGACCCCGCATCTCGACCGCGTGGATCCAGTCGTGGCCGACTTCGTTCGTCGCGAAGGGCGCCGGCAGGGTCTGTCGATCGAGTTGATCGCCTCGGAGAATTTCGTCTCCGATGCCGTGCTCGAAGCGGTCGGTTCTGTACTGACGAACAAATATGCCGAGGGATATCCCGGTCGTCGCTATTACGGTGGCTGTGAGGAAGTCGACGAGGTCGAGAACCTCGCGATCGATCGCGCCAAAGAACTCTTCGGCGCCGAACACGCCAACGTGCAACCTCACTCGGGATCGCAGGCGAACGCCGCGGTCTACGAAGCGGTCCTTGAGCGCGGCGATACCGTGCTCGCAATGAACCTCGATCATGGCGGCCACCTCACCCACGGCAGTCCGGTCAACTTTTCGGGCAAGCACTTCAAGATCGTTCCCTACGGTGTTTCCGAGTCGGACGAATGCATCGACTATGACCAGGTCCGGTCGCTGGCCCTCGAGCATCGGCCCAAGATGATCCAATGTGGTGCGACCGCGTACTCCCGGACGATTGATTTCGACGCCTTCCAGCAGGTCGCGGACGAGGTGGGAGCCCTGCTTTTCGCGGACATCGCCCATATCGCGGGTCTGGTGGCATCGGGGGTTCATCCGACGCCGATCGGCAAGGCGCAGATTGTCACGACGACCACTCACAAGACGCTGCGTGGACCCCGAGGCGGGTTGATTCTCTGTGATGCGGATTGGGCGAAGAAGATCAACAGCGCCGTCTTTCCCGGGCTGCAGGGCGGTCCGCTGATGCATGTCATCGCCGGCAAGGCCGTCGCGTTGAAGGAGGCGCTCTCTCCCGATTTTCGCGCCTATTGCGAACAGATCGTGGCCAACGCGAAGGCGCTCGCGGGCAGCGTTCTCAGCAGGGATTTAAAGATCGTCTCCGGTGGCACGGACAATCATCTGTTTCTGCTTTCGTTGGTCGGTCGAGAAACCACGGGAAAGGCCGCGGAAATAGCGCTCGATCGCGCCGGGATCACGGCGAACAAGAACATGATTCCTTTCGATCCGCGCAAGCCGATGGTCACCTCCGGTGTGCGGATCGGAACTCCAGCGGTCACGACGCGCGGAATGCGTGAGGCGGAGATGATGCAGATTGGCGATCTGATGGCGCGTGTCCTCGAGAGCCCTGGCGATCTCGAAGCCCTCGACCAGATTCGCGACGAGGTCGCTGATCTCTGTCGCGAGTTCCCGCTCTATCCACAGCGCTGGAACGAAACGGACTGAGCGATGCAGTGCCCGTTCTGCGCAGATGAGGGCAATCGGGTCATCGACTCGAGGCTGGCTCGAGATGGTTCCGAGATTCGACGTCGACGCGAGTGCGACGAATGCGGTCGGCGTTTCACAACACGCGAACGGGTCGAAGAAACTCTGCCTCGAATCATCAAGCGTGACGAACGCCGAGAGGAGTACGATCGCAACAAACTCTTGCGCGGCGTCGAGCATGCTTGTGTGAAGAGGCCGGTTTCCGCCGAAGCGATCGGACAGTTGATCGATCGTGTCGAGCGCGAGCTACAGGAATCTGGAGAGCGGGAAGTCACCAGCGATCACATTGGTCGTCGCGCGCTCGAGGAGTTGTCCGAGATCGATGTACTCGCCGCCGTTCGTTTCGCCTCCGTCTTCCAGGATTTCAGTAGCCCGGCGGACTATGAGGCGTTCTTCCAGGAGTTGTCCGCGGGCGGACACGGGACCGATAGCGATTCCGGTGACGGGCCGGTGAGGTCTCTCGGCATTCGCGGATGAGTGTGCGCGACGAGCGAGACGACAAGATGATGCGCGTTGCGCTGCGCGCGGCTGCGCGCGGTGACGGACGTAGTTATCCCAATCCCAGCGTCGGAGCCGTAGTCTTTCGTGGCGACCGGGTCCTCGGTCGCGGGACGACGCGGCCTCAACCGGCGGGCGCCCATGCTGAAATCGTTGCGATGGCGGCGGCGGGCCGAAAATTTGGCGCACGTGCTCTTCGCGGTGCCTCGCTCGCCGTTACTCTCGAACCCTGCAATTTCAAAGGTCGGACCGGCGCTTGCACAGAAGCGATTCTCGAATCGGGCATTGTCCGTGTCGTCGTGGGCTGTCGGGATCCGTATTCTCGGGTTCGCGGACGCGGGATCCAAAGGCTTCGCCGTCGCGGGATCGAAGTGACGACGTTGGTTCTCGAGTCCGATTGTCGCTATCAACATCGGGGTTTCATCTCGGTTTGTGAACGCGGGCGACCCTATGTCACGCTCAAGATGGCAACGACACTCGATGGTCGGATCGCGCTCGCCGACGGTCAATCGCGCTGGATCACCAATACGCGCTCGCGCGAACTCGTCCATCGCTTGCGCGACCGCAGCGATGCCGTGATGGTCGGCTCCGAGACCGCTCTCGCCGATGATCCGATTCTGGACGTGCGTCGCGGTGGTCGTACCCGCCGCACACCGGTTCGGATCTTGTTGGACGGAAAGCTGCGAGTGCCGACCGAGGCCAGGCTCTATGACTGTGATGAGGATGCGGAGACCTGGGTGATCTGTCGCGCTCGCGCGCGTGGAATTCGACGTGCGCGTGCATCGGCGACCCGTGTGCTCGAGATTTCCTCGACCCCGAACGGGTTCGTCGATCTGGCCCTTGCGTTTCGCCGCCTGGCGAGCGAAGGGCTGACCACGGTATTGGTCGAAGGCGGTGGGCGGCTGGCCGCCGCGCTCTTGCGGGCGAATCTCGTCGACGAGGTACACTGGATGCTGGCACCGAAGATGATCGGGGATGATGGACGGGCGGCCCTGGGTCCGCTCGAACTCGCGCGGCTCTCGGATGCGTTCACGATCGACCCGTTGACGGTCACGCGACGCGGCGAGGATCTTCATCTTCACGGACCGCTATTGCGGAAACCCGGTCGGGGTAGCCGGGTAGGGTAGAAGGGGGAGGAGGTCGTTCATGAAAGTCCTGAATCCGTCCCTCGACGCGGGCGGGCTACGCATTGCGCTCGTCGTATCGCGCTTCAACCATCTGATCTCCGTGCGATTGATCGATGGCGCGCGCGAGGAGCTGCTCGCTCACGGTCTCGATCCGAGTGATCTGACGCTGATCTGGGTTCCCGGTGCCTTCGAGATTCCACTGGCCGCGCGCCAACTGGCAAAGACCGGCCGCTTCGATGCAATCGTCACGCTAGGCTCCGTGATCCGAGGTGGGACACCGCATTTCGAATACGTCTGTCGCGGCGTGACGGACGGTGTGCGGGAGGTCATGTCCGAAACCGGCGTGCCCATAGGCTTCGGCGTGTTGACGACCGACGATATCGATCAGGCGCTGGCGCGCGCCGGCGGCAGCGACGGCAACAAGGGCGGTGAAGTGGCGCTGGCGGCCGTCGAAATGGCATGTCTGCGTCGCGAGCTCAGCGTTGGGGCGAGCGCGTCGTGAGCGAGCCGAAGGAAGGCGCGGGACCCACTGATCCGTCTCGGGCGAAAAGCGATGCCGCGGAGGCCGGGGGCGTGAGTGCGGATGCATACGGCGTGACGGAAGATCGTGAAGGGGGTCGTCATCGGGGTCGGGAGGTCGCGCTGCAAGTACTCTATGCGATCGACCTCGCCACCGATCATGAGGGACCGCCGCGAGAGCTACAGGATCAGATCTTTCGACGGGTCGCAGACAATTTCGATGTGCCGCGAACGGCTGAGAAATTCGCAAGGGAATTGGTTGTCGGCGTCATCCGCCAGATCGAAGCGCTCGACGAAATTCTTGGCCTTCATGCTCGCAATTGGCGGGTGTCTCGAATGGCGGCAGTGGATCGCAATGTCTTGCGACTGGCGGTATTCGAACTGAGGGATTCCGAGCTTCCCGTCGCCATCGTAATCGACGAGGCGATCGATCTGGCCAGACGATTCGGCAGCGATGCGTCCCCGTCCTTCGTGAACGGCGTTCTCGATGCGGCGGCACGCGAGGTTCGAGCGGCATGAGCGCGTCGATCGACGTCGCGCTGACCACTCGGCCGCTCGAGCGGGCAGGAGGGGACGTCGCGGTGGTCGGCTTCTTCGTCGATGAGCGCCCGCTGCGTGGCGGTGCCGCACGCGCCGATTGGCGGCTCTGTGGAGGCCTGTCCAAGAGAATCGAGTGTGGCGACTTGTCTGGAAAGAGCGGAGAGGCGCTCTTGATTGGATGCGGTCGCGCGTTGGCGGCACCCCGTCTGCTCTTGCTTGGTCTAGGGGATCGAAAGGCCTTCGACCAGGTTCGGGTGAGCGACGAGATTCGTCATGCGATGCAGCGCTGCTCCGAATTGGGATGTTCACGCGTCGCACTGTCGCCATTGGGAATCGCCGCCGATGATATTCCGCGACATGCTGGGGCGATGATCGCCGGAATTCGCGATGCCTGGCAGGTCTCGACGCGCCCCATGACCCTCGAAATCTGTGTTGCGCTCGGGGAAATCGCTGCCGTGCAGCGCGCCTTCGAGCACGCTCGCGAGGCGGCCAGCGCCTCCGAAGTGACGATTCGGCTGCTGGAGCGCGCGACGCGCCCGCGCTGACATCCTTCCCCGACCTAGCCCCGACCTAGCCCCGACCTCCGAATTGCCTCGCGAATCGTGGAGACGAGAAGTTTCCCGAGGGAATACGACGAGCGTGCTTCTCAGGTGTCTTGCCCCTGCTTGTCCGGGTCAAGTCCCGGCCCGCCAAGCCGATCCATGAAAGCGCGCGACTGGTTCACGTTCCAGTCTGCGCCGCTATGAGCGCGTCCGGCCGCAGGGTCGGTTCGCAGGGGGCATAATGAGCCTGGTCGGAAATCTCGAGGACTTGAGCCTTGGCGACATCATGCAGATCATCAGTCTGTCGCAAAAATCCGGCGTGCTCGCTCTCAAAGGCGAGGAGGGCGCGGGGCGGATCGTATTTCGATCGGGCCTGGTCCATGCGGCCTGCCTCGAAGGACACACGGCCGATCTTCGTGGTCTCCTGCTGTCGAGCCATTCGATCGATGCGGCGACCTTCGATGCATTTGCCGCACATGCCGCCAAGACGAAGGTCTCACTCGTCGAGGTGCTGGTCGCGAAGAGCAGTCTGACCAGCGAGACGATCGACGGTCTACTTCGCGCATCCGTTGAATCATCGATTCTCGAGATGTTCTCGTGGCCGACCGGCGACTTCAGTTTCGATGTTCGGACCCAGCTCGATCGCGATGATCCACAGCTCATCCTTTCCGTCGGAATCAACGCGCAGTACCTGGCCATGGAGGCCACGCGTATCGGCGATGAACGGTCCCGGGACGAGGCGGCCGCAACGAGGGCCTTCGCAATCGATACGGCAAGCGAGATGGACCGGTCCGCGAAATCCGAGCCGTCGGCCCAGCCCACGGGCCCATCGCAGCCGTCAGCCGAACCCGAGGAATTCGAGTTTGTCCGCGAGATTCCCGAAGTGGGCGGCGACGTTCCAGTCCCGTCAGCGCTGCCCCATGATCAGTCGTCCGCGGCGGATGTGCTCGTCGCCACCGTTCTGTCCAGCGAAGACGCTTCGGAAATCCCCTTCGCCGTCACGATCGAGGCGGAGACTGCGGAGAGCCACGTCGATGTTGCGAAGGCCATCGACAGCACGCCGCCAAGCGCGCCCGCGACGGCTCCGTCCAGAGGGGTCGCGGAATCACGCCGAGTTCCCCTCGTGCTGATCGATTCTGATGTGGACGCCCTCGATTGGGCCAAAGGGGCGCTTCGCCAGGAATTCTCTCGAATTCATACGTTCCAACAAGCGGAACAAGGTCTGGCTCGGATACGGCAATACCTCATTCGCGGCGAGTTTCCGGTTGTCTTGATCGCAACGGACATGCGAATCGATCCGCTTTCTGGAATTCACGGGCTGTCGGATTTCGTTTCGCGGCTGAAGGCGCAGGCGGCGAAGCTCGTGGTACTCGGCCTCGAAGAAAACCAAGACCCCACGGTGACGCGCCCGGCGATCGCGCGGGCTTTCGATGCCGTGTTCTCGCGACCCACCGGACATTCACTTCGGTCGGACGACGGGGACTCGGGCGCGGAGGCGGCTGTGAGACTGGCAGAGGCGATTCGTGCGAGAGTCGTTGCGGGGACGGAAAGCCCTGTCGCCAAGCCGGTTCGAACCCCTGAGCCCGCGGCCAACGCGATCCGACATCTGCGAGACGCCACGGCGAAACTCCAGGAAGCGTCCTCGCGCGGTGAGATTCTTCCCGTCGTGCTGGACTTCGCGTCGGAGATCTTTGCGAGAGTGGCGATCTTGATCGTTCGCGAAGAACAGGTTTTTGCGATTGCCGGTCGGGGAATCGATGCCCTCGAAGTCGACCCGCTGGACTCCTTACCGGTCTCGTTGCAGACCCTCAACTTGGGTTGGATCCGGCAGGTTCTGGAGTCGCGGGGACCCGTCGAAGGTCCGCCGACCACCGATGCGGATCGAGACTTGCTGGCGCGCTTCGGGGGAGTCGTTCCGGTCTCCGCCTACCTTGGACCGATCGAGAGTGCTGGATCGACGGTCGCGATGCTCTACTGCGATCAGGGGTCCGCTGGCAGCGGAATTCCGGATACCAGCGGACTCGAAGTCGTGCTCCAGCACGCCGGCCTCGCGCTGGATCGAGCCGCCCTCGAGCGGGCTCTCTGGGAAGTCGACTCCGAGACGCGCTGAGCGTCTTCTCCCTCGCACAGAGGCCACGAGTTTTCTCTGGATTGGTCAGAATCCCCACGATTGGGCCCGATCGGATCGCTTCGGGGCGGGGTGTCTGGCTCAAGACTGCCCCTGCTTTGCCGATAAATGAGGGCGAATCCCGCAAGCGCATCTAGGCGTCTGGAGACCATCTTGCAGCGCATCCTAATCGTAGAAGACTCCGCGACAATGAGATCCCTGCTCGCGTCGAGCCTCGAGGAATTGGAGGTTCCGGTCAAGATCGTCGAGGCCGAGAGTGGCTTCGAGGCTCTTCGCTTTCTGCCCCGAGAAGACTTCGATCTCGTCGTGACCGACATCAACATGCCGGACATCAACGGTCTCGAGCTCGTCTCTTTCATCCGGCAGAACAAGAAATACGTCGACATCCCACTGGTCATCGTTTCTACGGAAGGCTCCGAGCGAGATCGCGATAAGGGTCTCCAGCTCGGTGCGGATGCCTACATGGTCAAACCCTTCGATCCTGACATGCTCCGCCAGGTGGTGATCGACCTCCTCGCTGGGCGACGCGAAGAGCGTTAATTCATCATGGCCGCCAAGAAGTCAAGCGCAAAGCGCAAGGCGAAGGGTGCCGGTGCCGCCAAGGCGACCAAGACCAAAGCCAAGAAGGACAACCGCGAGTTCGTGGCGGAAGCAGAGGAAATCCTCGAGGCAATGTTCCAGGATTTGAGTGATCTCGAGGAGCAGCGACACGGCTCCGGTGAAGTCGATCCGGACCTCGTGAATCGCATCTTTCGATCGGCGCATTCACTGAAGGGACTCGCCGGAATGTTCGGCCTCGATGCGATCGGCGAGCTCTCTCATCGACTGGAAGATATTCTGGATGGGCTCCGGCTTGGCCGGATTTCGTTCGACTCGCCCGTCATCGGACTGCTCGACGAGGGCGTGGGGTTGGTCGCGACGCTGATGACGAAGCTCAAGGAAGGCGATTCATCGCACGATGCAGACGTGCAAGCGGCGCACGCATTCATCGTACAGCTCGAAGCCGCGATCGAGGCACCGAAAACTTCGGCCTCCGATGAATTCGAGGGTCTCGATATCGACTCCTCCCTGCTGCGGGCTTTGACGGAGTACGAAGAGCATCGACTGCGAGAGAATATCCGCCGCGGTCGACATATCGCGCTGGTCGATTCGACTTTCGAGATCGCTGCCTTCGAAGAGGGTCTTTCCGAGCTCTCGAGTGCGGTTCGAGAGGTCGGCGAAGTCGTATCGACGCTGCCATCTCCCGGTGATGCACCGGAGAGCCAGATTCGTTTTTCGCTCCTGGTGGTGACGGATATCGATTCGGACCGACTTCGCGAACGTCTCGACTATCCGGATACCCACGTTCGATCGGCCCTGTCGACCGACCCGGCTGCGGGTTCGTCGAAGCTGGATCGGGAGACCGGAACGGACGAGGGTGGGGGGCAGCGGACCGGAACCAGTGAGTCACGAGACGCGCAGGCCGGCGACGAGGCTCGACGGGATCTCGCGTCCTCCGCATCGTCAGTCCGGACCGAAGCTCCCGAGATTGATTCTCTCCGCTCGATCAGCGATACGGTTCGAGTCGATATTCGAAAGCTCGATGAACTGATGAACCTGGTTGGGGAACTCGTGATTTCGCGAAATGCCATCACTGGCATCGCGAACCAACTCGCGGGAGAGTCGCAGACCGCTCGAATCGGCGTGGAGCTCACGAAGGCGAGCAAGAGTCTCGATCGCAAATTGAAAGAACTTCAATCCGGCGTGCTCGATGTGCGAATGGTGCCACTGCGTCAGATCTTCGAAAAACTCTCTCGAGTCGTGCGGCGTTTGCGTCGTGATCTCGGCAAGGAGGTCGGACTGGAGTTCGTTGGAGGCGATACCGAACTCGACAAGTTGATCGTGGAGCCAGCGTCATGAGCGGTGTCGACCTTTCTGCAGAGGCCGGCCGAACTCTCGAAGAGATTACGGTTGCATCCCGAGAGAGCGGGAACCGAATCAGCGAGATCGTTGCTTCGGTGCGTGAGCAGACGAAGGCGGCATCTCACGTCGCGTCGTTGATGGAGCGCGTCCGGGAGTCGGCCGAGGAAATCGGCTCTGCGGGAAACGAGCAGGGGAAGGGTCACGACGTCGTATACGAGTCGGCTCACACCATGCGCGAAGCCGCCCAGCAGGTTCGTCGCACGACCGAAGATCAGGCTCGAGAATTCGGGCGGATCCGAGAGAACATCGACGGCATGCGTGAGGCGGTCGAACGTATCGCCGGTTCACTCAGCGAGCAGACGGGTGCTTGTTGTCAAGTCAACGAATTCCTGGACGAGGTTTCGCGGCGAGCGATTACCAATGAAGATGCTGCAGAGAGAATGAGAGTGGCGACTCGCGAGTTGGTCGCGCAGTCCGAAGCTCTCCGAGAGGAGTCCGAACGCTTCCGTGTTTGATGCGTTCGATGAGTCGCCGAGTCGATCGACTCGACTGTTGGGGGAAGTACGATGGTTGTTGGATGTCCGAAATGTAGTGCCAGGTACCGCGTGGACCCGGACCGGATCGGCCCGGACGGAGCCAAGCTTCGCTGCACGAAATGCTCCGCCGTATTCCTGGTTCGCACGTCGAAGGCGCCGGCCGCACCGCCGCCCGATGTCGACTCGGAACGACTCGTTCTGATCGCCGATCCCGATCAAAATCGAGGCAAGGCAACCGTGGAGGCTGTTCGGAGTTGGGGCCTCGACGCGGTCCTGGTACACGACGGTGTCGAAGCGATGCTGGCGATTCAAAGGCTCTTGCCAAAGGCGATCGTGCTCGATGCTGCGTTGCCGAAAATGTTCGGATTCCAGGTCTGTGAAGTCGTCAAGCGCAACGAGAGTCTTCGAGAGACCACGGTCGTTCTGGTCAGCGCAATTCATCATCAAGAGCGCTACCGGCGGGATCCGTCGGAACTCTATGGTGCCGATGTCTACCTCGAGGGCCCGGATCTACCGGGTGGCCTGATGTCGCTCCTGCGCGATGCCGGATTGCCGATGAACGTCTCGGAAGCCGATTCGACCCAATCCCCTGTCGCCGCAGACCGGCAGCCCATCGAGCCGCCAGCGCCGGTCATCGCCACGCCCACGCCGACCGCGACGCCGGCTCCAGACCCCAACGATTCGACGCTACCCAATATCCGAGCCGTCGCAGAGCCAACGCAGCCCGAGATCGCGCAACCCCCGGTCGCACCGGCGGAGCCGCCGCCCCCTCAGCCACCTGCGCCTCCCGCGGTCGACGAAGATCCCGAGCGCACCGCCGAGCGTGAACGCGCGCATCGGCTGGCGAGGATCGCGGTTTCGGAAATGGCCCTCTACCAACCTGAGAAATTCGATCAAGCCAGTCGCGACGGTGTGCTCGAGCAGACCATGGATCTCGAAATCCAGGAAGCCCGGGCGCTCTTGCGTCAGCGGATCGGCGACGAAGTTCGCGCGGAAGCCGACTTCATCATTGACGAACTTCATCGGGTGGCGAAAGAGCGAGGCACGCAAGGGTGAGTTCCACCGTGACACAGGCGCAGCGCGCATCGATTCTCGAGGCCCTCTCGAGCGCCGATGAGGAAGTACGGCGGCTCGCCGTCGAGCAGCTGCTCGTGCTTCCGATCTCCGAGGCCGCCGATCAACTCTTCGAGTGTCTCGGGGACACCGGGTGGCGCGTTCGAAAGGCCGCTGTCCAACGACTCGTCGCTTGTGGTGGGCAGGCGCCCGTTCAGGAGATGCTCGTCGCTTCTCTCGCCGACGGAGAGAATCCGGGCCGGCGCAATTCGGCCTTCGAAGCCCTCGTCGGCTGCGGCCCGCGAGCGACCGCCAGGCTCGTCGACGAGATGTCGACAGACGACGCCGATGTTCGAAAGCTGGTCATCGCCGCGCTTGCCGCGATCGGAGATCCGACGGCTCGTCGTCCGCTGGTGGAGGCGCTCGACGATCACGATCCCAATATCCGCGCGGCTGCCGTCGAGGCTCTCGGCGTGTTGGGTGGGAGTCAGGAAATCGACCGATTGATCGAAGTGGCTTCCCGGCGTGAAGAAGAGGTTCTGGTCAGACTTTCGGCGCTGCGTTCGTTGTCGCGAATGGAAGCGGGCGTGGGCGTTTCCCGATTGACGAGTGCGCTCGATGAATCCCTGCTGCGGCCGGCCGTCTATGAGCTGCTGGGCCACTCCGTCGATCCGGCAGCGCACGAGACCTTGCTCAAGGGGTTGTCGGCGACGGGTCGGTCGAGTCGCGAAGGCGCGATGGCGGCGCTCCTGCGGTGTCTCGGGCGTCTGGACGGACAGGATGCGGATTCGCTGCGCTCGAGACTTCGAGATGCGGCGAGAGCCAGCGACGAGTTCGTCGAGCGTTGCTGCGAAAGACTTCCACTGTCTGATCTCGGGCAATTGATGGTGCTCGTTCAATTTCTGGGCTTGCTCGAAGATCCAGCCGTCGTTCTGCCCATTCTCGAGACCGGTCGCGACGAAGCAATCGCCGAATTGGCGGACGCGACGCTCGAAACGATGGGTGAAATCGTTCCGACAGCGGTCGCTCCCGCCTGGGACGATCTCGCCGACGATTTGAAGGAGCGCGCCTGCTCGATTCTCGGGAGGATCGGGGGCGAAACGGCGGAGCGATTGTTGGCGGATTGCCTGGATGCCCACGATGCTCCGCTTCGCTGTCGCGCGGCGACCGCGCTCGCGGAGGGTGGTTTCTTCGATCGCGTTCCCGATCTGGTGCGCCGCCTGGAATCCGCTGCAAGGAAACACGAACTCGATTCCGGCGACGAAGTTTCGGTGATCGTGGCGGCGATCGTTTGTCTGGCGGAGCGGCCGGAGGCGACTCAGGCCGGCATCGACGTCCAATTGATCGAGGTCTTGTCGAGTCGGCTGGGTGGCGCACCGGAGCCGGTGCGCTTGGCGATCGCACAGGTGCTGGCTCGGCTCGGGCGACCACAAGATCAAGATGTCATCAGCTACCTGCTCAAGGACGAGTCACCGGCGGTCCGCCGCGCAGCGGTCGGAGCGCTCTCGAGATTCGACCTGGAAAGTTCCGTGGACGCGCTCCGTCTCGCTCTGGCCGACGAGGCGACCGTCGTTCGTACCGAAGCCGCCAAGGTCATCGGTGAATCAGGTCGTGTCGAAGCCGTCGACGAACTTCGACGACTGACGCTCGACGATGATCCAAAAGTGGTTGCGGTCGCGGTGCGTTCGCTCGGGCGACTCTACGACGATTCGATTCCGGACATGGAGGAGATCTATGAACTCGTCGGCCTAGCGCTCGAGGCGAGCCCAATCGTTGCGCTCGCAGGCTTTGACGCGCTTCGGGAAATGGGTGGGGAACGCGCCGGTGCTCTGGCGCGTTCCGCGCTGTCGCGAACGGAAGCAGACCTCGTTCGTGCCGCGGTGGCTTGTCTCGGCGAGCACGCGGTCGAGAGCGATCTGCTCGAGATCATCCCGTTCGTGGGCCACCAAGATTGGTCGGTTCGCGCCGAGATTGCGGAAGTGTTGTCCAACCGCGGGACCCGCAAGGGCCTTCCGGCATTACTTCGCCGACTCGAAGTGGAAGACGACGCATTCGTTCGACAGGTCGTTCTTCGCGCGATCGGGCGGTTGGAGGAGTAATGTCACGCATGAAATCGGGCGAGCGCGACGAATTGAACCTCACGGACACGGAGTTCCGGCTCTTTACGGATTATCTGCGAGGGCGCTGCGGTCTTCATTTCGACGAGGAGACTCGGTATCTGGTCGAGAAGCGTCTTTCTCGTCGGATCCGCGACGCCGAGTTTGGATCCTTCTCGTCGTATTTCTATCAGCTTCGCCACGGTGCGGCTGCCGAAGAAGAGTTTTCCGCGATCGTGGATCTGTTCACCACGAACGAAACCTATTTCTTTCGGGAACAGTCACAACTCACTGCCCTGGTTGAAGAAATCATTCCAGAAATGTTGTCGAGACAATTCGCGACGATGCGGCCGATCTCGATCTGGTCAGCCGGCTGTTCGAGCGGCGAGGAGCCCTTTTCGATCGTGATGTCGGCTCTGGAGGCTGGCTTGACGCCGGGACGCGAATTTCGAGTCTACGCATCCGATATTTCGAAGTCGGTTCTCAGTCGTGCGCGCCGCGGAATCTATCGGGAGGCGTCGTTTCGCGAGACGAACGAGACACTTCGCCAGCGCTATTTCGCGAAAAAGGACGGCCTGACTCGAATTGCGGATAGCGTCAAACGCCATGTGGATTTTGTACACATGAATTTGCTCGATGAGTCGAAAGTATCTCTGCTCGGAACGATGGACGTCATTCTCTGCCGCAACGTCATCATCTACTTCGATCTCGAAACCAAGAAGCGAGTCATGAAGACCTTTCACCGGAAGCTTGCGCCCGGTGCTTATCTTCTGCTGGGCAATTCCGAATCGCTGATCAACGTCACCTCCGATTTCGAGCTGAAGCATCTGCGTAGCGATCTCGTCTATCGCCGACCGGTACCCGGCGAGGAACGCGAGGATTCCTGGCATTCACTTGCCCGCAAGGGCGTCGCCGAGGGCGAGAGGTCGACGACTGAATGACGAAGCGACTCGATTTGATCAAGGTCCTCGTGATTGACGATTCGGCCTTCTCGCGCCAGACGATCACGCGAATGCTCGAAACTTCTCCTCTGGTCGAAGTCGTTGGAGTGGCGCGCGATGGCGAAGATGCCCTTCGGAAGACTCTCGAATTGAAGCCCGACCTGATTACCCTCGATCTCGAGATGCCTCGCATGAACGGGTTTACGTTTCTCCGAATCGTGATGGCAAAACGGCCGACACCCGTGATCGTGATCAGTGGACGAGCGGAGGAAGAAGAGGTCTTCAAGGCGCTCGATCTTGGCGCGGTTGATTTCATCGCCAAGCCGACTGCGACCAGCACTCTCGAACTTCGGTCGATCGAAGAAGGTCTGATCCGCAAGGTCCACGCGATGAGAGAACTTCGAATCGACAAGGTCGCCGAACGAATTCAGACGACACCTCCGATCTTGACGGAGGCCGCTCGGCCCGACAAGGAAATCGCATCTGTCGTGGTGATCGGGTCGTCCACGGGCGGGCCCCCGGCACTGGTTCAGATTCTCGGCGCCTTTACGGTCGCGCCTCCTTGTACTTTTGTGGTGTCACAGCACATGCCCGCCGGGTTCACCCGGGGTTTCGCAGAGCGTCTGGACCGGATGACACCGCTTAGTGTGAGAGAGGCACAGGGCGGCGAAACACTCGAACCCGGCTCGGTACTGATTGCACCGGGCGGCAAGCATCTGGAACTCGAAACGGTCGGCTCTCGCATACTGACCCGGGTCGTGAGCGAGCCGGAGCCTGGGAGATTTACGCCTTCCGTTGATCGACTCTTCACATCCGCCGCAAAGCAGTTGGGCGAGAACCTTCTCGCGATCGTCCTCACAGGAATGGGAGACGACGGAAGAGAAGGTGCCTGTCAAGTCAAGGAAGCCGGAGGACGAGTGATTGCAGAGTCCGAAGATACAGCCGTGATCTACGGCATGCCCAAGCAGGTCGTATTGGCGGGGGCGGCGGACGAAGTCCTGCCACTTCAGAAAATTCCGGCGGCGATTCAATACGGGATCGGCCGCAACCGAGCCCGGGCTTCGAGAGCCAGAGGTCATTGATGGGCGAAGCGAATAACAGCAATAGAGACGAGCGGGGCGAAGCCGTCCTCGCGATTTTTCAACGCGGGGCGGAGTTCTCGAAGCAGCTGATCGATGAGAATTCGCGGCTGCGGCGTGAGCTAGGCGAGGTGCAGGTTCGCCATCGCCATGCGGCGCAGAGCGACGATGAATGGAGCAAGCTTCGCCAGGAGTTGACCTCGAAGATCGAGGAGCTCGAGGACCAGAACCTCTCGATGCTTGAGCAACTGCGATCGATCGAAGGTGAAAATCACCAATTTGCCGAGCGTTACGTCGAGGTAGAAGAAGAGAATAACAACCTCGCGAATCTCTATGTCGCGAGCTACCAGCTTCATTCGACGCTCGATTCGAGTGAGGTCGTCAAGGTCATCCTCGAAATCGTGATCAACCTGATTGGGGCAGAGATCTTTTGCGTCTACGTATGCGAAGAGGGAAGTGACGTCCTGACTCCGGTTGCTGCGGAAGGGGATCGGATTGCCGATTGTCCGACGCTCACGGTGGGAGAGGGGTTCGTCGGTCGCAGCGTTGCTTCAGGGGAAGTCGAGATCGGAAATCCTGCAGAAGCGGGTCGTCTGCCGAGCGAGGGTGGCGAGCCGGTCGTTTCGATTCCTCTGCGAGTGGATGATCAAGCCGTCGGAGCGATCGCCATCTATCGGCTTCTCCAGCAGAAGGATGGATTTTCTCCGCTCGACAACGAGCTCTTTATGCTGCTTGCGGGGCATGCTGCGACCGCAATTTTTGCCTCGCGACTCTATGGACAGTCCGAGCGGAAATTGACAACGATTCAGGGATTCATCGACCTGTTGACGAATTAGGTTCCG
>Ga0310122_10000275_pt1 | contig 33379 bp, 37 predicted proteins | sample CB6_Bottom_1051__FD_203503 | JGI IMG/M metagenome (GOLD analysis project Ga0310122, IMG submission 203503) | Marine microbial communities from Western Arctic Ocean, Canada - CB6_Bottom_1051 | ecosystem: Environmental > Aquatic > Marine > Oceanic | place: Canada: Western Arctic Ocean | collected...
CGGGACGGATCCGAGACGCACAACGCTACGATGTCGAGATTGATTACTGGGTCGATCAGCTCTCGGAGGACGGTTTTTCCGACGAGGCCTACATGGCCGAGGAGCGCGGACGGGAGGAGAATCCCGAATCACGCGACGTGATGATTACAGCCCTCGACTACTACCGCGTCGTGTTGGGAGATATGGACAGAGCGATGGCCCGCAAGGAAGGTTTCGACATAAAGGCAGAGCTTCGCGACATTGATGCCGCGCAGACCGCCGCCGCGTCGTCTCGACCGTTCACGCAGGATCAGAAGTACACGATTGAAACAGCTCTCGACTACTACCAATCGTCTATAGAGGACCTCGATCTCGACCCCGAGGGAGAGGTCGATCAGGCGTGGCTGGAGCTGGATCGGCCGGAGCTGCGACAGGACAACCCCGATCGCAACATCGTGATCGATCGCAAGCCCTATACCCGCCGCGGTCCTTCCGGCCCGGTCAAGGTCCCCGCCACCCGCTTCAAAATCAAAGACCCCGGCAGACCAGGGCGCCGCGCCCGCGGCTCGAAAAAAGGCCCTTTCCGCCACCATCAGCCCTGGATCGAAGGGAAGGGATCGCTCGGCGGTCCCGGATATACCGACAAGCCCGACAGGGAGCGCCACCGGCTCCTCCGCGCCGCCGTGAAGTCAGACGGCTACCGCGCCACCCTCGGCAAGATCATGGCCATTCAGCGCAATACGCAGGTCTCTCCGGCGAAGCAAAAGCGCCTGACCTCTGATCGCAAGTGGCTCGTCAAGACGTTCGGCGGTCCCGGAAGTTTCGGAAAAACCGGTCCCCGCGATCGAATGACCGCCAAGGACAAGGTGCGCCGGGCTCTCAAAAAGGGCCGACGTACTGAGCGGGCCATTGCCCGGGCCGCCGGGGTCAAGGCCTCGAATGTCCGGCGCCATCTCCTCGCGCTGGCCCGCGACGGTCAAGCCACCGAACACGCGGCGGGCAAGTGGAAACCCGCCCGACGGACCAACCCTCAAAAAAAAAAAGTGAGGCCACACCGATAAGGCTGATCCCGATCGCGCGTCGGACCCGAGACGCCGCACGGGCATTCCGGCGCGGCGATGGGTATTCGGCAGAGACCCGACAGACGGTGAAGCAGCTTGTCCGGGGTGTCCCGGTCCCGGCAGCCGCCGTCCGGGCGGCCCGACACGAAACCCGCGGGGACGTGGCGAGCTGGCTGGGCACTCTTCTGAGTGAACACAAGCGCCTCGACAACCCCAAGTACACGCTGAACGTGGCGACGACGCCTTTGACGACCGCCCGATCCTACGCAGAGCAGCAGTTTGCCGCGGCCGGAAAGTCGCTCGATCAGGAGTTGCCTGAGTTCGATCGCAATTACCGGGCGCTCCAACGTGCAGCCGCCGCCGCGCCGGACATCCCCCGAATCGAGATGCCGGTGATCGAGCCGACCGATTTCCCGACCTTCGAGTCGGCGCTCCGCACGGGCGATCTGGATCTGTTCCAGCCCTTTACCCGGGGCCGCTTTGTCAGCGTGGGCCGCAAATGGCGCGCAATGCAGCCGAAGGCGGGGAAAGAGTGGATCGAGCTGGGGGTCAAGGACGGCCACGTCACCGACGACATTGTGCCCGCGGAAGTGACCCGGATCCCGGCCGATGAGTTGTTGCCGACCCAGGGGCAGATTTGGCTCGAAAAGCTGATTGGAAGCATCATTGAATGGGGAAAACCCACGGCGAGGTCGCGGATCCTGGACGCCACGATCATCGTTTCGGAGGAGGGCTACATCCTCGACGGCCACCATCGCTACGGACAGGTCATGTTGGCGGCGCCGCATTTGAGGCTCAAGGCGCTCTATGTGCCGCTATCAATCGACTTTTTGCTGGAAGTCGGTCGCGGATACGGCGCGGCCCTGGGAAATGAACCGAAACCTTGACAGGGCATAACAGGGGGTTATAACTCCAGGGTGGCTTTACGAGGCATTTAGAGGAGGGTAGCGATGACCACACACGCCGACATATGCCGCCGGGTGCGCCAGCTCGAAGCCGAGGGGGGCGACCGGCTCATCATCCTGAACATGGGCCTCGGCCGGGATTCGATCACGATGCTGTCCCTCCTGGCCGAAGGGCCGATCCGCGCCCAGGGCCGGGACATTTACGCCGACGACGTGGACGCGGTGATCTTCGCGGATACGGGCGCGGAATGGAAACACACCTATGCGACCATCCCCCAAGTCGAACAGCTCTCCGGGGAGCTGGGAATCCCCTTTCTCTGGCTCCAGAAGCCGAAAACGTGCGAGTGGGAGCCGTATGAAGAGGGGCTGAAACCACTCCGCGGTACCGGAAAGAAAATCGATCCCAAAGTTCACGAGTCGCTCCGGCCGTGGCGCCGGGCGGGCGCAAACATGACGATTATGGAGAAGGCCCGCACCGGCTGGTACCACTACCGGGCGCCGATCATCGAGGACTATGCCGGGCGCGAAACCACGGTGCGGCGCAAAAAGGCCGACTGTACGACGAACCACAAGGTCGATGTCATTCGCCGCGCAATGGCCGACTTGGCCCATGAGAAATACGGCGTCAAAAGTAATGCCGCCTGGGGGAGAAAAGTCAAAGCGGGGGAAGCCGCGCCGCATCTCAACCTCGTCGGCATCGCCAAGGACGAAGCGACCCGCGCCATCCACCGCCATCCCTGCCGTGTGACCGGACTAAAACCCGGCGTCTGGTACGCTGACGAGGCTTACCCGCTCCTCGAAATGGGAATCACCAAAGCAGACGAACAGCCGATCCTGGAGCGGCACGAGTTCGGCCACGTTCGGAAATCAGGCTGCGTCATGTGCCCCTATCAGCCGATCAGTTGGTATTGGATGCTGCGCGAGGTGGAGCCCGAAGGCTGGACGCGAACCGTCGATTACGAGGGTGCGGCCGTCAAGGCCGGAGGCTGGACGATCTTTACTCACGCCAAAGCCAAGGGCCGGACCAAAGAGCAGCGCCTCATGTATCTCCCCGAGGCCGTCGAGCGGTGGCGTGGTCGTAATCCTGATGTAACCATCGACGAGGTGCTACGCAAGGCCTATTCGCGCGGCCACGCCTGTACGACGTGTGTTTCGGGCGAGGATGTTTATGAGCGGGTCCTTGAAACAATGGACCCCACGATCGCTAAATGGATGGAAGCCAACCGCGACAAGGTGTTCGACCTGATCGCAGAGGAGCAGTAAATGACAGAACGAGATCCGCCCGACAACCTGAACTTGAACGGCCTAACTTTTCAAGCCTACGACGCCATCAGGCGTCTCGACGAGACGTTCATCGACACGGACAACTATATGGGGATCGCGTGGTTCTGGAACTACCACTACCGGCATTACTTGCGCGACGTTTCCCGTTTCCGTCGTCGGCTGGTGCATAAAAAGCTCCGGGAGGCCGGGCTTGATGTGTCGGCAAAGTCTCCCGCGGTGACTGAGATCGTCGAACGCTGGTACAAGTAAGTGGGTATTATTCAGGAGACATTTCGGCGCATTCAGTCGAAACAACCGCCCGTGATGGCGGCCTGGATGTCGATCCCGGAGAACCACATACAGGTTTTGGCCGACATTCGCCGCGAGCGGGGCGAGCTGCCCGAGGTTCTCAGCTCCGGCGGCGGCCTCGATTCGTTCTGTATGCTCCTCAAGGCGATCGAGAAGGACGAACCGCCCGACGTGGTGGTGTTCATCGACGTAGGCGACCCCGACCGCCGCGCCAAGCTCGCCGCGGGCATCAAACCCGACCCTGGGGAATGGCGCGGGACTTACGAACACCTTGAACAAGTCGTGATACCCCTGTGCCAAGAGCAGAGCATCCCGTTTGTGTGGATCATCGGACAATGCCGTTATGACCCGCCGCCGACGGGCGAGTGGGAGACCTATCCGGTCTATCCCCTCCGCCCCCGCAAGCTGGGGGGCACGAGCTGGGCCAGGGTCAAGATCATATCCGGGGTAGACGAGGGCAAAATCAAACATCGGCGGATCGAGCCGGGAGAGCAATACCAGCCGAAGCCAAGGGAGGAATTTCTAAAGGTCGTCGATATTGAGCCTCACGAGGGCCACCCCTCGCTGTACGATCTGCTCCGGCGCCCACCCGACACCCCGTCGCAGCCCCACCGAGAGCCCCGGGGAATCCAGATATACGTCGCATCCGAGAGCTATCGGACCTGTACCAACATGGCCAAGGTTGAGCGGTTTGAGGCGTGGCTGGACGATACCTACCCGGACCAGAAAGTCGAGGTCTGGATCGGTTACGAGAAGGGCGAGGAGAAACGAGTTAAGAAAGACCCCAACGCCGGGAAGGCCCGAGAGCCGAAAGCCGGGCAAGCCCAGCGGGTCAACCGGTTTCCCCTCATCGACTGGGATCTCTGCCGATGCCGGTGCGAGCAGTACGTCCGATCCCGGGGCTACCCGGTCCCCCGCAAGTCCGCGTGCATGTTGTGTCCCCTCGGATCGCGTGCGGACTGGCGCACCTTAGCGGAGGAGGAGCCCGATGCGTTCCAGGCGGGCGTCGATTTGGAAATACTCAAACCGCCGACCAAGGCCGGAAAGAAGCTGACGATCATGGGGGAGAGCCTAAAGGCAAAGCCGATGCTCCGGGACTTCATCACGATGAAAGACAAGCAGAAGAGAGCCCAGCCGTGCGGCGTCTGCGGCGCCCCACAGAAGGCGACCAAGGCGACCGGCTGTAGCTGGCTGTCAATGGGATGCAGCGGAGAACCGATGTAATGAAAAAATGGCCCGGCGACATCCTCGAAAGGCTCGAAAAAAACCCCAAGATCGGCCCCTGGGTTGCGGCCCGGCGGGGGCCGATCATGGTTATCGTCGAGGAGGAGCTACACGAGGCCGAAAAGCTCCCGTATTGGTACTCTCGTCCGAGTGATTTCGTAGTCGATCCACAATACCGCGTCACCGAGGCCGAACTTGGGGACTGGCCCCCACCGCCCTACCGGGGGAAATACTACGGACAAGACGCTTGGAGTACGGCACTTTGGGCCTACCGAGACCTCCCCGCGTGGAAACAACTCGAAGCGGAGGCCCGCAAATACAACGCCTACGAAGACAAGCGATTTGAGGCGTCCGACTACCCCGCGGTGCCCTCGGACATCGTGGCGGAGATCCTGGAAACGATGCGGAAATATTCGTCACACGCGGGCGTAATAGACGAGGGCCGAAGGGATCGGAAATATCGATCGATCTATACGCTGGCCCGCGCAAGGGAACATCTACGGCAGCGAATGGGCCAGCTCCGCGCCTACATCGCGGATTTCGAGGTCATACAGGCCCAGCTCGATAGCTGGTCGGATCAAGAGATATTGGATCAGCTCCGGGATTACGCGGCCCGCGCCGGAGGGAATTACCACTATGGGTACCTCGCCCGCGCCGCTTTATCCCACCGGGGATATAGGTGGGGCGGCCGTCGAGGCTGGGTTCCCGATTACCAAAAACCGCTGCCGTCCTGGTCGGACATATGGGAGGAAAAAGCCACGCTCGACGACTACAACCGGATCAAGGCGGAGAACGAAAGGGCATCAGAGCAGGACAGTCTCGAATCCCACAAGCGAACCCTCGGATCGTTCAAACGCGCCCGGCTCTACCTGGATCGGTTCTACGGTCCCAAGTCCCTCGCGCCGACGAAATCGAATCTGACCCGCGAGTTACGAAAGCAAGGCGGCCTGGAAAAATACCAATCGGTCGAGGTCACGTTCCGAGACGGTGAGATATTCTTTCGGCCGTGTAAGGACTGCTACGCCGCGAGCCGGGGGAGCCGCTACACCAAGGACGACAAGCGGCGCATCAAAGACCTCGATCAAGGGCTGTTGTGGGCGCTGGAGTTCATCGACAGGATGAGCCGCCACGACCCCGAGAAGATGACCGAATCGAATCAGTTTTTTGAGATCCACCGCAAGACCAGCGATGCGGCCTGGAAGGCGGTCACAGAACCGGACCCGGGGGGATTTCAGATCCCGACCGTCGAGGACTTGACGCCCGACGTAAAGCACAAGAGCCCCACGCCGGGGCTTGACGCCCAACTCGACAGTATCCAGATCCTCTTTCGTGACAACACCGGCAGTCTCGGTTTGTGGGGCATCCCCCATCGGCTCCGCGAGGACATCCAACAGGCCCCGCGTGACCTTTGGGATCGCCGCAGCGAGCTGGGCTGGATCTGGCTTGGGTCGCCCGGTTGGTGGGGGAAATACCCGAAGGCCGATCAGGCCAAGATCGCGGCGTATCTGGAGACGTGGGCTGATATGGTGCCCGCCTCCCCCGGAGAATGGGGCAAGCCCCCCGAAGGACCGGCTCAACAACGCATCCAGAAGGTCCTTCGGCTCCTGGACATAAACGAGATCACCCGCTGGGACATTGACCAGGATCATATCGCTCAAACGCTTTACAGCCACGCTCGGGGGATTCGAGAGGATCCCGGATACGGGGGCTGGCCCGAGGAGAAGAGAAAAGCTGTGTTGGTGGCGGCTGGTTTGATCCGGCGATATACCGCGTTGCAACCTCCCAAGTCCCGCACCGACAACCCCCGCGCCGTCGTCGAGGCCGACGCTTGCGCGAACGTCGAGGCATTGCTCGCGCGGTGTCGCGAGGGCATCCACGCGGGGAACATCATCGCGTGGGGCTGGGAACACCCGCAACAGGAACCGATCGCGGCCGAGGAGCTGACCGAGGGCGCCGGATACCGCGCGCTCAACCTGGGCTGGCTCGGGGAAGGCGCCCGGGACGCCGATGTCAAACGCGCCCGGTGGTACAAGGCCTCCCATTCGTCGGGATTTATTCCCTCTAAGGCGACCGCGTGGGTACTCGCAGACGAAGGGAAAGGGCCGACGTGGTTCAAGGTGGCGCGATGAACCCCACCGTCACCATCGGCCGTTCGGTCAACCCTCCGCCCGTCCCGGGGGGCGCAGAGGGCGCCCTGACCCGCTTGCGCTCGTCGAGCACCCGGATGCGGCGATGGGTCGATGCTCACCCCTGGAAGGCTCTCTCCTACCTCGTGGATGAGCTGTATCCGTCCCCGTACTTCGCCTCGGGCTCAAACCACCCCGGCGAGATCCTGGGCTGGGCCGAACTGGGGCAACCGATGGGCGTCAATAGCCAACTCTGTATGATCCCCGCAAGCCCGGCCCGGGAGCGGTGCGCGGAGGCACTGATGAGCCTTGCCGCGACGGCGATTCCGATCTTCGTCGATTCGGGCGCGTTTTCGGAAGTCGATAAACAGCTCAAGGTGGTCAAGCCGATCACGCATGAAATGTGGCTCCGCCGCATGGAGTGGTATCAGACCCTCGCGGGCTACCTCGGCCCCCAGCTCTACCTCGTCGCGCCGGACAAGGTGGCAGATCAGGCCGGAACCCTTGAGCGGTTGCGACGGTATGCCGCCCCTCTCCGCGATATGGTCGAGCGATTCCAGATCCGTGTGATCGTCCCCCTGCAACGGGGGCGGCGAGACAAACAAGGGAACCTGCTACCGGGCCAACTGGACGCCGTGGAGATGGCGGATACCGCGAGGGACATCCTCGGGTTTGATTACGTGGCGGGATTCCCCTTGATGAAAGCCCCCATGACCGACGATGAAATCATCGGCTTTTTACAGTACCGCCAACCAAGCCGGGTTCACCTACTGGGGAAAGGCCCGACGGCACCCCGGATCCCGCGCATCCTGGAGATATTTGCGGACCTTGCTCCCGAGACCATAATCTCGATGGATTCGGTGCGACAAAAGTCCCTGGTCGGCTGGACAAAAGCCCCGGGCGGGGGACCGGCCCCCTACACATTGACGCAACGGATTGTCGAACGGTCGATCCAGGCACGGGAATTCGCCAAGGGGCTCCGGGAAACCCCCGAATACCAGACCAAGATCGGCACACCGAAGGCCTACACGACCAAGACGCAACGCATCCGGTGGGCGAAATGGCTCGACCTGGACCCCGGGCAGGCCGCGCAGTTCATTGAGCACCCGAACGCCTTTGTGCAGACGCGCGCCCCCGATGGCGGTATCTGGCTCGATGCCCCCCGGCTGCGAAAGGAGCTAGACGCGGCGTGGCTGTTCAAGGGCAACACAGAGCTGATTACCGAACGCAAGTACCGCGGGATTTTGCCATTGTCCCGGCGTATGGTGAATCCTCCTGTGTGCGGAGACTGCTACCGATATGCCTATCAGCGCCAGCGCGAACACGGCGGGGTTCTCGTTCACGGGATGATTCACAGCCCCTACGAGTGGGAGATCGGACGCCCTTATGGCCATGCCTGGATCGAGGCCGACGGGCGCGTTTATGATTGGCAAACGATGGAGAGCAACATCCCGAGTCAGTGGAAAGGCCAAGGGATCCCGCGGGGGGTGTTCTACGCGCGATTCAAGCCCGCGCAGATGACGCGATATGCCCGCGGCGAGGCCCTGGACGCGATTGCAGGATCGCGCGGCGGCCGGGAAACAGGCGGCTTGCACTATGGCCCTTGGGAGCCGCTCCGGGAGGACAACCCCACTTATGCCGAGTACGAAGCGGAGCAAAAGAGGGTCGCAGCCGAGAACGCCGCGGCGGTTGCGCGGAGCCAAGACTATCGTAACTTCAACGATCCGGGGCCGGTCTCGACGCCCGAAGACGGGCGTGTATGGGCGCAGGGCGGGGCATATCGGGCGCCCCTCTATCACGCGACCTTGGCGGGCTCGGCGGTCATGGACACCGGCCTGAAAGCCCGTGAGGATGTCGGATCTACGGGATTGGGCGCGGGGCCGGAGAACACCGTATCAACCACCCCAAGCCGCGAATCGGCCCACAAGATCGCCGCGATCTTTGCCGCCCTGGCCGAAGCTGAGACGAACCCGAAGGGGGTCAAGGCGTGGTTCGATCAACACTGGGTACCGCTGATCCCCAAGGCCCACGGGTGGGCGTTCGACGAGATCGCCGCCGCGGACGCGCGGGGTCCGGTGGTCGGGGTAAAGGAGCGGATCAATAAAACCTCCTACCTCGTCGGGGTCGAACGGGAGGACGTGCGTGTCCCGGCGATATTCGGTCTCCCGGCCGCGGGCGCCCTCGGAGACATCGGCGTCGTGGAGGCCTACGGACACGTTGATATAGTCCTCGACGACAGGGGCAAGATCAGCGCCGGGCCGGGAGCGGGCGGCGGAGGAAGCTCCGGCAACACCCACGTAAGGCGCCCTTCGCACCGCGGGGGGCCTGTCGATCACGGGGATTACTTTCCAGCTCGGCATCAACACCTCAAAACGGCTGCCATCGCCATCGACACGGGCAACCCGTTTGAGCAGGGCGAGATCCGATTTGCACCGGAAAACTTGACCGTGGTGGGTTTCGAGCCCGTGGGAGACTGGCGGGAGATCCTGATGCCGCGCGGGCGTGTACCTAACATCGGTAGTGATGAGGACTATGAAGTCGTCGGGTATAGATTTGTAGAGAGCCCCGTCAAGGTCGGGGATTCTCTCCCCCCGAGCTGGGACTGGGACACAGGCGATCGGCTAGTTGGGACCAGCGCGTTTGATAGTCTTGACCATGTTCGCGAATACGCGAGCCATTCAGACGGGTGGGTCATAAAGATTGGGGGAACTGATCAAGGGTGGGGGGAGCTTCCCCACGAGATGATCATAGGGGATGCCGAGGTCTTGTCTGTCGGGTGGGTTGGATCTCGCCAATCCAACCCCCTCGGATCCCGAACCTGGGAAGGTCGTCCGGGAGAGAACCCGCCCGAGGACACGGCGTGGCTGCCTGGGACCGAAACGCTCTACCCCCTCGCTGGGGACGTAGTGGACGGCCGGATGGTCCGCGACGACATCCCAAACCTGGACTCGATCGAGGCGTCGTTTGAGGACCCGATCGAGCTGTCGGGCGTTCGGGAGGTCTCGATGCGGGACTTCACGCTGGACGAGGATCCCCTGGGGGCGTACTCGACCCGCCGCACCCGGGCCCTGGCCGACGCGATCCGCGCCTCCGGCGAGATCAACCCGCTGATCGTCGGGGTGGACGATCAAGGGCCCTGGATCGTCGAGGGAGCGCACCGATACGACGCCCTCAAACTCCTCCGGGCGAAGTCTTTTCCCGCGTTGGTAGTGCTCGACGGTGATCACTTCGACAGTGACACGCGCAAGCCAAACCCGCCCGAGGACACGGCGCTGGCCCGCACGGCCCCCTCCAGCCCGACGCGGCGTTGTTTCGAGGCCGGGCTCATCGAGGGCAAGGTCCTTGACTACGGCTCCGGCAAGGGCGAGGATGGTCGGTTTTTGCGCTCGCGGGGTGTATCGGCCACCGACTATGACCCCTATTTTCACCCCAAGCGGCCCACCGGGCGCTATCCCTGGGTCCAGCTCGTCTATGTGCTCAATGTCCTGCCGCCGCAGGAGCGCGCCAAAGCCCTCCGGGGAGCCGCCCGATACGTCGCCCCGGGGGGTGCGCTCATGGCCGCCGTGCGACCCGCAGACGACATCGCGGAGAATGCCCGAGACGGGGGTTGGAAAAAGACCGCCGACGGCTACACGACCACGCGGGACACGTTCCAGCGGGGATTTACCCAGTCAGAGTTAACGGCCTTGCTCAAGCGGGCCGGATTCGTCAACGTCAGTTACCCCGTCGGCGGGCTTGTCGCCGTCGGACGGAGGAAGCAATGACCTACAGAACCGAAAATCCCCGTGTCGAGAAGGCCACCAAAGCGCGAACGGCCGAGGACATTTACCTCGCCGTACTCGGGCGACTCAGCGGCCCCGTGCGGGCCTGGGTAGAGGCTCGGGAAGACGTGATCATGGCGATCATTAGGGAGGAGATAGAGGTTGCAGATTCAATTAAGCGTTCTCTTTCAAGACGCCCACACGGCCCCAATTTCGAGATAACGCCTGGAGCCGTTGTATACAGCGTTACGGAACGCGCTCTCGCTCCATTCCCGAAAGCGAAACGAACGGCGACTATCGACAAATGGCTCATCAAAGAGGCGGTGTTAGAAGCTAGAAGTCGAGGTGACGACTTCAACCTCTTACAGTTTGAGGGTCTCAAAAAGCTGTCTCCGGCCGACCGGGCCGGTATGAATGATTACCTATTCCAGCGAGAGCCCGTAGAACCGGCCCCGATGGATCGGATTCTCACGGATCTTGAACCAGTGAGCGAGCCCGGCGAGATCCGGCCCGATAACGTTCACGAGGCCGTGGTGATGGCCGTTGATCAGATATTCAAGGACCGGGCCGCGGGGCCTCCCCACGGCGACCGGTACCTCTACCTCGTTCCGCCGACTGACACAGAACTGGGCTATCTCGTCGGGGTCCACGAGGACAGGAGCGAGCCCCCGGGCGCAGAATTGGCGTGGAACCAGACGATCCCCCGGGGGCTCGACCGCAACCAACTTAGCAACTGGCTCCGAGAGAAGATCGGGCGAATGCCCATCCTACCGACGGCGAGGCCCGCTGGCTACCATATTGCCGACACTTACCCGACCTCGTTTCCCGAGGAACCAGAGCCCGTCGAGCCCGTGGTTCACGCGCTCCGGGCCGGATCATCTGTCAAGGCCCCGGCCTTCGTTGAGTACCTCGACGAGTACACAACCGACGATTACCCCTACGGGCGGAGCCGGACCACGGCCCGGTTCTACGTCGATCGAAGTCCGCGCTACGGTGAACGGGTCTGCAAACAGACGACGAACCCCAAGACGGGGCGCGTGAACAAACCCAAGTGCTCGACTTACGGGCTCAAGGCCAAAGTGGCCATCGGTGAGGACGGGCGGACCTACATGCTGGTGGGAATCGATCCGCTGACCGTGGCGGTCTACGACCACACGGGCAAATCCTCAAGCTACGCCCGCGGGGGCGAGGATCCCGACGTGCGGTTTGCCGAACTTCACGAGGCGGTATTTGGTTCGCCCCCGCCGGAGCTGGTCGAGCCCGGACAAAAGCCCCGGGCGGGGGACCCGCCGTGGAGATGGCGGATACCCCCGCCGGAGCTGGTCGAGCGGGAGCCCGAACCGGAGCCCGTCAAGCCCCCCGAGGTTGCCCAAACGCTTCGGACCGGGTTGCCGTGGCGCGAAGCCGACGACGACTTCTTTCGATTCGGCTACCTGACACCGCCCGACAACACGACCGAACGAAACCCGCAGACGGGGGAGTATCTCCACCCCGAGGAATACGAGCGCGCCAAAGTGGCCCTTGATGGGGTCGTAGGCATCCCCGGTGCGTTCCTCGAAGGTGTCACCCTGGAGAACCTGGGAGAAGACATTTACGCGGACAAGGTGCCTCCCAGGGTCAAAAAGCACAAAGGCGAGATCGCCATAAAACAGTCCGACAAGTCGGGCAAGGTCGTCGATGCCGAGGTCGATGGGAATATCTACGAGGGGGGCCAGTTCGCCGTCTTTACGGAGAAAAGCAAGGGGGCGAAGCGCGTCTCTTTGACTTTCGTTGCGGCCGGTATGGCGGCCTACTATCCCTTCACTATCCAAGAGGCCGATTTCTTCGTCCGGCTCGCCACCGCGACCGGGGAGACTTTCGACCACAACGACCCGAAGTCTCTGGCCCGTCTTCGAGAGATCGTGGACTTCATGCGCGAAGAGAACAACCAGTCCTTCCTCCCGATCTGGAAGCGCCATGCCAAGGCCAATACGGAGCTGAATTATCGGCGGCGGGTCGCCAAGCGCAAAGCCGAATCCGAAGCCGCCGCGGCCGAACAGGCCTACGGGGGAGTCGTTTCTGAACCCGAGGAGTACACAGACCTCGAATCAGTATTTAAGCGGGCTCTGGTGTTTGCCTCCAAAGACGAGGGGCGCCCTAACATCCAGGGCGTGCTCATTGACGACGGGGGGCAATATGGCCAGGGATACGCCATCGCCACGGACGGGCACCGGCTGGCCAAAATCCCGATTTCGACCGGTTTCGATCCAGGACACTACAACAAAGACCAGGAGATCGAGCCGGATCTTACATTCCCCGCCTACAAGCGGGTGGTACCGGACATCGACACTGACCGCACCTATACATTCACCGCGGAGGGGCTCCGAAAGGTCGCGGAGCTGGCGGTGTCCAGTCGGAGCACCTTGCGATACCTGGAGCTGCATCCGACGGACTGGGGGTACGAGGCCCGGGGAGATCACACGTTCGCTATCAATCGCAGCGCGCTCAACGACTTCGATCAGGCCCCATACGGGGGCACCCTGAGATCGGAGGGCGGTACCTCGCCGGAGGATATGAGGGAGCGCCCGAAGACCGTTTCCTTAAACCCCCGCTTTGTTGTCGATGCGCTCCGAGGAGCCACCGGCGTCGTAGGGGTTCAAATCTCGGACTCCTACGCCCCGATCATGTTCTATCGTGAGGACGGCGAGATCCAGCTCATTATGCCGTTGCGGAGATAGCCATGCAGTACGACCTATTCGACCGACGACCGAACCCTCGTTTATCAAAGAAGCGGAAGTTCGACGCGGAGTCAGAGCCCTGGAGCAAGGAACAGGTTTGGTCGTTTCTTTCAGACGCTCAGAGACAGGCCTGGGAGATCACCGAATCGTCCGGTCTCATCGAGCCCTTTGCCTACGTGATCGACTCGCGTGAGTTCGGCCCGGCTGGCAAGGTCATGGTTCAGATCCAGTATTACGTCCCGGACGAATCCAAGATCGGTCTCGTGACCCGACGCGAGCGCCAAGACATCGGGTTTACCGACGTAGCCCACCGCTCCGCTCGGACGCCGGGGGTTTGGCAGCTCTCCCAGCTCGATCCGCACGGGACGCCCATCGGCCACCGCGAATATGACACACTCGAAGAGGCACTGAATGACAGACTCGACACCGACCTGATAACATCAATACTGCTACCCGGCGGTCGCCAGCCGAATCCTTTGGTGGTGCCGATCGCGCAGATCGTGGCGGGTGGCGCGGCGGTGATCTCGTCGATCAAGGAGCTGTTGTGAGATTCGACCCCAAACGCCTAATCACCCCGGCATTGATCGGGGGCGCAGCCGGGACAGGGATCTACCTCGCCGCGGGTGGCCGCGTCCTGTACGGCCCTCCGCGACCCACCAATCCCGCAATTCTCCGGGGGGAGGGAGGATCCGATAATCCCCGCCGCACCCGCGTATCCGGGGGCGCCCTGGCCTGGAACCAGCGGACTGAGGCCGAGGCCGAGGCCGAGTTTGAAGCGACAGGTCATTACTGGGTCACGGCTCCCAGCGGGCGACGCTATACCCTCGATTCCACTGACGGTGCCTTGGCCGTCTATTCCCTGGTGGATGAACAGCGCCGCGAAATGAACCGCTGGGGCACTCTGTTTTCGCGAGCCCTCAGTGATGGGCAGCGTGATGTCTTTTGGGCCTCGCGGGTACGCGGCACCGCGGTCTCTCTGGAGGGCCTCTCACCGACGCAACGCGACATCCTGACCGGGCTGGTCAATAGCTGCGTACAGTTCGCCAACGGCCTGCGTGTGCTGGCTCGCGTCTACCAGGGGAACCGACTCCCCCTTTCGGCCCGCCCCCAATCGATCGCCACGGCGCGGGTAGACCTCGCGCGGATCCTATTTGACGGCTTCTGGAATCCGATGGCCGAGATCACCGGCTCCGGCCCGGGGCCGTCGGGTGTCTCCTTGACTCGCAGCTCTCAATGGGAGGGGGTCGGGTTCCGCTTTCTGGTGGCGCTCCAGGGCATGTATCCCACCCTCCTCGATCTCGATAGCTCCGAGAGCGAGGCCCTGGCCGATGATGTCACGGCCTTTGCCGAGGGCTCCGAGGGGGCGACGATGGGGGTGGTGTGGTTGGCCCCGTTTCTCATAAAGTTGACCATCGTGATCGTGGCCGGAGGCGTGGCTATCGTCCTCATCGACAAGACCCTCGCTGCCGTCCTCAACTGGATAGGAATCAATACCGCCTATCAAAAAGCACTCCGCGAGCAGTACGAGGCGGCAATGGCCGAGTGTCGCGAGGGCGATCAAGCGGCCTGCGAACGGGCCGAGACGATTGCCGACCGGATCGAGGCCTATGACTCCCGTATGATGTCCACTATAGTCACCGTTGCCATCGGTTTAGGCGTGGCGGCGGTGTCCTTTTTTGTAATCAGCCGCCTGGGCCGCAAACGACGCCTTGGCGGTCGGTCCCGCCGGGCATTACCGGCGTAACAAGGAGCCCCCATGCCTGTCCAACAAGCTGATCTCGTCTCGGTCCACTACATGTATGGGCCGTGTCGCCGTGTCAACGCGCAGACCGTCCAGGTCCCCGGGGCAGGTTCGCTAGACATCACAGCGTTGGTTCCGACCGCTGCCCAGCTCGGGCGGTCGCCGTGGTCGCGGCTGGTTGCCCGCTATGCGACGCCTGACGAAAACGGGAGCGTCAGCGCCGCCTTGACCGACGTACTGGTCAATGCTTTCCCACTTTACCCACTACAGGACGGGGGGGACATCCGTGCCAACAACCTCGTGGTGGATGGCCTGTATGCGTTCGACGCGACGGCCGCGACCTTGCTGTCTCCGCTGGGCGAACCGGGGCACCTCGTCCTGGTCAATGGCAACGCCGCTGATATCGACGTGGCGATCACGTTTGAGATCCCGACCCTCGACTGGGGTCCGTTGGGAGACCGGGTACTCCTGGGCTACGACTATGCCAACGCACCAATGACGCCGTTCGGTGTGACGCAGGCGACGGTGGGTTTCGGGACCTCCCGGGAGATCACTGCGGAAGTCCCCACCCGGGAGGAAATGGGGGACGCTCCCGGGGTCACGCTGCGGGTTCACTACGACGACGCGGCGGGGGACCTGATGGCGGTCGCTATCACCGATGCCGCTGTCCCCACGCCTGCCACCGAGGCCGCCTACGGAACCGGACTGTTCCTCGGTCCGTTCAGAAAGGGGATCGTGGTAGGAGCCCCCGCGATCCTGGTGACGGGGATTCTGCCTCGCGCCACGGCGGCCTCGACGGAGCTGGTGGACGGCACGCGCCTATTTCTCGTGAATCTGACCCCCGCCGTGACCGACTACGTGGTCGATTATGGGTTCTATATCCCGGGGTTGAACTGGCAATAACTACGTCCACGCCCCCCGCTCAGTCACCCGGAGCGGAACCAGCTTACCGTCCGCGGTGGCCGGAACGGGTCGCCCTTCCTGCCCGCACTTGGGGCAGGGCTTGGCACCGATCGGTATCATCTGCCCGCAGTGAGGACATTTCCGGGCCTTCGGCTTCCAGGTCCCCTTCGGTTTGATGACCCGCTCCCGCTTGTGGAGCTTCCAGTCCTCGGGGTCCTCGGGGAAGCCATGACGCCGGAAAATGTCCGCGTGATCCAGGTAGAGACAGTCCCGCTTGCCGGGGTGGGGGCGCAGTCCGCGACCCTGGATCTGTCTAGCGAGTCCTCGGGATGCCGTCGGCCGGAGTAAGACGATACATTCGAGATCCGGCTGATCCACCCCCTCGGTGAGCACGCCCACGTTGATCAGGATCCGAATGTCCTTGCGGCTCAAGGCCTCAAACAGTTCGCGGCGCCGTGTCGGCCCCGTTGCGCCCTCGATAATCTCAGTGGCCCCGGCGTTGGCGAACTGGGCCTTGACCGCCCGGGCGTGATCCAGGCTCGCGCAGTAAACAAACGTTCGCATCCCGCGGGCGTGCCGGTTCCAGTGCTCCACCGCATCCCCGACGAGCTTGGGCTGGCTCATATGCCTGCCTAGGCTCCCGGTGGCGTAGTCGCGGTTTTTACGGCTCCACCGAACGCGAGAGAGGTCCAACCCCTCGGGGCGGGCATAGACGCGCGTCGGGACCAGAAACCCCTGTTTTTGCAGCTCCTTGACGGTGACGGAGACCAGCAGATCGTCGAACACACGGGACAGCGGCTTACCGTCCAGCCGGATGGGGGTCGCGGTCATGCCCACGATTTTGGCCTGTGGGTACCGCTTGACGATACCTACACACTGCCGACTGACGGCCCGGTGGGCCTCGTCAATGACCACGAGATCATACGCTCCCAGGGTACGCCGGGCCGCTGTCTGGACCGTGGCCACATGGACCGGCTCCTCCGGTCTAGGGGCTTTTCGGCCCATCATTATCCCGGCCGGAACATCGTGCTCGATGAGACGCCCGTGAGCCTGGACGACCAACTGCCTCGCGGGGGCGAGAAACAAGACCCGCGTGCTGGGGAATTGACGGACAAGGTGAGCAATGATCGTCGTTTTGCCGGAGCCCGTGGGCGCGACCATGAGGGGGGCGCGGTGGCCCTGCTTCCAGGACGATTGGACGGCGGCAAGGGCCTTGCGCTGGTAGGGGCGGAGTTGTTGCATTGTCGAATCCCGCTCTATCGTATACGCTGGGCCGCGAAGATTCCACGGAGGGGGTCATGGGGAAGGTGATTCTCGGGGTGTTGATCGGTGGGGTTGTCGGGTATCTGCTCATCCCCAAAATCAGCAGAGCGGAGACCGTCCGACGCGCCGAGGAGGGGGGCCTCCCGCCTATGGCCCGAATGGCGAGGGACTTCCGCCGCTCCTGTCGCGATCTGGATCCCATGATGCGGTCATTAGAGGCCTCCCTGGGCGACGGATCGCTATCCATCAGCGAGAGCGCGGCACTAATCGGACACGTTAGACGCTTAATGTGAGAGGGAACATGAATCTATATCGACGACAATCCAATCCCGGGGTGATTCAGCAACTCGCCCGTTATGTGGCCATTCCCCCGGTTGCCAAAAACGCAGTCCTGCGGGCGATCCAGCCCGCGACGCGCCGTCCCCGACATCCGCGTGAGAGCGAGAAAGATTATCTAGTTCGCCGGGCGGCCGAGGAGAACTGGCGGGAGTCGTTACGACCGGTAGGAGTGATGGGCCAGAACGAGGAGACCGCGGGTCTCATGGCCGCAGGCGCCATCGTGATCGGCCTCATGGCCCTTACGGGGGCAGCCGGGTATTTTGCCGGATCCGCCATGAGCCCAAAAAAGGATAAGAAATCCCGCCGGAGCTGGGGTCTCGCAGGCATCCCGATCGGGTTTTTCTTCGGTCCCCTGGGGCTCGGCGGCATGGGGCTCTACGCATCGAGGATGTAGTGGCCGCGGGGGCAATGACCCGGGCAGAGCTAGCGCGGCACCGTTTGGGCGTCTGCCGCCAGTGTCCCCAGCTCTATCGCTCCTGGTGGGGTCGGCCGCGGTGTCGGGTGTGTAAATGCTTCCTTGACCTGAAAACTCAGGTTCGCCGGGAACGATGCCCGCTCGGGAGATGGTAATGGACAAGCGAAAAAAACGCCGGTTGATTGTCGGAGCGGCAGTGGTCGCCCTGTTCCTACTCGATTTACTCAGCGACGGCGAAATAGACCTACTCGATCCTCTGATCGATCTGGTCGAAAAAAGCGACCTTGTAGAAGGTACCTCCGGGGAGCTACTGGAGGAAGTCGCGGACGAGTTGTCGCAGGAAACAGAAAACCTCTCTGACGGCACGGGAGAGGCCCTGACGGCCGAATCGCCTGAAATACCGGCAGAGGGAGCAACCGAGGGAACCGGAGACTCACCATGATGTATATGGGCCAGACTATAGCGCACGCTCCCGGAGGGGGCCTGTCCTACTAAGGAGAATCATTATGATGCGCCAAGTTGTTGGTTTCCCGCTCCATATGTCAGCCACGCAGTGCGCCGGATGTGGCGAGCAGATGGACGGGTGTAAGTGCGGGTGTCCGGGATGTACTCAGATGGGCGCGGTTTTGGGTCTCCCCGGAACGAGCTGGATCTCGGCCGCGCTGGTCGGGGTCGGTAGCGGTCTCGCCTTGAAGTACGGGGCAAAGCAGACCGCCGCGGTCTCGGTCGCTGTTGGAGCCGCCATGTTCTACGTCTATCACTTCCGGCCGCTCGGACTGCCGTGGGGCTTCCGGTCAATGGCGGGAATGCGCAGGATATCTCCCCAGCCCGGCCCGGCCCACCCAGTCAGGCCGGTCCGGCTCCTCCGAACGCCCGTCCCCGGCGGGATACGCCCTGTTGAGTCGCTTACTACCGCAACCACTCCCTCGGCTTGGGAAAGGGATTGGCGATGAAGCTCCTGGCTACCCTCCTCCTCCTGACCGCCTGCTCCGGGATTCCGGTCTTCGAGCCGCCCGAGGTCACGCACGCAGCGGCCACGGTCCAGATCGACAACGGCAAGGTCTTCGCTGAGACCGAGGTCGAGATACTCATCCGGGCCGACGGCCTGATCATCCAGACCGGATTCGGGGTTATAGTCGATGAGGCCCGCGGCGTGATCGTCGTCGAGATCCGACTCCCCGGGCTGGAGCCGGTAAGCGTTGAGGTGCCTCTGGAGGCCCTGCCGAGTGTCTCCGAGTGAGCGTCGAAGCAGAGCTGGCGAAGATCAACGTCAAATTGGAGTCAATCGGTGATGATGTCGTGAGCCTGAAAAAAACGGTCAACGGGAACGGCGAAGTCGGCATGGTGGGACGGGTGGCGACCCTGGAGGCCAGCGCGCTAAAGCACTCGCTCCAAACTACCGCGGTCGTGGATATGCGCCGGGCGACACGAGTGGCCCTGATTGCGCTGGCCGGTACGCTCATCATGGCGACCGTGAGCCTCCTAGTGGCGGTCCTATGAATGAGGACCACCCCACCGCAACCAGTCAAGTTCGTGCCAACACCGTCTCGACCATCGCGGAGGGGATTCGGGTCGGTCAGGCAGCCAGCTCTCAAGGGATTAGCCAAAAACAAATTGGTATGATTCTGGCGCTTGTCACCTCGATTGCAACCGCGGTAGCAACATGCCTAATGGTGATCTACGGGGGCCTTACGGGAGACTTGAGGGACGACCACGCGGCCGTGATCTCCCGAATGGAGGCAAGCCACGCCGGATCGCTGGCTCGCATCGAATCAATGTATGGCGGGCGGGTGAACGATCTGAAAGCGACTGGTGTGCAGTTTGTCGAAGCTCTCGAATCATGCCTGGAGAGCCGAAATGACTGATGGTCTGACGCCCCTGATCGACGCCCTGATGAAGATCGGTTCAGCGGCCCATCACGAGTATGAGCAGATTCCCGTCAGCCTCACGACCCAAATCATCGTCAGCGGACGTTACGAAACGGGCCTGTTGGGCCTGTTTGTGGGATGCGCTAATTGGGGCGCGGTGTTCCCCGAGAGCATGAAGGTGCCGCCTGACCCCGCCGATCTGAGCTGGAAAGGACAACATCGGAAAGGCGGCAAACACCTACTCGACGGAGGAGCGCAGGCCACCTACGACGGCAAGCCCACGTCTCGCCCATACGGCGGCCTGGGTATCCCTCACATTGACTCGTCCTTCCTCCGCCGTGACACCTACGGGGAGTGGGGTCGTCCCTCGGGAATACCCAACAGCAAATTAGACGACTATAGCTTCGATCAGATCCTCGATCGGGACGATCGGAAATGGCGGCAGCCCTGGCTCGACTGGGCTACTCCCCTACTCGACAAGCCCGAATTTCATCACTGGGCGGTTCGGTTCTGGCTGGGCAAATACTGGTCCCCGGGCAATGACACATTCGACACTCTGCGAGCCGTGGCGGTAAACGCCCGCATCGCCAACTCCGCCTCGGGGATCGCCAAGCGGCTCCGCCAAGGGGAGATATGTGAATGTACCGGCGACCCGGCCGAGGGGAAAATGCGGTGGGTCTCTTTAGGGCGGCTCCCTACGGTCGAGGAGCAGATCGACACGTATTGCAGCTACAAGTTGGCCAAGCGAGGCCAATCGTCGGCCGACAGAGCCTTGCGGCAATCCAATCAAGCCCTCCGGGTGGGGACATTACAGGACGTGGCTGGATTCACGCCACTGTGAACTTCGTCGGGTTCGCCCGTCGTGCCGCGAGCGGGCCTGCCACACTCCTCGCAGAAACGAGGGTGATCTAGATTGACAACTCCCTGATCGAGTAATTTGCCGCACTCCTCGCAAAAACGCTTTTTCAATCCAACCACAGTGCCGAACTATCGTCCGGGCGGCTATGCAAATATAAACTGGTGGTGGCGGCGCTGGTATGGCCCAGGGTGTCGGAAATGGTGCCCAGCGGGCAGCCCCGTTGATGGGTATGGGTCGCGTGGGCGTGGCGTAGGAAATGGGGAGAAACGGCCCTGTCGATACCGGCCCGCTCCGCTGCCTGCTTGACCACGGTGGACATTTGCCGGGCCGAGAGTGCGCCGCCCTTCTGGCTCTTGAAAACGGGGGTCTCGGGCTCCCCCCGGTGGGCGGTCAGCTCCGACCATGCCCCGGGCGGGAGCAAAATGGAACGTTCCTTGTCGCCCTTGCCGACGACCGTGATCTGTCCCCGGCCCTGGTCCCGCTCAATCAGGTCTTTCCAAACGAGTCCGGCCGCTTCGGAGACCCGCGCTCCGCTGTAATACAGCAGGATGAGAAGCCGCCGATCGCGGTCTTTGTTGGTCAGGCCGATCATGCGCTGGACCTCGCTTTCACTCAGGATCCGTTGATCGAGCCGACGGGGGGCAGCCGGGAGCGGGACCGCCGCGGCCGGGGAGAATCGGAGATAGCCCAGCTTTTGAGCGAAACTATAGAGCGACCGAATCACGGCCATTCGGGTCTTGACGGTTGCCGCAGCAAAGTGAGCCAGCGAATCGCGATAGGCCAGTACGTCGGTCAGCGTCACGTCGCGGAGGGGCTTCCGCACAAAGTCCAGGAAGGTCTCGCTATAGGTCCAGTATTGGCTCTTGGTCCGGGGGCTCCGACGGGTGGCCAGCCACAGGTCGATCAAGTGCTCGTCGTTGTCGGCCTGGGTGAGTCGTATGAGATCCCCCACCTAGAGCCCCGCCACCGCCTTGATCACGTCGCGGACAACCCGCAGCAACATGACATCCTCCAGGGCCAGCTCGCTCTCGGCCTCTGAAATAGTCCCGCCCGCAATCCGGGCGCGGACGGAATTATCCAGGTTGGTCGCCCGGTTATTGACCAGCTCGACGGCGTGTTCGCGTTGGCCCGGGGTTAGCCCCTGCCAGGGCTTCGGGAGGTTGATTTTGGTTCTCATGGGTCCTCTCCATTGTTAGGGTTCTCGTGGTCGTTCGGCCGGGCCAGCATCTTCGCGATCTTCCGCCGCACCGCTCGAATCTCCCGACGCTGATCCCACCAAAGGATCGAAAGAATGCCCAGGCCGTAGGCCAGGAGGGCGGCGACGACGGTGTAAATGTGTTCAGAAGTCATCGAAGCTCCCTTCGCCACCGGCACCGTTTGTGTCCCGAACAAGTGGACCCGTGGGTTCATGGGGACTCCCCAGCAGCTCGCAGAACGCGGGGGTGCGCTCTCCGATCCAGGCCCCCTCGACATTGAAACAGAAATACTCTTCGGCGTCCTCGTGACTCAGGCCGTCCCGCTGCATGAGGATCTCGATACATTTGCCACGGTCATAGAGTGCGACCGGGGGCATCCCGAAGCGAAAGACCGTCCCGATCAACGCCTCCCCGAAGCCGTCGAAAAGGAGGATCTCAGAGTCGGCTTGCGCGAGCCGCTGGCGTTTCTCCTCGGGGGTCACAGCTCGTCGTCCTCGATCGAAACGAAAAAGATGGTGTTGCCGATCCAGGCGAGCCCGGCCAGGGCCGCGAGCAGCACCCCGGCGGCGACGAGGAGACCGATACAAAGTTCACCCATATTACCCCCTCCGGGGTGGGTCCGACTCACCACAGAGGTACCACCAATCCCCGTCCTCGTAGTAGCAGAAGCCGCCACCGAATCTCGCGTGCCCTAGCGCGTCAAGCCCGGCGGGCGTCGGCGGAACGCGCTCCGTGGGGAGCGCCTGGGCGAGTTGCCCCCGGCCGTCCGCGACCATATCGCGGACGATACCCGCGGATATCCCTGTGACGCCCTCAAACTGGGGTTCCGTCGTGACAAAGACTCGGGGGTTGACGTTGACGATCATAGCGTCGCCCACCTCCCATGCTCAAAAAGCCTGATCTCGGTGCAGCCCGCTCCGGGCATCCCGAAGTCGTCCAGGGGCTCGAAGCCCTCCGCTTCACCGTCCATGATCAGGGTTCCGCTGTAGTAGTGCTCCCCGTCGTCGTCGTACATGCGGAAGCGCACCCGGTCCATCCCTTCGGGGACCGGGAGACGCGCCGCCAGCGGTGTTACACCGTCGGCCGGAAGCTCCGCCTCCAGACGCGCCTGGAGCGCCTCGGTGCAGCCACGAGGACCGAGTGTCCCCACGTCTCCCTTCTTACCCGCTTTCGCCAACTTGTCCGTCGTGATTATCCATCCGTACATCATCTACTGGCCCTCCTTTTCAGTTCTGGTCTCTTCTCTGATACCTGCTAGCAACTATTACAGCTTCTAGCGGCTTTTCTCCTCAGATGGGCAGTCTTGGGCATGAAATCCCCGGCCCTCGCAGCGGGGGCAGGGGGCGCCGTGCGAGACGCCACACACGACGCACTGGTCGTCTACATCGAGGGTACAGTGAGCGTCGGTGGTGTGCCGCTTGGGGCCGAACTGGGGCAACCGATGGGCGTCAATAGCCAACACCCGGATCCCGTCCGGGCTAAAGCCGAGACGGGCCTCGAAATCGACGGGAACGAAGGTCACGTCGTCCACGGCCACCCACGCCTGGGTAGTCGGGGTCCAAGGAATATAGCGACCCCCGCGCTGGGGTCCGTAATACTCGTCCAATGCCTCATTGGCCTCGGACATGGCCTCGGACAGAGTGTCGCCGGTGGCCCACACGCGGGGGAGGCCGTCTGCATCATGAATAGTGATTTTGAACCGCATAGCCTCACCTCTGGCTGACGTTGACGTTGAGGTCTCTCCACACCTCCTTTATAAACACCTGTTATAGCCCTGTCAATAACCACCGCTAACAAAGGTTATCGGCGGTTCTCTCTCGCGAAGCACGATCGGCATTCGGGATATATCCCTTCGACCGGGGACGACCACTCAGAAAGCTCGGCGCTCGCGCGGCGCTCGCCACATCCGATGCACACGAACGACATACATACCGGGCATATATCGCCGGAGTTGCCGGGATCATCCCCAAAGGAACATGATAAACACTCTTGTAGTGACGCCTCGCTCATTTTCTCACCTCCATTGTGGTTAGTCTTGGGATGGTCTCCTCCCCGAACACTACCACGGCGCTCGGGAAGGGAGCTGACGACGGAGCGCCGACAAATCGGATCCGTCCGCGAATCAATCGGATCTCTGATGCGCGCATTACGTGGTCGTGCCACCACGCAGTATCCGTTCGGGCGGGAACGAGGCAGACGACGGCGGGCGGGTGCCAGGGCGTCCGCGGGGGTAGCTCCTGGAGTGCTGTCCCCTCCTCGCGGGCCTTGGCCATCCAGGCGCCGATCTCGCGGCCATAGGGCGGGTTGAGCCAGATCGAGCGCGGTAGCTCGAAGGAAAAACCACCGTTCCGGTTCCTTATCGTCGCAGCCTCCCGGGCGTCCCGGAGCCGGTCACACCAGTTCACCGCCAAGGCGTCTCGCGCGTCCGGGTCCGGGTGATCCGGCCCGAGATAAGCCGGAGCGCGGGCATTGTGCGCCAACCCCGCGGCATCCAGGCCGAATTGAAACTCCGCGTCGAGCCGATCGAACAGCTCGGGCGGGGTGCCCCAGTCATCGCGATTGCTCGACATCATGCCGGGGTTGAGGCTCATAGGAGCGACCGGCCCGTCGCAGTAATCTCCCATTGATCGCCGTTACTGTTGATCTTCCCTTCCCGCCGCAGCCGATAGAGTGTGTTGTGTATGTCGCCTTTCTCGGGTGGGCTGGCCGACATCCGAACAATCTCAGCATGAGTCCGGGGCGACCTCGCGCTGGCGAGGATACTCAAAATGTCTTTGCGCCGCTCGCGGTATCTTTCCGGGCGCTTGACCGTCTCGGCCGCTGCCACGGGCTCCCAAGCGTCGAGCCGCTCCAGGATCAAGCCCACAAGCCGTTCGAGAGTTTGTGCCCACTCCGGCGCCACGGCGTCCGACTCATCCCGGATCAAGGTGTTCCCACGCTCTTGTTGAGTGTCTCCCGCTAGGGGCAGGGGCAAAAGCCGCCAGCAAGGCCGCCTGGGGTGGGCGCCCCCTCGGCCGCCCAGTTGTTCCGCCAGCCCGACAACTTTCATTTTTGACAGGGTGTGCGGCGATGTCCCTATCACCGCACAAAATTCCACGGCGCGGAACGCCTGCGCCCATTTATTCTGTGGGGTGCCGTCTGGACAGTAGGCGCGAGCGATCTTTGTCGATCGCGGCCCGACGTGTTGTTTGATGTACTCTTCGACTGTCATTTACTCCACCTCTCCATGACTGTTGCTTCTACTGTGATCGGAACCGTCTTGATCCACCGTTTCCCAGCGGTCTCCATGACCTCTACTAACGCGGCAGCCGCCGCGTTAGCCTGCTCCGCGGGCGCCTCCATGAGAATCTCGTCATGGATAAACGCCACCGGACGACACCCGGATAGGGGTCCCGCGGGGGCATAACAGGCCCGGGAGACCTCCCATAACGCAGCCTTGGCCATATCGGCCGCAAGCCCCTGAAACCACGTATTGCACCCGTTGCAGAAGCTCAGACCGCCCCGTAGGCGCCCGCTCCGCAACTGTTTCACCGTATGGTTCGGTCCCTGGGAGCCGACGTACTCGAAGAACGCCCGGATCTCGGGGTAGAGCAAGAGCCATTGCGTTTTCAGGTCGCGCGCCTCTTCCTCCTTGATCTCGACACCCCATGAACTGCGTGCATAGGCCACGAAGGTCTCCGCCCCCAGGCCGCCGGGAAAGCCGAAGTTGATCGCCTTTGCCAGTTGGCGTGCATCGACCACCGCCTGTATGTCAATCGCTCGAAATGTCTCAGCGTCTGTCATACAGGCTCGATAGACGAGCCGCCGTGGCAGACGTGGGCTCCCGTTTCGTTTCGCGTAAAGCGCCGCCGCGTCGTCGTAGGGCATATCAAGAATCATGGCGCCGGTCTTGACGTGGAGGTCTTGGCCCAAGGCGATGGCCTTCCCCATCTCGCTGTATCCGAATAGCTCGTGACAAACTTCTGAGAGAGCACACAGCTCGACCGAGGAGTAGTCCGCGCTGACGTACCGCCAGCCCGGCCGGGGCACAAAACACTCCCGCACGCCGCCCTTGCGGGGGACCTGTTGGATGTTGGGTCGAGAACTGGATGTCCGGCCGGAGCGTACCAGGACAGTAAAGCGAGGCTGGACCAACGGCTGTAAACCGGTAATGAACCCAAGCGCCTTTTCAATTTCCCCGTACTGAGCCAGCCCACGGAGGCCGGGATCGTCACAGAGACGGAGAGTATCCCGATCGGTCCTGATCTGCCCCGTCGGGGTCTTGGGAGGGTCATCGAGCCAAACGGCCGCGACGTGCGCCCGGATTGCGCCCAGGTTGCGCGAGCAGCGACCGTTCGGCTTTCGCGCTGTGCGCAAAAAGCCGGTCCCCTGGAGCTGATCCTCCAGAACGCGAGCAGTCTGGACAGTCTCCCGGCGGAGGACTTCGACGGCTCCCGCGTCCGTGGTCATCCCCCAGCATGACATCAAATGGAGCGCCCAGGCGGCCCGGACCTGGAGCACCTCGTCCGCGGGCTCCCCGTAATCGGTATCGAAAACTCGAAACAGCCGATAGGCGATCTCAGCATCCTTGAGCGCATACTCGCGGGCCGCAGGAGGCCAGTCGAGGACAGAGAGATCAGCCAGATCCGAATACCGCAGTCGCCATGTGTCCTCCTTGAGCAGTTCAACGCCGAGGAAACGCGAAGCGAGCGCCGCGAGACTCCACCCCGGGCGGCCTTTGGTGATAGGGTCGAACTCATAGCGATCGAGGGCAATAGCGATGAGCTGTGCGCGGATCATAGTGTCGCGGAAGCGCCCCGCGGCCATCGCCGCCCATATGGAGGCACTGAGCCCCGGGAAGGCGGCGACGAGCACGGCTAGATCATAGGCGAGATTATGACCCACAATTAGGTCATCATCGCCCAGTAGGTCGAAAACGTAGTCCTCGATGGCGTCCCCCGGTCCCAAAATGATGCTCTCCGCGCCGTCGTAGGCGGTGAGGCAGACAATGGGCGGCGCGAGGCACCCCGGCCGAATCAGCCACGTCTCGGTGTCGATGGCGATCACGAAACTCTCCTAGTTGGGGGCGGCCTCTTCCCCGGGGGCGGCCTCCTCAAACCGAGACCACGTAACCAGCGTGAACGGATTGCCCGCTTTGGTCGTGATCTCGATCGCGTCGGCACAAATCAGCTCACCGACAAGCGGCTGATCCTCGGCGCAAAACTCCTTGATCTTGGCGCCCGTCAGATCCTCCTCGGCAAAGTTCGCATAGAGCGTCCGACCCCCTGCGAGACAGAAGTTTTTGACATTCTGCGGCCCGTTCGGTTGATTTTTGTCGTTCATCGCCGGGCGCCAGCTCACAATGTCACCGACCTTGAGTCGCTCGGAATGTTCGGCCTCGACGATCTCGCACTCGACAATAAAAAAGGTAATGCCCTGCTTCATCGGGTTCCGGCTTTCGTGGGTCAGGACGGCCCGGATACGCACGACGAAACGGCCCGGATAAAAGTATTTCCCCGCGCCGGTAAGCGGCGCACTTGCGGCGTCATCAAATAGACTCATTTGGTTGCCTCTCTGTGGTGTAGTCCGCATAGAGTAGCCGTTGGGGCTGCCCCTGCGTTTGGTTAACGTACTCAGCTTCCCGTCGGGCCTTTCTGAGCCCACGGCGAAATACCGGTACATGGGTAGCGATGAGGACGACGACGCTATCGGCCGTCTGTCCCATTCGGTGCGTGCGCCCGATCAGTTGTTCCCAGGTCTTGCCCGAGGACGGGGGCTCTAACACGAGATTATGTGCCCAGGCCTGGAGATTCAACCCCTGGCCGTGCGACCGGATCGAGAGCGCCACCGGGCGCCCGTCAGGAGCCTCCGGGGGCGGTTCTCCGGCGCGAATAACCCGATAGTGGTTCAGGACGAGCCAACGGGCCACGGCGTCCGATTCGTACCAAATCAGGGTGTTCCCGTCGGCGTATCGGAGTAACGCCCGGAGCGCGTGGGCTTCGGGGTCAGGCCAGCGATCCACGGTAGTCGGCCCCGGGCGCTGTTTCGCCAGTTTCCAGTCAGTCCAGGCGCCGACGAGGGAGGCGGGGAGATCCTCCCCCCGGTCGATAGCCTGCGAGACCAAAAGGGGCGAATCTCGGTTCGCTCGGGCGTCCGTCGAGAGCCACTGACGACAGGCACTAGACCAGTAATTGCGGGCGTCCAGCCACGCCTGATCGACCTCTCCCGGCCACTTATATCCATAAAAGAAGCCGAGGGCGAGCTGCCGTAAACAGGCCCATTCTGCTAGATCGGTGGCGAAGGCCACGCCGTCGGGGGTTCGGCCTGTGTCCCTGATCTGATTACACAGGGCCAGCGTCGGGAACGGGATTCCCTCTAGGTGGGCGAGACGCAGCGACACGCCCAGTTCCTCACGAGCCGAACAAACCACCCCCGGAGTGGCCGTGAAGCGGTCCCGAAAGGCCGCCCTGGCCTCCTGCTGGTCCCGGCCGCGATAGATGGGCGCGAGGTGTTGCCAGTCGGTGCCCGCGGGGGTCTCTCCCGCGTCCAGCACCCGCGCCCAGGCCTGGACCGTGTAGCGGTCACGGGGCAGCGGCGAACGCTCCCGCAGAGCCAGCTCCGCGAGATGGGAGTAATCCAGGATCGATCGGCTCGTCATTGTCCCGCTCAGTGCGACAAACCGGGTGGTCGGATGCTCGCGAAAATGGCGCACAATACGCTTGGTCCGCGCACTCTCCAGCCGTTTGAGTAGATGGGCCTCGTCGGCCACGATCAGATCGGGCCGGAGCTGGGCCAAGAGATTGGTCCCGCTCGGCTGACTGAGCCGCGCATACGATAGGATATGGATGGGGGGGAGATCCCAGTCCCTTCGGTAGTCCGCATACATGCGCTGGGCCTGGGCTACGCACCCCGCGGGCATGAAAACCACCACCTGCCGACACCCCAAGACACTGCCCGCCAGAAACGCGATCAGGGTCTTACCGAGGCCCACACCGATGGCGCCGACGAGCCCCCCGGCATCCATCATATTGCCGAGGGCGCGGAGCTGGATCGGCCGGAGCTGAACATCGGCCTCGCCGCGCCGGAGACCTTCCTCCGACAGCGAGAAGGCTTGGCCCCGGTTTCCGGTCGGCAAATCCGCAATGCGCTGTAGTTCCGGGTGCATTCAGAACCCCCGGACGACGATCTTGGCCGACGGAATCAACACCTCCAGGCATTCGTTGGAGCTGGGGAGGCGCCGATCGACCACGATCGCCCCGGACAGCTCATCGATCTGTTTGAGCAGGAGGCCCGCCACCCGGGCCGGTCCCTGGACGTAGGGAATCGTCAAATGCGTGAGGTCGAAGTCGGACCCGCCCGGACTGTCCCGGTCAGTGCGGGCCTCCGCGACCTGTCTAGCCAACGGCGCGATGAGGTTTTCGAGCCGTGTATGGGGGACGTTGGGCACACAATCGACATAGAGCGAATAGGTCTCTCCCTGCTCGACATCATCGATCGCACCATATTTTCGGTAGTGCTCGTCTTTATCGATCGAAGCGCCGCCCACCACTCGACCATCCACCGATTCTGGCAGTGTGGCGGCTTCGATCTGACCCATTGAGGAAGCCCACGCCACCGGCTCGGTGGCAGGCTCGGCGGGGTTCCGGGGGTCGCGGCCTGCTTTTATCTCCTGCACATAGAAGCGGAGTTGCGGCGCAGTGCCCTTGAGATCGGGGTAGCCCGAGTCGTCCAGCCACTTTCGCAGCTCCCCCTTTTTCCATTTGCGTACCGGCCCCAGGTCGGGACCGGCTCCGCCGATGTCTTTCACACCGGCCTCGGACTCGGGAGGATTGACGGTCTCGGGAGCCATGCGCTCAACGCGAGTGATCACACGATCCACCACGTCCGGCACCGCCTCTTCGGGCGTTGGGGGCGTTGACTCTCGCGCCCCGTCGTTGTACTCCGCGAGCGACGGTTGGCGCCGCCGGAGCGGCTTGCGTCGTTTGAGTTCCTTAGACATATCGGTCTCCTTTGAAAAGATGAGAGCGGTGTCGGTGCGGCCCAGGGGGGCGCACTTCACGAGAAAGGGGCAGCCCCCGTATTTGCCGCAAGCCGTCTCTTGAGCGACCGCGGCCAAAAAGGACGGTAGCGCCGCGGTCGCCTGGACAGCAGCCACGTCCGCGGCCACCAATTCGCCCCATTTCGCGGCTAGAGTCTCCCGCGTAAGGAGGGTCTCGACCGACCGGACGCTATGGGGTGCCTTGGTGAGCACGTAGAGCCACCGCCAGAGGATCACGTCTATCTCCTCCTCGTCGAGCACCCACGCACAGTAGGCAATGGCCTGGGCGTCGTGGGGCGCCATTTCCTCGGTCTTGGCGTAGGCAAAATTGGAGCTGGTCTTGATGTCAGTGATCCTAACCAGCGGCACTTGGCTCAAAACGGTCTCGACCTCGGGCTCGGCAAAATCCAACCGGCCACGGAACTGCCCCTTGGGTAGATCGCGCCGCATCCAGACCTCGACCACGGCACGGCCGGGTTTTGGTAGGTGGGGGAGCAGTGCCACGGCACACCGGACGGCCCGATCACCGTCGGCATTCGAGAGCGCGGCGGGGAGCTGGTCGATTGACGGATAGCTACCGTCCCGCATGTAGGTCTCCGCCAGCGCGTGAACCGCGGTACCAAACACCAGCGCCGGAGACTCAGGGACGGCGAACTTGGCCACGTAGATCCCGAAGAACTTGCGCGGGCAGTCGCGATGGGTCGATATTTTCGAGGGGGAGACGTTCATAGTCATACGGTCATATTTCCTGATAACGTTGGCTTCTCGGACGCCAGGAATTTACTTCATTGCGTCCTTCATCATTCGGGCCCAAATCTGGCGCATTCCCAGGAGCAGGCGGTCATAATTCCGCTTCGTCTCCGGGTCGCCCCATTCCCTGACCCGAAGCGCGTCGAGCCCGCGCGGCTGGTAGATGGTGACGGCCTCCGCGGGCCACCCGCCGTCCAGCATCTTGCCCAGGGTTTCGGCTACCATCTTTTTCGCCAGCTTCTTCGCGTCGCGTCGGTTCATTTCTCACACTCCTTTTTGGTTTCTTCCAATGCAGGGGCGCCCGCGGCTTTCGCTCCGCGGGCGCCCGGGTCCGACTGGAGGAGTCGGCGGTCAATCCAGTTCCAGCATTCCGAAGCGTTCGATCCCCTCGTCGGGCTCCTCGACGCGGGGGTCGGTGATGTGCCCGTCCCCCGGTTTCCCAGTGAGTGCGGCCTCGGCGTGAAGTTCTCGAACACGATCGAGACGATCGGACGCTGATTGATGCAGCCCGAGCCTCTTCAAAGAATCAAAGTACAGGTCGTCCTGGTCGTCCTGGTCGTCCTGGTCGTCCTGGTCGTCCTGGTCGTCCTGGTCGTCCTGGGGCGCCTCGACATCGGCCCCCGCCTCAAAGGCGGCGATCAGGGCACGCACCTCGTCGAGCGTGTCATCCGGGTTCGTGTGCCCGGGCGCCACCGCGTCCTTGATCTTGAGGACCAGCATCCCGTAACGCAGGTTAACGAGGAAGGTCTGCGTCTCGTCGCGGCCGAGGTCCGGCTGGACGGCGGGGGCGCGGTCTGGCACGCGATGCCCGCGCTCATCGCGGACCGCTTCGGGCGCGGTCACGCTGGCCGCGCTCGGGTCGCAGGCAAGGTGCCACACACCTCGGCCCTTCTCCCACATGATCTCGTCGCCCGCGCGAACGTCCCCGCGGCATCCCTGGCAGTAACTATCAAACTTCGATGTGATCTTTTTCATGGCTGACTCCTTGACGTTGACGTTGACGTTAATCCATCTCCAGCATCGCGAATCGGTGCGAGGGACCGCGGCACGGCAGCGCGGTGTCTGTCATTTCCTCCCCGCGGGGAACCTCGCGGTATCCCCGCAGGCCGTAACTCTCCTGGACATCCCGGAGGGCGTGGGCGGCGGTGAAGGGCGACGGGTAGGCGACCCGGTGGACGCTGGCGCTCTGGTAACTCGCCTGACAAACCAGGGTAGCACCCGTGGGGCGCTCCGGGTCCATCGGCTCGCACCAGACCGCGAACTGTTCGCGGCCGACTCCGAGGCGGTAAATCGTGGGTTCCATCATCATCGCTCTTGACTCCTCTCGTTGACGTAGCTCTCGTCTGATTCGCTCCGGTTCCGGCCCTGGACCGGAGCGAATCACCCGGCAGCTACGCGGCCAAAGCCGTCGCCGCGTCGAAGGCGGTCTGCTTGAGGGCCTTCCCGCTACCGAACCACTGACTGACTAATCGCTTTTCCCGATTAGTGCCGCGTTCGTGGTCAACGAAGGCCGTCGCCGCGTTATAGAGCCCCCACACGGTGCCCTTGGCCGTCTCCAGCTCGGCCCCGGGGCCGTTCTCAAAGAGCCTCATAATAGCCTCGCGCTGGTTGGTCGCGCGAACCGTGCTTTTCCCCTCGGTGGGGTCCGGCACCAGAACGCGGCAGAAGTCCGCGACCTGTTCGCCCGTTACCCCAACCTCGGCCATCCGGTTGAAGCGTTCGCCTACGGCCTCGTAATACCTCTCGGCCTGCATGATGATGTCCGTCAGCTCCTCCAGCCGCATCACGTTCGAGCGGGTGTGGCGGATTTTCGCCTGGACGTTCAGGCCCACCATCGCGGCCGTCAGCGTGTTTTCGCAGACCACCCGGTCGTTTGTCGCGCCGACCGTGGTGGCGACCTTTACCCCGTCCGACAGAAGCAGGGTCTTTTCGATGATGTCGTCGCGACCGACCCGGATGGGCTTGTTGAGCTTGGCCTGGATCCAGGTCCGGCGCCCGCCTTCCAGGGCTCCGGCCGTCGAATACTCGGCCACTCCGGCCGCAACCAGGGGGTCGAAAAACCCGAAGCGGTCTTCCCACTGTAACGGACTGTACTGCATACCCACGACGTTAAGCTCGGCGCCCGTGTCGGTACGGATGAGCGCGCGGGCCGTGGTACTCTTGGCGATCGTACCGTCGGGCCGCTCGTAATACATGGGCTGTAACGCCTGCTCGAAGGCGACCGCGGGGCAGACTTCCGGGATGTCCGCGACCCGGAGGATACCGTGGGGCAGCTTGACACCCAGGCCATGCCAAGGCGTCTCACCGATATACATCATGTTCGTGTTTTCATCGAGACCGTGACTCATGGGGGACCTCCTGTTGACGTTGACGTTGACTTCGCACCAAATAAAAACCCCGCCTCTGATCGCAACAGGGGCGGGGTAACTGGAGAGATGGAGTTGACATTCGCACTGACTCGGACCTCTGTTTCTGACTTGACCTTCGACGTTGCATGGGTAAGATAACCCCGGTTTATAACGCTGTCAAGCAGGCAGGAGCACAATGAGTCTCTTCCGGAAAAATCGCATTGCCGCGGCCTTGTCCCAAGAGGAGATCGCGGACATCATGGGGTGTACTCAGGCCTACGTGTCGATGATCGAACAGATCAAACGGGAGCCCTCCGCGGAACATCTGGATCGCC
>Ga0310122_10000276_pt1 | contig 33288 bp, 29 predicted proteins | sample CB6_Bottom_1051__FD_203503 | JGI IMG/M metagenome (GOLD analysis project Ga0310122, IMG submission 203503) | Marine microbial communities from Western Arctic Ocean, Canada - CB6_Bottom_1051 | ecosystem: Environmental > Aquatic > Marine > Oceanic | place: Canada: Western Arctic Ocean | collected...
TCATGCTGTTGTGTGGTAACAAGCCTAATTGCACGTTCACGAAATTCTGATGTATAGCGATTTGATTTTTTCATAGTTCCAGTTTCTCAAGTTATTGAGTCTCTGGCAAACACGGGGCGATTCAGTTTTATAAAGAAGTTATAGCCCTATAAAAAGCAAATCAAATTTAGCTATCACTAGATGTATAAGCTTTATTTTGATAGATTATTGATAACGCTCGATTAACTCAGTTGGATAGAGTGCTGGCCTCCTAAGCCGGATGCGCAGGTTCGACTCCTGCATCGAGCGCCACTATTGCATCATTAGCCACATATCCAAATCAGAGCCTTCGATTAAACCAGACTCTTTCTGCATTTTTACCAAAGATACAAATTTATCCCAATCTGCTTTATATAAATGTTCTGGTTTAGGAATAACCTTTCCATTAATAAACATTTCAAACAAGCTCACAATAGTTTTAGGCATAGATACTTTTGATGCCGCTACTATCGCGCTAGTGATTATGTTATTGCTTGAACCATTGGCGGTTTCGTTAATTTTTTGCGACCCTGTATTCACTTCAAAAGCGCTTCTTAATCGCTCCTCATCTTTCTCGTTATAATATTTATTAGCTGTCTCTATAGAATCTCCAGCCACAGCAGCCGCTACATCAACTCCGTGACTTTTCGCGATCTTTGTTAGCAACGTATGGCGAAGATTGTAAAGCCTGTCTGAATTCTTTAAATTAAATTTCATCTTTACTGCCTTCCATGTCTTCTTGTACATCTCCGCCGAAATATGAGTTTCCGGATGAATTGGACTAGGAAACATGTGACCCTTTGGGTTTCTAGGTATTCCTATCAAATGAAGTTCCAACTTTTTCCAATACAAGTCAGAAACAGGATACACTGTCCTTTCACCAGCTTCCCTATTCTTGCTTATGTGTGCAGGTATAAAAATTGATCTTTCTTTAAAGTCAAAATTATCAATGTAGTTTGCGAATAATTCTTGGTTTCTTGCTCCTGTCACTGCCATACCGGCCACTATTAATTTTCCACTCAAAGATCCGGGTGTATCATCATCAAATATAAACTCTAGTAGCTCATCGTAACCAATTTTATAGGTTTTTGGATTTGGCTTAGATCTGGGGAATTTGGAAGCAAAACCATCTATTTTATTTACCTTTATATAGTTTGCTCTAACACAGATATTGAACATTGCATTGAATGCTGAGTACAATTTTCTTTTGGAATCCGAAGACAAACCATCAATGGTTATTTTGTTTGCTTTGTTTGTCCTTTTTTGGCTCGTATATTCATCAAACTCAATCACCCAATTTTTGTTGACCTCATTTAATCTGAAGTCTAAAAAAGGTTCAAATGCTGACAGGATTTGATCTATTGTGTTTTGCGTTACTGATTTAACCTTACCGCTTTTCACTGGATATTTTTCTCTATCAGCCATATACCTACCACTCTCTAAGTAATAGCGTATTGTCATATTCCCGCCCTTTTGAGACTCCTGATAACCTTGGCTTACATCGTCAATGTATTCAACAAACCTCTCTCTTGCGACCTTTACATTAGCTTCTTTATTCTTGCCTTGATCGATATAGTAATTACTTGCCTTGTTAACATATTTGCCTAGCATCCGGCCTGTAGGGCGGCTCCCGAAAGCAGCAACAGGATAAAAGGTCTTTGATGTAGCACCTACTCTAAGTATTAATCTGCCTCCTCCGTCTTTTGCAGTAAATGTAGTATCGGTTAACTGAACATTTTCCACACAAAATGGCAGTTCTTCAATTAACTTATTCGTAAAAGTGCAGAGTCTTGGTCCGGAAAACTTTTGAATAGATGTGCTGGATAATATATGTTCAAGTTCTGTTTTACCTGATTTGATATCTTTAAGCGCTTTACCCGCCTTTATCTCTCTTTTGACTCTTTCTTTGTCTGCCTCGATTTCTTCACGAGTTCGTACTCTAAATTCTGACTTTGAAATGGCTACATGCAGCCTTTCATCTTTTGACTTAATAGACTTAATCTTTTTATCAAGCAACTTAAACTGCTTTATCTCTTCACTAAATAGGTCATTTGTACTCATTGAAACACTGCTTTTTTCCATCAATTGTAGCAACACCAGAAATCGCCAATTTTACGTATTATGGTTCATCCTATGGTTTTTTCAAACTCTTTATGGTCTAAATTATGGTTCAAATGGGCAATACGTTAGAATATTAGAACAATTTAATATTTGATTAAAACAAAAGCGAAAAAAGCTCAACTTATTGTATTTTATAAATATTCAACAGGTGAAAAGAGAAGAACTATTAGATAGAACTAATAAAAAACTTCAAATCTAAGCCTTAGGAGGGGGCCGTTATATCCATTTAACTAAGAGGCCACGTTGGGTGCTAAGTACTAAGTGTTTGGAAATTATAACGGCATCTGGTTTTTTATATCAAGCATCAAATTAAGTTAATTGCTTGATAAATATATATCTTCTTTATTTAATACATAAAGCGGTATAAATGTTCGACTGCTGGCGGCAAGGCGTTTATTTTCAATATTTATCACGCGAGCGTTAATAACAACCCCATCTGCACGGTAAATTAATGTACCCGATAAAACATGGCTGGCTATATTCGTACCTGCAAGCTTGCGAGTGTTGCGGGTAAATGCAAAGTCGCCTTGATCATTAACGGTAATTAAATTGGCTGTTTTAAAATCAACCGCGCTATAACCAAATTTTTGCAGCTGATGTATGAAGGTTTCTGATAACTGATTACCTAACTGGCTTGCTGTAGTTAAACTTGCGTCTAAATCAACGAACGAGGTGACTGCAATCGCTGCATCTTGCGGGGCTACTTGCATGGTGTCGGTTAAATCCAGTGCCATTTGCTCTACGTAGTTAACTAAACTTTTATGATGCTTGTTTGGGTTAAATTGCGTTGTATCAGCATATTGTTCTTGCTCGTCATTGCGCTGCATTTGCGCCATGATCTGATTAAAATCAAGATCACTAACGACCGTTTGCTCAGACTCAGCTTTAGGTGCCCCACCCATTAAATTACAACCTGAAATAAATATTGATAACGCACTTATGCTAATTAAAGCCGAGCGTTTAGCTAAGTTAACCATGGTAAACCTCTCACTTACTCGCTTGTTTTAGCATGATGCCATCAGCACTGTTGCTGCTATTTAGCGCATCAATAACTGATTGCGGAATAAAGCCCTGCGCAGAGCCTACAACCGCTTTACTTGCTAAGCCAACAATTCGTGCATTTACTAATATGCCGCCTTGGTGGTTTACTAGCGTACCCGCTAATACGTAACTAAAGTTTTGTTCTTGGTTAAGCTCTAAGTAGTCGCGACTAAAAACAAAATCGCCGCCAGGCGTTACGCGCATATAATCGGTGGTTTTAAAATCAATGACCGGCACACCAAAATTATGCAGTTCGTGCATAAAACTCTCTGCGATTTGGTTACCTACTAAGTCAGCATTGTTGTAGTCACGGTCTAAAAAAACAAAGCTTGATACCGCCAATGGCGTTTTAGTATTTACGTACTGTAAATTTTCAGCCATGTCTTGCATGATGCCACGCACATAGTGATTAATATTTTTACGTGCTGCTGTATTTACTTGTTTGTTTTTATTCATCACTGCGGCTTTATTTTGATACAGCGAATCAGTATTTGCTGGTGCAGCTACAGGGCGTTGCTCAAAAAACATAGGCGCATCGTCGGTAATTTGCGTGTCACTATGGTTTGTCATTTGTGAACAACCAAAGCCCAGTGGCAAACATAAAGTTAATAGTAGGCGTTTCATGTGTGCTCCTAATTAATATTCACTGCGGTAAATAAAGTCACCGCGCTGCTGTATTTTTTCATTACTCCACATCACATTGATGGGAATTTCAGTACTGCCGGCAGATACAACTTGGTTGGTTTGCATATTTACCATGCGCGCGTTAACAATATAAGCATGCTCTTGGCGGGTTAAAGTACCGGTGATCACAAAGTCAATAATCTGACGCTGCTTTAAATTACTGGTACTACGGCTTAACACTGAATCAGCCCTTGCTGATAAGTTAAGCTGGTTTTCAAGCCGGTATTCAACTGTGTTGTACCCTAACTGAGTAAATTGGGTTATTAAGCTTTCTTGAACTTGCTGACTAAGCCCTGCTCCCTGCCCTTGGGCAATTTGTGAATCCAAAGCATTGGCTAAATAAAAGCTGCTGACCGCAATTGATGCGGTGCTTTTAAAAGGCTCTTTGATATGGCTAAGCTGGGCACTCAAGCTATTTACGTACTGGTCGAGCGTATAAGGTGCCATGACTGCTTTAGGCGCATCAGTGCTTATACTTGGCTTTGGCTGGGGTGTTAAGCTACAGCCCGCTAAATTTAATAATAGTAAGGGTAACAAAAGGCGCATGGTTGCCATCCTCTAAAAACATAATAGTTACAAAGCAATTATTATGCCTAATACCCCAGATGCATATTTATTTTAATGGCTGTTGGGTGTAATGGCTCACAATGCAGTTGATTTGGCGCTGTTTAAGTCTATCGCAATCAGCAGCGGCATTCGCTTGATTTTGATAAGCCCCAAGCTTTAAACGGTAGTAAGTCATGCCACTCACGTTAATAGTTTCTACATTCGCCACAAATTCGCCCTGAAATAACGAAGATGCACTGGCCTTTATTTGATTTAAACTTTGGCTAAATCATTTTTACCTATAAACGTTACAATATTCAAAAAAGCATGTCATACGATTATTTCTTGGATGGGTTTAAACTAATAATTACTTTGATTTTTCTAAAGCTGAACTTGAAGTTATCTCACCAGCTTTTGAGGTTGGTTGAAGCTTATTGACTTTACTTTGGTTTGGATTCTGCTTTGCAGCAACTTTTAATCGGTGTATCAATAACTTTAAATCTTGTTCAATTACTAACAAACGGTCAACCCCAACTTTAGCAGCTTTCCACTGTAGTGAAGACACTTTTAACTGCATTAACTCCTCGCTTGAGAGGTTTAATCGCTGTTGTTTAGATGCTACCTGCGAAGACTTATCAATATTTTCTGTGCTAGTGCAGGCTGTTAAAGTGAAGGAAAGTACACAGACTAACAACAATGAAAAGTTTTTGTAGGGGTTTTTATGTTGCATACTAAAGCAGACACTCTTATGTGTAGGTATAATTTCATTAGCCTCTTCTGATATATATTAATATTAGAGGAGGCTAATTAAAAATTGAAATTACAATTTTATAATCTGATTGGTTTATCCGTATAATTACTCACAAAGCAATCAACTTTATAAAATTTAAACACTTCACAATCATCCTCGGCGCTCTTAAAGTTATAGTATTCACCTAACTTTAATCGGTAATAGGTTTTATTATTGACCTTGGCTTTTTCCACGTTAGTAGTAATTTTATCTCTGAATAGAGGCGCCGCTTTTCTATTAATTTTCTTCCACTGCTTAGCAACACTCTCTTCTGAATCAAGCGACGCTACCTGCAAAGCAAATACCTTTTTATTAGTATCAACCATTGCCACTTTTGTTGCCTTCGATATTTTAGAAGCGACCTTTTTATTCATCCTTGGATTAATAGCTTTCACTGGCGAACGAACAGAGCGGTTACTGTAGCTTTTTGGAGGGGCTGTAATCATTTTTTTAGGCACACTTGCATAGCGACTGTTGTATCGCTGATTTTGTAGAGCGTCCCTATTAGTTGGTTTTGCGTAGCGATTACTATATCTTTGCCTTGGGCGCTCAACTTTATCTGACGTGCTTGCGTAGTTATTACCATACCTGAGGTTTGGCGATGTATTAGCCTTAATTGATGAGCGTGCATAGCGATTGCTAACAGCCTGATTTGATTGCGCAATTGCTTTAGTATTAATAATATCTAAATTATCAACTAAATATGTAAGCTCGCGTTCTAGCTTTAATAGCCGCTCAATACCAGAGCGCGCCTGTTGCCATTGCAAGGCGGCATCCTTTAGTTGTGCAAGCTCAAGTGCGGTAATGGTTACATATTCGGGCGAGTCTTTAACTTGTTCATTTAACGATGTTTTATCAGGCGATATTGTACAGCCACTCCCTATTAACATAAGTAAAGCTATAACTAGATATCGGTGATACTTTATGCTGTATTCACACATTGATTGTTTCTCTTTCAACAGTTTAGACCACTAAATTGAGCCAATTTGCGATTGGCTTAATAAAGCACGTTAACTACAAAACAACTTGGGTTAACATAAATATTACAACACAAACCCAGATCTGTCTGTATAACTGCAAAAATAGTTATAGTTAAAATTATGTAAAAGTGATTTTACAATCAAAAAAAGCGCCATATAGACGCTTAAAATAATGATAAGTTTATTTAGATTAATGTTTTAATGAAGGTTTTAAGCTCATCAGCAAATTCATCACGGCGCAAAGCAAACTCTATCGTCGCCTTCAAATAACCAACTTTGCTGCCACAGTCATGGCTTCGGCCTTTAATAGCATAAGCGTCTACTTTTTCGTTTTGCATAAGCATCGCAATTGCATCTGTTAGTTGAATCTCATCCCCTGCACCTTGAGGTGTCTTAGCTAATAATGGCCAAATATTTTTGCTCAACACATAACGACCAACCACAGCAAGGTTTGAAGGTGCCTCGTCAACGGGAGGCTTTTCTACCATGCTCTTAATGGGTGAGCTTTCACCTTGATTTAACTCAACATCACCTAAATCAACAACACCAAATTTATCTACGTCATCTTTAGGAACTGGTTCAACCATAATTTGGCTGTGTTTACTTTGCTCAAAACGAGAGATCATCTCTGCTAAGTTATCTTTCGTTAAATCACTTTCTACTTCATCGATAATAACGTCGGGTAAAATAACCACAAAAGGTTCATTACCTACGATGGGGGCTGCACAGTTAATAGCATGCCCTAAACCTTTTGCCTCACCTTGACGCACATGAATAATTGTCACGTCTTTAGGGCAAATAGACTGTATTTCGGCAAGTAATTGCCGCTTTACACGCTTCTCTAACGTTGCCTCTAATTCAAAGCTAGTATCAAAATGGTTTTCGATTGAGTTTTTGCTCGAATGTGTTACTAACACTATCTCTTTAATGCCAGCGGCAACGGCTTCGCTAACAACGTATTGAATAAGTGGACGGTCTACAATTGGCAGCATTTCTTTTGGAATTGCTTTAGTTGCCGGTAACATACGCGTTCCAAGGCCCGCTACAGGGATCACTGCTTTCATTATGCTCTCCTTATTTTTAAACTGAAAATGGGTACTGAATCGCTTCATGGCATTGATAGCCAACCACCTCAAAGTCATCACGTGTTACCCATGTTTCAATGTCTTCGAGCGACTTAATCTCTGGGTTGATTTTTAATTGGGGAGAAGCAAATGGCTCGCGCTTTAATTGCACATCTCGCATTAAATCAAGCTGGTTCTCATAAATATGAGCATTGGTAATTTTATGATATGCCTTACCCGCTTTATGGCCGGTAATTTGGGCAACTAACGCAAGTAATACAAAGCATTGAATTTGATTGAAATTAAGCCCTAGTGGAACATCACAGCTGCGTTGGTAAGACGTTAAATAAAGAGTATCGCCCAATAACGAAAAGGTATGCGTATGCATACATGGACGCAGGCAACCAAGTTCAAATTCACCCGGGTTGTAAAATGTAATAATTTCGCCGCGATCATCTATGCCATTTTTTAAATTATTAATGACCTTTGCCAGTTGATCCAGTGTTGAACCATCAGGGCGTTGCCAACCACGTCCTTGAACGCCATAAACGCGCCCCATATCATCCTCACCTTTGCGGTTAGGATTATTGAGCCACGCATTATTTTCATTGGCGTTGGCATCCCAGGTTTTACAACCTATATTACGAAACTGTTCAGCACTGTCGTACCCTCTTAAATAACCTAACAATTCGGCAATCGCCGCTTTGTAATAGCTCTTTCGAGTCGTGATCATAGGAAACTGATTATTAGCCACATCGTATTCTAAATCAGCGTTTATAACCGTTAAACAACGCGTGCCAGTGCGTTTATTTTCAACCCACTGTCCTTGGTCAACAATGCGCTGACATAATTCTAAATATTGTTTCATCTAACTTCTTCTTTTAAACTTTTGCCGCTGTTTGCGATTGTGGTTGTTTATACGCCCAAATAAGTAAGCCTAACCCGCCAATTATCATAGGTAACGATAGAATTTGCCCCATTGAAATAAAGTCGGCAAATAACCCCAATTGCGCATCGGGTTGGCGAAAATACTCAATACAAAATCTAAATACGCCATAGCCTAATAAAAATACACCCGATACACTTCCTGCAGGGCGTGGGCGTTTAATAAACCATAATAATATGACAAACAATACAAAGCCTTCAAAAAAAGCTTCATAAAGTTGTGATGGGTGACGTGCAAGCGGGCCTCCTGTTGGGAATACCATAGCCCATGGTACATCGGTAGTGCGACCCCATAATTCGCCATTAATAAAGTTACCAATACGCCCGGCAAGTAAACCAACAGGCACTAAAGGTGCTACAAAATCGCCAACTTGTAATAAGGATTTTTTACGTGTCCAAGCAAAAATAGCAACAGCAGTGATCACCCCAAGTGTGCCGCCATGAAACGACATGCCACCTTGGTCGATTCTAAATAAATATAAGGGGTTTTCAATGAAATAGCTAAATTGATAAAACAGAACATAACCAATACGACCACCTAATATAACGCCCAGCATGCCGTAAAAGAGTAAATCACTGACTTCGTCTTTAGTCCAACCCGAACCCGGTTTTTTCGCTTGACGATTAGCAAACCACATCGCAAACGCAAAACCAATTAAGTACATTAACCCATACCAACGAACGCTAAGTGGTCCAACAGAAAATATTATTGGATCAATTTGAGGAAATTCCAGTGCCATAAAAATAAACCTTTAGCTAAAAACCATTTTAATAGCGATGAAAACCAGTAACATCGCGAAAACTTTCTTAATTGTATTCACAGGTAAGTAATGTGTTGCCTTAGCCCCAATAGGCGCTATAAACCATGAGGTAACAACAATCCCAAATAAAGCAGGTAAATATACAAACCCCATAAAACCATGCGCTAAGTCCGTTACATGCCACCCAGCGCTGATGTAACCGATAGACCCAAAAAAGGCAATTACAATACCACATGCAGCAGCGCAACCAATTGCCTTTTTAATATCAACCGAAAAATAATGCAACATAGGCACAAGTAATGCACCGCCACCAATGCCAATTAATCCAGACAAAGCCCCCATTACCGAACTAACACTAGCTAGCACGGGGCCTGCGGGCAAAGGGTGTTCTGCGCTCACTTTATTACGAGCAGAAAGTACCATTCTCATTGCAATAAAAACTACACTGACGGCAAACACCGTTCTTAACATTTTCTCAGGGATAAAGCTGGCAGCAAAGCCACTTACCAATGCACCAATGGCCACGCCCGACATAACCCAAGGAGCAATTTTCCAAGGCACATTATCATTTTTATGATGAGCCAACGCTGAAGAGGTAGAAGTAAATAAAATAGAGGCTAAAGATGTTGCAATGGCGATAACTAACACATGATCAGCAGCGGCAACGTCAAAACTAAGTAGCAAACTACTTAGCACTGGCACAATGATTAAACCACCGCCTATGCCTAGTAACCCTGCTAAAAAACCAACAATGCAGCCTAACAGCGCACAACTTGCAACTAGAAGTCCTAGTTCATACATAGTTATCTCTAATACATTTAATTATAAGTATATTTATATTGATTATATAAACAATTACAGTTCTATCATTTAGGTGTATAAAATAAATTACCTAGCTGATGATCTATCATAAAACTACGAGTTAACCGCAGTACTTGTTTAGCGTTGGGCTGTGCCAAACATTCGCTCAGTAATTGTTCCATGTCGCTTACATTTAAGCGCCTTAGCACCCACTTCACTTTGTTTAGTGACGATAAGTTCATGCTTAAACGCCTATAACCCATAGCAATCAGTAATATTGCGCCCTCGGGGTCGCCACCAAGCTCCCCACATAAACTAAAGGGCAATTCATAGTGCTCACACTCGCTGGCAATATTATTTAATACACGCAACACGGCTGGATGGTAGGGGTTAAATAAATCGGCTACGCGTGCATTTGCTCTGTCTACGGCTAATAAATACTGAGTTAAGTCGTTACTACCCACTGAACAAAAATCGACTTTTCTAGACCACTCTGGCAGCATAAATACACTTGAAGGTACCTCAAGCATAATACCAATATCGGGCCTTTCTATTAGTTGCTCAGGAAATGCTTCACTTAACTCATAATAAGCTTGGTTAAACAATGCCAGTGACTCTTCAACTTCATCAGTGCCACTGATCATCGGCAGCATTATTTTTAAATTACCTAAGCCAATATTCGCTTTTAGCATCGCTTTGAGTTGATCTAAAAAAAGCTCAGGATGATCTAAGCTAATTCTAATACCTCGCCATCCTAAAAACGGGTTTTCTTCGGTAATGTTAAAATAATCTAAAACTTTGTCGCCACCTATATCTAACGTTCGCATAACAACGGGGTTAGGGTAATAGCTACTTAGTACTTCTCGGTACCACTTTTCTTGTTCTTGTTGCGATGGAAACTGCCCCTTTTGCATAAACCATGCTTCGGTTCTGTAAAGGCCAACACCATCACAAATATGGGCACTATTTTGCTGAGTATTAAGCTCTAGCCCTGCATTGAGTAATAAACTAATATGCTCACCGTCTAACGTGATTGCAGGCAGTGCTTGTTCTTCTAAAAACCGATTATTGAGTAAGTTATCTTGATGTTGTAATTCGGTATATTCATCAATGAGCATTTGCGAAGGCGAAATATATAAACGCCCAGCAAAAGCATCTAAAATCATTTCTTTACTATCAAACTGCAATAGCGGTAAATCTTCAATACCCCAAATCGCAGGCACGCCCATAGCACGGGTTAAAATAGAGGCATGGCTATTGGCTGAACCATTAATACTCACAACCCCCGCTAAACGCTCATTGGGCACCTCTGCTAACATAGCTGGCGTTAGTGTGTGCGCTATTAAAATGGTGTTTTCAGGGTAGTCTTTTATTGCGTGTTCGGTATTCACTAAGTGATGCAGCACTCGTAAGCCAATGTCTTTAACATCAACCGCACGCTCTTTAATGTAAGGGTCTTGCATTTCGTTAAACTGTGCAACTAAACGTTCAATCACAATTTTTAATGCACTTTTTGCACACCACCCTTCTTGTAATTGTGTCTCTACATTATGACCTAAACTTTTAGCATCTAGTAATTGCTGATATACATCAAATACAGCCAACGCCTCTTGCGGTATGCTGTCACTTAACGTCATCGATAAGGTGCTAAATTCTTTGCGCGTAGCAGCAACCGCTTGGGTGAATAAACGGCGCTGTTCAATGACATCATTATTCTTAGTAAGTTCTATGGACTTAAAATTAAGTTTAGGAATAACAACAAAAGCTTTACCAATACTTATACCAGGTGCGCTAGAAACCCCTTTTAATACCGATGTTTGATGAGACGACTCGTCTTGGCGTAATACTTCTTTTATTTCGGCATGGGCTAATTGCGAAGCTAACTGCGCAGAAAGCGTAATTAAAAAAGACTCCTCATCTTGAGAAAATACCCGCGCCATTTTCTGTTGAACAACAATAACACCTAACACTTTTTTTTGATGAACAACAGGCACAGACAAAAAGGCGTTATAACCTTCTTCGTTAACTTCTGGGGAGAGTTTAAAACGAGGATGCGACTTGGCAAAGGCAATGTTAATTGCTTCTTCACGCTGAGCAACAAGCCCAACTAAACCCTCAGTAAAGCCAATTCTAAATTTGCCCACCGCATCAGGGTTTAACCCTTCGGTAGCCATCAGTACAAAATTATCTTGGCTGTAATCTGCAAAATAAATGGAGCAGCATTGGGTATTCATGGCATCTTTTACCATTTTCACAAAGCACACTAACGCGTCGTCTAAATTCGCTTGTTGCGAAACAGACTCAGCTATCGCTCTGAGTGTTGCCAGCATACACTGCTCCTTTTTATGTAAAACTACCTTTTATTTCGCCAGTGATCTTTTTGTTGCTCTCGCTTATTAAAGGGCATAGCAAAGGGAGCAAACTCCTTCATAACACGTCGATAAACGTCCCGTTTAAACGACACAACCTGTCTAACCGGATACCAATAACTTACCCATCGCCAATCATCAAATTCAGGATGATGGGTTTTCAGTAAGTTAACATCTTCATCTTTACAGCGCAGTTTTAGTAAAAACCATTTTTGTTTTTGCCCAATACACACCGGACTTGAATCGCGGCGGATTAATCGTTTGGGTAATTTATAGCGTAACCAATGTTTTGAGCTTGCAACTATTTCTACATCTTCTGGTCGCAAACCTACTTCTTCGTGTAATTCACGGTACATAGTTTGTTCTGGTGTTTCACCATCATCAACACCACCTTGGGGAAATTGCCAAGAATGTTGACCATAACGTCTGGCCCAAAACACTTGCCCCTGATTATTGCAAATCACAATTCCGACATTGGCACGAAAACCTTCGGCATCAATCACCTTAGTGCCTCATTTGTAAGTCGATTTTTTATGATTGTTCCACATTAGTTGCAATACGGCAAATACTATTACGCGCAAGCCTCGTGAACGCCTTCGCGCAAGGTAAATTAATGACGAAATCCGTTGCATATTAATAACAAACAGCTCTGGCATGAATTAATACATAAAAACCACACTGTTTGTGTTGGTTACTCACAGCTTGTGCATAACTTTCATAAAACACGCTCATTTAGCAAACAAATCCACAATACAAGATCAAAAAAGTGATGTTCTCCACAGAATCTGTGGATAAACATGTTTATACATCTGTATTTATCCTTACAACAATTATAGACCTTAATTAAAACTGAACACTAAAAACAAAAAAAACAATATATTTCAGCTGCTTATCTAAAACTATAGTTTTAAAGCAGTGCATAAAATTGCACCAACCACACCACGTACAAAAATCAACCAACCGCTAAAGATATCCACTACCAAGCTAATTTGTTATCATGACACTGGTATTTATTCAACTAAATTAACAGTATGCAACCTTTAAAACCTCATTCAATTAATCAACTAATGCAACGTGTCAATAATATTGCAGGGCTTACACTTGGCCAGTTAGCACAGCAGTATCATTTTAAAACACCTGATGATTTGTTACGTGAAAAAGGCTGGACGGGTCAACTGATTGAATATGTATTAGGCGCAACGGCCGGTTCAAAACCGCTCCCCGACTTTGAAGATTTAGGTATAGAGCTCAAAACATTGCCCATTTCATATAAAGGCAAACCATTAGAAACCACGTTTGTGTCGGTTACCCCACTAATGAATGTAACCGGTATGACCTGGCACACAAGTAGCGTACGTAAAAAGTTGAATCATGTTTTATGGCTACCTATTTTAAGTGAGCGCGATATTGCCCCGTTTGATAGAACAATAGGCAGTGGCTTTTTATGGCAACCTAGTGCGGCACAAGATGCACAATTACAGCGTGACTGGGAAGAGCAAATGGAGCTTATAGCCCTTGGCCGGGTAGATGAAATATCAGGACATTTAGGGGATGTAATGCAAATACGGCCAAAAGCAGCGAATAGCCATATTGTTACCGACGCTATAGGCCCAAACGGGAAAATAATTAAAACCCTGCCGCGTGGCTTTTATTTAAAAACCAGTTTTACCGGTGAAATTTTAAAGCAGCAATTTCAGCTTTAATTGATGAAAAGTAATTAACGTTTGGCTTGTTTAACTTAGACATTCGCACTGCTTGCTTAACGCCCGTAGCTCGATGCTCGTAGCCCGTTCCTTTGTCTCTTTTTTGCTATTTTTTACAAAAAATCCCCGCCTAAGCGAGGATTTTTATAATCTTAAATATCAGATTCTGATTAGAGAATTACTGACCTTTAACTTCTTTTAAACCATTGTACGGTGCTTTAGCGCCTAATTGCTCTTCAATACGTAGCAATTGGTTGTACTTAGCAACACGATCTGAACGGCTTAATGAACCCGTTTTAATTTGACCTGCAGCAGTACCTACTGCTAAATCAGCAATAGTTGCATCTTCAGTTTCACCAGAGCGGTGAGAAATAACCACTGTAAAACCTGCATCTTTTGCCATTTTGATTGCAGCTAACGTCTCTGTTAATGAACCAATTTGGTTAAATTTAATTAAGATTGAATTGGCAATACCGTTATCAATACCGCGTTTTAAAATCTTAGTATTGGTTACGAATAAATCATCACCCACTAATTGAACTTTATCGCCCATTAGTTTGGTTTGGTGTGCAAAGCCATCCCAATCAGACTCATCTAAACCATCTTCAATTGATACAATTGGGTATTGCTCAGTTAAATCTTTTAAGAAGTGGTTAAACTCTTCAGATGTAAATTGCTTACCTTCACCTTTAAGGTCATAGATATTTGCTTCTTTGTTATAAAACTCAGAGGCCGCACAATCAAGTGCAAGGGTAATATCTTTACCAAGCTCATAACCGGCATTTGCAACAGCCACTTTAATAGCTGCAAGTGCAGCTTCGTTTGATGCAAGGTTTGGTGCAAAACCACCTTCGTCACCTACAGCTGTTGAATGTCCATCTGCTTTAAGTACCTTAGCTAGGCTATGAAATACTTCAGCACCCATACGCAATGCTTCACGGAAGTTAGTAGCACCTACTGGCTGAACCATAAATTCTTGAATATCTACTGAGTTATCAGCGTGCTCACCGCCGTTGATGATGTTCATCATTGGTAGTGGCATAGAGTAAACACCTGGCGTGCCATTTAAGTCAGCAATGTGCTCGTAAAGCTCTACTTTTTTAGATTGTGCAGCCGCTTTTGCGTTAGCAAGTGAAACCGCTAAAATAGCATTAGCACCTAGTTTTTCTTTGTTTTCAGTACCATCTAAATCAAGCATTACTTGGTCTACATCACTTTGAGCAAGTGCGTTTTGACCTTTTAGCGCTTCTGCAATTTCATTATTAATGAAGCCAACCGCTTTTAATACGCCTTTACCTAAGTAACGCGCTTTATCACCATCACGTAATTCTAATGCTTCGCGAGTTCCTGTAGATGCACCTGAAGGTGCAGCAGCACGGCCCCATGAACCATCAGCTAAATATACCTCAGCTTCAACAGTTGGGTTACCACGCGAGTCCATAATTTCACGACCGATTACTTTTACGATTTCTGACATCTTGATTCCTCTATATTCCCAAAATGGTGAGTGCGGCTAACCTGAGTTTGGCTAGCCTTAGAAACAAAAAAGGCCGCGCATCATGCACAGCCTTTTTATATTACGAAGACGCTTTTTGATAGGTATGAGCCGCAGCTACAAACCCTTCAAATAGCGGGTGACCATCACGTGGTGTTGAAGTGAATTCCGGGTGGAATTGCGCTGCAATAAACCAAGGGTGATCTTTATTCTCAATAATCTCTACTAGTTTTTTATCTTCAGATAAACCAGTAAAGCTTAAACCTGCTTGCTCAAGCTGTGCTACAAAGTTGTTGTTAACTTCATAACGGTGACGATGGCGTTCAACAATTTCGTCGCTACCATACACGTCATGTACTTTAGAGCCAGGTGTTAAATGACACTTTTGTGCGCCTAAACGCATAGTGCCACCTAAATCAGACTTTTCGTCACGTAATTCAACATTACCTTCGGCATCTAACCACTCGGTGATTAAACCAACCACTGGCGACTCTGAGTTTGCATTAAATTCAGTTGAGTTTGCATCAACTAAACCGGCAACATTTCGTGCGTACTCAATAAGAGCAACCTGCATACCTAAACAAATACCTAAGTAAGGCACTTTGTTTTCACGGGCATATTTAGCCGCTAAAATCTTACCTTCAACACCACGACCGCCAAAACCACCCGGTACTAAAATAGCATCTAAGCGAGAAAGAACGTCCGTTCCTTTGGTTTCTAAATCTTGTGAATCAACATATTGAATATTAATAGTTAAACGATTTTTTAATCCTGCATGTTTTAATGCTTCGTTTACTGATTTGTATGCATCTGGTAATTCAATGTACTTACCTACCATGCCAATCGTCACTTCACCTGTTGGGTTAGACTCTTGGTATAATACTTGTTCCCACTCAGCTAAATCAGCTTCAGGCGCGTCTAAATGGAAACGACGACATACAAAGTTATCTAACTCTTGCGACTTTAATAACGCAGGAATTTTATAAATACTGTCTACATCAGGCAGTGAAATAACGGCTTTTTCTTCAACGTTTGTGAACAATGCAATTTTTGCACGCTCGTTATTTGGCAGCTTACGGTCTGAGCGACAAATAAGAATATCTGGTTGAATACCGACTGAGCGTAACTCTTTAACTGAGTGCTGAGTTGGTTTTGTTTTCACTTCACCAGCAGGGCCTAAGAAAGGCACTAGCGTTAAGTGAATGAAAAGAGCGCGTTCACGACCAATTTCTGTACCCATTTGACGAATAGCTTCGATAAATGGTTGTGATTCAATATCACCTACCGTGCCACCAATTTCAACGATTGCTATATCATGGCCTTCTGCACCATCATAAACACGTTGCTTAATATCATTGGTAATATGAGGAATAACCTGAATAGTTGCGCCAAGATATTCACCACGTCTTTCGCGACGCAGTACATCTTCATATACACGCCCTTGCGTAAAGTTATTACGGCTGGTCATTTTGGTGCGAATAAAGCGTTCGTAGTGACCTAAATCAAGGTCCGTTTCTGCGCCGTCTTCGGTAACGTATACTTCACCGTGTTGAATTGGGCTCATTGTGCCTGGGTCAACGTTGATGTAAGGATCCAGCTTTAGAATGGTAACATCTAAGCCACGGGCTTCTAAAATAGCGGCCAATGATGCTGCTGCAATACCTTTACCCAACGAAGAAACAACTCCGCCAGTAACGAAGATAAATTTTGTACTCATGCGAACCCTAGAATATCAGGAATTAAAAGGAATATAATACCCAAACAAGTGATTTTGGAATATAAACAAGACGGGGCGAAATTGTACCAAAACATAGCTAAGCAATCCAGCTATAAATAGCAAATCTATGCACAAAAAACAGACATTTTTTATGTCCCTATTTATTTGATTTTTTTATCGCATCCCATGCCGCATCCATTTCTTCTAAAGACGCAGACTCAATACATTTACCCTGGGTAATTAAGTAATTTTGCACCTTTTCAAATCGTGCAGAAAACTTATCGTTGGCACTACGAAGTAATTGCTCCGGATCACGTTTAACATGACGTGCTACATTCACGGTAGCAAACAACAAATCACCTAGCTCTTCTGCTGTATGCGCTGAGTAAGGGTTATGAGCTAAGGCTTCTTTGACTTCCTCAACCTCTTCACTCACTTTATCTATAGCTCCATGATAAGTAGGCCAATCAAAACCTAAAGCGGCTACACGTTGTTGAATTTTTTTAGCTTTTGTTAAGCTAGGTAAACTGTTTGGTATATCTTGCCATAGTGCTGAGCTTTCATCTTGGGGTTTAGTAGCACGCTCTTGTGCTTTTATTGCTTGCCATTGCGCGGCTAATTCGGCATCAGTGGTGGGGGTGTCTTGCGCTGTAAATACATGCGGATGACGACGTACCAGTTTCTCATTTAATTGAGCCACTACATCGTTAAAATCAAATAATTGCTGCTCTTGCGCTAGTTGCGCATAAAACACGATTTGAAATAACAGATCACCTAGCTCACCTTTGAGTTCACTTAAATCGCCGCGCTCAATACAATCAGCCACTTCATAAGCCTCTTCAAGGGTATGAGGTACGATTGACGCAAACGTTTGCTTGAGATCCCAAGGGCATCCGCCCTCAGGGTTTCTTAGTGTTTGCATTATTTCCAGCAGTTGGCTTAAAGCCTCATTGTTAGCCTGATTACTGCCCTCGTTTTGCACTGTGTACCCCTTCGATCTGATGTAGCTTAGACAGCACTTTGTTTGTGCCCTGTAAGTCATGTACCTCAATTTGCATCACAAAAATAGCTGTTTGTGTGCTATCAACCGTGTTTACGTTCATATTGAGCACATTAACTTTTTCATTGGCAAGTGCTGAACTGATGTCACGAATTAGCCCAGAACGATCACTGGCTTCAATACGAATAGTTAACGCATAAGAGCTACTAATATCATCTGACCAACTTACTGAAATAACGCGTTCTGGGTGCTTGCTTTTTAAATTACTAAACGAGTCACAATCCTCTCGGTGCACCGCAATACCGCGCCCTTGAGTAATATAACCAATGATTTCATCACCAGGTACTGGGCGACAACAACGAGCAACATGGCTCATTAAACTGCCGACCCCATCAACCACAATACCGTTTTTATCACCGGTCACTTTACTAGGCGATTTGAAACGAATTACCGGCTCATGCTCTGTTCTGTCGGTAATAAAGTTAAGCATTTGGTTAAGGCGAATATCGCCTGCGCCAATGGCGACCATTAAGTCATCAAGTTCTCTAAAATTAAACCGCTTTATAGCGGGGTCTAAATCTTTGTAAGTTAGCTCTAATTTTTGTAACTCATTATCAAGAATCTCTTTACCCGCACTTAAATTTTTATCGCGGTCGAGCTGTTTAAACCAATGGTGGATTTTGGCTCTAGCGCGAGACGATTTAATATAACCCAGCGACGGATTCAACCAATCACGGCTTGGGTTTGGCTGCTTTTGGGTTAGTATTTCAACTTGGTCACCAGTGCTTAACTGATGAGTAAATGGCACTATTTTACCAAATATTTTTGCGCCAATACATCGATGCCCTACATTGGAGTGAATGTAGTAAGCAAAATCAAGAGGCGTTGCTCCTAGTGGTAAGTCAAAAATATCGCCTCGAGGGGTAAACACATAGACGCGGTCTTCAACCACTTGGTTTTTAAGCTCTTGTGCTAAATCACTGCCATCAACCACTTCTTCTTGCCATTGCAGTAACTTACGCAACCAGCTAATTTTTTGCTCATAGCCTGAACCACGACCTGGTAATGCGCCTTCTTTGTACATCCAATGCGCGGCGACACCCAGCTCTGCATCTTGATGCATGTCGTGCGTTCGTATTTGAATTTCAACGGTTTTACCCTCAGGGCCAAACACAACTGTATGAATAGACTGATAGCCATTTTGTTTTGGGGTTGCAACATAATCGTCAAACTCTTTATTTAAATGACGCCAATTAGTATGCACTATGCCTAGGGCGCCGTAGCAATCTTGTAATCGTTCAACCACAATTCGCATGGCGCGTATGTCAAACAGCTGATCAAACTCGTAGTTCTTTTTCGCCATTTTTTTATAAATGCTGTAGATATGTTTTGGCCTGCCGTACACCTCAGCTTTAATGCCCGCTTCATGGAGGCGTTGTTTTACTTGCTCAACCATATCAGCCATATACGCTTCACGGGCAAGGCGCTTATCATCGAGCTGCTTAGCAATGTTTTTATAAATATCTGGATGCAAATACCGAAAAGCTAAATCCTCTAGCTCCCACTTTAATTGGCCAATACCAAGACGATTCGCAAGCGGTGCAAATATATCAGCGGTTTCTTTAGCGGCAATCACTCGCTCTTCTTCTGCGGCGTCTTTTACGTTGCGTAAATGGCAAACCTGCTCGGCTAATTTAATTACCACAGCGCGCACATCTTCCACCATGGCAAGCAGCATCCGGCGAATATTATCAACCTGAACTGTACCGTTACCTTGGTGAGCTAAGGTGCTAATGGTCGCCATTTGTGACACACCTGTAAGCAGCACTGCAACATGGTTACCTAAATGCTCTTCTACCGCATCAATGCTCACTACATCATTTAAATAATAAGGCGTTAAGTAGGCGGTGGCTAAAGAGTCAGCATCTAAATTTAGCTCAACTAAAATCTCCACCATTTCTATGGCGGTATTTTGTCGCTCGCTGTTATCACAAGCTTGGCAAAGCTGCTGCGCCTTGTTGAGTAAGCTGATTTTTTCTTGTGACAAACCAAGAGATTCTACGCGTGAAAAAAAATCACCCGCTTTATCATGTTGATGAGATTGACGTGTCGCTACCATAATGCGCTTTACCTCCGTTGAAATAACGCCATAGTTTCGATATGCCCCGTGTGAGGAAACATATTCATTAGCCCTATTTTATTCAACTCAAAGCCGGCTTGCGAAATAATAGCGCTGTCACGGGCTAAAGTAACAGGGTCGCAAGAGACATATAAAATCGCTTTAAACTGCGTTAATGGAAGCTGTTCTAAAACTGCCATAGCACCAGTGCGTGAGGGGTCGAGCACTAAAACATCTAATTCTTTATTAAACCATGGCGCTTTTTTAATGCTAGTGGTTAAATCAAAGCAATGAAACTGAGTATTAGTAATAGAGTTAGTGTGCGCATTTTGCGTTGCTAATGCAACCGCCGAAGCCACGCCTTCAATTCCCGTTACTGTTTTAGCCTGTTTGGCTAGCACTAAAGAGAAGTTACCAATACCACAAAATAAATCCAGAACATTTTCATCGCCTTGAAGTGCTAACCACTTTACAGCTTGAATTAACATCGCTTGATTTACACTCGCGTTAACCTGGATAAAGTTACTGAGCCCAAACTCAAACGTTATATTTAGCTGTTCAAGCTTATAAAATGGCATAGCTAAATGTGAATGATCAATGGTGTCACTGTCACTTTGCCACACTAATTGCCAATTATGAGCTGTTACACTTTGCTCAACAAACGCTTTATCTGTGGGCGAAATCGCTTTGGTATGACGAATAACAATAAAATATTGTTCATCAGCGGCACATAACTGTAAATGACTAATACTGTGCAGCGTCTTGTGTTGATTAATGACTTTATCAAATACATTAAATACATCGGCAAATACGTCACTTAATACTGGGCACTGATTAATACTAACAATGCTTTTAGAGCCACGTGCCCTATAGCCTACCCGCATTTTTTTTGCGGCCTTGTCGAACATAACAGCAACCCGAGCACTGCGTCGATAATGAGTTGCTTGGCTTTGCAGCGGGGCTTGCCAGTTTAAATCGGTTAATTTTGCAAACTTGGCAAATAATTGATTCACCGCAGCTTGCTTTTCAATTACCTGTTGTGTGGTATCTAAATGCTGTAGCTGGCAACCACCGCATTGGCTGTAGTGTTCACAAATAGGCGCTGTACGATATTCACTAGCTTTAATTATTTTAAGCGTATCAGCTTGGCTGTAACGTGCTTTATCATCAACTAACTTGGCTTTTACTCGCTCACCAGGTAATGCTCCACTAACAAAACACACTTTATTATTGTACTTAGCAATACCACGGCCATGGTGATCCATTGCTGTAATATCGAGTTCTAGCGATTGCTGTTGTAGTGGTTTTTTCTTTGCTTTGAATATTTGTGCCATGAGGCATTACCTTAAAGGTTGATGAATTACGTCTCTACTTTGAGAATAGCTATGAGTATGTATATACTCACATTTAATAAAAATGATAATAATGCTCAGATTATGACCAAACTAGGCTTGCGCGATTCTGTTTTAACACTCACCCTGATCCCCACAGTGATAATTGGGCTATTACTAGGTGGTTATTTTACAATAAATCGTTACATTGAGCTTGATGAAATTTTATATCAACAAGGCACAACAATTTCTGAGCCTTTAGCGATTGCTCTTGAACAACCTTTACTGGAAAAAAATAAAAAACTACTTAACCGTGTTATTCGTTATACACACAACAAACACTCACCGGCGATTAAATCAATTGCTATTTTTAATGATAACAACCAACTTATTATAACCAGTAATTATCATCGCTCGTTCGATACCTTAATTGAGCAAACACAAATAGCCAGTTTTAAAGCCACACATGTTCAGCAAACTGAAGAATTAGTGACTTTCTTTACCCCTATTATTAACCATACAACACCCAATAGCGACTGGAATACTTCTGAGTTTCAAACCACATTAGGTACCGTGGTGATCCAACTTAATCGCGATAAAGCCGTTATTGGTCAGCAACGCGCATTATTAGTTAGCGGTATTATTATTATCTTTGCCTTAGTATTAGCTGCTATTTTAGCACTAAAACTTAGCCGTATGTTTATGACACCGCTAAATAAGTTAGTACTTGCTACCGACAGGTTAATTGAAGGGAAAAGACAAACAGGGTTAACTGAGCCCATGAATGGTGAGTTTGAACTATTGCGTGAAGGACTCAATACCATATCCCACTCTATGGTGATGCAAAAAGACGAAATGCAAAAAAATATTGATCAAGCAACTAGCGATTACCGCGAAACACTTGAACAATACGAAACGCAAAATATACAGCTCACTATGGCTAAAAAAGAAGCCCAAGATGCTAACCGCGTTAAGTCTGACTTTTTAGCAAAAATGAGTCATGAATTGCGTACACCACTTAACGGGGTAATTGGCTTTACTCGCCAGCTTTATAAAACACCGCTAAATAAAAATCAAAAAGATTACCTTGATACCATTGAGCTCTCAGCAAACAGCTTACTGACCATTATTAGTGATATATTAGATTTCTCCAAACTAGAAGCAGGCGCTATGGAGCTTGAATCGATTCAATTTCAATTACGCGATAGCGTAAACGAAGTGATGACATTACTGGCACCTAGCGCTCACGACAAACAACTTGAGCTTTCTATTTATATAAACCCTCAGGTGCCCGATCACTTAACCGGCGACCCCACTCGATTTAAACAAGTGCTTATTAACTTGTTAAGTAACGCTATAAAATTTACTGAAAAAGGCGCCATTAAAGTCGATATTAGCCATCGTTTGTTGGATGAGGAGCGTACTTCCATTTTAGTGTCGGTTGCTGACACCGGGGTGGGTATTCCTGCCGATAAACAAGACGCGTTATTTACCGCCTTTGGCCAAGCCGACTCCAGTATCACCCGTAAATTTGGTGGCACTGGCTTAGGGCTTATTATTACTAAACATATTGTTGAAGCAATGAATGGCCGTATTACCTTAAATTCAGCTCCAGGTAGTGGCACATGCTTTACTTTTAATGGCGTATTTAGATTACCAAATCATGTATTTATCAACGATTTGCCTACCCAGTCATTAATTGGTAAACGTGTTCTTTATCTAGAGCCACATAAGCATACTCATCATGCCGTTGTTTCATTATTACAAGAGTGGAAAATTAGCGTCACTCGATGTCATAGCGAAAGTGAATTTTTAGAGTGTATCGAGAAATCAGAGATTAATTTTGATATATGCCTTATTGGTCACATGGCATCGGTTGACGATATGCAGCGCTTAAAAAGCTATGTAAAAGCGGTTAGAGAATCAACCGATTATTTATATTTAATGCTTAATACTGTATCACACAATATGCGTGAAGCTTTTATAGGCAGCGGTGCAGATGCCTGTTTAAGTAAACCGCTCAACCATCGTAAATTATGTGAGTTATTAGCTGCACCATATCGACTTGATCACCCTGCGCATAACATAGATCAGCATGAACAAACTCTACTGCCATTAAAAGTATTAGTGGTAGATGATAACGACGCTAATTTAAAATTAATTTACACCCTACTCAACGAACAGGTGGAATTGATTGATACTGCCCATAATGGTTCACAAGCTTACAGCTTAAGTAAAAGTCATAAATATGATGTGATTTTTATGGATATTCAAATGCCGATAATGGACGGCATTACAGCCTGTAAACTCATTAAAGAGTCATCTTTAAATGAAGATACCCCTATTATTGCCGTAACTGCGCATGCACTTAATAGTGAAAAAGAACAATTATTAAAAGATGGTTTTGAAGGCTATTTAACTAAGCCAATTGACGAAGATATGCTCAATCAAATTATTTGCGATCATAGCCCGCAATTACCTGTAAGCCGTGATAAGTCAAAAAGCACATTTGAACATAGTCCAGCGCCTTTTGATAGCACTCGGCTTGATTGGACGTTGGCACTGCAACGTGCAGGCGGTAAGCCTGAATTAGCCAATGAAATGCTTAACATGTTGTTATTAAGCGTGCCCGAAACCCTAAACTTATTAAATCAAGCAATCGTCAGTAATGATTGCCATCAAGTACTCAGCGTGATCCATAAGTTTCATGGAGCGTGTTGCTACACCGGCGTACCAAAGCTAAAAACCTTAGCTGAAACGATCGAAACATCACTAAAAAATGAATGCGTACTTGATAATATAGAGCCCGAACTGTATGAACTTCAAGACGAGCTGGAAAACTTACTTGTTGATGCCAAAATTGATATCACTAATAAATAAGCTCGTCTTTGATGTTGTTTTTTATGATTCTAAGCGCGTGCTTCAAGCATTAAGCGTTTCATGTCACGCACCGCTTTGTCTAAACCATCAATCGCTGCACGGGCAATAATAGCGTGACCAATATTAAGCTCGTAAATCTCTGGCATCGCTGCAATTGGCTTCACGTTGTGATAATGCAAACCATGGCCGGCATTAACAATTAAGCCAATACTCGCTGCATACTTAACGCCTTGGCGGATGTGCTCAAGCTCTTTTGCGGTGTCTTCATCATTAGTTGCATCTGCATAGGCCCCAGTATGAATTTCAACATAAGGTGCACCACAGGTTTTTGCCGCGTCTAACTGCGCTTTATCAGCATCTATAAACAGTGATACTTTAATACCGGCTTGCGTTAGGGTTTTAGTCGCTGCGGCTATTTTATCAATATTACCCGCTACATCTAAGCCACCTTCGGTAGTAAGCTCTTCACGTTTTTCTGGTACTAAGCAAACATATTCAGGTTTAACCTCAAGTGCAATCGCAATCATTTCATCGGTTACTGCGGTTTCAAGGTTCATACGTGTTTGAATGGTTTTAGCCATCACATACACGTCGCGATCTTGAATGTGTCTGCGGTCTTCACGTAAATGAATCGTAATGCCATCTGCACCGGCATGTTCTGCAACACTGGCTGCATGGGCTGGATCTGGGTAAGAAGTACCTCGAGCTTGGCGAAGCGTTGCAATATGATCTACGTTCACGCCTAGAAGAATATCTTTCATGTTTGTACCTGTGAAATTTGTTTATTGAGAGCTAATAAATAACTCACGACTTTTTAATGGCTTATTGCCCAATAATGGCTTTAATAAATAACGACTTAATTGCTTTGCCATATATAACACATCCGCTTGGCTAAAGTCATGATTTGCTATGGCATTAAGTTGTGAACCGGTGAATCCAGAACGCGAGTCATGTTGCACTGAAAACCCTACTTCTGCGAAGTAGCTATACGTTTGTGCCTCGTCAATTGGCTCACCGTCAGCGTCAAAACTAAAATCGACTCCATATCCTAGCAGCTCTAACAGTTGAAATTCATAAGAACGCAGTACCGCTTGCATGTCACTACCGCTATTAAGGTTTTCTAGGTGTGTTTTATAAAGTTGAAAAACTTGATCAATGGGCTCATTAATCGGCACAATGCGATTAGTTAGCTCATTTAAATAAAAGCCACAATAAAGCTTATCACCAGTTAGAAATAACGGGTTGCCGTAGAGCTCAAATTTATTAATATATTTTAAATCGTACTTGCCGTTGTAATGGACGAGTAAGGATTGAAATGGTTGTAATTGGGCTTTATGTTTAGTGGCCTGGCGGCCACTAACTCGTGCGAGCATTCTAAGCTGGCCAACGCCTTCTACCAGCATATCTAACATTACTTGCGAGTCACTATAAGGACGTCGATGTAATAAATAGGCTTTGTAAAAGTCGCTGTCCATATTAGGCTATTCGATACTTATTAATCTTCACCGTAGCCTAAGCTTCTTAAGGCACGCTCATCGTCAGCCCAGCCCGATTTTACTTTAACCCATAGCTCTAAAAATACTTTATTTTCAAGCATTTCTTCTAGGTCTTTACGCGCTTCACGGCCGATCACTTTTAGCTTTTCGCCTTTGTTACCGATAACCATGCGCTTTTGCGTTTCACGCTCAACCAAAATAAGACCATTGATGTGCCAAATACCGTTTTCTTGCCATTTAAACTGCTCTATTTCCACAGTCACTGAGTAAGGTAGTTCCTCACCCATAAAGCGCATAAGCTTTTCACGGATCACTTCAGCAGCCATAAAGCGCATTGAGCGGTCAGTAACGTAGTCGTCTGGAAAATAAAATTCGCACGGCGGTAAACGTTTAGTCACTTCATCTTTGATCAGGTTAATGTTTTTACCCTGAGTCGCAGATACAGGCATAATGCCTATAAAATCAAACTTATCGCCTAACCACTTCATATGTGGCAGTACAAGGTCACGATCTTTTACCTGGTCAATTTTGTTAATAACTAACAATACCGGCTTGCCACTTTGGCTCACTTTGTTAAGTACCATCTCGTCATCGGCATTCCAATGAGTGCCTTCAACAACAAAAATAATCAGTTCAACATCGCCAATTGAGCTCGACGCTGCACGGTTCATTAAACGGTTAATGGCGCGTTTTTCTTCAACGTGAAGACCTGGGGTATCTACGTACACCGCTTGGTGTTTACCCTCAGTATGAATACCCATAATACGATGGCGCGTGGTTTGTGGCTTACGTGAGGTAATACTGACTTTTTGCTCAATAATTTCATTAAGCAAGGTTGATTTACCCACATTAGGACGGCCAACAATCGCAACCATGCCACAAAATGTGTCTATTTCGCCTTCATGAGGCTGTATTAAGGTATCAAGATTCATTTTTAAGTATCTTCAATGCTTTTTCGGCCGCTTTTTGTTCGGCTTTACGCCTTGAGCTGCCAACAGAAATAATGCTATCCATTCCATCAACGATACATTCAACCGTGAATGTTTGATTGTGTGCCTGACCTTTAGTATCTACTACAGTATAGCCAGGTAATGATAGCTTACGAGCTTGCAAATACTCTTGCAGCAGGGTCTTAGGATCTTTTTGATTAAGCCCTGGTGAAATAGCATCTAAACGTGATTCATACCACGCTAAAATAAGCTCGCCGCAGCGATCAATGTCTGAATCTAAAAATACAGCACCAATTATGGCTTCAACTGCATCTGCAAGGGTCGACTCGCGTCTAAACCCGCCACTTTTTAGCTCGCCAGGGCCTAAACGTAGGTAATCACCTAGCTCAAACTCAAGGCCAAATTCAGCTAACGTCTGGCCGCGAACTAAAGTCGAACGCATGCGGCTTAAATCGCCTTCACGTGCTTTAGGAAATTTAGCGTACAAGGCATTGGCAATTACAAAGCTCAAAATCGAGTCGCCCAAAAATTCGAGTCGCTCGTTGTGTTGACCTTTATGGCTGCGGTGCGTCATTGCTTGCTCAAGTAGGCCTTGATCAGCAAATGTGTAGCCAATTCTTTTGTATAACTCTGTTACATTTTTTTTCATTGTTACTGAATATTACCTAGGCGTTCAAAACGAACACCAGTTGGAACCCATCCTGGTAAAATGTCATCTGGGCCATTATCAAATTCAAAACTCATCCATATAAAGACAGCTTTACCCACCAAGTTTTCTTTTGGTACAAAGCCCCAAAAGCGACTATCTTGGCTGTTATCGCGATTGTCACCCATCATAAAGTAATGATCAGCAGGCACCACCCATTCATCCGCAGGAGTGCCCAATTGCTGGTAGTAACGCCCTTTTCGTTCAGGCGATTTTGGGTTAATTAAAATATCATGGCTAGACGTAGTTAAATCTTCATTTAAACGCGCTAAAGCCATTGGGCCTTGCATAAATTCATCATCATTAATTAATTTAAAATCAATTTTATTGAATTCGTTGCAAAGAAACGCGCCTTTTTGAACTTCGCCTTCTTCACATTTTGGTTGAATATATAAACGCTTATCGCGGTAAACAATTTTATCGCCAGGTAAGCCTATAGCACGTTTAATATAATCAACTCTTTCATCTAATGGGTATTTAAAAACAACAATATCGCCACGCTCTGGTTCGCTCACATCCACTAACTGGCTGCGCCATACTGGGTCTTTAATTCCATAAGAATACTTTTGCACTAAAATAAAATCGCCTACTAATAAGGTTGGCATCATTGAACCCGATGGGATCTGAAACGGCTCAAAAATAAACGATCTAAAAATAGTGATAGCAGCAATCATCGGAAAAATCGACTTTGCTGTTTCAGTAATGACTGGCTCAGGCGCAATCAATGCTGCTGTTTCTTCATCAAGTTGGCCACCGGCAGAAGTTTGTGCAATTGCCAAACGCTCCTGCCTTTTAGGGGCAAACATTAAGTGATCTATTAACCATATAAGGCCTGAGCCTAAGGTTAATAACACCAATAAAACTGAAAAGTAGCCAGCCATTTATTATCCTTTATTTTTATTTACCAACTTTTAAAATGGCTAAGAACGCTTCTTGAGGCACTTCAACATTACCAAGTTGCTTCATTCGCTTTTTACCATCTTTTTGTTTTTGAAGTAATTTTTTCTTACGACTCACGTCACCACCGTAACACTTCGCGATTACGTTTTTACGTAGTTGCTTTACAGTTGTACGGGCGATTACATGCTGACCAATTGCTGCCTGAATCGCAATATCAAACATTTGACGCGGTATAAGCTCTTTTAACGCATCAGCAAGCTGACGACCACGAGACTGCGCGCTTTCGCGGTGTACAATAATAGCTAGAGCATCGACACGCTCGCCATTAATAAGTATATCTACACGTACCATGTCTGAGGTTTGGAAGTGCTTAAAGTTATAATCAAGCGACGCAAAACCACGACTGGTTGATTTTAACTTATCAAAGAAATCCATTACCACTTCAGCCATTGGCAGTTCATACGTTACTGCAACTTGCTTGCCGTGATAGCTCATTTTAGTTTGCATACCGCGCTTATCAACACATAACGTGATTACGCTTCCCAAGTACTCTTGTGGTACTAAAATATTTGCTTCTACTACTGGCTCACGTATTTCTAAAATATCGTTTACGGCTGGTAGGTCAGACGGGTTATCTATTTGTGTAGTACCCTCTTTAGTCACTACCTCATAAATAACCGTTGGTGCTGTGGTGATTAAGTCAATGTCGTATTCACGCTCTAAACGCTCTTGAATAATTTCCATGTGCAGCATACCTAAGAAGCCACAACGGAAACCAAACCCTAACGCGGTTGAATTTTCTGGTTCAAAGAATAACGACGCATCGTTTAAGCTTAGTTTGTTAAGTGCATCACGGAACGACTCGTAATCATCTGACGCAATTGGGAACATGCCCGCGTAGACTTGTGGTTTAATTTTCTGAAAACCAGGTAAGCGCAGTGGTGCCGCATTTTTTTGATGAGTAATAGTATCGCCTACTGGTGCACCGTGTATTTCTTTAATACCGGCAATAACAAACCCTACTTCACCTGTGCGTAAAACACCGGTGTTAGTCTGTTTAGGCGTAAAAATACCCACATGATCTGCGGTATGTACGTTCTCGTTTGACATGATTTTAATTTTGTCACCCGCGCGAAGTTCGCCATGTTTGATACGCACTAGCGATACAACGCCTTGGTATGGGTCAAACCAAGAATCGATAATTAGCGCTTGTAATGGTGCGTCTTTGTCACCAACTGGTGGCGGTACATCTTTAACGATCATTTCAAGTACTTCGGCAATACCCACACCTGTTTTGGCGCTACATTGCACGGCATCAAGGGCATCAATACCAATAATGTCTTCAATTTCTTCGGCTACACGTAATGGGTCGGCTTGCGGTAAATCAATTTTATTCAGAACCGGTATAACTTCTAAGTCCATTTCAATGGCGGTGTAACAGTTAGCTAATGTTTGTGCTTCAACACCTTGGCCGGCATCAACAACCAATAATGCGCCTTCACACGCTGCTAGTGAGCGTGATACTTCATAAGTAAAGTCAACGTGCCCAGGAGTGTCGATAAAGTTGAGCTGGTACGTTTCACCATCGTTTGCTTTGTAGTTTAACGTTACACTTTGCGCCTTAATGGTAATGCCACGTTCACGTTCAATATCCATTGAATCTAGAACCTGCTTCTGCATTTCACGGTCGGTTAAACCACCACAAACTTGGATCAAACGGTCAGAAAGGGTCGATTTACCATGGTCAATGTGGGCGATGATCGAAAAATTACGGATATGCTTCATAAACTGGATTCTAAACTTCTATTTTAAAGGACTAAGGTCGCATGCCTAAATAACTTGAAAATACTTGCTGTGCATTTTCAAGTTACTGTGGCATAAAAACGCAATTTTACATTTAATTGGCGTCAATCACCATCTATTTGAGTTAAAGGGAGACTAATTGGATGAATTTTTATCACTTTAATCTCATGTCTAAGTGATTTCACCCATGTTTTAGCAATTAAAAAGCCGGTGATGCCACCCAATATCGCTGCTAAAATTTGCCAGCCTTCGGCCAATAATATTAATTCACTGCTTATTAAGGCGAAGATTAAACTCAAAAACAAGGGCAACATGTAAACGGCAAAGGCATGTTTTACAACATGGCTGTCATCTAGTGACAGGGTCACTTTTTGCCCCACCTCTAATTGCGTTTCAAATTTATAGGGCAAGGTTTTTTTGGCGGTACCAAATAACTTGCTAAACACCTGTGAGCCACAACGTCCATTACAGCCTTCACAGGCCTGTTTTTGTTGGGCTTCTAAATGCGCAACGTGGCCACTAAGGGCCACGACGGTTAACGTTTGTTCTATCATAATTTAGTTTCTATAATGCCCGTGATACCGACTCTGCAATCGCTTTAGCACTCGTTGTTGGGATATTCCCCACCACAGACACATCAAAATTTCCGCCGTTGTGCACATATATAGTGGTTGCACCCGAGGTCAGTGCTCCGCTTAAACGCTTGCCCGGTAGTGGTCGTTGTACAAATACTGATACCTCAACGAATCCATCAGAAAATAAATAGTAGTCTGTTAATTCATTGTTTAAGTCGAGCTTATGTCTATCTGACTTGAGTAGTTCAAACCCCTCAGGTAGCCAACCAATAGTCCAATTCATAGCATTTGCTTTGCTCTGTTCAGCAATTGAATTAGCGGGTAATGGGGTTGGAAAATTACGATTAAGTACTTCTAATAATAAGCTTGCCGGTTGCTCAGTTACACTGATATGGGTAAGTTGTAATTGCTCAAGTGCTTCGCCTTGATGATTAACATAAGCGGCTTTTAATAATAACGAAGACTCAGTATCAATCCAAATCCAATAGTTATATTTGTCATCGTTTTTAGATTCAATTCGAACCAGCTGAGCAGGACGCCCCGCAATACGGCCTTTACCACCAAGCACAAAATCATAATGCGCACTTAGGCGATTAATATCTTTAAATAAAACTTCTGGGATGGGACCTGCAATTGAGTCGGTTGTTAACGAGTAAGGTTCTGATTGTGGCTCAAAGTAGGTAACTTGGTCGTCAATACGGATCATTTCAAGGCCAGCGCCATTGAGCAAACTTAAATGCTCAAGCTCTATATCACCTTGTTTAGCATGCACCCAGCGGTAGGGCTCCATACTTTTACCTTTAACAACAACAAAAGAGGCGTCGAAATTACGAGTGTGAACTGCACTGGCCATTTCAAGCAGTAAATCTTTAGCGGGGTTTGTGTCATTGGCTAAAGTGTTAAAACTTAACACCAATGACATAATAAAAGTGATTACTTTCATCTAATTAGTTTTTTTCCTCTGGCGATGTTTCATCTGTTTTAGCTGTTTTTAACGAATGAGCAACACGCGCTTGACGCTGATGTTCAAGTACTAATGCGCCAATGCGTTGCTGTTGAAGCTCGCGCAAGCCTTGCTCTGCGTTATCAAGTGCTGGTGCTGATGAGTAGCTTACTGGCGACGCCATGCCGGTTAACGGCGTGGTTTGCAGTAAAGGAATTTCATTTTGTGGAGCATCTTCACCTTGCGGTAAGGTGTTCACGCCAACAATAGTAAACATTGCTACACTTGCTGCAATTGCCAATTGGGCAACCGGTTTACGCCAATTAAACGCCACTACTTTGTTGTCTGTTTCGGTGCTTGAAGGGGTTGCCACACTGTCAGACTGGCTAAAGTCTGCATAAACGGGCTCACTCTCAAGTGCTAACGAAATGCGATCGCTAATATCAAAGTCCATATTATTGTTATTTTCTTTAGCTCGCATTGCATCACCGATTAACGCGTAACGGCCAAACGTAGCAACATCATCTGATGCAATAGCGGCATCATTTAAAGTTTGCTCACCGTCAAGTAATGCTGATAACGATTCGTTATCTAAGCGGTTAACGTGTGCTTTTGTCATACTAAGACTCGCCTATCAATGGGTTTAATTTATTATCAATTGCTTCACGGGCACGAAAAATACGCGAACGTACCGTCCCGACTGGGCAATCCATCACCACGGCTATTTCTTCATAGCTCATACCCTCAATTTCTCTAAGAGTAATCGCGGTTTTAAGATCTTCAGGCAAACTATCAATCGTATTAAAAATAACAGCGCGTACTTCTTCGCTTAATAGTAAATTTTCAGGTGACGCGTTAGAACGCATTGAATCTGCACCTTCATAAAACTCGGCATCGTCAGCATCTATATCATTTGCTGGCGGTTTACGCCCTTGAGCCACTAAATAATTTTTAGCACAATTAACGGCGATACGGTAAAGCCAAGTATAAAAAGCACTGTCACCACGAAAGTTTGGAAGGGCACGGTACGCTTTAATAAACGCTTCTTGTGCTACATCAGCAATGTCACCTTGATTTGATACATAACGTGAGATCAAACCGGCAATCTTGTTCTGATACTTCTTAACTAATAGGTTAAAGGCGTTTTTATCTCCCTGCTGAACCCTTTTCACTAACGCTAAATCTAATTCCTGCTCGCTCATTCGAGCCGGTACTCCTCTGATTGATTCTTGCTTATTATTCATAGTGTCGCCATTGTTCACACCTACTCTGACCGTTAGATGAATAAAAAGTTCTGACTCATATTGTTTTTTTATAAAATAGCTACAAATTACGTGTTTATACGCTAAAACCACTTAGTAGTAGTTCAACAAATATGGTACAACTATAAGTATTAAAAATAAATATTGCTCTATCTGAGCATTGTAACCGCAAAGTACCTCACAGATGAACCAAAATAAACATCACATTACCGATGTCGCTATTATTGGTAGCGGCGCAGCAGGCTTATCACTTGCTTTATCTTTGGCTAATTACTGTAACGTTACCGT
>Ga0310122_10000277_pt1 | contig 33282 bp, 27 predicted proteins | sample CB6_Bottom_1051__FD_203503 | JGI IMG/M metagenome (GOLD analysis project Ga0310122, IMG submission 203503) | Marine microbial communities from Western Arctic Ocean, Canada - CB6_Bottom_1051 | ecosystem: Environmental > Aquatic > Marine > Oceanic | place: Canada: Western Arctic Ocean | collected...
CGCTGGGCATTAACCAGTAATATGTTGTACCGCTGGAAGGAACAGGTCGAGTCACAGCTTAAAGGTAAATCATTATCAGTAGAAGAGCGTTTAGAGCTAGGAGTACGGAGTATTATGGGTAAATTGATCAGTATGATTATCAACTCTATTTTAGGCGCGCCATGCGCTCGCCTCAATAAAGATTTTGGGACTTCCATGTCACAAAAATCGATTCACCTCGCAGTGAATCAATTGGCTCCAGATGCCCTGCGTACGCCTTGACCATGCCCAAGAATCGCATGCTCAAGGTTCCCACAAATGGCTTGACAGCTAGTCGGGGTAAAATATTAGCCTAACTCGCATGCTACACGCGCACTTCGGATTGACAAATTTCCCTGCGCCTTCTGGAGACTACCACCCCGCCTGGGGCTGACAGCGCATGCTAGCGCTTTGAAACAATTAATACTCATCAAAGCTACTTTCAGTAGACCTAACAAATACCCATGCATCTGGGCTCAACTTAAAGAATTGTTTGTCCAGAAGTGCTGGTGATTGAATCTGTGGGCCACGGTCCCCAGTTGCAGTTGCAGTTGCATCAGCTCTACCTTGAAGTAATACTCCAACACTATCCCGAAGATCCAGAATATCATCTTTAAAATTACTTGTTGTCATGACCTTACCATTAGCAAGCCATTTTCTAAATTGGATACTTCGCCACGACTTATAAGGCTCCATACCTCCAAGTATGTTCATGGCAAAGCGCTTCCCCGCCGTATCCCATAATTGATACCTCAATTCATCAGAACCACTCAGTATTTCCTGCATAGCAACAGTAGAAAGCCAGAGCGCAGTAACTTGAGTATCTGCTGTAACAGTTGCAGTTCTCTTAACTCCAGTTAGAACCGCCATTTCTCCAATTACAGAGCCCTGACCTAGCATGTCTACAATCTGATCACCTACCGAAACCTTAACCGACCCTCGTGCTATTATGAAGAGTCCATCACCCCATGTACCTTCCTTCATCAAAGTCTGACCTGACGGGTATATTTTATCCTCAACGGTCGATTCCACTTTCTTGAAAGTGTGAGCATCAAGCCCCTGGAGCCAAGGAATCTCATTTAACAGGTCATACGGTGTAGGTAGTTTAATTGCAGGGGGTGAGTCCATCAACTTCCTCATCCTCTCCTCTACTGACGCGATCATTTTTTCAGTTTCATCATCCTCAATGCGTCCCTGATTATGAAGTTTTTTAATGGCGCTTCGCTCATGATTCAACACTGAACGAATGGCGTGCTTGGTTTCAATAGCAACTGCTATTTCAGGATTTGTCTCTCGAATGCTTTTAATATAGTGCATGCCACTGATCCAATTGGCTTGAATCTCCTCTTTCACCTCATCAATAACAAACTTATTATTACTATCCTCCTTCTCACCGGCTATACTTTCAACCAGCTTAACAAGCTCTTCCTGCGCAACTACGAACCCTTGAGCAATATCATAACTCATAGCCAATCTGTTCGACAATTCATTCTTAGCAAGCGTTCCAAGGAGAGGAACCGATTGCAACTTACTGAGTAATATGGGCGTTTCCCAAAGCTTCTCCAGATAATCCCGCTCCGAAAGTTTTTCCTTACCCCCGAGATCCAATGTCTCACTTACCCCCTCAGCCAAGTGCCTCACAGCTTGAGGACCGAGCAATCCATCTTTAAATTGGTGCCAGTACGAACTCTTCTCCTTCTCCAAAACCCTTCGTCTGGTCTCTGCCAACGTGTCCATTTCCGCCAGTTCTTCCATAGAAACCTCTGGAGCTGTATGACTGGGAAGGTAGTCTCTCACAACACTCCAATTGGCACCACTTAAGAACCTATCACCCTTCATAATCCCAACTAAATCAACACAATCCACTTGTAAACCCTTATATGCTGTTGTCATCATCATCGCCTTCACAGCTGGAATTTTGGTTAATCCCAGGCTATTCACCAGCATTTTAATTGTAGTTGCATTCACTATTAGAGTCAGCGCTACAATACCGGCAATCAGAAACAGAAATTGATTGATTAGTACTTCGGCTTGTACCACACTTATTTCAAGTGCAACAGCCATGTGCTCAGGGTTAATCCCTGCAACAATCAAAGCCAGCGCAAGTCCAATTGCTCCTCGTAGTGCTCCGTACCAAACAACCACAGCATCCCTCTTTGGCAACCCATAACCTGTGCGTTTCATGATTGGATAGAACATTAGAATCACTACACCCCTGACAACATGTATTCCAACATATATGATGAAGAGCAATAAGTAATCATTTGCTGTAGCGTCAAATACACCACGCTCTGCAATTACAACACCTACTAAAATAAAGATGAGTACATTTGCAATAAATGCTGCGAACTCCCAGAATTCATGGAGGAAATGTCCAACCTCAGGACTAATACCTTTATAACCCACGCCTGCCATAACCAATCCGTATGCCACTAATCCCAATACACCGGAAACGTGAAGAAAATCCTCTGCCGCGAAAAAAACAAAAAAGGCAGCTGCAACAATTACTGAGGTTTCAACAAATGCATCATTAAATACCTTCTTAACCCATGCTATAACAACATATCCAACAGCAATTCCCAGCATAACTCCCCCAAGTGCTACACGAAAGAACTCTACAAACGGAGAGGCTGTATCCCCTCCTCCTGCAACAGCGGCAATTGGTGCATAAAACACCATAAAAATCACAATTGCTGTTCCATCGTTCAAAAGTGACTCCCCCTCAATGAGGGTCCCCAGTTTTTTACTTGCACCAAGCTCCTTTAGCAATGCTACAACAGCTACCGGATCAGTTGCAGATACCACAGAGCCAAACATGAGAGCATATGCCCAGTTCCAGCCATCAAAGCCCCAACCCATGGCCTCTACTCCTATAATGATCGCTGCAATAAGCACTAACGCTACAACAATACCTGGCACAGCCAGGATAATCGCGTTACCAACAGATTTCTTAAAAATATGTACGTCCAGCGCGAAAGCTGCCTCAAAAATCAAAATTGGGAGGAACACATACAAAATCAGATGCGGGTCAATGTGGCCGGCCCACTCCACCCCTGTTTTAAATGTTTCCAGGGGGCCATCAAACACTCCTTTATTGGCCATTACACCAATGGCAATACCAATTAACAGCAGTGTAACTGTGAACGGAAGTGGTATTTTCTTCAGAAAATGCCTCGCAGCCGCCCCTATTAACAATGCTACAATGATGAACAACAATGGCTCCATTCCACTCTCGTGGTCTCCCCCACCTTCATGCTCTCCTTCAGCAGATACTTCATAAGGCCCTTCGCCAACTTCATAATGAGCCTTTTCTGAGTCTACATCTTGGTGATGTCCCTCAACCCTTTCAACTTTTACTTGCAAATTTTCCTGCGCTGTGACGTTTCCTATTTGTATCAACGTCAAGAACACAAAACAGACGACGATGCTAACTAGTCTCTTCATGATGTAATTTACCTGATGTAATAGTGGTTTGGTTACCTACTCGCTTGTGATCAATTATTTCAACATTTCCAAATGCTACTGTTTCAGCAGGAGTTATAGTCAAATCTGATATGCTGCTTTCATTATCTACGATTTTTATTTCTTTTTTTCTCTCTGTTTATGCATTTGTATACCTCTCCTTTTTTTAACTACCCCATTAGATGTAGTGGTCTATCGGGACTCCATGTCACAAAAACCGGTTCGCCACGCAGCGGATTAATAGGCTCCAGGTGCCTTGAGCCCGCATCAACCACACACAAATCTTCTTCGTCAAGGCTATCTCAAATAGCTCTACGGCTAGTCGTAGGTAAATTTTTGCCCCCATTTACTAACGCGAACATTAGCAAATCTCACTCCGCCTTCTGGAGACTATCAGCCCATCCTAGGCTGACAGCGAAGGAACGAAATAATTACGTACTGTAATTATTTGGACATTAATGTCCAAACGCCATCCCAAATGCCTTGAGGTGGAGTTTCAATAAAATGTGCGCATCTATCAAGATATAACTGACTACAAACGTCCTCTTTGTGAGCTGCTAGAGCCAGTTTAAATTGCTTGGTCGCCCCAACGAAGTCTCCATCCATATAAAATCGCATACCATCGTTAAAAAACCCTAGGTTATCTATTCTAGCCGCAGATATATTGGTTACGTAATCGAGCAATTCGTATAAAGCGACCGGATGGGTTTTTCCTTTAACAATGACATGATCAATTAACCTTGTGCGGTAGATTCCTTTTAATTGGGCGTAAGTATTTCCGCTTATTAGTATATGGGCACCATACTGTTTACATGCACTCTCAACTCTTGATGCCAAGTTAACACCATCTCCTATAACGGTATAATCCATACGTTTAGGAGAGCCAATATTTCCTGAAATAACGGTATCAGTATTAATACCTATACCGTGATCAATGGTTACAAGTCCCTTGGCTTTTTGAGCTTCATTAAATATATCTAGCTTTGCCATCATATTTATTCCTGCTCTAACTGCACGGTCTGAATCATCTTCATGCATCAAAGGAATGCCAAAGACGGCCATAATGGCATCACCAATAAATTTATCGAGCATGCCGCCTTCATTTTGAATTTCATCAACCATTAACGTGAAATATTCGTTCAAGAAAGAAACTGTGCCTTCAGCACCAATCGTTTCTGTAATGGTTGTAAAAGAGCGGATATCTGAAAACAATACAGTAGCCATACTTGATGTGCCACCGAGCAATCCTTCTTTCTCACTTAATACTTGGTTAGCTAGTGCAGGATCCATATAGCGTGACAAGGTAGAGCGCACTCTTTTCTCACCAGTTATATCTTCAATTAATACTGTCTTACCTATGTCTTTTCCTGTCTCGTCAAGTAACAATTGAATAGTAATGTTTGAAGATAACACTATATTATTTGCTGATATTTTTATATCGATAAGTTCTGAACCGCCTGCATTTTCTAAAACCTCTAGTAGCAATTGGTCAGATTTTTCAAAAATAGATTTAAACTCTTCTTCCACCAAAACATTTTCTGACAGATCAAACATTTTCTGTGCGGCATAGTTTGCTGTAACAATAATGGATTCAGGAGAAAGCGTTATTAAGCCATTTGACATGCTCTGAAGAATACTCTCGTTATAGCGCCTAATTTTTTCGACATCGCTGAATAATTTTGCGTTTTCAATACCGATTGCAATTTGTGAAGTAAACGCTGCTAATCGTACTTCGTCCTCATCGGTAAAGACTCCACCCTTCTTATTTAATACCTGGGTAACGCCTATCACACTCCCTTTTTTATTTTTTACCGGTACACACAGCAATGAACGCGTAAAGTAACCAGTTTGTTTATCAACGGATGGGTTAAAGCGAAGATCAGCATAGGCGTGAGGGATGTTAATCGTGTCACCGGTGGTAAATACGGTACCAGCTATCCCTAAATGATTTGGAAAGCGCAATTCTACTTTACCTAACCCTTGACCAATCATCGTAAAAAGCTCGTTAGTTTTTTTGTCATTAATAAAAAGCGTAGACCGATCGGAATTAAGCATTCTAGTGATCGTAGGGATGATTTTATCTAATAATTGGCTTAAATCCAGTTCTGAGGATAGATGAGTAACAACTGCCAAGAAATCCATCTCTTGTTCACGTTCTTTTTCTCTTTCTTCCAGTATTATTTTGCTTTGTATGGCCACACTTGCCTGTTGTATTATGGCTTCAAATAGTTCCAGATCACTTTCAGTAAATGTTTTATCTTTTTTGTTTATCAGCTGGGCTACGCCAATACATTTACCATCGGCCGTACGAAATGGTGTAGTCAATAAGGTATCGGTTATGTAACCGGTTAACGTATCAACCACTTTGTTGAAACGTTTATCTTCATACGCTTCGTTAACAATAAGGCTTTCCTCATTGGTAAACGCCCAACCTGCAACTCCAGAATTATTCATTATTCTTATTTCTCGATGTGTTTGTCCCTGCGAGACTCGAGAATATAGTTCGTTGGTTTTTGGGTCATTTATAAAAATCGTACCTCGTTCAGCGCCTATTTGGTGCGTTGATATTTCCACTAGGCGTTCTAATGCATCGTCCACGGTTTTTGATCTCGCCAATTCGTTGGACACTTGCAATAATAACCGGGTTAATGCAAATGTGAATTTAAACCTCTTATGCTTACTAGCTGCTTTATTCATTAATAAAACCTAATTCATATTCGTCTATAACTTTATTAAACGCGTCACCGTGCGCCTAATAATAAGTTTTGGAGTTCCATGTCACAAAATCGATTCGCCACGCGGTGAATCAATAATCCTAGTCCACCTCAACTATACCCAAGGCTCATATAATTAAGGCTCTAACAATAGGCGCGCCAGACGCCCTCCGTACGCCTAGACCATGCCCAAGAACCCCATAAGTCAAGGCTCCCACAAATGGCTTGACAGCAAGTCGGGATAAAATTTTAGCCTCCCTCGCGTGCTACAGGCACACGTCGGATTAGCAAATTTCCCTGCGCCTTCTAGAGACAGTCCATCCCGGCTGTCTACGGGTATCTAATTATTCTGGTTTTCCAGCTTTTGTCTCAATTCAAAAATAGTGCCCTTAAAAAGGTCTATATCTTTCTTACATAATTGTTCTTTATCTAATAGGTCGCTGATTTGTTTTTGTTTACTTGTTTCAAGTTCATCACGCAGCTTTATAATCTGTTGTTGAAGTTGATTCACCAAACTGTCGTGCTCTTTACGTAAATTGAGTTCGTTGTTTATCGATTCCTGATGCGCAGACTCTAACTTTTGCCGAATAGAGTGAATGGTCTTTTTTAGATTCTGTTCTTCGCCTAAGTATTTCGCAATTTCTTTTTGAATCGATTCCTGTCTCGAAAACTCAACTTGCTCTAAATTCTCTCGAAGAGACTGAATGATATCTTGTAATTCAAGATAGAGCTTTTGGGTCTGAGGGAGTAGGCTACTAACGAGCTCCTCTTCCGTGAGGACTTCAGAAGAGAGTGCAAGACAAAGTGCTTCTATATGCGGCTTAATACTAGGTGAAGTTTTATCCATTATCTCTCTAGGCTTAGGTTCGCTTGTCTAGAATAGACTGAATAAATGAATCCTTTTTAGAATTGTATGTTAAACGTTCAATATACCCAGCTTGCACTGCATCGAATTTAATTTTTCCGTAAGTTTTGCTGGCTTCGGGGTGAGTCAGAAGATAATCGCGAAAAAAAATGATATTTAAATGATCTGCAGAGCCGTTGTAAGTTAAATGCACATGAATGTCATATGTTTTGTTTTCATGCTCAATGGAACAGACTTGCATAGGCCGGTCTTCTGGAATTTCACTAAAGCCACTATCTTGAAAACCGATAGATTCTAATATCGAAACGCCGTCTTTATAATTACTTTTGTCACCAATAACCAGAAAATCAACTTTATTGCGCCCCCCAAGCCCGGGAATAGCACTGCTTCCAGTGTGTTGGATATCGAAATTGGGCAGTACTTTGATAATTTCCGACTTAACCAGTCGAAAAACAGCCGGTAATTCAGGATCGTAGTCCAAATAAGTACTTTTCTTAGGTACATATCCCTGAATTAATGACATTAATTATCCTTGCAGAGGGGGAGTACTGGTCAAGTACAACCGGACACTTTCTTTAGAAATTTTTCATCGTTAATTAGTGACTGATCACCATTCGTAATATGTAGCCTTTCAAGGTTGTAGTACTTCATGTAAGCTGCTACAGCTTTTTTCATATGCTTACGGATTGAGCAATTTTAAATATCCAATCCTGTTTGAGGCTTCCGAAAAACGTTCAACCACAGCATTGACGTTCCTATGTCCAATCAGGTGGATAAAGATAAATCATTTAGAATTATTGAAAATAGCCCTCTAATAATATATCTCTTTAGACAGCGCTGAATTTCTTTAAGTAACATTCCTTCTTTGGTTCCTCTGGCAACATATTGCTGAGTACATAGATCACTTCTCATTCGGGTTAAAGTCATGGTCCATATTGCGTTATTGGCGATTTTTGAACCGCCTGTATTTAGTCTATGCCTTACCGTTTTACTTAAAGAAACTTCTACTAGGCTGACACCACATAATGCGGCAAATGAAGATTCCTTTTTCAAGCGCTCAAGGTTATCTCCAGCTGTTATCAGGAGTGTGGCAGCGACATAAGGTCCTATCCCGTTGAGTTGGCTTCAAATTTTGCAGTACATTTAAGCTGGCCAAGCGTATTGATAAGCACGACAACATGTAAATCTAAGTTGAGTATCGACTCCTAAAATCAATTGTTTATTGGGATGATTAACAGACATAGGTTTTCTCCTGCATTTGTATGCCCAACTAAAGGACTGACACTGGAGATGCATAAACAATGCCCCTATTAAGTCACTAAGGTGGGAAGATTAAATAGTAACTGATAATTTATAAACGACAGGTCAATACAAAGATACATAATCAATCTCCGCATGAGTCAATTTATAATTATCAGTCCTCTTAATCATATACTCAGTGCCCAACAAGCTTCGACATCCCCCATACTTGCTTACACGCCATAATCATTCAGTAATATTCGATAACACCTATAGGCACGCCAACGCAAGACTATACTATGCCCAATACCCACATAGTTAAGACTCCCACAAATGAATTGACGGCTAATCGGGATAAAATTTTAGCTCCGTTCCGCTAACGCGAACATTGGCAAATTCCCCTACGCCTTCTAGTGACTATTTTTGTGGCTGTGTACGCATCAGAGAAAAACCGGAGTACGTTAGCCCCAATTAGAAGCCGTACAGAGCTTGTCAACACGAGCGATTTAAAGGCTGTCCGTATAATCAGTGACCAGTACCTTGGGTTCCATCATATCAAAAATAGCATATTTGGGACCTTCCCTACCTAACCCCGAGTCTTTAACACCACCATATGGCATATGATCCGCACGAAATGTGGGTGCATCATTGACAATAACACCGCCGACATGCAAATTTGTAAAGGCGTAATTTATTTTACGGTTGTCGTGGGTAAACACACCGGTTTGCAAACCAAAATCAGATTCATTGATTGCCATAATGGTCTGCTTGAAATCAGTGAATTTTTCTATAATCACGATGGGGGCGAAAGCCTCAAGATAGCAAACTTTCATTTCATTTTTGGTATTTGTCAGTACTGTCGGCGGATAAAAAGTGCCTTTTCGGCTACCACCACACAGAAGCTCGGCACCTGCTGCAATCGCTTCATTAACCCAAGACTCAATCCGTTGCGCATTTTTTTCATCAATCATAGTTGAAAAATCAGTATCAGGATCTTCTGGTGCACCTATTTTTAATAGGGATAAACCTTGTTTAAAATGATTAATAAATGAATCAAAGCAATTGGCATGCACATAAATACGTTGTGTATGTATACAGGTTTGACCGGCAAAAGAAAAAGCACCATTGACCGCTTTAAACACTGCCCGTTCAATATTGGCATCTTCATCCACAATCATTCCCGCATTACCCCCCAACTCTAAAATCACTTTTTTCTTACCGGCATGCTTTTTCATTTCCCAGCCTATAGTGGGGGAACCAGTAAAACTCAGTAAGTTGAAACGAGGATCGGTCACCAATTGATTGCCAATGCTTCTATTCATCGGTAACACTGAAAACGCACCTTTTGGCAAAGAGGTCTGATCAATTATTTGCGCTAAAAACAAGGCCGCAATCGGTGTCTTAGAGGCCGGTTTAAGAACAATAGGGCATCCCGCAGCAATCGCCGGGGCAATTTTATGTACTGCCAGGTTCAATGGAAAATTAAAGGGTGCAATCCCTGCCACCACGCCCACTGGAAAATACTTAACAATGGCTTCTTTATTTGCCCCGGCCTCACTCCAGTCAATACTCAAGACTTCACCGGGTATTCGCTTCGCTTCTTCTGCGGCTATCTTAAAAGTTTGAATAGACCGATCCACTTCTTTCAACGCTGTTTTCAAGGGTTTTGAAGCCTCTAACGCAATAATATTTGCCATTTCATTACGTGTATCATGCAATTTATCAGCAATCTCCATTAATATCTGAAAACGTTGATAGATAGGCAAATCACGCAGGGTTTCCTGTACTGAACACGCTGCATCCGCTGCGCTATCAAACTCTTCTTGCCCCGCCATACAGGTCGTAAATACACAGTTATTGGAATAAGAATTAATAATTTCCAGCTGATCCTGCGTCGTTTTAAACTCACCGGCAACATAGAGTGGAAAATGAGGTATTTCGGTTGAGGTGTTCATTTGCTTTCCTGGTTAAATAATACAGGCTTTTTCAATCAATTCCTGAGTTAAGACTTTTGCATTTTCAGCATAATCAATAGGACAATCTATAATATGAACACCCGGCGTTGTTGTACAACTGATTAATAAGGATTTTAATTGTGCAGTGCTTGTGACTCTATGCCCGAAGGCTCCAAAAGCCTCGGCATATTTCACAAAATCAGGATTAGTGAAATCCAGCCCATAATCAGAAAAACCCATGCTATCCTGTTTCCATTTAATCATGCCATAAGCACTATCATTTAAAATAAGCACCGTAATATCCAGTTTTATCCGTACCGCTGTTTCAATCTCATGGCTATTCATCATAAAACCACCGTCACCACAAATAGCGACAACTTTACGCTCAGGAAAAACCATTTTTGCGGCCATAGCAGAGGGTAAACCGGCACCCATAGTAGCCAGTGCATTATCGAGTAAAATAGTATTCGCCGATAAAGCGCGATAACTTCTTGCAAACCAAACCTTGTAAACACCATTATCCAGAGCAATAATATCCTCAGCACCCAAGGCTGCGCGCACATCACTCACCAATCGTTGCGGTATAACAGGGAAGCTATCAACATCCGAACATTCAGCCAGTTTTTCGTCAACATAACGTTTGACCTTCATAAAATAAGAAAAGTCCCAATGAGAAGGAACAATCAGTCGGCTAGAAATTTGCCAGAGTGCATTGGCAATATCCCCAACAACATCCAGTTGTGGGAAATAAATCTCATCAATTCCTGACGCCACAAAGTTAATATGGATGACTTTAAAACCCTCTTGCGTCATGAAAAAAGGCGGCTTTTCTACCACATCATGCCCAATATTGATAATCAGATCTGCTCTATTAATCGCGCAATGCAAATAATCATTATCTGATAACGCCGCTGTCCCCAAAAACAAGGGGTGATCCTCGGGTATGACACCTTTACCCATTTGGGTATTAAAAAAGGGAATTCCTGTTTTCTCAATCAGCTCGATTAAGCGTTTAGAAATCAATTTACGATTGGCACCAGCACCTACCAATATTAAGGGATGATGTGCTTGTTCACAAAGTACAATGGCAGCATCAACCGCTTTTTCATTCGCATCAGGACGCCGTACAGGCCGACTGGGAATAGGTAAGTTATTGGTTTCTTCTGCGGCTACATCCTCTGGCAATTCCAGATGTACTGCCCCTGGGCGTTCTTCAACACAAACCTTGAAAGCTTCACGCACATTTGAAGGTATGCGATCCCCGGCCACTATTTGTTTGGTAAACTTTGTGACCGGTTTCATCATGCTAACAAGGTCGACAATCTGAAAATGGCCTTGTTTACTGGAATGAATCGGTTTTTGTCCGGTGATCATACACATCGGCATAGCGCCTAATTGTGCATAAGCTGCCGGCGTAAAGAAATTGGTTGCCCCAGGTCCAAGCGTTGACAAACAAACCCCTGGATGTCCCGTTAAACGCCCAATAGTTGCTGCCATGAATCCTGCAGGCTGCTCATGCCTCGTTAAGATGAGTTGAATACTGGACTGTCGGAGTGACTCTAAAAAGTCCAGGTTTTCTTCACCGGGTACTCCAAAAATATATTCAACACCTTCATTTTCTAGACATTTGATGAATAAATCACTGGCTTTCATTTTCTCTCCTTTTTCTAAGGTGAAAAAAACTTCTTCTCATTAAGGGTATAGATACAAGCCGCAAATAGCTTTTCAGGTTTCTATAGCAGACAGATACGCAAATGGATTCCTTGAGTTTAGCACATGGTTATTTTTCCGTAACAAAACAGAAAAACAAAACCCCTATATTTCATAATGCTGCCTTGTTTAATGCAATAGCTCAACTATATTTAGCAGATACCCTGATGAAAAATAAATGTCCAATGATCAATAGTTAAAAACTTGAATAGTTGCCAAGGCCACCGCTAAAACTCGAAAGGTTTAAATATGAATACTCCATCATCCAACGAAAAACTTGAATATTTCATAACCGGTTTAAAACGCCGAAACCCTGGAGAACATGAGTTTCACCAAGCAGTCCATGAAGTTGCCAGTTCTATTATCCCCTATATAAAGGATAAGCCCATTTATCAGGATATGCAGATTTTAGAACGGCTTTCCGAACCCGACCGAATCATCATCTTTAGAGTTTGCTGGGAAGATGATCAAGGCAATATTCGCACACAACGTGGATATCGAGTCCAGCATAACAATTCTATCGGTCCTTACAAAGGTGGGCTACGCTTTCACCCCAACGTCACCTTAAGTATTCTTAAATTTCTAGCCTTTGAACAAACCTTTAAAAATAGTTTGACCGGCCTCCCTATGGGAGGAGCAAAAGGCGGCTCTGATTTCAACCCTAAAGGTAAGTCCTCCAATGAAGTCATGCGGTTTTGCCAGTCTTTTATGACCGAACTGTCCCGACACATAGGTCCCAATAAAGATGTACCTGCGGGTGATATTGGAGTCGGTGCCCGAGAAATTGGCTTTATGTTTGGACAACATAAACGACTCTCTAATGAATTTACCGGCATTTTAACGGGTAAAGGCATGGAATTTGGCGGCAGCCCTATTCGTACTGAAGCCACCGGCTATGGTGCAGTCTATATGATGGAAGACATGCTTGCCCTAACCAACCAGCAGTTAGATGGCAAAACCTGTTTGATTTCAGGCTCCGGTAATGTGGCAACATATGCCGCAGAAAAAGCCACTCAACTGGGGGCTAAAGTTGTCACGCTGTCTGATTCATCTGGCTTTATATTTGACCCTGCGGGTATAGATGCAGAAAAACTGGCTTATATTGTCGATTTAAAAACCAATAAACGTGGCAGAATCTCAGAATATGCTGAAGAATTTGGTGTACAATTTCATGCAGGTAAACGTCCCTGGGAAGTGCCTTGTGATCTAGCCTTTCCTTGTGCCACTCAAAATGAAATTAATGCCGAGCAAGCCAAGGCTTTAATTAAAAATGGTTGTATTGCAGTCTCTGAAGGTGCCAATATGCCAACAGAACTGGAGGGTATTCGAGCATTTCAGGATGCTAAAATCCTATTTGCGCCGAGTAAAGCGGCAAATGCCGGTGGCGTCGCTGTGTCAGGTCTTGAAATGAGTCAAAATAGTGCCCGGATCACTTGGAAAGAAGATGAGTTACAATCCTTATTACGCGATATAATGAAAAAAATTCATGATGATTGTGCCGAATATGGCAGGGAAAGTGACGATTATGTTAATTACCTAAAAGGTTCCAACATTGCAGGTTTTATTAAAGTTGCTGATGCTATGTTAGCGTATGGCGTCCTTTGATATCGTCTGAATGTGCATCACTCATTTGTCTCTTACCTTAGGGAGTGCCCGACAAACACGGGGAAACCCTGAGTTAACCTATAACCCGGTCAACATTATTTTTTATCCGAGAATATGGATGGTATTGAACAACACCCGCATTTTTATCTTGCCTTAAAAATAAAGAAATGGGGGGAAGCACTTGGTTTTCAACAAGTCGGTATTAGTAATACAGACTTATCGTCTGCTGAACAGCATTTACAGCATTGGGTAGACAAAGGCTATCATGGCAAAATGGACTACATGGTTAAACATGGACTTAAAAGGAGTCGACCTGACTTATTAGAAGCGGGCACCGTTAGTATTATTTCTGTGCGCATGGACTATCTGCCAGAAAAGTCAGAAAAAATGTTTGCTAATTTAGATGACCCTATTCGCGCATTCATCTCTCGTTATGCACTCGGCAGAGATTACCATAAAGTGTTACGTAACCGACTGCAAAAACTTGCCTATAAAATTGAAGAAGAAATCGGCTCTTTTGGTTATCGTGCTTTTGTAGATAGTGCCCCTGTATTAGAAAAAGCCATTGCAGAAAAAGCAGGACTGGGCTGGATTGGCAAACACTCCAACCTTATTAACCGCAAAGCTGGTTCCTGGTTCTTTCTAGGTGAAATCTATACCGATATTGCCCTGCCTACTGACTCGCAGTCCTCTGCACATTGCGGCCAATGCAAAGCTTGTATTGATATATGTCCAACACAAGCCATTGTTGCACCTTATCAAGTCGATGCTCGCCGCTGTATTTCTTATCTGACCATTGAGTTAAAAGGCTCTATTCCGGAACATTTCAGATCATCTATTGGTAACCGCATCTATGGTTGTGATGACTGTCAGCTCATCTGTCCATGGAATCGTTTTGCCAAACTTACCGTAGAAGATGACTATAACCCTCGCCATAACCTGAATAAATCCCAATTGACCGAACTTTTTTCTTGGTCAGAACCAGAATTCTTAAAGCAAATGGAAGGCTCGGCCATCAGACGCATCGGACATGTCAGTTGGCTTAGGAATATTGCCGTTGCATTGGGTAACACCCCCCGCTCAGAACAAACAATACAGGCCTTATTAGCAAAACAGAGTCATCCTTCAGAAATAGTCAAAGAACATGTCAATTGGGCTTTAAAACAACTAGGCTAACATTTTGTATTGGTATAACAAGGCAAAAACAATCAGCTGAACAAACCCAAACAACCAGAAAAACAGCATAAACCTCATGACTTTAATGACTTTTTCTTTTTTTTCTACTCGACTAAACAGCCAGCCTGCTATCGTCGAATTCAAGACAATAACCATTAAATACACTTCGATACTATTCATTTAAAAATTGAGTTTCTGGGACAGGATACGACAAAAACCAACTGATTAATGCACCGGGGTAGATCGTAATGCATCAGCTGCCTTAGGATTTAAAAAAGGAACGAAATAGTCGACCGGCTGTAAACACTATTTCGTGGCGTTTCTGCAGATACGGCTTATACTCTTTTTACTTTTAAGCTAATTTCCGTGGCTAATACGGGGTTAATAAACACAACATTAATTCCAGAAAACCAGCTTCTTAGACTTGCAAGCAAACAGTTCCATAATACGGGACTGAATATTCACATTTATAGACGCTAAGGCTGCTGAAACCGCCTTGATGATTCGCTTGCAATAATAGAGTTGCAAGTAGACCCCACAAAAACACAGGGAAATGCGTTATAACCAAGGTAAAAACAATTATTCATCGTATTGGCACAATACCAACAGTATTGAAAAAATATAAGCCTTTAAATAGTCTGTGTTGAGTCTACACTGTATTGAATTAATGTCTACCAACTATTGGGGTATGTGGATTACTACCCCCTCCATATAAAAGTGCCCACTAGTCTTTTGGCGCCGGAGGTGCTAATACCTCTCGTGAACCATTACCTTCCGGCATACTCACCACACCGGCTGCCTCCATATCTTCAATCATTCTGGCAGCCCTGTTATACCCCACTTTAAAACGTCTTTGTACGCTAGATATTGAGGCTTTACGTGTTTCAGTAACAAACATCACGGCTTCATCATATAAAGCATCCATTTCTGCGCCATCACTGCCTTCTGTTATTGATTTACCCGTGTCAGAACGCTCCTTTGTAATTTCTTTCAAATAGTTAGAAGGGGCTGTTTTCTTAAGAAAATCGACAATTTTATGGACCTCGTGATCATCGACAAAGGCACCGTGTGCTCGGATAGGAATACTGCTTCCGGAAGGTAAAAATAACATATCACCATTGCCTAGCAAGGATTCTGCGCCCCCCTGATCAAGAATGGTTCTGGAATCTATCCGTGAAGACACCTGAAAAGAAATACGCGTAGGAACATTGGCTTTAATTAAACCCGTTAAAACATCAACAGAGGGACGCTGTGTCGCTAACACCAGATGAATGCCCGCCGCTCTTGCTTTCTGTGCCAGCCTGGCAATCAACTCTTCTACTTTTTTCCCCACTATCATCATCATATCGGCTAATTCATCAATAACAATAACAATACTGGGCAAACTTGATAATACCGGAAATTCTTCACCTTCTTGCAAAGGCTCAATTAATTGAAACAAGGGATCTCGAATTGGCTCACCGGCCTTTTCTGCATCAACAATTTTCTGGTTGTATCCTGTCAGGTTACGCACCCCCAGCTTAGACATCAACTTATAACGTCGCTCCATTTCTGCTACTGCCCAACGCAATGCATTCTGGGCATCTTTCATATCCGTAACAACAGGTGTCAATAGATGCGGAATGCCTTCATAAACAGATAATTCCAGCATTTTTGGGTCTATCATAATTAACCGAACCTCTTCAGGTGTCGATTTATATAGCAAACTCAGGATCATGGTATTAATAGCAACCGATTTTCCTGATCCCGTAGTCCCGGCAACCAACACATGCGGCATCTTGCCTAAATCGGCAACCACCGGCATGCCAGCAATATCCTTGCCCATTGCGAAGGTTAATTTTGATTTGGAATCTTCAAAGTTTTTTGAAGCAATTAAATCCCGAAAAGACACCATTTCTCGCTCTTGATTCGGGATCTCCAAACCAATTACTGATTTCCCCTGAATGACATCAACAATTCTTACACTGGTCACCGACAAGCCTCGCGCAATATCTTTCGATAAACCACTGACTCTACTCACCTTGATACCCGCAGCAAGTTGTAATTCAAAACGCGTAATCACCGGCCCGGGGAACACACCAACCACCTGAACCACAACATTGAAGTCTAGTAATACATCTTCAAGCTGACGTGAGATTTCCTCTAATTCAGCCTGTGAATAACCCTGGGTTATTACCCGTCGTTTATCAAGTAACGCAAGTGTAGGTAATTTACCTTGATATAACGAAGTCCCTTGTGCCCCTGCTTCCAAAATATCAGGTTCAAACAGATCCGCCTGACTTTCCTTGTATTCCCGATCACTGAGCTCTATTTGCAATACTGGCTGAGCTAACGCAGGAGAGACATTAACTTTTGAAACTTTTGCTGCTTTTTTATTAACGGTTAATTCTTTTCTTACCCGCAATTTAGATTGAATACGGTAATCTCTATAAGCGTCATAAATGGATAACGATTGTTGATAAACACGATGTCCCGCCATCAGTGTATATCTACCGACAACATCTAATAATGCAATCCAGGATAATCCTGTGAATAGCGTTATTCCTGCTAAAAAAATAGCTAAAAACAATAAAGTTGCACCAGAATTACCCAGAATTATCAGTAATGCACCACCAATTTCTTGCCCTAAAATACCGCCCGTACTGCCAGGCAAGTCCACCTGCAATCTTAAAATATGTAGATAGAAAATAGCACAGCCCGAAATAATAGTGGCAACAAAGCCAAACCAGCGTATCGCTAAAATCAATTTACCGCGCTGCCATTGTTCATGTGTATAAATAAGATACCCATGCCATAACAACATGACAGGAAATAAGTAAGCCATCAAACCAAAAATGCTTAATACAAAATCAGACACCCATGCCCCTACGACACCACAGGCATTACTAATTGACTGCATGGAACCACTATGCGTCCAACCCGCATCTTCATTGCTAAACGTAATCAGTGCAATAAAAAAAAATAAGGCCATCGTCACAAAACCAAGCAATGCAACTTCACGAAGACCACGCACTGTCTTTTCTTCAATAATGCCTGTCATAACACTTACCCTGATAAAAAATGCCATTAAAACATAATTATAGACTCATAATGATAGTTTTTACATTAATTGTAACAACTATTTTTAGTAAAACCACAGGCTTTTAATTTCACTCTTTCATGACCTAACTGACGTATAATTGTTGCGGTACAAACCCTCTTCAAGGAAACCAATAAATGACCAATGTAAAACACTGCAAACTATTAATTCTTGGCTCAGGACCTGCAGGATATTCTGCCGCCGTCTACGCAGCCAGAGCAAACCTTAATCCTGTCATGATCACAGGTATGCAGCAAGGCGGTCAATTAACCACTACTACCGATGTTGATAATTGGCCGGGGGATGTTGAAGGATTACAAGGTCCTGATCTCATGGAACGCATGCGCTTACATGCAGAACGATTTGATACTGAAATTATTTTTGATCATATCCACACGGCTGACCTGTCTGCTCGCCCTTTTCTGTTAACCGGTGATTCATCCCAATATACCTGCGATGCTTTAATCATATCAACAGGCGCTTCAGCTAAATACCTAGGTATGGATTCAGAAGAAGCGTTTAAAGGCAAAGGGGTTTCAGCGTGTGCTACCTGTGATGGTTTTTTCTATCGCAACAAGCCGGTTGCAGTCATTGGTGGTGGTAATACTGCAGTTGAAGAAGCACTTTATTTATCAAACATTGCTTCTGAAGTGACAGTAATTCATCGCAGAGACAAGTTTCGCTCTGAAAAGATTTTATCAAACAAACTCATAGAAAAATCAAAGAAGGGTAATGTTGTCATTAAATGGGACAATACGCTGGATGAAGTATTAGGTGATGATATGGGCGTCACCGGCATCCGAATCAAAAGTAGCAAAGACGATTCAACCGAAGAACTCGATGTGCATGGCGTATTTATCGCCATTGGTCATACCCCTAATACCGGCATTTTTGACGGTCAACTGAATATGGAGCATGGCTACATCAAGGTTAATAGTGGTATCAATGGCAATGCCACCGCAACCAGTATTGAAGGTGTTTTTGCTGCAGGGGATGTCATGGATTCCTATTATAAACAAGCGATTACTTCAGCAGGGGCTGGCTGTATGGCAGCTCTGGACGCTGAAAAATACCTGGATGAACTTGACGCTTAAAAATCCAACATCAAATGCTGTAGATGGATGCACCAAGTGCATGCCACCTTCTACGCAGCTTGCGCAATGGTTCAATGGCCGGGTAACGCGAGTGCTTATCCAAGCGGATCAATAACAGAAGTCGTTTTTTATCCCTTTTAATATGCCACTACCCATTCTTGACCCTTCTGACCCCGATCAGGATTTCCCGGCAATTGATACAGCACTCACAGAGCCTGATGGTTTATTAGCGATTGGTGGCTGCCTTTCTTCTCAACGCCTGATCAAGGCTTATCGTCAGGGAATCTTTCCCTGGTATAGCCCTGGAGAACCCATATTATGGTGGTCACCCAATCCACGTCTGGTGCTCTTCCCTGAAAAGCTAAGAGCATCTCGCAGCCTCAGAAAAACCATCCGAAAAGCGCAATATACCATCACTTTTGACCAGGCATTTTCACAAGTCATGCAATATTGCGCAGCTCCCAGAGCCGATGACGCAGGCACCTGGATTACTGAAGAAATGTATCAAGCCTATACCCAACTTCACCAACAAGGCCTGGCTCATTCCATTGAGGCCTGGTTTGACAACGAGCTTGTTGGTGGTCTGTACGGTGTTGCTATTGGTCGGGTTTTTTTTGGTGAATCCATGTTTCATAGGAAAACAGATGCCTCAAAAGTTGCTTTTTATCACCTGGTTTTACAGCTTTCAGATTGGGGATACCAGCTTATTGACTGTCAAGTACACACAGACCATCTCACCCGCCTGGGCGCGCAAGAAATTGACCGTCAAGAATTCACCACTCTTTTAAAACACTTTCGTTCCATTCCGCCTTCAGAACGCGCCTGGAAAACACCATGATTTCTATTCCCTTATTTCTAACACCAGAAAGTTCATGTAACTATCTGGATAACAAAAACGCACAATCTGCATTTGTTCACCCCTCGTTCAAGCTAAGTACAGCTATCTACAGCCAATTAATTGAACAGGGGTTTAGACGGAGTGGCAATGATGTATATAAACCGCACTGCTCTGCTTGTTCAGAATGCATCGCCACCCGTTTACGGGTGGCGAGCTTTCGGCCGAGTAGAAATCAACAACGTTGTCTCAAAAAAAACCAGAAAACCACGGTCATAGTAAAACCCGCACACTTTGAACAATCACATTACGAACTGTACATACGGTACCAGAAACACCGGCACCTGCAAGGCGGCATGGATGAATCCAGTCAAGAAGATTATATTAACTTTCTGAATAGCCAATGGTGCAATACCTTATTTGTGGAGTTTTCTATAGAGAACAAACTCGCTGCGGTAGCCATTGTAGATTTATTAGATAATGCCTTGTCTGCTGTATATACCTTTTTTGACCCTGATTTTTCATCCTACAGTTTGGGTACTTATGCGGTTTTATGGCAACAAAACCACGCAAAAGTCCTGGGTCTCGAATTCGTTTATCTCGGATTCTGGATAAAAGACTGTCAAAAAATGTCGTATAAAACCCAATACCAACCCCTACAAGGATTTATCAACAATGCCTGGGAAATCATAACCTGAAAGTATGTGCCGGAAGGCACAGGCAATGAATTAATGCGGCCACCCGGAAAAACCAGTCGCCATGACTCTCCAGTATCAGATACTGGATAATATCCTGAAAAAATCAGACTGCTGGTAAATGCCCAAGACTTCCTGAACAGCCAGAACCCCGGAAAGTCTCACCCCATAAACACCACCACCGGGTAAGCGCCAGTGGCCAGCAAAAAACAGGCTTTCCTCACTGTAATATCTGTCATTACTCAGCTACGGCACAGACATCTTCTATCGTTAACGCTTACCCTTGGGTACTGGTTACATTTAGTATCATGACTATTTTTCCTTCCAGGCAAGGCAAGTATTGAGCCATAGCTCCACGCCATGGATTCAGCCGGTGTTTGCCTCATCCCGACCCACTTTGCGCGTCATGACCCTCATATCCTTAGAGCCATACATCAAACTTGCCGTTAAGGGTCTGGCCATGATTATTCACCGCCCGCTTTATCATCCATGGGCTGCCAAAAATCATAAAAATTAAACCATTGTAAAGGCGCTGTCAAACAATAGTGTTGTAGCTGAGCAGCATATTCCTGCACACATTGTTCAATCGCTGCGGTACGTTCTTTTCTGGAGAAAGACAAGCCATCACTAAAATGGTCAAAATAAATAACCTGCCTGCCTTTTTGCTTCAAACAGAACAACGTATAAACAGGACATTTGAGTAATAAGGCGAGAATAAAGGGGCCTTGCGGGAAGTAAGCCGGATGACCTAAAAAATCGGCTCTGGCAATGCGCTGCCGTCCACTAACGGGGGGTCTATCCGCCGCCATAATAATTAATTCACCTGCCTCAATTTTATCTTGTAACATCATAGCGGTGACTGCATTAATGTCGGAGACATGAATCAACTTCAAGCGTTCTGTATCCGCATACTGGTTTAATAAGGTATTGAATTGTTCTGCACGTTTAGTATGCACCAAGATATTTATAGTGACATTTTCCCTCATATTCACAATGACCCGACAGACTTCCAGGTTGCCTAGATGCGAGCCCAGTATCAAGACCCCCTGCCCTTTGTTCATTTGCGCCATAATTGCTTCGTGACCGTGATACTCAACATCCTTTAAATTTAAAGAGCCTGTCCAGGCAGCCAGTTTATCAATCAACGCATTAGCGAAACTGATGAAATGTTGATAACTGCTAAAAAAACCAGCGGCATGCCTGTCCTCAACAGCATTCTCTTGCTGAAAATTAGCCAGCCGCTGTAGATATTGCAAACTGGCACGCCGTGCTTTGCCATGAATTAACCAGTAAAAACTTACTGCTGGATATAATAAAACCCGTAATACAGTTCGACCAAAAAACAAATAGACTTTTAACAGTAATTGCATCCCCCAGATAATGCCCCGTTCTTCTATTTTTAACCAATGACTCATTTCACAACCCTCGACTTAATATGTCTTAATAACAGCTTAGGAAAACGCAATAACATACCAAAAAAAAGTTGCGCATGTTTTGTTGAAAAAAACAGATTATCGCTCAACTGCTTAAAATGAGAAAGACCATCCAGTGAATATTGTACCTGCGTCGATATATTTTTACCCCCAACCCTTGCGCCAACACTGCCTGACAACGATTTCCATAGCAAAACTCATACGCAGACCTAAATCAACCGACTCAGTAAGGAAGCAACCGCCGTTAACGGATAACAGCGATAGCATCTACAATGGTAAATGATAAAGATCCATAAATTAGTAAACATGCAACCCTAGCGTCTGATTTGGGCACTGACTAATCAAAATAAGGCTGTCCCAATATCAAATGCTGCGAGTTTTGCTAGCAGACCTCAACCCAGTGAATGATGACCTTAGGTATGCCGACCCTCTGCATCTACCTGTATGGCATGACTAAAGCCCGCTATAGCGGCTACACCTGTACCGTCATTGAGTGATCTTGCATACAAACTCAACCCGCTACTTTGCAGTGCTGCCAAAGGTAGAATTATTGGCTACCATCAATTTGCAAGTTGGTTCCATTTTTTCAGGCCCTTAATCTCATCTGTCATTAGGCCTCTCTTATGCATCAGACAAGGGAAAACACTAAAAACTGTAATGCATACATTGTTGTGCGCGTTACGTTTTCTGTTGTTAACTTCCCGGCAGGAATGGCAGCACAGGGAAAACAAATACCCAGAGTAACAAACCGCCAAACCGAATACACTATGCCTAAAACCTGTAGCTAACCGTCACCATTAATAGCTCATCGTTTTTTCCAGCACCAACTATGTCCAGGGGCTACCAGTAAGTGCAGACGAGTATGCCTGCGCAATCATCTCAACAAGGGAAACTGGAGAGCTTGAGTCCCCGTATCGCCCTCTACCTCGTTACAACTCAATCGCATACGGGTTGCTGTTCCCGCTTTTTTATTCTCAGTACAAGCACACAACTCGTCTGCGCCGAAAGCTGAAAGGGTGATAACAGATAAAAATCAAGTAAAACCTCTTCATCACCTTCCATTAATAAGCCAAGTGTTCTATAAAATCGACAACAATAGCTTCCTTCCCAAGGACGATTACCGTATTAGGTAATGGATTGTGATAAGCGATCGAAAACAAGCCTGCTATGGCATTATCCACCGATAAACTAAATGCAGTGGGAGAAAATTTTTCACCGACTGCAATCCTCTGCAGCATCTGAACGGATTTTGCCAGTTCTCCATGCAATGGCTAAACACAGCAGCTATTTCCAATTCGGCTCTAGATACTGGTTTACCGCACAAAACACCATATTTTCTACCGATGTTAATCGTCGTCTTAAGGTTCTGGGAATAACAGAAAATAACTCGGGCCACCCTCATTCTCAGCCGATTGAAATGGCGGCCAGACACTCCAGTGAGTCAATTAAAACTCTGAGACAGGCTTTACTTTACATTGCAGGAACGCCTTTATTAGCCAATATATCCGCCTTCTCATTGCCTATATTTCCAGAGTGCCCTTTCACCCAAACCCAATCAATTTTATGTTTTTCAATCGCTGAATCCAGTCTGCGCCATAAGTCTTCATTCTTTACGGGTTTTTTTGCTGTTGTTTTCCAACCTCTTTTTTTCCAATTATCCATCCACTTTGTAATACCCTGTAAAACATATTTAGAATCCGTATGTAATAAAACCGAACTTGATTTCTTTAAAGTTTCCAAGGCCATAATTGCCGCCATTAACTCCATGCGATTATTGGTTGTTTCCTGCTCTCCGCCATAAAATTGCTTTTCATTCGATTTATATTGCATCAAAACCCCCCACCCCCCTGGCCCTGGGTTTCCTTTGCATGCGCCATCGGTATATATAACGACCTGTTCAGTCATGTTTTGGAGTCCTTTGTGAAATAGATTTCAAACTGCTAGCCGTTGTCACTAAACCAGAAGCGTTAAATTTAATGGGCGTTAACGGAATCAGGCAATATTGTCTTTTAATCGCTATCACTGCATAAGACATTGCGAAAAAAGTGCACTTGCTCAGGGAGAACTGTCCAGATGAGGTTACAATTGAATTTAAACCCAGCTCAGAAGTTGTTTTCACTTCAAAATTTAATAGCTTCAACCAGTCGAGCGTTCTGCGTCGAATAATAAAATGACCCAGCCATGAATCAGACATTTTTATATTCCAGATAAATTGCAATCGGATCCAGATACTCAAAGGGTTAAAATTCAGAATAATAAGTTCCCCTTCGGGTTTAAGTATACGTTCTATTTCGCGCATGGTTTGAAATCGATTCGGATCAAACTCTAATAAATGCGGCACAATCACTAAATCGACTGTTTCACTCTGGATAGGCAGGCGATAGGATTTAGCCACTATTTTTACCGCATCTGCACAGCCTTTGCCCTTGCTATCAAGAATGCTGTATTTTTGAAATAAAGCACAATCGATAAATTCATCTTCCCAGCCTAAATATCCCAACTGTAAAATAGTTTGTTTACAACTTACCTTGATCGAACGCCTTAGAAACTCTCTCTCCAGCTTTTGTAATAATTTGCCATGCGGCGTTTCATAAAATGAAAACAAAAATTTTCTTTTCATATCTCAGTAGAAAAATAAATGATTTTCCCATATAATCATACGATTACAGGATATTTGCAAAACAATCAACTTCAATGACTCTATTAAATTCCAAGCATTCAGTCAATTTCTTACTTTATTTTATTATATTATATTTATCCGGTTGTGCAGAAACTCCAAGCAAACACCTTGCTATTAATCAAACTGCAGCTGAAATACATCCCGTCTCATTCAACCAAAAAATAGCGACTAAAGCCGTTAGCAAAAATCACAGTCGCAAAGCAATAAAACCATCCAGCATGCCACATAAAACAGTATGGGATCGTTTGTTTGCTCTTTATGCTTTACCCGAGATTGAAAATGTACGAATAGAACAAGAAATACAAGGATACCTTAAACATCCTAATTATTTAACAAAAATCCAACAACGGGCAGAACCTTATCTTTACTTCATTGTGAATGAAATTGAAGCTAAACAACTTCCAGGGGAACTTGCTTTGCTGCCCGTGATTGAAAGTGCTTTTTTACCGAATGCGGTATCCAAAAGTAAAGCATCCGGACTGTGGCAATTTATGCCTGCTACAGGACGTTTTTTTGGTCTAAAACAAAACTGGTGGTATGACGGACGTAATGACATCTATGCTTCGACACAAGCAGCGACCACTTATCTAAAACAGTTGGGCAAACTATTTGATGGCGACTGGCTACTGGCTTTAGCGTCCTACAATGCAGGAAAAGGCACTATTAGTAAAGCTCAGCGCAAGAACATCAAAAAAAACCTGGCAACAGATTATTGGTCCCTCTCCCTGTCTGAGGAGACGAGGAAATATGTCCCTAAGTTGCTCGCCATTGCCAGGATATTTGCCAATACTGAAAAATATAAGATTACCCTGCACCCTATCGCCAATAAACCTTATTTTTCCAGAGTCAATATTGAGTCTCAGATTGACTTAAGCTTGGCCGCTAAAATGGCACAAACATCCATAGACAATTTTCTCAACCTGAACCCCGCACACAAACGCTGGACTACAGACCCAGATGGCCCTTATCATCTGCTAGTCCACACCGAAAAAAGCCAGACGTTTAAAACCCAATTAGCCAGTACCCCGAAAAAAGACAGACTGCAATGGATTCGCCATAAAATCCATTCGGGGGAAAACCTGAGCGTCATTGCTCACCGCTATCACACGACTGTCAATGCACTACGACAAAGCAACCGTTTAAGCAGCAATACTATCCGTACCGGCCGCTATCTACTTATTCCAGGTTCATTAGGTCAGTTACGTTCAAACCTCAACAAAACCCGACAACAACTTTACACAGTTAAAAAAGGCGATACCTTCTGGGATATTGCCCGTCATTTTTCGGTAAAAAGTAAAGATATAGCGCACTGGAACAACCTTTCTCTATCAAAAATACTACGCCCCGGCCAGAAACTCATCATAAAAGAAAGTTAACATAAACGACTGAAAATAAATGAGGTTTCATCAAACTACGGGTGGCTAATCTGGGCTTGAACAATATTGACGAAAATCTATTTCAGGAAAAATATTATCCATGGTTTCCAAAGCCAGCAAATATTTCTCATTGATTTTATTCCTGCGAATACAATCGTGTAAATAATTAAATCGAGCCAGATAATCCGTGATTCTTTGATTGGCATATGCCGTTGTGGTGCCGGCTTTCATAATAAAAGGCCAGTCCGATGATTGTGCCAATAATAAGGATCTTAATGCCTGATTTAAAGCACGTTGCTGTCTTGGAGAGACAATGAGCCCTCTGAAATCCATAACCAGTTGTTCCATTTCGCCCGCTGCTTTATGTAAAAAAGGATAAATCCAGTCATTTTCTTCATTAATCCAGAAACAGGAATATCCCTGGTCTCCCCATGAAGAAAATGCGGGCACCGCCAATTGATGCGATACGCCTTTTTTTAAATAATCCCCCGCAGAAATAGTTTCAATCCCATTGCCTTTTTCACTCGCTAACCTCAACACACTTTCTAACCATGCCGGTCCTTCAAACCACCAATGTCCAAAAAGTTCAGCATCATAGGGTGATACAATGACAGGTGTCACATCCATATTTTCGGCCAACCCATTGATTTGCAGCTGACGTTTTGCAATAAAATCCCGGGCATCCGTTTCCGCCTGATACTGTGCGGTTCGGGGATCATACAGTGCTTTTCCAGAGCCATCCCCTTCCCCGGTAATCCGATGATATTTTATCCCCGTATTGATCCGCGTTTTACCATCAAGCAGATAAGGCGCTAGATACGCTTCTTCCACATCCACATCAAAGCCAATATCCCGGTAATATTCACGATAATCAACATGCCCCGGATACCCGTCTTCGGCATGCCATACTTGCCAGGATGATTCCGGATCACGTGCAAAGGCCATTACCCCGTTACCACAATCCAGTGGTGCATAAACATTGTTTACCGGTGCAACAGAAGCATCTATCACACCATGTGTATCGGTAAAGAAATAGTTAACGCCAGATTTTTCCAATATCTTTTCCAGCCCCGGATAATATCCACATTCTGGCAGCCAGAAACCAGAGGGGGAAAAGCCAAAACTATCCTCAAATGTTTCCAGACCCAGATCAACCTGATAACGAACCGCTGTTTCACTAAGATTGAGTAAGGGCAAAAAACCATGGGTTGCCGCTGTTGTGATTAATTCAAGTTGCCCTTGTTGCCCATGTTTTTTAAAGGCTGCGAGTAGATCGCACTGATAGTGGACTTGATAAGTTTCGGCAATATTAATAAAAAAGCGTCGATATAATCGTGCTAATTTTTGCATCTGCGGATTTTTACGCGTTCTGATGATTTCCTTTTCAGCCAGTTCAATCCGTTTAGCCAGATAATGCCGGTATCGGCTTTGCAATAGCTCATCACCCAACATGGCTATCAGAGTAGGCGATAAAGACAATGTTAAACGATAATGAATGCTGTCTTGATGCAAACGATCGAAAACATTGATGAGGGGAATATAACATTCGGTCATCGCCTCAAATAACCAATTCTCTTCAAAAAAACCGTCATACTCAGGATGGCGCACATAAGGCAAATGCGCATGAAGTACGATACTAAGAAATCCTTTTTTCACTCTTTTTGTATTCCTTTACCTGAATGCCAGGAACTGGCAAAATGCGATGTGACCGAGAGCGACTTAGGGTTAATTATTTTCTGCTCTGATCGCCGACTACTATCCCCCTCTGACTCATGAAAATAACGGGGCTTACAGGTTTCATGAAAGCTATGGATCTCATTGGAATTCACCAAGGCGATAAATTTATTTTCTGAGCACAATTTACCAAGACTTGCGGAATATACCACAGCCTTGTCAGTTGTTTTTACAGTGATTTTTTGCCGTGCCTGAGTAGCCGAAATACTAGTTTCATACAGCAGCCTGGCTTTGCTACTTTGCTGATACTCATTATCGTGTGAAAACACTCTCAGTTTCAAATCATCTTCTTGATAACCATGAGCACACTGATATGCATGAGAATCCGCCAGATTCCAGTAAACATAAAAATGCTCTGGATCAATCGATAGTAAAGCCAGGGTATGAGTATCTGATAAGATTCTGGGGCCATAATACAGACTGATATTATGGCTAACTTCAAGCAATTGTTGTTGAGTAAGCCGCCCATCCGCCTCCTTCTCAGGCATAACGGGAGTATAACTCCTGCTTATTTTTTTGCTTATTGCAAACAATTCTTTCCCGGTAAACTGTTTTTTCAAGGCATTTTCAGGCAAACTCATAGTATTCAATATCACCTCTTATATGGGCATGAATGCCATTATAAAGTTAGCAAGCACTAGGATCATCTATCGTTGCAAAGCGACAGTTCGTTCTACTACCGCGTTTAACCTATTTTACTGCACTTTTCATCGTCTTCTATTTTTCATCGCCTTCTATGGTAAAACTCAATCCCTCGCTACCTATGATTTTCCACCGTCGGCGGAATAACATGTCCTTGTGCTTGCATAGTAAGTGCGTGGGGATTACGAGTATAGTGCTGCCGCACAACCGCGGCTAAAGCCAATTTAATCCCATCATTGATTGCACAAGGCGATTCATCGGATAATACCTGTAAAATAGCGGATAACAACTGATCTTGTGGTGCTGTCATTTTCTCCTGCCATGACGCCAGTAACTGTTTATCAATGTGTGCAGGTAAAGAACCCATGATACCCAAGTCATTTTGGTCATGCACCAGTAAACCCGAGGTTGTCCCTCTATCCAGAGTCAATACCTGAAAAAAATACAGCGTATGATAGGCCCGTTGTTTTCTGTAGTCATCCTCCGTTGGATCAGGATGATGTTGCATCGCTTGCTGCACCAGCTCTACATACGTCTCTATCACCGATTTCCCCAGGAGCTTTGCCATAGTAAAATCAGCCTCTAAATCGCCACTAGCATAATCTTCCAGATAAAAATGTGCGGCTCCACGATGTCGCTCCAGCGCAGGAATATGAAAATAGCGGTCCCCCTGGACAGAACCTGCGTGATACTGCCCGGCAGTCACCTGTTTGAGCGTGTTGGTGAAGGTTAATACCGCCTGTGAATTTTTTATTGCTGGATTCAAGTCAGCCATCATGCGCCAATAACCTTTGCCATTTTTCATCTCCGTCCAGCTAATATGCATATGTACAGAAGGTGCATACGGGTTTAGGGGATGAATAATGGCTGATAATGCCGTCGCTGAACTCAAGCCTTTATGCTCGTCATCATCATAATGAATTTGAGAACTATTGACAGAACCACGATTAAACACCTGATCATTATTGGCTACATAGCGTATGCCACCCCCATGCCGCCCCTGATCACGAAACCATTCAACGGCTTGAAAACAGGCCTGAGCGTTGCGAGAGCAGACCACAGTAGCTAATTGATTTACAAAATAGCGTTGTAATTCTTCAACCAGCGTATTAGCCGCCAATGCATTGCTGGATTGGGCTTTTATACGAAACATGTGATCTTTTTCCTTTACTTCCATAATGATCAGGATAAATCCAGAGAATTAAACTGTCGGCATAGCCCTTAATTTCTCTACCACTTTATCGCCAAATTCATCAGTCCCAATCATTTTGACGCCTGTGCCTGATTTTGAAAGGTCCGCGGTTGAATAACCGTCCCCAAATACACCCTGCATAGCAGCCCAGATATTCTTGGCTTCAGCAGACATATCAAAACTGTTTTCCAGCATCATGGCTACTGAGCCAATCATAGAATACGGATTGGCAATGTTTTTGCCTGCAATATCGGGTGCTGACCCATGTGAAGGTTCATAATAGGCTTTTTCATCACCAATACAGGCTGAAGGCATTAATCCAAGAGAACCTAAAATACCCCCTCCTTGATCACTTAAAATGTCACCAAACATATTCTCCATCACCATCACATCAAACTGTGTAGGTCTGAGACAAAGTTGAGTTGCAGCCGCATCGACCAGAATATTGATCACTTCGATCTCAGGATAATCTTTAGCCACTTCTTCTAAGATTTCATTCCATAACACACTGGACTTTAAAACATTACTTTTATGTATATTATGTAATACTTTTTTTCGCTGACTGGCGAGTTTGAATGCCTGTATTAAAATCTGGCGAATTTGACCTTCATCATATTCCAGTGTTTCTTTCACATACCGCAAACCCGCATCATTAACGCCTGTTTCTTTTTCACCAAAATAAAGGCCACCAACGAGCTCACGGACTATAATCAGATCAATACCTTCACCAATCACTTCAGGTTTTAACGGTGAGAAATGCGCCAATGCTTTGGGTAAGGACACCGGACGAAAATTTGCATAGGTATTGTAACGGCGACGCATTGGCAATAATGCACCGCGTTCGGGTTGCTTATCAACTGGAATATTTTTAGATTCTTCATGACTCAGGCCAATAGGGCCTTTAAGGATGGCATCTGCACGATCACAAATATCTTTAGTTGCTTGAGGAAAAGCATCACCTGAATCAAAATAAGCACAGGCTCCAAAAAGTGCATAATTTAATTCAAACGAAACATCGTTACGCTCTTCAACTAGTTTCAGTACTTTAATGGCTTCTTTTGTAATTTCTGGGCCAATACCATCACCCGCTAAAACAGCGACTTTATAATTCTTCATTATTTACCTTTAAAAATATTTGTTTAAAAACTTAAATCCCACGGGTTGCGAGAGTTTAATACCCTGGACATTTGACACAACACCCCCAGACTCTCATCCCCTACCAGAAAATAAACCTAGTATTTTACACGATCTCGACAGGTTCTTGCCACGGCTGTAATATATCCGGGTTTATTTTGCATACGTTACGCACCTGCCTGTGCTTTCACAGAGCTTCAGACCCCAGACGCTGCGTGCGAACAATGCCAATTAAATCGCCAGAACTTAAATGCAATACCTCCGCCTAGCACCTTTAAATTCAATCCCTCGGCGCATGCATGGCCCACCTGTTCAGTCACCTATCCCGCCAGCACCACGTTTAACTCAGCCAAAACATCATCCGCTGCAAAAACAGCTTAATGTCGCTTGCACAATGCCTTCAGCATGGGTAAAGGAAATAAAACGGGAATCGAAAAGTGTTGGCTAATGACAGGAAATCTCATTTCCATGCTCTATGCACAGATGCCGTAGAGGATAGACAGCCTTCACCGACACAAAGAAGTGTGCTTGAATGCGCCCCACATAGCATAGGAAACTAGTGCTGTGAATGCGGCATTATGCTGAAATTCGCTGTAAGCGAGTGGCTCTGGCCTGGCGCAATCTCAACACTATGGGGCAGTGCATTGGCCATTTCCACACAAATAAAAGAGTGATAATCATCAGGGTGTAAATCCGCCAGGGTTGTTGAACCCTGAAACCAGGGATTCCATAGCACTACATGGCGATTACCGGATGAGCTGATTTTTATTTGTCTGTTTAATATCGGGTCATGAATAACTATCGAGGCAGAGGTATTTAGATAAATACGATCCATTTCAGTGGATACTTTAACAGCTCCCCTTTGATGCTTCTGGGAAAAACCCTCCGTTTTATCCAGAAAATCTGTATTTTCCAACCCGCCAACCGTTATCTGCTGAACATCAGCCACCTTAAAGTAAGTATGTAACGCTTCTGATATTGCAAACACCTGATGCCCGCTATTGATTGTCGCTAATTCAACAGTGAGCGTATGCCCAATAACAATTTTGAGGAATAGCCTAAAACTATCCGGCCAGTATGTGCTGGTTTTGGGGGTATTTACAAATTCAAGCTGGATGCCTGTATCATTATTTTCCAGGCTATCTACATGGGTTACTCGCCAAAAGTTGTTTCTGACAAAACCATGAGCGGGCAGAGAAGGGTTTGCTAAAACATCACCAAACCAGGGCCAGCATATTGGAATACCGCCTTTAATCGCCTTTTCTTCATGAAAATATGCGTTACTACTCACAAATAACATATCTTCAGTGGCATTAACCGGCTGAAAAGATAAAACCTGTCCTGCGTACAGCGATATTAATGCAGAAGCGTTTTGATTGGAAACTTGTAAAAAAGGTAGACCACCCTGAGCTTCAAAGAAGCTTAGCTGCCCTGAAACCCCAAATTCACCATTCAACCGCTGAATATTAATACTATTTTTCCTGTCCCTGCGGGCAAGGAAAGAACAGGAAAACAGCACGCACAAGCACCGCGTTGTAGCTTATGGTTGTGCGCGTTAGCGCCCCTCATAATCGGTTTTCATGACTTTAAGATTAGGTTCATAAACAGCTTTTTTGGCTTCTGTTAACTGAAAAATATGATTCAGGTCCTGCATACGACTATAACGAACATTTAGATCTTTCAGAAGACCTGTCTCCAATGTGTAGATACAACCATGTACACTTAATGCTTTAGAGTTACGCCACGCTCTTTGAACCACGGTGGTATGACAAATATTTTTCACTTGCTCTATGACATTCAGTTCGCACAATCGATTCAAACGTACCGTTTCATCCGATAATGCATCCAGCTCTTCTTGATATTTCAGATGCACATTTTTAATATGGCAAAGCCAATTATCAATTAAGCCATGCTCTACGGTTTGCATAGATGCCAGAACGCCACCACAACCATAATGCCCACAAACAATAATATGTTTAACTTTTAAGACTTCTACAGCATATTGAATAACCGCCAAGCAGTTCAGGTCTGTATGTACCACTACATTAGCAATATTGCGGTGAACAAATAATTCCCCCGGTTGCAAACCGACCAATTGCTCTGAAACCACACGACTATCGGAACATCCTATCCACAAATAATCAGGCGATTGTTGTTTAGATAAATCAGCAAAGAAATTGGGCTTTTCAGCATTAACCCGGGTTGCCCATTCTAAATTATTCTTATACAGCCTTTCTAATTCTTCCATCAAAATCTACTATAAGTGATGTTAATAAGTTGCCATTAAATTCATTATACATTTCGGCATAGTTAACTGGGCTTGTTTTTTTTCATTTGAAAGTAATGAGAACTACTTTCCACCCAATATCCATACCACGTGCTTAAACATGTCTTTCAGGGAGTTTTCTTTAATGGTTTGCCATAACTCATCCACTTTAAAAGCGTGATGCCTCTCATAGACCACTCCAACCTGTTGCATCTCAGCCAATCCTGTTTCACGAGCATGGTCGACAAACCCCTGGTTTTTCCAGAAAAAACCACCCGGCATAGTGGTGGGTATAACCAGTACAAAAAACAATGACCGTCCAAACAAGCCCATCACCAACATGCCAATAACCAGTATGATTATTAAAATAAAAGCAGG
>Ga0310122_10000278_pt1 | contig 33252 bp, 45 predicted proteins | sample CB6_Bottom_1051__FD_203503 | JGI IMG/M metagenome (GOLD analysis project Ga0310122, IMG submission 203503) | Marine microbial communities from Western Arctic Ocean, Canada - CB6_Bottom_1051 | ecosystem: Environmental > Aquatic > Marine > Oceanic | place: Canada: Western Arctic Ocean | collected...
TTCCTGTTTATCCTGTGGAAGATGAGAGCAAGCTGACGGACAAGAAGGGTAATGTTCTGCCTGATGTACATCTTGTTCCTGCAGGTACAACGGCGAAGGACTTCGCTTATTTGATTCACACAGATATTGGAGATGCCTTCCTCTGTGGAATTGATGCAAGAACGAAGAAGAAGGTAGGAGCGGATTACGAGCTGAAAGCTGGTGACGTTATTAAGATTGTTGTGAAGAAATAAATAGACTCCTTTCAGCTCTGGTCTTTGTTGTGTGGAACTATATGTTATAGTGAATATTTCTCGGCAGAAAAAATGGGACTATAATTCAATCTTACTTTTATTTAAAAATAATCATCTCTGTCCGGAACCGAATGATTAGCAGCTGGATGTCCAACCGTCCCTTCCTTCCATTGGAAGTATATAGTAAATCTGTGCTCCAAGGCCTCTGCAATTATTTTTTTTACAAGTTCATCCATATCTTTTATATATACTTCTCGAGGACTCTCACTCTTCCTCCGAGAAATCCCAATAATTAGAGCAGCCTCTCTAGACTGGTTCTTTGCCCCTTCTAATCTGAACTTCCGTTTTTGAAACTTGACATAAACTTTGGATTTAGTGAGCTCCTTATTGAGGACATCACGTATCCAGTCCTGTCTCTCTTTATTCTCCATATAACTCCTAGCAAGTCGTCTATATCTCCATGAAAACCCAAAGGTGAAAATAGGTTTTGGCCACACTCCCACTCCTCTGTCAGGTCTAATTTTCCTTAGAATATCAGCAAACTCACTTACACTAATTACAACCTCTGTCTTAAGCATATTATTCCATAAGATGAAGTGATATATAATAATATTTCTCGGCAGAAAAAACGACAGAATCAAGACCTGCGAAGCATGGTTTTATAAAAGAGAAATTCTTACTCAAATCAATGGCATTAATCAACACAGTTCAGGCAAGCTATCCAATTGGCAGCGAAGCCATTGATTTCAATCTTCCAGGAATTGATAATCAAGATTACAACTTAGCAAGTTTCAAAGACAGAGAAGTTCTAATCATAGTTTTCACCTGCAATCATTGCCCATTTGCTCAAGGTTACTTCCCTAGATTAATTAAAATTCAAGAAGACTACAAAGACAAGAGAGTTCAGCTAGTGGGCATCAATCCAAATGATTCTGAAAACTACCCAGATGACAGTTTTGAGGCAATGAAACCCTTTGCAGAGGAATATGGAATCAACTTTCCCTATCTAAGGGATGAATCCCAAGAAACAGCAAAGGCATACCATGCAGCCTGCACTCCTGATATTTTTGTATTTGATAAGGAACGGAAACTAAGATACAGAGGCAAAATTGATGAAACTACCGGTGCAATAAATGAACCTGGCTACACAGCTGAAGAAGGCAATGAACATTATCTGAGAGACGCTCTAGATGCTATACTTGAAGGCAATGAAATTGAAACACCGGAAATACCTGTAATTGGTTGCTCAATCAAGTGGAAAACTGAGTAAACTATTTGTCTCGTAAATTAAATCTTTATTCCTCTTCACTTTCTTCATCTTCTTCTCTGGGTGCTTCAGTTTTCGGAACCGGAAGAACAAAGAAATTAAGGAATTCTATAAGCCCGTAGAATAGAGGATAGAACACAATCAATGTCAGAAGAGTGAGTTTATCGAAAGGATACACACCGTATGCAACCGGAGTAAGGAGAATTGCAAAAAAGGATATTTCCCTAACACGGCCTATTATTCGGGCTATTCTTTTTCCTCTGGCCGCCTGAAAGATTACCAGACCGCCATATACTGCCATGGTGAAAGCAAGGAAAATTTTTGCACTAAAGTATGCAGCGGATTTCGTCACTGCATAGCCTACATAGGCGGCACGTCCCCAGTCAAAGGCGACCCAGAGTCCTGTGAAGCCGTTTGAGGCAGCATTTCCAAGTGTTGCCCCCCGCCTCTCCTGGAAATAGTCAGAAGAAACCCAGTTAAGGTAGAGAGGGGCAAGCGAAAGCATCATAACATAATTTCCCTTGACCGCAGTAAGCAAATCTAAAAGTCTTGTCCAGAGAGCAGTAAAAGGCGCATAGGAAAGTCCTAATGAAGCATAAATAATTAGCAAAAGAATTCCTAGAGCTCCCGCCAGCCTGTGAGAAGGATATTGCCCTTCATCCCCGGTTCCCATCAAATCGTCCAGCCAGCTCATAAGTTCATTAATGACTATTATCTTAAAAACTTAACTAAAATCCGCCAGCATTCTTTGCAGAAAGGAAATGTACTGACAAGAGGTAGTTTCATAAAAGCGATTTATTATCAGATTATTTATTCATATCGCAATGCTTCAATTGGATCAATATTCATGGCCTGTCTGGCAGGAAGAAAACTTCCGAGAGCTCCAAGAAATCCGGAATATAGAACTGCAATGATTATAAGACGGCCTGTTACTTCCATCAAGCGCGTATCAAGATATAAATTCAGGCTTTTGGCAAGACCAAAGCTAAGAAGAACAGCAGATATACCTCCAATCAGACTCATTGTTACAGACTCTGTGATAACTTCAGAAAGAATTTGTTTGTTTGTTGCCCCGATTGCTTTCATTGCCCCTATTTCACTAGTTCTTTCGCTGACTGACATGAACATCACATTCATTATGACAATTCCCGCAACAAGTGACGAAATTATACCAATGGCATAAATAGCAATATTGAGATTGCCCATTAAATCCTGAATCTGACGCATCATTTCTTTGTCAGACAGAGCCATAACATCAAATTCATCTATAATCTGATTTGCAACATTTTCTGCATCATCTATATTTGCTGACTTCACAGAAATCATCATCACTGTATCTTCTTTTCCGCTTATTTTTTGAGTCTCCTCAATAGGCATGAATATGCTGCTGTCGTCACCGGCGCTTCCTATTGATTCAAGGATTCCGACAACCTCATACTTCTTTTCATATATGCTTACTTCGTCGCCGACAGCCTTGTCATTACGCTTTGCATAGGTGGAACCTAGAACAACTTCTTTGTCAGAATTGTCATCGAACATTTCCCCATCCTTAAACCCGACATTGAATCCGTAAACATCAAATGCATCAGAGGCCATACCCGCTATAAGTCCGGCATCAGAAAGTTCCATTGTGTAACCGCGAGCCATTTCAACGTCACCTAGGGCTTCAATTTCTTCGATTAAAGAATCATCAAGCTCGCTGGTAAATGGATCCGTCATTGAAGCTCCTTCTTCCATAACAACGACGACACCAGAGAACAAACCCATATTCTCCTCTAGAGTAACCCTGAGCCCCTCTGAAAAGGACACAGTACTGGTCAGAAGAAAAATACCGATAAAGATGCTTAAGATAGTAAGTGCTGTCCTCAGCTTGTGCCTTGACAATTGCGCACGAATAACTTCCCAAAGCATATTAGTTCCCCCTTATCGCTGAAATTGGATCGACTTTCATTGCCTTGATGGCAGGATATATTGTTGCTATAATTGTTATTGACATTGCGAACATTACGCTGAACGCTGCCAAACCAGGAGTAACACGGGCCATTTTCATACCAAGCTGGACATTGAGAGCGGAGGTTCCAAGATAGCCAAAAAAGAGACCTACGAAACTTCCTACCAGTCCCATAATAATACTTTCCTCAAAAAAGCGGGTCACTATCTGTCTTTTTGTTGCACCTATTGCTTTCATTATTCCTATCTGCCGGCGCTTTTCATGAACAGACATTATCATTGTGTTGATTATTCCGAACATTGCAACAATAGTTGCGATGAAACCTATTCCAAAAGTTATCAGACGAATCTGGGCTAGGGACTCTCTCGCATTCTCAGAGGCACTTTCAGTTGTTTCCACACTTAATTCAGGAAACTCTTCTTTTATTTTTTCTGAAATTTCTTTGCTTATACTCAAATCCTGTGGCTTCACGAAAACTATTGTAAAGAAATCACCATCTTCAAAAATTTCATCAAGAATTACCCAAGAAGTTATGAGACCAAAATCCATAAAACCGCCAACCTCTTCGAGATGCCCGACAACCCGGAGGTCTACACCCTCGACAGAAATTGAATCTCCAAGGTTGAGGTCATATTGCTCTTTGGCATGATAACCCATGGTGACTTCATAAGCTCCAACCTCAGCCCAATCTCCTTCTTCTAATTCAACCTGCCCCAAGCCAATAGAATCACGCTTATCTAACTCTGCCCCGTTTATCATAAAATCACCCCAAGGTTCGAGACGCATTCCTGCAACTTCTTCAACGCCAGAAATCTGCCGTATTTCATCAACAATGTCTGTGCTAATTTTGCCTGATGGAGGTCCTGAAGCCGGCTCTGCTCCGCTCTCAGTAACCACAATTTTTCCAGAAACAATGTTGAGCTGACCCTCTACAAGGCTGTTGATACCTGAAGAAATTGAACCGAGAGAAACTATAGTTGTAATACCGATAACTATCCCTAGAATTGTGAGAAAGGTACGCATCCTGTGACTTCTAAGATCCTTCAGCGCCAGGTCTATCATTTAAATTCCCCTATGCTTTTTTCTTGGAAGACGTAAAAGGAAGGAGGGACTTACCCTTCTTTTTGCGATAAATATACGCAGTTTCAGCAGCAACTATTAGCAATAGCAGAATCGTCAAGGTGTTAATAGGAGACCCCTTCCCAGGAACTTCAACATAAACCGTCTCATCATACTCTTGGTTTTCGTCATCAAGATAGTGAAGTTCCAGTTGTCCGGTTCCGCCCTTGAAATTCTTGAATCTTAGTGTTGAAAGCTTGTCAGGTTTAAGCTCATTGTCTATTTTAACTCCCATAAGCTTCCCATTCTGGATGAGCTTTACAGATATAGCCTTAGCCTTTGCTGTTCCGAGATTTTCAATCTCAACTTTGAAATCTTCATTATCCAGCTCAGTATTCAAAACTTCAAGATTCGGAACGCCCTTGACAGGAAGACCGAGAGTAAGTGTTTCAGTGTATTTGTTGCCTTTTGAGTCCTTGTATGCCAGCTCTATCTCTGAATCGTAGACCTTGGCCTCTGTGCCACTCTCGACCTCAATAATAAACTCAAGCACGCTTGACCGAGAAGACTGAATAGAAGAGACAAAATATGTGCCGCCTTCGAGAACTGATTTTACCTCTGGGTTGGAAGAGCTGAAAGTAGCAAGTATTTCACTAGCATCATCACTGCCAATGTTTGAAAGAGTTACATAAGTCCTGGATGTTTGCCCTGGCTCGAGGAGACCGCCTTCATAAGTCACCTCGGAAATCCTGAAAAGGACATTGCTTCCGACATCAAAGTCAAAGCTAGTCACAAGAGTTTGTTCAACACTATTTAGAAGATATTTTATCAAAAAAGACAGTGTATGCTTCCCTGAACTTGCATCACCTGAAACTGCGACAGGAATATTGCGGGAAACTGAGCTTCCGTCCGCCACTCCACCTAGAAGTGTAACGCCTGAAGGAAAGCCTGTAAGGTCAGGTCCACCTACCACTTCGTACTGGACATTTGTGATACCGCTTGCGCCTGTGTTTTTAAGAATCATGCGAAACTCTAAAGTTTCTCCGGGCTGGATATTTTCCTCAGGCAAGAGGAATGTTACAGTGAGGGGCCCTTCAAGAGCATAAGCTGCTTGTGACATTGCAATCAAAAGAATGAATAATGCCAATATCTTTTTTATTTCCATGATTTCTGAATTTTCCCGTCCTTGATATATATCTTTCTGTCAGCGTCCTCAGCTATATTTTTGTCATGAGTGATTGTAATAAGGGTTTTTTTCTTCTTTGAATTCAAATGATTAAGAAGATCAACAATCTCCCTGCTTGTCTTTGAGTCCAGATTTCCAGTAGGTTCATCAGCCAATATAGCGTCAGGGTCATTAACGAGAGCTCTTGCAATAGCAACACGCTGCTGCTGACCCCCAGAAAGCTCTGTTGGTTTGTGAAGCATTCTATCCTCAAGACCAAGAGCCTTGAGATTCTTGGCTGCTTCCTTCTCTGCCTTCTCTTTTGTAGCTCCCTCAAAACGCTGCGGGAGAGATACATTCTCAAGAGCTGTCAGACCGGACACAAGATTGTAGGACTGGAAAACAAAGCCAAGCTTGACCCGCCTTATTCGAGCCAGTTCATTTGAGGAAAGTTTTGAAACATCTCGTCCTTCTACAAAAACCTTCCCGCTAGTAGGAGAATCGAGGCAGCCAAGCATATGCATAAGAGTGCTTTTCCCGGAACCGCTTTGTCCAATTATAGACACATATTCTCCCTTCTTTACCTCAAGAGAGGCTCCGGCGAGGGCGTGAGTCTTTGTATCACCCATAATATAGGTCTTCCAGACATCCTCAGCCTTGAACATAATCTCAGCCATAAGCTCAGTATTTCTTGGAGATATTTATAATATCCTCAGGACTGAGATTGAGGACCTTTGTCTGTGCTATCTCTCCAAGAGACTTCACAAAGCTGGCAACTTCTTCCTTTGTTCCGATTTCGTGGTATGAATCCATCAAAGAATTTCTGAGTTTCTTGTTTTTGTGCTGGAAAATTGCCCTTGTTATATCTGCGAACTTCCTAGGAAGAACTATGTTTTTCGGGCGAAGTCTTACAAAGGCTGAATCAACACGAGGAACTGGGAAGAATTTTCCTTTTGGAACTGTTTCCAGAAACTCTACATCTGCCCTTACTGCGCAGTTAACAGAGAGTCTTGAGTAATTTTTTGTTCCGGGCTCAGCAACCATTCTGCGTGCAAACTCCTTCTGAAGACAGAGAACAGCAAGCTCAATCGGCTGTTCAAGTATCTTGAAAATTAGAGGACTTGAGATAGAATAAGGAACATTTGAAATTATCTTGTTGCATTCCGGCCATTCAACTTTAAGAGCGTCGCCGATTATGACTTCCTCTACATTTTTGTTCAGAATGGGTGCGAATTTTGGGTCAATTTCTATGACTGCCAAATTACGTGTTTTTTCGAGTATTTTCTCAGTAAGAGTTCCAATACCAGGACCTATCTCGAGAAGCTTGTCTTCAGAATTTATTTCGGCGTATTCAACCTCTCGCTCGAGTATTGAATCACTATATAGAAAATTCTGATCCAGTGACTTGGACAGAAAAAACTTATTCTCTTTTAGAATTTTCTTGAGATCTTGAAGAAGCATTATTCCTTCGAAGCTTCAGGCTCCGGTTTCGATTCCTGGGCTGCCTCTTCTGCGGGAGTTTCCTCAGTCAGCTCTTCCGGTGCCGGAACATCATCCGCAAACAGTGGAATTCCGACCAGAAGCTTGTATTTGATTTGCTTTCCTCGGGCATCTTCTCCTCTAAGCTCCCAAATTATTCTCTTGATGAGAAGCTTCTTTGGATCAGGGAGTAGTTTAACTCTCTTTGTCAAATCCGAAAAGCTCTCGAAAAGTTTCATATTTCTAATTCTGACCATCTCCATCATGTGCTTCTTCCCTACTCCAGGGAGAAGCTCAAGCCTGTGAAGCCTAGTAGTTAGCGGACCGCATTCATTGAAGAATTTTATGAAACGCTCTTCCTGCTCGCTTATCAGTTTGTCAAGAGTAAATTCTAGTTCAACCTTTCCTGTTGAAGTAAGCTCATCGTAATTTAGGCGCTTGACTATATGATGAACATCTTCTCTGACACCCTTTCCGATGTAGAGAACCTTGCTGGCACTTGTTGAACGACCTTCCCTTAGAACTACCTCAAGAAGACTGAAAAACCTGTTGCCAATTATCTGGGCCACATTCTTTTCCCTTCTGTAACCAGGGATATTTGACTCCATTCTTCCCTCTGGTAAGTAATCTAGAACTATCGCAGTCTCATCAGATGGCATGGTTACCCCTTATACTTCCCGACAATGTCAAGTAATTTGGAGATTTCCTCATCTGAGAGAACAAAATGCTCCTTTGAAAATAGAAGTTTAATCTCATCTGCATTGGACGGTAAAAGGTCCGAAAGGGATATTGCGTGCCTTCGTGAAAGTTTCTCAAGACCCTCGACCTCAGCTATTAGCTCTTCTGCCTTTTTTTTGTCGAGCTTTGCGAATTTGTTGCAATAATCCATAGTGAGCGTCTGCTCATAAGTAAGCTCTCCTTCTTTCTCTCGGGCCTCAGTAAGCTCTTTGACCTCTGCAAGAGTTACCGGCTCCTGTGACAAAACTCTTTTTCCTATCATTTTTTCACCTGCTCTTTTACCTTTACAAGATGCTCAGGACGTGCTAAGAGCGTCTTGTTCTTATTTCCGTCATTTATTGAAACAAGATAAGCCCTGCCTCTTCGTCCTTCAACAATACCCTGCTGTCCATGGTATTTTGGATGTGGCATCCCAGAATGAACTGAGGGATTGAGTCTTACTACCACTCGGGCTCCATCTGAAAGTTTTTTCAAAGCCTCTGCTATTGAAAATCTTCCCCCTCGAAGCTTGTGCCTGCTTCTAGACCTAAATCCCTTAGAATGCTTCATCGCGTTTATTCCATAGGAAATCCTTTATATATAGCTTTCTGTGAATTTTGACCACTACTTATTTAAGGGTGAAATAAGTATATTGGATTATGAACCCGATAATAATTGCAGTTGTAGTTATCATTGTAATATTTTTCCTTTTGAGAGCGATAAAGAAAGGACGAAAGGAGGGATTCAGTAAAGGAGTCACGGCAGGAAAGAAGATTGAAAAAAACATACCAAACGCTGACGATGGTTCAGGGAAGGAAGGCAAGTTGGCTGAGGCAGCTAAAATAATAAATAGACCACCTAAGAAGGATAAAAAAGATAAGAAGGAAGAAAACGAAGACTAAGTAAACTTTTAATAGGCGAGATCATTATACTCACTTATGTACATTATTATAGCAGGTGGCGGAAACAGTGGAGAAGCTCTGGCCAAGACTCTTGTCAAAGAAAAGGAGGATGTAGTCCTCATAGAATCTGACAAGGATAAGGCAGAGAAGCTGTCAGAGGAACTTGACGCTCTAATTATAAGTGGTGACAGTACGAATATTGATATTTTGAAGGATGCTGGGATAAGCAAAGCAGACGCTGTTGTTGCAATGACTGGAGACGACAAGGCGAATCTTATGATATGCGAAATAGCGAATCAGGCGAATGTTAAACGGGTTCTAGCAAGAATAAATGAGCCGGAAAACGAAGCGCTGTTCATTCAGGCAGGCGTTGAGTCAGCGATATCATCAACAAACTCCATAGTTACTGATTTCAAGAATGTTCTCAGAGGAAAGAGCTCAAAAACTGTTGCAACTCTGGCCTCAGGTGCTATTGAGCTTATTGAAATATACATAGGAGATAACAGCAAAATTGTAGGAAAGACTGTTTCCAATGTTGGAATAGACAAGAATGTAGCCAAAATTTCAAGTATAGAAAGAAGTGGTGAAATAATTATCGCAGATGACACACGAATAATCAACAAAGGAGACATTCTTGGAGTAATTGCGAAGAGCTCCTCTGCCAAGAAAATAGTTGAGCACTTTGAGAAGAAGTAGCTGATGAAACACCAATTCGTAAGAACCGTCCTGTATTACCTGGGGCTTGCACTCACCATAACAGGATTTATAATGCTGCTTCCAGCAGTTGCGGCATATTTTTTCCAAGAACTTGTGTCAGCATTCCTTATACCAGCAACGATTTCCATAATCTCTGGAATTTTTATGATGACCCGCTATGAAGCAGGGGAAGTAACAATGGGACGGGCGATGACGCTGTCAGCACTTGCATTTATTGTTATAGCACTTGTTGGCGCGATTCCCTATATGATGCAGGCTCAGACTGTTTATGGAGAAGTTGGAGTAAATGCTTATGTTAGCGCTTATTTTGAATCTATGTCCGGTTTTACCACAACAGGCCTGTCAACTCTTCCGGACATAACTGCAGTACCGGAATCTCTGTTATTTTGGAGATCTCTGACACAGTGGATAGGTGGTGTAGGAATTGTTGTTCTTTTCCTCCTCTTCTTCGTTTCAAAAACAATTGGCTCTTCAGTTCCAGGAATGAGTGCTTACTACCTTTTCAGAGGAGGAGCCAATGAAGAGAGACTGGAGCCAAGCACAGCAAAAAGTGTCAAAGGAATTGCAAAGATCTATATTTTCTATACAATAGCAGGGCTTGCAATTTATAGGATAGCCGGGATGCCGCTGATGGATGCAATTAACCACATACTTACAAGTGTTTCGACAGGAGGATTCTCGACACAGGCAGCAAGCACAGGAACTTATGGCAGCGCCTGGCTGGACGCCTCAATAGGAGTATTCATGATTGTGGGAGCAACTTCTTTCCTTCTGCATTATAAACTTCTGGGATTGAGATGGAAAGATCTTGGAAAATTCGCGAAAAGCTATGAAATGAAGGTGTGGTTTATATTCATGGCTATTTTTTCAGGAGCCCTATCACTATACCTCTGGAGTTCAGGAGTGGAGAACCCTGCATGGAAGGGAATATTCCAGATAGTGTCTGCGTCAACGACAACAGGATTCGTAAATATGGATCTCGCTGGAATGGGAGATCTTGGACTTCTGCTTCTTATATTTGTCATGTTTATAGGAGGCTCCGCTGGTTCTACGGCAGGAGGTCTTAAAATAATAAGATTCCTCATACTTCTTGAAGCAATACCCTGGACTGTTAGAAAGTTTCTTCTGCCGAAAAAAGCCGTCTTACCTCTAAAATTTGGGACGCGTATCTTTGGAAAAGATGAGATAAGCCAAGTCAGCGTTTATTTGTTCATCTACCTTTTTATTATATTCATAGGAACAATAATACTTACAATAATAGGGTACCCATTTATAGAGTCCTTGTTTGAGATAACCTCAGCGGCGGCGACAGTTGGAATGTCCACAGGAATTACCCAATACACAATGCCAATAATTGGAAAAATAGTTTTAATATTAGAAATGCTCCTTGGCAGGCTGGAAATACTTCCAGTTCTTGTCCTGTTTATGGCCGCACTAAACAGAAAACGATGGGGAAGCTTTTACGAATAGAAATATAAATACACATACTTTAGGAGACTTATGGCAGTACAGTTCAATTATCTGGCTCCGAAGGGCTGGAAGCCCAAAAATGCAGAGGAAAACTATCTAATCACTCTTCTTAAAATGGAGCTGTCAAAAGAAGCAATAAAAGAGGCCGGAAAGACCTCGAAGAAAATTATTTTTGAGGAAGCAGCCGCTTCAGTAGCAGCTGAATCATCTACAGGAACCTGGACAAAGGTTTATGACGGTCCAGGATCAGGAATTCCGCTTGCGAGAGAAAAGAGAGCACTTGCTTATGACCTTGACTACAAAAATTTAATGTTTAAAGTTGCATACCCTGTGGAGCTTTTTGAACCTGATAATATATCAGGACTCCTTGCAGGAATTGTCGGAAACATAGCTGGAATGAAGATGGTGTCTGCTATGAGATTCTACGATGTGCGATTTCCCAGAAAAATGGTAGAGGTATTTTTGGGACCTAAATTCGGAGTACATGGAATTAGAAAGCTTCTGAAGAAGCCTAAAGGGCCGATTGTTGCAACAGTTCCGAAGCCGAAGATAGGGAGAACTTCAAGCGAGCAGGCCGCCCTTGCCTGGGAACTTTTCACATCCGGACAAGGAACATACGACGGAATAAAAGATGATGAAAATCTGACAAGCCTCGAATTCAACAAATTCGATGACAGAGCAAAGAAAGTCCTCGCAAAACTGAAGGACGCTGAGCTGAGAACAGGTAAGAAAAAATTCTATCTGGCAAATATAACACATTCAAACATTGGAATTATGGAAACACGAGCTGAGACTATAAAGAAGAATGGAGGAATTTATATGATGATTGACGTCGTAACAACAGGATTTTCAGCTGTCGATACAATGAGAAGAAAGGAAACAGGTCTCGCAATACATGCCCACAGGGCTATGCACGGATTTATAACCAGAGATAACTCACCAGGTGTTCACGGAAAAGGGAAGCTGTTCGGATTTTCGATATCGATGATAGTCCTCGCAAAGATTTTCAGACTTCTTGGAGTTGACTCACTACATGGGGGATCACCGCTTGCAAAAATGGAGGATTATGGAGAAGCAGAATATATCAAGCAGGTTCTTCAGGACACAGAGACGCAGGAGCACGAAAAAATACCTTCTCTCGGGCAAAAATGGCACCATATCAAACCGGTTTGGATGGTTGCATCCGGAGGGCTTCACCCAGGAGACTTTGAAGCAGTTATTAGAACATTGGGGGAAGATATAATGCTTCAGTGTGGAGGAGGGCTTCTGGGACATCCTGGCGGAGTAGAAGCCGGAGTAATGGCGATTGAACAAGCCCGGGAAATAGCCATGCAAGGGATTCCAATCAGAGAGTGGGTAAAGCAGAACCCTGATTCTGAGCTTGCAGAGGCAGTAAAATTCTGGGGATACGGACCAAAAATAGTCTACTAATCAAATAGTTTAAATATAAACATCAGTTATAGTGGGATGTGGGAGTTACATGGTAAGAAAGCTCATAAAGAAATTAAAAGGGGCGTTTTCAAGGCTTTTTGGCAGAAAACGGGTAATACGTCTTGGTATTTATGGAGAGCCGAATACAGGGAAGACAACTCTCGCCAATAAGATTTCTATGGACTGGATGGGAAAAGAAGTCGGAATTGTCTCAGAAATGCCTCACGAAACCAGAACAATCCAAAAAGTTGAGCACATCGAAGTAAAGGCAGGGAAAAAAACCCTAGTGATGAATCTTCTTGATATGCCCGGGCTTTCCGCGTCGGTTGATTTTAAGGAATTTACAAAATTCAGGGAAAGTGTCAGCAATACAGACACAGATTTCAAGGACCTGAAAGTTTCAGACCTGAAGAGGATAGCTGAGGAAGAGGACTTGTCCAAAACCGGGAAAAAGGCAGCCATAATACAGAGACTTAAGGCAAAAATAAGCAAGAAGGAGCTTCAGACTTATGTTAAAGACCTAAAAATAAAAGTTACTGCAAAGAAGGGGAAGAAGATATCTAAAACGAGCGCAAGGAAAATAGCAGAGGAAGCAACTAAAGGTATTGTTGAAGCAATTAAATGGCTAGACAATGTAGACTCAGTTATAGTAATGATGGACTCAACAAAAGATCCTATGACACAGGTAAATATAATGCTTCTTGGAAATCTGGAAGCGAAAAGCATACCAATAGTTATAGCAGCCAACAAAATAGACGCCAAAAATTCCAAGCCAAACAACATAATGAGCGCATTCCCTCAGCACCCTGTTGTACCAATATCAGCAAAAGAGGGAAGAAATCTTGAAAATCTTTATAAAACAATAGCGGAGAACCTTTAGTATGGCAAAAGCACGGAAAAAACCTCTTAAGAAGAAGAAAATTGTGAAAAGAAAGAGTAGAAGCTCGAAGAAGAGTCTGAAGATAGACTTCATTTCAATGTCAAAATTGAAGGGTGACACAGTAGAAGAGAAGATAGAGATAATACTGGACAAAGTAAAAATTGGGCATGTAGTAATTTTAGATGAAGCATTAAGCCCTGACGAGGAGGCTCACCTAGTTACAGAAACTATGGAAGGAATAAATGAAGAGTTTAGCGGAATAGAATTCTGTAGCCTGCCACGACAAAGTGGAAAAGCCAGAATCTTGTTATCGAGGGTAGCAAAACTTCTTGGAATAGAGATGGCCAGCCCAGGTGTTACATTAGTAGGACCGTCCACAATAATAAGTGACATAAAACGCGATCTTGGTGCGTTCCATGTGTCAGCTGAGTTGTAAAGATGCACAAATGCCTAAAATGTGGAGAAAAATTTGAGGAAGATGATGTTCCTGTTGTCAGTGGATGCTCCTGCGGCGGAAGAATGTTTTTGTTGCTGAGGGGTGATGAGGATGAGGAGAGGGCAGATGAAATTTATGAAGAACTTTCTGAGAAGATAGAAGAGATTAAGGAACTTCCAGAGACTCAGGAGGAAAAGCCTGAAAAATCTCCTGATAAAAAGCCAGAGACAGAGAAACCGAAATTTGGAGTAGAGACTATAAGGATAAAGAGGCCTGGAGTTTACGAAATAAATATCGAAGCCCTGATGAAGGGAAGACCAATCGTTGTTAGACACAGAGAGGGTTCTTTTATTATAAGCCTTCCTTCCATATTTGGCAGAGAGACAGAAATAGTTCTTTCGAAATAATTTTTAAAAAAAAGAAGTGCCTGCAATGCGGCTGTGGGAGGTGGGAGATGGCATATTATAAAAAATATGTTGCCACCGCACCGCAGGCAATTTTATGGGTATATCTGTTTACGCTTTCCTTTTTCTCCTCAGGCCAGTTACAAGGTCTTTACCGATTTCGTCACCGAGAGACTTGAACATTGACTTAAATCCAAGACCCATTGCGATTGACAAACCAACACCAAATGTTGCTACGATGATCAGTAATATCTGGTCAACAAGCACTGTGTTGATGATTCGGCTTCCCAACGAGTTAAGAGCGATTGCGGCAGATAAGTACACTACGAAGAAGAAGAATACCCTGCTCATAAGGCCTGAATATGCCACATGAGTGTCTTCTATAGCGTCTTCGATGTATCTAGCAACGACGTAACCTACCGTAAGAACCAAAATTGCTGTTAGCACGTTTGGCAAGTAGTTTACTAAGCTAGTGAGGGCATTCGCAATTATTTGTATCTCAAGTACTGCAGCTGCTTCACTCAGGAAGAGTAAATAGATGAGCCATTTAGAGATATCTGAAATCAGCTTGCTGACCTTCAAATGCTCTCTCTTTATACCAACGTAACTATCAATCTTAAATCTCTTTAGGAGTTCAAGAATTGCAGCTCCGATGACTTTCCCTACAATAATACCAACTATGAGGAGTATTGCGGCAGCTAATATATTATCTAGCATACCCGTCATTGTACCGACTGCTGAATACAGTCCGCTTCTGACCGGGGAAATAACTGGCTCTACTATGTTTATAGGCATCTAATCACCTCCTTTCCAATAGTGTACCTTTACGGGACCTATTTGACTAACACCAACTTTTCCAGACCCTATTAGGATTCCAAGGATACCATTTGCCTGGTACCTTGAGACACGCAGCTTCTGTGCCACGTCCTGGATGGAGACTCCACGGGGACTCTCCCTCACGATCTCTTCTGCCTTAGTTACAAGCCCATCAGGGGTCTCTGTCTGCATGAAGGACTTGTTACACCTTTGTGTATATAAATGTAACGCTAAAGTTACATCTTCATTATCTTTGCGTTATGAAAAGGTCATATATAAATCATTCTATTGTTAGTTATTTCTAATACATATATAACACTTCTTTAACTTATCTGTTACAGAGTATTAACAGAGCTATAAAAACAATAACAAGCGAGCAATAATTATACTAATTCTGATTCACTAAAGAATATTGGAATTTCTCTCTCTGCTGATTCAATAGAATCTGAAGCGTGAACTAAGTTTCGGGGAAGCTCCTCTTCCCCAAGATCTCCACGGATTGTTCCGGGCTCGGCATTCTCAGGATTGGTTGCGCCAATTAAGTCACGGACTTTCTGAACTGCTCCCTCTGATTCAAGAACCATCGGAAGAGCGGATCCTTCCATAGCGAAATCAACAAGTCCCTGATAAAAATCTTTTTCTACATGTTCCTGATATAGTGTCTCTGCCTGTTCCTGTGAAACATTAGAAAGTTTTGCAGCTCGTATTGTAAAACCTGCAGCTTCTATCCTCTTGATTATTTCGCCAACAAGTCCTCTTTTTACAGAATCAGGCTTTATCATGCAAAAGGTTCTCTCAGTCATTTTTCTCTTCCTCTTTCTGTTCTTCTTTTTTATCTTCTTTCTTTTCCTCGCTTTTCTTTTTTACAACTTCAGCTTCAGGGCTTGGAGGCTTTCCCTTTTCTTTTTTAGGCTGGGCTTCCGACTTTGCACGAACCTCAGCTGCTATGTCGATTCTTCCTTTTGACTTCTGATATTTACGAGTCCAGCCAAACTTGACCGGATTTCTTCCTAACTTGATGAGATTCTTCTCGCATTTGCTTGAGCAAAAGTAGAGAAGAGTTCCGTCTTTCTTAACAAGAATCTTTCCAGTACCCCTTTCAATCTCGGTACCGCAAAAAGAGCATCTTTCCATTTAAACTGTTCTTATATCTCCTACATCCATAAGACCGCGTTTTAGAAGAAGTATATCTCCTTCGCGAATAGGTCCTTTAACATTTCTTTTTACAACGCGCCCTTTGTCTCGTCCATCGAGAACTTCAGCTCTTACCTGAATAATACCGCCAGTTGCTCCAGTTCTCCGCATTATTTCTGTAACACGTGCAGGAATTGAAGACTCAGCTGCAAGAGGAATAACTTCTTGTTTTGACCCTTTCTTTGATTTTGTTTTTGACCCAGTCTTAGATTCTTCTTTAGAGTCTGTTCTAGGTTCTTCTTTAGAGTCTTTTTTTGGCTTTTCCTTTAGCTCCTGATTTTCAGGCTCAGCATCTTTCTTAGCCATTATTCAGATTTTTCCTCTTTAGATTTTTCCTCAGCAGGTGCTTCTTCAGATTCTTCTGCAGGTTTTTCTTCAGATTTTTCTTCAGATTTTTCTGCTGGAGCTTCCTCTTTTGGAGCTTCTGTTGATTCCTCAGCAGGTGCTTTTTCTGCAGGTTTTTCTTCAGGAGCTTCTGTTGATTCCTCAGCAGGTGCTTTTTCTGCAGGTTTTTCTTCAGATTTTTCTTCAGATTTTTCTGCTGGAGCTTCCTCTTTTGGAGCTTCTGCGGGTTTTTCTTCAGCTGGAGCTTTCTTTTCTGCGGGCTTCCTGCTTCCTGCTTTGGAGATTTCGCTTACAAGGTCTGTAAGTTGGTTCTTTCCTTCGCCAGCGTCAACAATTGCAACGCATGCGGTAGGTACACTGAGGCCTGCTGCCTTTCCAAGCTCTGCTCTGAGTGGAACTCCTATACAAGGAATTTCACGCTCTTTGCAAAGCGGTGTTATGTGAGCCACTACTTCAGGAGGAGAAACATCCTCAGCAAAAATAACGAGTTTTGTTTGCTTCCTCTCAATGGCTTTTGTGGACTCATTAGTCCCTTTCCTAAGCTTTCCAGTTTCTGAAACTATATTCAAAAGACTGTAAGCCTTATTTACAAGTTCTTGGTTTTCTGTCATATCAATCACCTCTCTTTCGAGATCAATCACGTGGCGTATTTAGGGTTCAAAGAGGTATATAAATGTTGAGGAGAGCTACTCATGTGAGAGAATGCACTTAATTGGTTTTCCTGTAGATTCGATTATTGCAAATCCAACACGCTCGAACTGAATAATTTCGCCAACCTTAAGCTTGCCAACTTCCTTCTGAGAAAGACCTTTAATAGTTTTTCCTGTTTCCGGCACAAGAATCTCAGTTTCTATTGAATCAGAAGACACCCATTGCAATTTTTTTGTATTTGATTTTACTTTATCTGAATCGAACTCGACTTCCCCCTTTCCTATAAACTTAAGATTAAAAAGGTCTTTAAGCCTGAATATTTCTCCTTTTTTCATTGATTTTGCATCTTCTTTCGGAATGTAAAAAGTTCCCTTTGACTTAACTTCGATTTTCTCAGGAGATGGAACAAAAAAATAATGTTTTGCTGTCGGACTCAGAATCTTCCTGTTTATTGTGTTTAAGGCATCCATGCTTATTGTAGTGCTTCCGGAAGTCATTCGAACCTCCTTTGCGAGACGCTCGAGTGTTTCGGGAACAATTCCGCGTCTCCTGAGAGCTTGGAGGGTTGCAAGTCGTGGGTCATCCCAGCCACTTACCTTTCCGCTGTCAATAAGCTTCTGGATTTCCCTCTTAGATGTAGGGGTCCCCTCTAGATTTATTCTAGAATAGGATATAATGTGCGGGCTGTCCATGCCAAGAAGTTCCCGTATATTATTCTGCAGTTCATCTCTCTGCTGGAACTCATTTGAACGAAGAACATGAGTGACCCCGCATTTTGCATCCTCTATTGCATTGGCAAAATCATATAGAGGCCAGACCCGGTATTTAGTTCCCTGTAATGGATGCGCAGCCTCGACAATTCTCATTATAGTGGGGTCACGGAGAGTTGTGTTTTTAGATTTCATATCAAGTTTCAAGCGAAGTGTTGCACTCCCTTGTTTGAGTGTCTTCTTCATTTCTCTGAATAATTCAAGATTTTCTTTTGAGGAATTCTTACGGCACAGGCATTCCTCACCATCATAACGAAGTTTTCTTGACTTCTCAACAGGACATCTGCAAACATAGGCATTTCCGGAATCTATTAGAGATTCGGCATGCTTGTAGAATAATTCAATGTCATCTGAGTTTCTTTTTATTTTGTCATATTTTATGCCAAGCCAGGCGAGATCTTCTTTGATTGCATCATAATATTCTGTACTCTCCTTCTCAGGATTTGTATCCTCAAACCTGAGAATTAGCTTTCCGGAATATTTTTTAGCATAGTAGTGATTGAAAAAGAATGAAACTGCGTGCCCGATGTGAAGATATCCGTTCGGCTCAGGGGCAAGTCGCGTTACAACTTTTCCCATTTCTGCACCAGGAAGTTCGGGAAGCTCCCGTTCAGCTATTTCTTTTTTTTCGAAAAAGTCTGGATTTTCTTTTCTTAAGAGAGTCTCCATTTCATCAATACTAAGCTTGTTGGCGTCCTTTACAGCTTTAGAAATGTGCGTTCTCAGCTTTACGATATCATCTTTCAAAGAGGGATCTGAAGAAAGTGCTTTTCCAAGAACAGCTCCTTCGCTTGCTTTTCCTTTATGAAGAAATGCATTTTCAACCGCAAAAATGAAAACATTATTCTCTATCTTTTTGGCAACCATAGTTTAAACTTAGATAATAAAGTTAAATAGATATCTTCCTGCCGTTTTTTAGCAAGTGGACGTTCTTACCAATAATGTATTTATCATGCCCGAGCTCCTTGTTTATCTCCTCTGCAAGGGTTCCAAAGGCGGTGAGTTTTTCAATATCACCGTGGCAGGGTATGATGTGCTCAGGCTGAACCATATGAAGGAATTCGCGGTGATCCTCTCTGGCAGAGTGACCAGAAACATGAACATCCCTGAATATTCTGGCTCCCTGGGAAGACAGAAGGTCCTCGAGACTCTTCCGGTTCCGTATATTTACTGGAGTTGGGATTGTAATACAGGAGAACATTATTTTGTCGCCCGGCTCCACTGTAAGCGCATATTCCTTTCGGGCTATCCTTGATAGAATTGCGTTTGGCTCGCCCTGACCACCTGTGCAGACAATGATATATTTTGACCTGTCACGAGCTATTTTTTTCAGTATGGCCCTCACAGCCCTTTGATGGCCGGCAATCTCGACATTTGGAAAGCTTTTGAAATTAATTTTCTTGGAGACATCAGTATACTTACCAATAGATCTTCCGAGGAAAACAACCTTTCTCCGCATTCCTTTTGATGCCTCAACAATTGTGTTGAGCCTCTCTATATGAGAAGAAAAGCAGGCGATAACGATTGCATTTTTTGAGGCAAAGTTATCTCGCAGAGTATCCCTAAGCATCTCAAGTGCAACAGATTCCGAGGGAGTTTTTCCTTTCTCTCCAGCCCTGATTGCCTCAACAATTAGAGCATGGACGCCCTCCTTTCCTATCTGCCTTATGCGCTTGTAATCAGGAGGAGCTGAAAGCTTCTGTTTGTTGTCGAGTTTATAATCAATTCCATAGAATACGGCACCATATTTTGTGTGCAAGACTGGAAAAACTGTCTGAGGAACTGAGTGAGTACTGTGAATAAATTCCAGAGTCACGTCTCCAAATTCCAGCTCCTCTCCGGCATTCATAACCACAAAATTATTGAAATTTAGTTTATCATCCTTGATATTTGACTTAAGAAGCTCTATGGTAAACGGAGTCCCTATTACAGGAGCATTATATTTTGCAGCCAAATAACCGACTGCTCCAATGTGATCCAAGTGAGCATGGGAAAGTATTATTGCCTCGACCTTGCCCTTAAAATCATTGAGAATTGAGTCATCCGGAATAGCCCTAGCCTCTAAAAGGGTTTTTTTGTTTATTGGAAGCCCTGACTCCTGAAGCAAAACCATCCTATCAAGGGCTATCCCCATATCAAGAATAAAGACCTTCTCATCAATTTTCACAGCTGTCATATTCATGCCGACTTCTTCATATCCGCCGATTGCAAAAATATCTATTGCCATAAATCTCTAAATTGTTTTATACTTATTAAGCTTAGCCCTTAGGAACTACTTCTGGCTGAGGCTCGGAAGTGTCCTCAAAGTCTTCCAATGGAACCTTGAATGCTTCGGCACTTTTCAGCTTGCCCTGTTTCTTCAGAACCTCTCTGGCAAGTACCCAAAACACCAAAGCAAGGGATTTCTTCCCTTTATTATTAACAGGAAGAACAAAATCGATGTTCTCTGTCATATTATTGGTATCGCAAAGAGCTAGAACGGGAACATTATTTGAGCGGGCTTCTGTGATTGCCTGCCTGTCACCAGCAGGATCTACTGCAATCAGAAGAGTTGGCTCTCTGAATCCTTTATATTCAGGATTTGTGAAGGTTCCTGGCATGTACCTCTTTGTGTATGCATGAGCTCCAGTGACCTCTGCGAATTTGTCTGCGGCTTTCTTCCCTGCATCTCTTGCACAAACAACAACAACTTTTGCAGAAGGATGTTTGGAAATATAATCTGCAGCCTCGCCGAGCTTTTTGTCGATTAAACCTATGTCGAGAATTGACAGACCATCAGGTCTTACCTTGTAAATGTAAGGAAGCATATCCTTCATTTTTCTCTGGGTTCCAATGTGGACTCCCGCTGCCAGATACTTGTCCAGCGGTACAAGATTTCCATCTGATATTGTTTGTGTTTCTTCTTCCATTATATTATAAGCTCTGCCATCTCGAGTCTCGATTCCTGCTCCTCAAGTCTGAGAAGCTCATTCAATTTCGCGACCCTTTCTCCCCCTACAACTCCTGTTTTTATTAAAGGAGCTGAGAATCCGACGGCCAAGTGGGCTATCGAATTATCACTTGTTTCCCCCGAACGGTGGGAGACAACAGAAGCGTATCTGCTCTGGTTTGCCTCTTTTATAACCTTTTCTGTCTCAGTCAGGGAGCCAACCTGATTTGGCTTAATTATGATAGAATTGCAAGATTTCTTGTCTATCGAAGTCTTCAGCCTTTCAGAATTCGTTACAGTCAAATCGTCCGCAACGACAAGGCATTTCTTCCCGACCTCCTTCAATAGTCCGGCAAATCCATCAAAATCGTCCTCCTGCATAGGATCCTCCAGATAAAAAATTTCGTAATGATCTACAAGCTCAAGCATATAATTTGCCTGCTCTTCAGGAGACAGTTCTTTGTGACCATAGGAATATTTTCCATTGCTGTAAAATTCGCTGGCTGCCACATCGAGACCTGGACGAATTTCAAAACCGAAATCAGCGGAGACTTCTTGGCAGGACTCTGTAAGAACCTGAAGTGCCGAGTCAATTGTAATTTTCGGAGCCCAGGCACCTTCATCATTTCTTCCACGAGTAAAGTCCTGTATAGAAGATGAAAGTTTTTCTCCTGCTTTTTTGTGAACAAGAGAATTTGCAAGTGCCGCTTCTGAGAATGAAGGTGCTCCAGAGGGAATACAGAGGAACTCTTGTATTTCTGGGCTGCCTTTACCTGAATGAACTCCTCCACCAATTATATTTCCAACTGGGCGAGGAAGTGTTGAGCCTCCAAAAAGCTCATAGAATTGTATTTCCTTTTCGAGTGCCTCAAGACGGGCTGTTGCCAGAGAAAGTGCAACTGAGAGATTTCCTCCGAGATTTTTCTTATCAGGATCTGTTTCTGAGAGAAGCATATCAACAGCCTTGTAGCTTATTTCTGTGCCAATAAGCTTGTCCTTATATGTTCTGTTAAAAACAGCTATTGCCTGTGCGGCTCCGCCTTCAGGAAATGCTTCTACCTCGTGAGCCCCTACACTCGCCCCAGAAGGGGCTGCAGCACGCCCATAAAAAGCGCCAGAATAGACCTGGACTTCAACGGTCTTGTTCCCACGGGAATCAAATATTTCTCGCGCAATGGCGTTCTTGATTGTCATTGTTAATCTGAGTCAGTGGAGTGTTATATAATTTTAGATGCTATATCAGAAAGTATTTATAGTAAGTTTTTTAGTCTTGTAAACAGAGTTATTATCATAGTGGTGAATTTTTTGGAAACAACGGAGATGCAGAAATATTTGAAGGGAACTACAACCCTTGCGTTTATATGCAAAGACGGAGTTGTAGTAGGAAGCGATACCCGCTCAACTATGGGTTTCCTTATTTCTGACAAGAAGTCCAAAAAAATCTACAATATAGACGATCGCATGGCACTTACAACTGCAGGACTTGTCGGAGACAATGTAACTCTTGTGAGAATAATGAAGGCCCAGGCAGCACTTTCAAGACTGGAGAAAAAGCCACTGACAGTAAAAGGAGCTGCAAATCTCCTTTCAAACATACTCTACTCAAGAAGGGGTTTCCCCTTCATGGTTCAGCTTGTTCTAGCCGGCTATGATTCAGAACCTCATGTCTATGAGCTGGATGCAGTTGGAGGAATGAGTGAGAAGAGCGTTTCCGCAACAGGTTCGGGAAGCCCGACAGCTTACGGTGTTCTCGAATCAGAATATTCCGAGGGAATGTCTATGGAAGACGGAATAAAGCTAGCAACAAAGGCAGTTAAGTCGGCTATAGAAAGAGACGCAGCAAGCGGAAACCACATAGACATAGTCACAGTCACAAAGGATGGATACGCAGAAGTTCCACAGGAAACCATCAAAGAAATACTGAAGAGTTTCGAATAAACTCACTGGATTTCTTTTGACAGATATTAAACAACTATTATGAAGAAGTTTGTAGAAGAGCTCAACGAAAAAATACCGAGCGGTGCGCAACTTACAGAGGTTCAGGTAGAGGGATCTAAAATTATTCTTTATTCAAAAAATCCTGAATACTTTAGTGAAAACCCTGAACTAATTAAAACGATTGTCAGCAATTACAAGAAAAGAGTTGATGTAAGAGCAACTCAGGAGATTTTGGCAGACCCGGACAAAGCTCGTCAGATTATAAATGAGATTGTACCAGACGAAGCTGGAATAGAAAATGTAACTTTTGTAACAGAAATTAGCAGAGTAATAATTGAGGCTGACAAGCCTGGTCTCGTAATAGGAAAAGGTGGAGCAACTCTCAAGGAAATAAAGGAAAAAATAAAATGGTCTCCGAGGGTTGAACGGGTGCCTGTGATGAAGTCCAAGATTGTAGATACAGTCAGACAGGTAATTTACACAGATATGGATGCCCGTAAGAAATTCCTTGAAAAGCTTGGAAAGAAACTTTTGACAAAAAGCTCGAGCAGCGGACCAAAGGAAGAAAAACAGGATTATTGGGTCCGAATGACGGCGCTCGGAGGATTCAGGCAGGTAGGAAGAAGCGCTGTCTTCGTCCAGACACCAGAAAGCAGAGTCTTAATAGACTGCGGAGTCAATGTGGCAGCTACCGGAACAAAGGAATTCCCCTACCTTAATGCGCCAGAATTTAAAATAGCAGACCTTGACGCAGTTGTTGTGACTCACGCTCATCTTGACCATTCAGGAGCAATCCCCTACCTTTTCAAGTACGGCTATGACGGACCAGTTTATTCAACTCCTCCAACTCGTGACCTTATGACAATGCTTCAGCTTGACTATGTTGATATCGCCCAGAGAGAAGCTAAGAAAGTTCCCTATGGAAACAAGGACATACACGAGCTCATAAAACACAGTATAACTCTAGACTACAAAGAAGTAACCGATATAACTTCAGATATGAGGCTGACATTTTACAATGCCGGACATATACTTGGATCAGCCCAGGCACATCTCCATATAGGAGACGGTCTTCACAATTTAATCTACACTGGAGACCTAAAATATGCAAAAACAAACCTTCTCGATCCGGCTGAAACAAATTTTATGCGCCTTGAAACTCTCATAATGGAGAGCACATACGGAGGAAGAAATAATATACAGCAATCTCTTGAAGTTGCGGAACAGCAGCTGACAGAGGTAATCAAAAATACGATAAGCAAAGGAGGAAAAGTACTTCTTCCTGTTCTTGCTGTAGGAAGAGCCCAGGAAGTTATGATAGCTCTTGATAAAATAGTCAAGAAGGAATCTATGAGCGGCTTGAAGTGCTATCTTGACGGAATGATTTGGGATGCAACTGCAATACACAGCGCATATCCAGAATACCTTTCATCCAGCCTCAAGCAGAAAATGCTTAATGAGAACACAAATCCCTTCCTTTCAGGAATGTTCCATAGAATAGGTGGGCATAAAGAGAGAGAAGAACTCATAACGAGTGAGGTTCCTGCTCTTATAATGGCAACATCTGGAATGATGCAGGGAGGACCATCCGTTGAATATTTCAGGAGACTGGCAGAGAATCCTGATAATAGTATGGTTTTTGTCGCATATCAGCCAGAAGGTTCCCTTGGAAGACGAATACAAAAAGGAATTCCCCAGATATCTGTTGAAAAGTTAGGTGGGGGAAATGAAATGGTTAATGTTAAACTTGATGTTAATACTATAAGCGGATTCTCCGGGCACTCTGACAGAAACCAGCTGATGAATTTTGTTTCAAGAGCAAGACCGAGACCTGAGAGAGTACTGACTTGTCACGGAGAAAGCTCAAGATGTATAGACCTGGCAAGTTCTATTTATAAAACATTTAAGTTTGAAACCAGCGCTCCGAAGAACCTAGAAACTGTAAGAGTACGATAGTCTGAATTTTATAAGTTTGATTAAAAAAATTAGATGAATTACTCAGAAACAGTCTCTTCAGACTCTGCACTTACCTGAAAACTCTCGGCAATTTCACCAACTCTGACAATCCCAACTGAAGGCGGAGAGATGAGTATTACATCCTCTTTTATGCCGACAATATCACCGCCGATTGCCTGGCAGGTTCTTTGTATCCTCTTAAGTGCTCTCTTTAGCTCAAGTTTTTCCTGCATGAGCCTTGGTTTAACCTTTAGAACAATGATATTGTTTCTGTCTCTGAGATGATCAAGAACACCTTCAACGTCAGAAAAGTCATTCATAGATAAAACTCGAATAGATGTGCTGGACTGTGGCTCGTGACCCTTCCAGTCTATTTCCATGAACTTTGGTTCTCTCGTAACCGAGGTTGGTGTTGAAGAGTTCGAGCTTCTCCTGAATATGTTTTTGAATGCAGCCATCATATTTTCTCCCATCATACACTATAAAGGGTTGTTATTTAAAGTTTTCCAAGACTATTGAGCCCCGCCCTGTGCGGGTGGCTTGAAAGAACCCTCGAGTTTTTCCTGAATTGCCTTGAGCTTATCATTAACTGATGTTTCCTGTTTTTTCAGAGATTTAAGGCGAACGTCAATAATCTCCGCCTCGTCATCCAGACCTTTTTTGGCCGTGTCAGAATCTGTTTTTAGCATAACCTGACCGACTATTTTGTAAACCTCAGATGGATTGTGTTTTGATATCTCATCCAGAGCTTTTTTAGTTTCAGCAAAACGCATTTCTAGCTGAGTCTTCTGAGTCAATATCATCCTGAGCTGCTGCTGATATTCCTGGAATTCCCTCAGGGTGTTTTTTGTTTCTTCTGACATATCCATTATTTCTTCTCCGGCTCGCTATCAACGAGCATTCCAACAAGCTTAAGGTAGGAATTAACAGCAGCCCTCATTGCTGCTGCATCTCTTGCCTCGAACTCAAGAACTATTTTTCCATCCTCAGAGCGTAGGTCCGCTTTGAAGCGGATTGCGTCGTCAAGGTCAGGCTTAAGAGAGCTTACGATTGCATCTGCATCGTCCGCTTCAACCTCAATTATTGTCGTGTACATATTATTCCTCTATATAGAAGGAACTGTTCTAGCAACAGGCTGTCTCTTCTTGATGAAAATTTTGTAGTCGCACTTAACGCACCTGATTACACCAGATGCATCCCTCAGCTCCTCAGTATTTGCTCCGCAGCTGATACATCTATACGACATCTAAACTCTCCTCCTGAGATTGTCCTGGAGATTTTGTTTTTTGTAAAGCTACGGACGATGTAAGTTTTGCTTTTATTTCTTCAATTGAAGAAGAAGGAGAATAGGCTCCGGCTGAGAATTGCATGTTGCACTTTCTGCAGCGCCACACTCCGGCGAATTCCCTTCGAACCTTCTTGGCCTTGCAGCTTGGGCAGGGATGATAAGCTTTTGAATGCTTTTCAATTGTAGCAGTCCTAAGCCTAACCCTGCGACCATATCTTTGGCCGAATCTTCCGGATGAGCCTACTTGTTTTGTTCTCATTTTCCTATTTTAGAAGCTTTCTTGTTTCCTTAGAGTGTTTTGCTGCTATCTTAACACAAGCAAGAATCTCGTCTGTGGTCCAGTTGCTCGAGCCAGCTTTCTGCATTGCGCAGACATTTCCCGTGTCCTCAAGAGTAACGGTAAAACGTGCTTCAAGAGCCTTCTCTTCCTCAAGGGAAGGATCCAGCAATATGTGCTCACCTATCTTTATAAAGGTGTTGGCAATTGGCTTCTTCACAACCGGGAGCTTCCCAAGTTCCTCATCTTCTGCATTGTGCAGAGCAGCCACTCCAGCGAGAGAGGCCGCGTCAATTGGATTTCCTGCGTAATTAAGTGTCCACAAATCCACAAAGACGGATCTTACTTCAACGCCAGACTCGACAACAAGTTTGTCCATTTCAATGGCCTTAGACTCGCGAATTCCGCGGTCGACAACCCTTGACAACTCTATATCGTCGTCGCTTGGAGGACCCATTGAGAAGTGCTCATAAGACATAGGAGTCAGTTCAGCTGTAACTGAAAGAGTTCCACTGTCTGGAGAGTCAGGATAAGGCTCCATTGTGCCTATTGAAACTCCTGCTGCAACTTCCATGGTTCCGAGTTTTACATTAGCAGAGCCTTTTGCCCTGGCATACAGACCAGTCTCAATTGTGATTGGTCTGATTTCGTCAAACTTTCTTCCGTCAAGACGCTTACCTTCTTCAGCAAGAGCCAGAACGTTCGCTTTTTCAATCTTAGAAACTATTGCTCTACTCATTTTTGTATCTCCTCTTCAGAGCATCTTTCTGAAGTTCATATATTGTTTTGCAACCATCTATTGCATATTTGAGTCCCTTCTCAAATTCGTCTTCTGTCATTAGCCCGTCCATCTGTAGGAGGGTAATCTCGTCAAGGCCTGCGGCGTATGCAACTGGCAAATCAGCCTGACCTGTGTTGTCCTCTATTCCATTCAAATCGAGAACAATTGTGTCATCTATCTTGCCTGAAGCGCATGCAGCGACCATATCACGCATCTTTATTCCTGCATCTGCAAGAGCAACGGATGCTGCAGTAAGACCAGTAACTCTTGTACCTGCATCTGCTTGTAGAATTTCTATGTGCAACCTTATTGCAGACTGAGCATAGTCCTCTACATAAATTACAGATTCAAGGGCTTCCTTGGTAACTTTTGCAATTTCCTTGGACCTTCTGTCAGGACCGGGTCTTTTTCTGTCCGGAACCGAGAAAGGTGCCATTTCATATTGTGTTTGAAGGACAACGCGATCCGGAAGCATTTTATGCCTTGGATGCATTTCAACAGGACCGTACACCGCAGCAAGTACGTGTGAACCGCCCATTTCAACATATGCTGAGCCGTCAGCCTGTTCAAGGACTCCGGCTTCTATCTTAATAGGTCTAAGTTCGTCGAATTTTCGACCGTCAAGTCGCTTTCCATCCACGATAAGAGCTTCTCCCTTTGATGTTCCCATTATTCTTCAGCCTCCTTTGATTCTTCAGCTTCGGCTTCAGGTTCTTTTGATTCTACCGATTCAGCTTCAGGTTCTTTTGACCCTACAGGTTTTGGTTGCAGGGATGATTTATTTCCGGTTGATTTCTCCAGAAATTTCCTGATATTTTCAGTTAATCCAGGCGTGTGAGCCTTGCTTTCGATTAGTTTTATCGCTTCTACAGCGAGTTCCTCATTATCTCCGCTAATCCACACGCGACCATTTTGGCCGACAGTTATCTTGCAACCGGTCATGTCCTTTATCATTTGGACCATTGTTCCTTTTCTCCCTATCACACGTGGAACTTTAGTTGAAGTGATAGTTATAATGCGTCCGCCACTAAGCTTGTACAGACCGCGGTCCTTCATTGTCAGACCAGCGTTCATAGCCTTTGATACATTTAGTATTTTAGCAACGATTGCATCTCCGATTCCATATATCTTGGATATATCTTCGTCATCAAGATTAACAAAGTAATCTGTCCCGTTAGCCACAGTCAAAACTCCGCCATAAGCTGAGTTGAGATCCAGTGACCAGTGCGAGAACGAGATGTCTTTGACAACTCCGATGACAACATCCTTAGGCTTTGGTATATATCTACCATTAAGCGCTATAACCTTGATGAAATTCTCTTTGGAATCCACAAGGCCCAGGATGTTCGAATGTACATTTTTTCCTCTCTTGTAGGTGCCTTCACCGAGCAAGAGATCTCCAGTTCCTAGAAGTTCTCCGGGAACTACAATGTCTCTATTTTTTATTTTCAATGTCATTTTTTCTCCTTTTGTTTTTGTTTTTGTTTTTGTTTTTATTTCTGCAATTTCTTGCATTCAAATGATCCCTGTGTGGCCCCGTTGAGCTCATTATAGAAGCTCTCCTCGACCCCGGCAGGGATTTTGATTGTTACTTTGAGGCTTCCGTCGTCAAGCCATTGTTCACTTTCTATACCAAAATTGCGCAGTATTCCATACGCTTTTCCGGTGTGAACAGCAGGCACAACAACCTCCATCCTCAGTTTTTCTACACTGATAGGGAGAAATTTCGAAATAGCCTCTACGACCTTTTGAATCTGGTCTTCGGCTTTTCTTAGAGGATCAATATGAACCTTGGACTCGTCCATCGCCGCCTCTATTCTGTTGGGGGGATGTGGATGTCCTGTCTGCGGGTTGAATGCATCCCGCGCAATGAGAGTCGATATTCTCTTTTTCTTTTTATCGAGCAACTCTCTTCGCTGATCCGTCGTCAGCTGAATTTCTCCTTTCAGTACTATTTCTTTACCCACTTGTAGCGGATTTGTTGTATTAAATACTTTTTGTAGGTCCGCTTCCGTCACTCTTTCGGCCTTTCTGGCGTCAGAATAGACTTCCTGAACCGCCATAAGCTCGGATAAGTCTACAGATTCACCGGCCTTTAGAGCCTGTGCTTTATCAGAATCAACCAAAACTTCAAAATGTTTTCCGCCGGATGAATACCGGGCAAGGATGGAAGCCTCAATACTTACCATTATTCTTTCTTTTTCTTTGAGATGGACAGTTTTGACATGTAAGTTCTGCAATCATCTTGTGAAAGTATGTCAAACTTTCCTCCTTTCTCAACATATGCAAGCTCTATATTTTGCTCGTTGAAGCGGCTGGAATCAGCACTCCTCATACCCTTAAGAGCGAGTTCTATAGCCTGGTCACGACTCATATCCTGTTTGTAATGCTTCGTAAAATAATCCCGGACCTTGTCAGAATTCTCTCCAATTGCTGCCGCCATATATTCCCAGTAGGAACCTGAAGGGTCAGTCTCAAAGAGCCTTGCATCTCCGTCAACGCCGCCTATCAGCATGGATGTTCCAAAGGGTCTTACGCCGGCAACTTGTGTGTGAAGCTGCTGGTAATCGCAAATTTCCTTTGTAAGAGAATCGACAGCCATCGATTCTTCATAAGTTATTCTGTGAGATTGTGCCATAACTCTGGCTTTGTCCACAATCCTTCTTCCATCTGCTACGAGACCGGATGTGGCAGCACCTATGTGCTTGTCAACTCTGTATATTTTCTCAATTGAACCAGGAACCATAAGCTTCTCGGACACGTTTTTATCCGCAGCAAGCAGAACTCCGTCTGAGTATACAATTCCTAAAGATATTGTACCTTTCTTAACAGCTTCCCTTGCATATTCGACCTGATAGAGCCTTCCTTGCGGAGAGAAAACCGTTATCGCACGGTCATAACCCATCATCTGTGGCGGTTGCATAATTTACCTCCTTTTTCTTTTAACGCTACTTTCGTTTTCTGTTTAAGTATTTATCCTTTGTCTTTTTAATAGTGCCGGAAACACCGAGAACTCTGAAAGTCGTCCGTGATCCTCCAATATTTGTTATTGTGGCAAATGATGCGATGACTTCAGTAAGAGCTTTGTTTGAACAGCGGACTATTCCGCTTGATGTTTTTGAATCATATTCTATAAGCCAGAGATTTGCATTGCTTGCTCCAAGCTCACCAAGGAGGGAAAGAAGGGAGTTTAAGATCTCGCTGACAATCTGCTTCTCACTTATTTTGTTCTCAGCCAGTAATTCGAATGAAATGTATCGCCAGTTCTCCTTTAGAGTTGGCTTAACTTTGAACTTAACCATTTTTTGTTATACCTTCCTTGACAGTAACACCGCTATGCTTCCGCCTGTTTTTTTCAACAAGCTCCTTTGGGAACTCCATAACAGCCCGCTTTGCCTCGGCATTGCTCATACCCAGGACTTCTGCAAGCGCCATCATCTGACGAGGCTGTCTCAGCCCGTACTTGCTTGAGGCTCCAGTTGTCATGACTATGTCCAGCTTGTATTTTCTTGCGAGAAGGAGATTGAATTTTATTTTCGAAAAGAGCAGAGACCTTTTTATTCCAGTGAGCTCGAGAATATCTGCAAGGTTTATTTCAAGAGCAACACTGTTATTCGAAGCCAGTGCCGCAGAGGACTGATCTATAAATGCGTGTGAAATGACATCGACAAGAGAGGACTCGGTCGCCGCCCTCATAGCACGTGGACTCTTGGCATTTATCATAAGGATGTCTACGAACTCCCTATTCTTCAATGCAATTTTCACATCACCTGACTTGTCAGCATTCACTTCGAGAACTGAGAAAATATCAAGTCCTGAGTTCTTTGCAGCCTCTTTAGCAGTTTCGTAGTGCTCTTTTTTGAAGCTATTTCTAAATAGAACTCCGGCTCCACTTATACCAAAACTTTCAAAATCTGGAAAACCTTCCTTCAAGATAACTGAGTTGTGTAGGTCGTACATAATTTCCTGAGCACAGGAAGCTTTAAATTAGTTTCCTCTGTTTTTATTTGCAGCCAAGCTCGGTCTCGATTTCTCGACACCGTATCCCTTCTTGTGAAGGCCTCTTCCCCTCTTTCCGGAAGATGTAAGACCGCGATAAACACGCTTCTTGTGCTTGTTTGAGCATATCCAGTTTATTCTGGAATCTGCCACTATTTGAGGATGATAAGGATCTACAAGGATTGCTTCGTACCATACGTTTTTTCCGTCATCCCCGACCCAGTAAGAGTTTAGAACTTCCAGATTCGGATACTTTCTTGAAACCCTGTTTTCCAAAAGTGACTGTAGGCTCTTGCCCGGAGTAACAAAACGGCCGTAGCTTGTCGGCTTCCTTGCAGCCCGAGGTGCAGGACGCTTCCTACCTCCTTTGGTCATTCTTGTTCTGACAATAATATAACCGCCCTTTGCGCGGTAACCAAGAGATCTTGCACTGTCGATTCTTGTGGGACCTTCAAGTCTTGTAAATCTCTGCTCGGCTCTCCACTTAAGATAGCGCTTCCTCTGAAGCACAACATTCGGTTTTTTCCATGCCTCTCGCATGTATTTGTAGTATCCCATTTTATGTCTCCGATTTACACTCAGCATGAAGCATCATAGTACGGATAGGTCATTCATATGAGCTGTCCGGCTTATAAAGCTTTGGGAGAGAAAAATATCTATAAGGACAAATACTAGGAAAGGCTATGGTAAGCCTCGAGGAACTTGAAAAGTTTGAAAAGATACTTAAGAATGGAAAAATTACTCCTAAAACCATAAAGATCTTGAAGGAGCTTAGGAAAGTTAAAAATATAAGAAGAAGACGGATACACCCAGATAACCGTCAGGATACAGCAGAAATAAAGAAAAGAGCTGAAGAAATTTTGGAGAATTTTATTGACAGCTACATAATTAATGTACTGAAAGAAGCAGGGGAAGATATTGTAACTGATGTAGTTGGCAAAGGAGGCACAGAAGTCAGGACTTTTTTCCATGAAAGAGTTGTGAACGAATTGGAAGATAAGAGAGTATTTTCAACAGATAACTGTGTTGACTCAATTAAGAGACTTCAGAAAAGAGCTGAGGAAGAAGATGAAATTTCAGAGATTTTGAAGTATTATGAAGCAGCTCTTTATATGAACCAGAAATGCACAGTGAAGACTTGGAATTATATAAAGTTTATAGGAGAAAACCCTGACGTAGATTACCCCAGCCTTGTTGAAAACCAGTTCTGGCAAAAAGGTTCAGGAGAAGAAAATGATACTAAGAATCTGGAACTCCTTGAACGGGTAGCAGAAGATACGAAAATACCAAAGAAAATAAAGGAAATGCTTGCCGGAATTATTAAAGCACGGAAGTCAGGACGTGAAAAGTTGGCAGTGGCAGAGACCAGTTTGGTGGCAGATGTCGCCGCAAAACTTGCTGAACTTATAGAAGAACAACCAGACATAACAGGGAGAGATGCTTTCGACAAATTACTCGAGGTAGAGGGAATTGATGAAGACAATAGAAGAGAACTTATAGCGCTGGCCGCGCGGAATCTCACTGAACAGGGAGAAAGAGATTCAGATCTCTACAGGAGCCTTGTAAAGCTGTATGGCAGACCTTCAACAAGAAGGCTTGTCTAGAGTAGGCTAAAATATATAACCACAAGATAGCTATTTCTGACTATGACAGTGTTCGGAGACCTCTACAGCGGATTTATGAGTATGCTAATTTTTATGTTTGTGGCAATATTAGTGATAAGTCTGATAGCGGCCTTCATAATAATAAAGTACGGAAAACGGAAAGAGGAAGGAGAGAAAGGAACTAGCGCCCAGGCAAAATTTCTGACAACAAAAATAGGTGTAATTTTAGGCGTCCTCCTCCTTGTGTTCATGCTTATTGCAGGAATGTCATTCAAAGCTGCAATTCTGGTCTTTGTTATAATTATCACAATCTCTCTGATTATAGACCTTGTAAAGAGCGCAGGTAATAAGAAAGCTGCTGATACAGTTTCGAAGAACGCGGATCCTGTAAAGAAAGTGAACCAAAGCGGAGAGAAGAAAGGGGTTTTAAATCCAGAAGACCCCCGAACTGCGAAGCTTTATGAGGAGTATCCTTTCCTTAAAGAGAAGAAAGATAGGGAAAACTAAGTCTTAGAATTTGAAGGGATTTCCGATAGATTAAAATACATTTTTCTGCATATAGTAACTATGCCAAAACTTGACGAACAGATTCT
>Ga0310122_10000279_pt1 | contig 33222 bp, 34 predicted proteins | sample CB6_Bottom_1051__FD_203503 | JGI IMG/M metagenome (GOLD analysis project Ga0310122, IMG submission 203503) | Marine microbial communities from Western Arctic Ocean, Canada - CB6_Bottom_1051 | ecosystem: Environmental > Aquatic > Marine > Oceanic | place: Canada: Western Arctic Ocean | collected...
TTTGAAACTAAAGTATCTACAACAGTCGTTGATTCTAATGTTAAAGTCATTTTCTAAACTTAAAAAGCAAGAAGATAATAACAAAATTATTACTAGAACTCTAAAGATTTTTTATCATCATCTGTAATAATTTTATACTTAACTTCTTCCTCAAGTTTTCCTGGCATCATAAAACCTGAAGCCTTAGGATGACCACCACCACCAAATCCAGCAGCAATACGGGAAAGATCAACATTACTTCTTCTTGTCCTAAAAGAACCCTTAACATTCCCCTTTCTATCTTCATTTAAAAGCACAGAAAATTTGGTATGAGGCACCATATTTAAATAATCAATAACACCAGTCAAATTTTCTGGTCCAGCACCAGACTCATCAAATTCACTATCTCTCAATACAGACATAACAATATTATCATCAGTAATTTGAGCTTTTTCTAAAACTTTACCCCATAATCTTAAAGTAGATATACTTTTCGTATTAAAAAGCCCTCTACTAATTTCAGCAATTTTTGCACCTTTATCCATCAATTTCGATGCAATATCAAATACTTCTTTAGTACTATTCGAATGCATAAAACTACCTGTATCATTATAAATTCCAGCAAGTAATGCAGTAGCCATATATTTATCAATTTCAACACCCAAAAATTCGAACATTTTAAACAAAATAACAGTTACTGAAGCAGCTTGAGCATCAACAATATTTATATCTCCAAAGTTATCGTTTGAAGCATGATGATCAATATTAATGATAGGAATACCTGGATTTAAAAAATTTTCATACTTAAGATGAAAATTAGTCATATAAGAAGCACCTGCATCAACTATAATCATTAAGTCAAAATCTTTTAAATTAAATTCTTGCACAAAAAGTTCTATATCTGAAAGGAATGAAAAAACTTCACCTGGTTTATCATAACAAGCTAAAGTAATATTTTTATCTTTTCTATCTAGATACTTTTTCAATGCTATAGCAGCTCCTAAGGTATCAGCATCAGGCTTACGATGTGAAACTATCAGTACTCTCTCTGATTTTTTAATTAAGTCACTAGCTTGTTTAAATAATTTATTCATTTCATAACTAAACAAATAGGACAGATTGTATAATATTTACAGAAAAAAGGCAAGTGTAAAATTCCTGAAATATATTAGTATAATAATATGAAGATAATTTATTTCGGAACACCAGAAATAGCAGTAGAAACATTGACGTCACTTTATCACGAAAAAGACATTGAAATTTTAGCTGTAGTAACTCAAGTAGATAAAGAAGTTGGCAGAAAAAAAATACTCACAGCTACCCCAGTTAAAATAGCTGCAGAACAACTAAATCTCAAGGTTTTAGAAGCAAAAAACAAAGCTGAACTTGTAAAACTTTTAGAAGAGTTTGATGTAGATTTTTTTGTAGTTTTTGCTTTTGGGATGATTCTAACAAAACGAGCTTTAAACATGCCACAAATAGCTCCGATAAATATTCATGCATCCTTACTGCCAAAATATAGAGGCGCCTCCCCTATTCAAGAGTCTCTAAAAAATGGTGAAAGTAAAACTGGCATTTCAATAATGAAAATGGATGAAGAATTAGACAGTGGAGATATTTATACAACTAAAACAATAGATATAGACGAAAATGATACATACATAAGTCTTTCTGAAAAAATTTCAAATTTAAGTGCAACAACATTGCCAGAAATATTAAGGGAAATTGAATCAAAAGAACTAATACTTACTCCTCAAGACAATGAAAAAGCCATTTATTGCAAAAAAATACGTAAAGAAGATGGAGAAATAAACTTCAATAAAAGCGCAAAAGAAATACAAAATACCCTTAGAGCATACACTCCTTGGCCCTTAATATGGACTAAATATAAGAATAAAAAAATAAAAATCATAGAAACAGAAATCTCAGACAGAAATATAGAACCAGGCAAATTTATAATAGAAAACAATATTTTATTAATAGGAACAAAAGAAGGATCTCTCAAGCCTCAAATACTACAAGTTGAAGGTAAAAAAGAAATGAATATCAAAAGTTTTCTCAATGGTTATCAAAACCTTTTTCTTGATTGAGTGAAAACAATGAAAGATAGATAAATAAAAGTAATTGTCCTTGATAAAGAGAGATAAAATAATGATCAAAAAAACCAATTATCAAGAAAGAAAAACCAATAGAAATTAAGATTAAATTAAAATCAGTTTTTTTGGCTAACAAATAACTCGCAATATAATAAAATAAAAACAAATATAAAAATAAGCTCAAAATTCCTTGCTCATTTAATATTAACATATAAATATTATGAACTGGTTGAAATTCCCAAGGCATCAATTTGTCTTGTGAATATTCTTGCATTATATCTGTAAAATTACCAATACCAACACCTAAATAATTATCTAAAACCATATACTTACTCACTCTAAGAAGCTCTATCCTTTCAGAAGAAGATTCACTACCAATTAAATTGGTTCTCGATAAAAATACTGAATTCAAATCAAAAAATGAAAAAACAATAATAATTAGAAAACCAATAAAAAATACCTTCTTTAAGTCAATTTTTAAATTTGAAAGAGTAAAATAAACAACCCATCCACCAAAAATAGCAAGAAAAGCACTACGAGAAAATGTCAAAAAAAGAGCAAGAAAAGAAACAAAAAGCAACAAGTATAAAAGTATTTTCTCATCTCCTTTTGATTTTTTAACCAAAAAATAAATAATAAAAATATTAAACAATAAAAATCCTGCAAAAATATTGGGATGTGGAAAAAAAGAATAAGGCCTAAGAATAACAGAGTTAGATAATTTAATTTTAGAAATACCAGGAACATCTTGAGAGATAATTGGTTCTCCCAAAAAATCTAAACCAATAGATCCTTGCAGCAAATATTGCAATATTCCAACAAAAGCAGCGAGAGAAAAAACAGAAATTATAATGATCAAAATTCTTTTAGGTTCAATAATTTTATTAATTAAAACTAAATATATAAAAATTAATTCAATAAACCGTAATATATAAAAAATTGAATTATTAAAGTTACTTGCAAAAAACAAAGAAAAACACGCAAACAACAGCAGTAGAAAGAGAATTAAAAGTAATTTTTTATCTCCAAAGGAAATTTTTTTAATTCTATCCTCAAATAAATATGATAAGAAAAAGAAAAATAAAATTAAAAACAAAAATATATCCTTTAAATAAAGTAAATGACTCAAATATGGATTAAAAAAACCAGAAAAATATATTTGCTCATAAAAAACCAAAGTACTTAACTGAAAAGGTATAAAAATCAAAAAAAGATAAAGAAATAGCTTAGCAAGATTAAAAAAACTAAAACTAATTTTCATCTTCCTCCTCCTCTTCTTCAGAAGGTTTTATAGCAGGTATAAAACCTTCTTCAGGTAACAAATTGTTGATTGCATCTTGAGCATAAGCAAGCCCCACTTGGCTAGTACTAGAAGAAGTAGCTGAATTAATTATTTGGCTGAAAAGATCTTTATAAGTATAATGATCTAATACAGGAAAACTTTCTGCAAAACCAATTTGTGAAGCAAAAACACCATAAGTAGAATCTTTTTGCTGGTCTTCTATCATGTCTCTACGACTAGTTGGCCTATGTGTTTCTTTAAAATAATGATCAAGACTATCTTTCTGAGTTAAATTAACAAGCAAATCCCAGGCTAATTCTGGATATTCACAATTTCTAGAAACAGTTTCTACAAAATAATTAGCATATGTTATACGTTTACTACTAGAAAGATCCGGATCTTCAAGTTGAGGAATCTGAGTTACATAAATATCATTTTTAGAAATAGAATCTTCATTAGCAGATTCTAAAAGTTTTATATAATTAACAATATTTTCATAAGTATAAGAAAAACCAACAATCATAGCAACATCACCTCTAGCAAAGGCTAATTCTTCTTTACCCTCTGTCTCATCATCTATCACATATTCATTCCAGGAATAATGTTTATTATTAATATCTGCAAAACTAGTCAAAAGATCTAATGCATCTAAACCAAGATACTGAAGATTATCTTGTCTTTGAGCAAAAATAGCTTGAGAAATATTTTCATTATAAAATTCAACACCAAACTGCAAAAACAATAAATACAAAATATCTACACCTCTAGAAATATTATCTCCTCTACCCATGGCAATACCTGAAAGTTGAAAATCATTGGTTTCTTCATTATATCTATTTAATTGAAGCACATCCTCATTAATACCATCCCATGTTTTAGACGGACGCCCCTGAGACGGAAGACGATCCTCAAAGTAATCTTTATTATAATATAAAGCTAAAGTATCGACAGTCATTGGCAAACCATAAACTTGGTCTACACCTTTTTCATCTGGTCTAATTAAATCTTTAGCAGCAACATCAACAAACATTTCACTAAAAGCATCTGTTATTCTATACCCTTCAGGAGCAAAATCATCTGTTATAGGACTAATTTTTTTGTAATTACTTATAAACCAGTTATTTGGCATAGAAAAAATATCAGGTCCTTCACCTTCAGCCATTTCATTTAAAATAGTTCGCAAATATTCATCAAAATCAGCAAATTTTTTATAATGAATAATTACATTATTTTTCAATGACCAATCACTTATCAGAGGAGCTAAAACATCCTCATCATCATACATTTTATAATAAGTTAGTTCTATCGTCTCAGAATCATCACCTCTCTGGTTAGTAGGTTTTTTCCGGCATCCAGAAAGTGACATAAGCAAAACAAATATTAAAAGAAGTGATACGGGTTTTTTCATAGGAATATATAGGTTATCTAAAATGCTTTACTAGCATAGATATCATAAACGATTTTATCAGGTTTAGATGAACTTTTACAAGAGCCGCCACAACTACCACAACCTCCAGAACCACAGCCTCCACCTTTGGAATTACAACTTCCTGGAGCACCGTCAGTTCCACAACCACCACATTGCAAAGATTTGTCAGCCATAATTCCAGAAATTTGAGTTTTTAAAGTAGTCATTTCAAGTTCCTTATCATGAGGACAAAAGTTCTTATTAGGATAAAAATATGTATTTTGAAGACGCTCTATGTTTTGACTATGGCATTTTAAGCAAAAAATATCACCTTTCGAAAAATGCTCGAAAACTGATGAACAGTCCTGGCACTGAAATTGTAAAATTGGCATTTTAATAATGTTAATTAACAAAGAAAATTATAGATAGCTAAAGAAAGATTGTAAAGATAGGATAAAATCGTTAATATCGGCTTAACTTAAGTAAATCCTATGTTTACAGGTATAATTAAAGAAATTGGAAAAGTAAAAAATATTGAAAAAACAGATAAGTTTTGGACATTTCAAGTAGAAACAACAAACATTTTAGAAGACAAAAATATTGGAGAATCTATTTCTGTAAATGGAGTTTGTGTAACAATCACCAATATAAATAAACAAAATTTCATATTCGATCTTATTCCTGAAACATTAGAAGTAAGTAATCTTAAAAATTTAAAAATATCAGACTCAGTAAATTTAGAAGCCGCATTAAGATTACATCAATCTTTAGATGGACATCTTGTACAAGGACATGTAGACACAACTGGGAAAGTTATGAAATTGGAAGAAAAAGACAATAAAATAATACTAACAATCCAATTCCCTGAAAAAATTGCAAAATACCTAGCCTTGAAAGGATCTATAACAATCAATGGAGTTTCTTTAACAATTTCAGATCTTAAAGAAAATAATCTGTCAGTAGAATTAATTCCACATACTTTAGAAAAAACTAACCTAAAAAATCTAAAAAAAGATGATTTTGTAAATATTGAAACTGATTTAATTGCCAAACATTTAGACAGGCTTCTAAATAAAAAAGAAGCAGAAGCAAAATATAGTTACTTATTAGAAAGAAACCTCTTATGAAACTGAACGAAACAAATATAAAAATTGATGGAAGCAACTTAAACATTGTAATAATCCTTCCATTTTTTAATGAAAAACTTGGCCTAGAACTTTTAGAAAATACCAAGAAAGAATTATTAAACAACAATGTAAAAGAAGAAAATATTAGAGTTATTAGAGTTAACGGATCCTTAGAAATCCCTTTAGCATGCAAAAAAATAATAATAAAAGAAAAACCAGATGCAATTATTGCCCTCGGCGTTATAATACGTGGAGAAACTAGTCATTATGATCTAGTTACCGAAGAAAGTTATCGAGGAATCATGCAAGTTCAACTTGAAACTGGAACACCCATCTCATTTGGCATTCTAGGCTGTGAAAACTTGGATCAAGCCAAAGAAAGAATTAGCAAAGACAAATTAAACAAAGGTAAAGATGCCGCAATTGCAGCCTTAATTCAAAGCACACTATGAATATAAAAACCATCAAAGACATTCCAGAAATTAAAGGTAAAAAAATCTTACTCCGAGTAGACTTTAATGTCCCTCTTGATAATGATTTAAATATCACAGATGATACAAGAATCACAGAGGCTTTACCAACAATCAAAGAATTAAATGGAAAAGGTGCAAAACTAATAATTATGAGTCATCTAGGAAGACCAAAAGGAGAAGTTAAAGAAGAACTTCGACTAACCCCTATTGCGAAACATCTAGAAAAACTACTTGGAACAACTGTTTTAAAAATTGATGATATTAAAAGTGATAAAATCAAAGAAATGAATGATGGAGACATCATCATGCTTGAAAATATTAGATTCCATAAAGAAGAAAAAGAATGTGAAGAAAATTTCTGCAAAAAACTAGCCTCAATCGGAGAAATTTACGTAAATGATGCCTTTGGAACTGCCCATAGAAAACATGCCTCAACAGCCGGCTTAGCAGAATATCTTCCATCCTACGCTGGTCTTTTAATGGAGAAAGAAATATATGCTCTATCCCCCATCATAAATGAAGAACCAATTCGACCATTAACCATGATCTTTGGTGGTGCCAAAATAGACAGTAAAATCGGCGTAATCAATCATTTCTTAGATAAAGCAGATTATTTCTTAATAGGAGGCGCCTTAGCTAACACTTTCTTAGCTGCTGCAGGATACAACGTAGCAGATTCACTATATGAAGAAGATAAATTAGAAATAGCTCGAAAAATAATGCTTGATGCTGAAAAAAAACATAGAAAATTCATACTTCCTAAAGATGCTGTTGTTGCCAGTGAAATATCAGAAGAAGCAGAGACAGTTAATATTCCTATTCAAGATATTGAAGGAGATATGAAAATTTTAGACATTGGGAAATGGTCTGCAGAGGAGTTTTGCAATATAATCAAAGAATCTGGAACAATAATTTGGAATGGCCCACTAGGATTAACGGAATACAAAAATTTTCAACAGGGAACAAATACAGTTGCAACATTCCTATCAGAACATAATTGCAATTCTATAATTGGTGGTGGAGATACTGTGGACGCACTTAAAAGACTAAAAATTCCAAAAGATAAATTCACCCACGTTTCCACTGGTGGTGGAGCTTGTATCGAGTTTTTATCAGGTAAAGAGTTACCAGGGATTAAAGCGCTAACAGGCTAAAGCTCTGCTATACAATCAATCTCTACTTTGACTCCTTTTGGTAAATTACTTACTTCAACAGTAGCTCTTGCTGGTTTATTTTCTCCATCAAAATAATTGCCATAAAGTTCATTAAATTCTGCGAAATCATTTATGTTTGTTAAATATACAGTGGTTTTAACTACTTTTGACAAATCAGTTCCAGCAGCCTGAAGTACAGCAATTAAATTTTCCATTATCTGTTCTGTTTCTTTTTGAATCGAACCTGTAATTAATTCACCATTAGTATCGAGTGATATCTGACCACTACAAAAAACAAAACCATTACTTACAACAGCTTGGCTATATGGACCAATTGCAGCTGAAGCATTATCTGTTTGTATAATTTCCATAATTATTTTTTTAAATGCCTATCAGCAATTTTATCTTTCAAAATTCCTAAATCTAATTTTTCCCTATCTCTATTTGACTTTAAATTCTTAAGCTTCTTTTGAAAAGCATGCCAACCATATAAATTCAGCCTATTTTGAAACCTAAGATTCAAATTATTAAATATAGCATCACTCATTTTATAAGTACCATAAGTAATAAAATATGCTGCAAAAACATCAATAGAATAGTGAACATGCATCAAAAGAACAGTAACAGCCATTACAACAGACCCAAACAATAAAAACCACCTAATTCTAGACTCACGAAATAATAGAAATCCTAAGTAAGGATAAGCTGTATGACCAGAAAAGAATAAGTCATTTTTAAACAAAAGATCAGACAAAACACTCCCTCCAATTATCCCTCCATCATAATAAAATCCTTCTGGAGGTCCTATATTAGTAAGATTAATAAACCCACATCTCAGTAAAATTAATAAACCAAAAGTTTTTAATCCAAAAGGAACAATTTCAGGTTTAAATAAGATTGGATAAAAAAAGCAAATAGCCATAAGCCCATAAATACCCCAGGTAAAGAAAAATTCCATATTATAGGTTGGAATCTTATCCAAAATAAAATCACCAACTGACACATAAACATAGGAATCATTAATAACACTTGTAAAATGATTAACAATATAAGCCCCTATCAAAACGGCAAAACCAATTAATAGAGAGTATAAATATGCTTTATCTTTAAGTAAAACTTTCCAATGATATATAGATGCTTTAATTATATTAGGCATGATTATTCTTTTTTATTTTCACTCCACCTCTTAATTTTGTCGTGAATAACTTCTACTTTCTGACTATATCTCTCACGAGAAACCTTACGAACAACATCAATCCTATCTTCATCAATTTCAAATTTAGGTGGTGGCAAAGTAGCTAAAGAAAAAGTTTTAGATGGCATTCCTTCTATAAGAAGCCTCATATAAGCAGTATACTTACTCAAAGAAACTAAATCATTCGGTAAAACTTCTTCAGCAAACTGTTGCCCTATATATTCTGCATCATCAAAGCCAACTTGAAAAGACAAAATACTTCCCACATTACCAAAAACTGCATCACGCACCTCATCTGGCATTTGAGCTATATATTGATTTGCCATAGTTAAATTCAATCTATATTTACGAGCCTCAGATAAAATAGTTGCAAAAGACTCTGTTGCAAAATTTTGAAACTCATCCACATACAAATAAAAATCTTTTCGATCTTTTTCAGGAATAGCAGCTCTACTCATGGCATCTAACTGAAATTTAGTAATAAACATCGCACCAAGCAAAGCAGAATTATCTTCACCAATCTTTCCTTTCGAAAGATTTATGATTACAATCTTACCTTTATCCATACAAAACCTTAGATCAACAGTACTTTTTGGCTGTCCAACTATATTTCGTATCGTATGACTTGATAAAAATTGACCAACTTTATTTTGAATTGGAGAAATTGCCTCAGTTCTAAGCCTATCTGACATCTTTGCAAATTCATTAACCCAGAAACTTTTAACAACTGGATCCTCTATTTTTTTCACAATTTTTTTCCTGAATTCTTCATCTTGTAAAATTCTTGTTATCCCCAACATAGTTGTTCCAGGATATTCCAAAAGTGCCAAAATTGTATTTCTTAAAATATGTTCCAATCTAGGCCCCCAACTTTCTGCATAAATTTTCTTAAATATACCTATAAGCCCACTACAAACAATTGAATTAAGAGCAGGATCAACATTTTCGAGCATATTAAAAGCTACTGCATATTCTTTATCTGCTGGATCTATTAAAACTACATCATTGGTCCTATTAGGAGGAATAAAACTTAAAATAGCATCAGATAAATCTCCATGAGGATCTATCAAACCAACACCTTTACCAGCCATGATATCTGAATATATCATATTCTCAAGTAAAGTAGATTTACCCATACCCGTTTTTCCGATTACATAAATATGACGTCTACGATCTAAAGGTTTAATACCAAAAACACCATGTGCTCCCCTAAAATTAGTACGACCAAGTGTAGTGATTTTCTCATCGGCAGATAAGCTTTCATTAGGTAGATCTGATGGTGGTTCTAATTTCTTACTTTTAACCCAATATATTGTTGGAGTTTTAACAGTCATATTTGGCAAATGATAAATAGTTGCTAATTCCTCATTACTTAAAACAAAACCATCATTAATAATCCTATTTTTATAACTGTTAATAATTCTATTTCCTTCAACAAATTCATCAATTTCAAAGCCATTTAGATGTGGATAATTAAATTGTTTAAACGAACCAACAATTTCTCTCAATTTAATTTGAGCTTTTTGTTTACTCTTACTTTTTGGCACATAAACAATACGAATATTCACATTAAAAAGAGGACGTATAACCTTATCCATAGCGGCATCTATATTTGTTTCTCTATCATGACTACCAGAAACAGCTTCATCTACAATCTCTGAAGAAGCCATAAATGCAGCATCCATAGCAGTCATATTAGTTTTTATACCAGCATTGATAAAAAGACCTTGTAACCAAAAAATAAAATAAACAGGGAAAAACACAATCTTTGGCCATAATTTACGAGTTATAAATGCCCGTGCATAAAAAGTTTTTAATTTATTAATATTAGCAAAAACACCCTTTTTTAAAATTTTCACACACTTAGTAAAAATAATCCTCCATTTATCATCTAGAGGTGTTGTTACAACCTGTATCCATGCTTCATCTTCTATGTCCTCGAATTTCACTAGTGCTGAAGTAATTCCCGCCATAGGATCTACAGCCACCTTCTGCAATTTATCTTCAAATTGTGAATATCTCTTAATCGGAAAAACATCACTATCAAAAAGTTTTAAATTAACCCCCATTGCATTCTCTATATTTGGTGAATTACCTACATAATCTTTACAATCGGCTATTTCAACATCTGGATATTGAGCATATATCTGCCCTTCAACAAGATTCCTTAATTTCTCAGGAAAAGCCACATAAAATCTTATAGATCTTCCTATACTCGCTATTTCAAAACTAACATGATCACTAGAATAGCCTGCAAGTTTCTGCCAAAAAGAAAACTTCTTCTGAATACCATGTAGAGTAGAAAATATATGTTCAGCAACAATAGGTCCTGATTCATTCTCTTTTGAAACTCTAACTTCTAAAATAGTATACTCTTCTGAAAATTTTCTCCTTACAGATTGAATTTTCATCACAATTGAGGAAAGTATTAAAAAGGCTAGATAAAAGCCTAGGGCTACAAGTATATTATATAAAATCTGATTCATCTTCGCGATTATAACTGATTAAGGTAAGTTATCAAAGTATCTCTGTAAAATGATTTGTGCAGCATGTGCATCAAGATGCTGATTATAACCCTTTTTCTCAGGTTTTGTCAAGTCTTTAGCTTCAAAAGAGCTCAATCTTTCATCCACTGTTTCAACCTGTAAACCAGCTTTTTCAAACTTTTCAACAAGATTCAATACATCCTTCATAATAGGGTTTTCCTTATGATCCTCCTCCATATTTAAAGGCAAACCTATAACAATAAGTTTTACATCAAGTTCATTAACTAAATCTAAAATTTCCTTTAAAATTCCCTTTTTATTCTTAATGATATCTCTTGGAAAAGCCATCTTCAACTCCAAATCACCAGTAGCAATACCGATGCGCTTAGAACCATAATCAATGGCTAAAACTTTACCTTTTTTCATAGAATTATTTTGCTGCTTCTACAACAACTTTGATTTTTTCTTCAATATCTGAACCAAGACGTACTAAAACAGTATGCTCTCCTAAATCTTTGAAGTGATCCATTTTTAAATATTCTTTTTCTAATTTCACCTTTATTGCAGATTCTACTGCTTTAATTACATCTTCTTCAACTACAGCGGCATAAAGAGTACCTTTATCATTAACTTTAGAACTAATAGTTACAGATAACCCTTTCAGCTTTTTAAGTACTTCTTGAGCATTTTCTAATAACTGTTCTCTTTTCATAACCATTTTTTCCTTCCTTACTTCTATTAACTTTAATCGAGATTTTGTAGCAACATCAGCTAAACCTCTCGGATTAAGAAAATTTCTATAATAACCAGGCTTAACAGTAATAACATCACCTCTATAACCTAGTTTTTTTACATCTTTATTTAATACAACTTCCATAATTTATATCTGTTAAATTGCCGTATATTAATACAGAACTTAATAAGAAAAGTAAAGAAAAAAAATTCTCAACTAAAATGGACTCGTATGATAACTATGAGATTCTGATTCAGTCATTTTTTCAATACTAGCTATACGTTTTTTTTCAAAAAGTTCCTCTAAACTGGTTCCTTTTTGAGCCATTAATAAATTTAACCTTTCTACAGTATCATTCATAATCTCTACAACTTCTTCAGACTCTTCGGGAGTTTCTGAAGCATCTAAAAGTTCTGAAAATCGAATTCTCACAGATTGTACTAAAGTATTACACAGTGTGGAATTATCAGGAATTTCTTGTAATCCTGTTAATTCTGTTCCACCATAGGCAACCAATCGACTTATACTTAGTCTTCCCATATCAAATTTAGATTAAAAAAATATTAAAACCTTTATATAGAAATGAATTTAAAAGTCAACAACAAAAAAAATTATCAATCAAAAGTCCAAAGATAAATAGAAGAAAATCTATCACTAGGATAAACTACATTATCCATTGAAAGACCAGAAAGCTTACCATCTGTAGCATAATAATAAATCGGTCTATACAAGAAAATAGCTGGAAAATCCTCCTTTAATTTTTCGGCTAAATCATGCAAAGATTCTTCACGCTCCTCTAAATCAAATGTAGATCTAATATCTTCAATCAAACTATCAACCTGAAAACTCTTATAATTTGAGAGGTTTTGACCAAGAGGATTAGCTTGAGTTGAATGCCAATATGAATATGTATCAAGATTATAACCTAGAAGCTGACCAACCAATAAAAGATCATATTGTCTACTCATAACAGCTTCTTTGAAAAGACTTGTTGGCAAAAATTCGACTTGTATACTAAAACCTATACTTTCCCAAACATCTTGCATAAAAGATACTACCTTTGTCGTTTCTTCATACTGATAAGTTCCTTCATCATAAGCTCTAGCTATAAAACGCAACTCTAAACCTAAACCATCTTCATGATATCTAATCCCCACATGTTCTGTATCTTCATCTGCATAATTATAACCTGCTTCCTTTAAGGCTCCTTGAGCTTGTTCAATATCAGCTTGATATTCCCAATCTTCCTGACTTAATTCCATAAGCGGTGTATCTACCTTGATTTTATCTACAAATTGAGATATTAATGCTTCTTTATCAACAGCCTTCTGTAAAGCCAAACGTACACCTGCACTATCTTTCAAAACTTCGCTTTCCATATTCATAAATACACCCACGTACTGTGGTAATTCATAAGGTAAAAGTTCAAAACGATCATTATTCTGAAAATCTAAAATATAATTTCCTGTAACTTTTACAACGCCATTTACAGAGTTAATTTCTTCTATTAACTCTTCCATAGTTGGATAAACTATAAAACGATGATATTCAATCTCAGACTGCATAAAATAGTAATATGGATTTCTTTCTAAGGTAATCTGTGTACGCCCATCAGAAAAAACCTCAACTGGTTCAATTAACATATAAGGGCCTGTTCCTATAGGATTCTTATTAAAATCATCTTGTAATAAATCATAAGGATCAGTACCACCTAAAACATGTTCAGGTAAAATTCCAATAATAAAATTACTAACAAAAAAAACATTTGGTTTCTCTAAAGTGAATTTAATTGTTTTTTCATCAACTTTCTCAATTAGAACACCAGCAAAATTTGTTTTTAAAATCTCATTTTGAAAAGACTCACTTAAAATAATATCATGATAAGTAAAATAAACATCATCTATAGTTACAGGATTTCCATCATGCCATTTCAAACCTTCTCTTAAAACAAAGGTGTATTCCATCTTGTCTTCACTAATAGTTAACTCTGCCATATCATCAACTACAGCTTTTTTTTCTAAATCATATTTCATTAACCCAGAAAAAACCAAAGCAGAAACTTCCCGATCAGCTTCATTATAATCTACAAAAAGAGGATTGATATTCTGTATACCATTTTTTGCAACAATTCCCTCTGTATAAATACCGGTTTCTCCAAAACCAAAAAGTCCATAAGGGAAAACAAGCATCTTCACTATCATCAGTAAAAATACCGCAAAAGCTGATAAGGTAATAACTTTATCACGATAATCATAGCTCTTAAATATCGCTACAAGTGGATTAAAAAACTTCATATTTTAGATAAAAAGGAAGGCTAAAGAATTAGCTATAAAAAGTACTGCTAAAACAACAGCAGCATTAGACAAAACCTTCTCAGCACCTCTTTTACTAGTATGAAAACCTCCTTCTCCACCAAAAACAGCACCTAATCCAGCACCTCTTTGTTGAAGCAAAATAGATAAAGAAAGAAGAATAGAAATAACTACTTGTGAAACCATTAATATATTATCCATAATTAATCAATTAAATTTACTCCCCAATTAATAATACCAAATACAACAGCTCCTATAACATAGCTAGAAAAATTTTGAAAGTCCAAAGACAAATCTCTAAATTCTGCTACCTCAAGGAAATAACTAAAAAACCACAAAACTCCTACATTAATAACTATCAAAAAAAGTCCACCAGTTATAAAAATAAAAGGCAAAGAAACAATTTTAATAATTGGTTTTACAATTAAATTAACTAAACCTAAAACTATTCCAGCAATAACAAAAAACAAGAATCCTCCAGTATAAGTAACACCCTCAACCAACTCTATCACTAGATATAAAGCAAATCCGTTAGCTAGAATTCCGATAAATGGTTTAATTAAAAGTCCCATAAAAAATATTTTATCCTTTCCTTACAGCTATCTTAACATCTACACCTTCAAAATCAACAATTTTCTCCTTATCCCATTCCATATCACCACTTTGTTGAAGTTCATCAGCAAGTGTTTCTCGCTTAATATAGTCCGCAAATTCAGTAACAGCATTTCCGACGTCTCCAACAGCTTCAACCGAAACATAAATCCTATCGTCAACTTGATAATCAGCTTCTTTGCGAAGTTCTTGAATATATCTCACCACATCTCTTGCATATCCTTCTCTTTTTAACTCATCTGTAATCGAAGTATCTAAAGCAACCACCATTCCCTCTTCACTTTCTACATCAAAACCTTCTTTTCCTTGAAAACCAACCTCAACTTCTTGATCCTCTAAAAGAAATTCTCCAACTTTAACTTTTCCATCATCTAAAAGTTCATAATCCCCCGCCTTAACCATTTTAATAATATTTTGAACCTCTCCACCATATTTAGGGCCAAGAACCTTAGCATTAGGCTTAATATAATGCTGAACAATATCAGAGACCTCTTGAATAAACTCAATATTCTTTACATTAAGCTCTTCCAACACTACCTCCTTTTGGCTTTCAATCATTTCAGCAGAAACGCCTTCAGGAAGAGCAATACTAACCTTGGAAAGTGGTTGTCTAACTTTTATTTTAGCCTTAGCACGAACACTTAATCCAAGATTAACAATTAATCGAAGCATGTGAATTTCTTTGTTCAAATTAGAATCAATCAATGTTTCATTTGCTTTTGGCCAATCTGCTAAATGCACTGAATCTTCACCAGTTAAATTCTTATAAATTTCATCAGAAATAAACGGCATAAATGGAGCCAAAATTTTAGAAAACTGCACTAAAACAGTATATAAAGTTTGATATGCTTTATTCTTATCACCATCGTTCTCGCTCTTCCAAAAACGCCTTCTAGATCTTCTAACATACCAATTTGATAAATTATCTAAGAATTCAAGCATCGGACGAGTTGATTTTTGCAAATTATAATCATCCATTTCCGCAGTAACTTCCTTAATCAAAGAATTTAATTCTGACAAAATCCATTTATCTAAAATATTTGAAGGACTAAAGCTATCAAAATCTTTATTTGCCTTAAAATCATCGATATTCGCATAAGTAACAAAGAAACTATAAGTATTCCAAAGGGTTAAAGTGAATTTTTTCATCACTTCTTCAACATGTTTTTCTGAAAACCTAACATCATCACCTAAAGCAACTGGTGAGTTATATAAAAAATACCTCATACTATCGACACCTTTTGTTGCAAACAAATCATTAGGATCTGGATAATTCTTTTTACGTTTCGAAAGTTTTTCACCATCTGCTGCCAATATAGTTCCATTTACAATCACATTATGAAAAGCCGGTTTATCAAAAAGAATTGTAGCAAGCACATGTAAAGTATAAAACCATCCACGCGTTTGATCCAAACCTTCAGCAATAAAATTTGCTGGAAAATTATTTTCAAATTCTTCTTTATTTTCAAATGGATAATGTAGTTGAGCATAAGGCATCGATCCACTTTCAAACCAACAATCAAAAACATCGGAAATTCTTCTCATTTCCGAACCGTCTGTTGGTGATTTTAAAACAATATCATCAATATAAGGTTTATGAAGATCCAATTCTCCATCTCTCATTGGAAGTTCACCACCTGAAAGTTCTTTTAATTCCTCAATTGAACCAATACATATTTGTTCTCCTGTTTCAGATTCCCAAACTGGAATTGGACATCCCCAAAACCTATTCCTAGAAATAGCCCAATCACGAGCACCTTCAAGCCATTTTCCAAATCTACCTTTCTGAATATGTCCAGGTTGCCAATGAATTTTTTCGTTATTGGCAAGCATCTTATCTTTAACATCTGTAACTTTAATAAAAAGTGATCGTGTTGAATAATTTAAAAGCGGAGTATCACAACGCCAACAATGAGGATAACTATGCTTATAATTTTGCTTACTAAACAAAAGTCCTTTTTCAGCTAAAAATTTAGCCACATTCAAATCCTGACCTTTCACAAACTTACCAGCAAAATCTTTAACTTCATCTTTAAATTCACCATCCATTCTCACATGTTGAATTTTTGCAAAACCATGTTCTTCACCAAAAGCATAATCATCTTCACCAAACATCGGTGCAATATGAACTACACCAGTACCATCTTCAGTTGTAACAAAATCAGCAAGATTAATTGCATAAAGTTCTCCTTCTAAATCAGCATCTAGATAATAATCAAAAAGCGGCTCGTAATGCGTTCCAACAAGTTTTTTATGATCAATTTCACCAAGAACCACATGTTCCTTATCTCCAAAAACTTTTTCCAATAAATCCCCAGCAATAACGTAAGTTTCTTCTTTACCTTCTTCATCTTTTGCCACAACTTTGACATATTTAACATCTTCAGCAAAAGCCAAAGCCACATTACCAGGAAGTGTCCATGGAGTAGTTGTCCAAGCCAAAACAAAAAGATCTTCACCAGCAGAATCAATGGCCTCTAAGGCATCTTCTTTAAGTTTAAATTTAACAACAACTGATAAATCGGTTACATCTTTATATCCTTGGGTTACTTCAAAGTTTGAAAGTGGAGTTTCACATCTTGGACAAACATGCATCGATTTAAAACCACCATAAACCAAACCTTTATCCCATATTTGTTTAAAAACCCACCAAATCGATTCCATATAATTATTATTCAAAGTCGCATAACTCTGACCAAAATCCACCCATCTACCAACTCTTTTTAAAAGCTCTTCCCATTGCCCTGTATATTTAAAAACAGACTCTCTGCACTTGCTGTTAAAATTTTCTACACCAAAATCAACAATATCTTTACGACCAGAAAGCTCAAGTTCCTTTTCGATTTCATATTCAACTGGTAAGCCATGACAATCCCAACCATTAGTACGCGGCACATAGTACCCTTTCATAGTCCAGTATCTAGTAACTGCATCCTTTAAAGATGTGGCTAATATATGACCATAATGAGGCAAACCATTTGCAAATGGCGGACCATCAAAAAAAACAAATTTCTCATTATCTTTACGATTCTCAACTGATTTTTCAAAAATTTCATTCTCCTCCCAATATTTTAATATTTTTTCCTCCATTGCTGGAAAAGACTGTTTCGGATCAACTTTTTCAAACATAATTAAGATTAGATTGTGCCTATTTTAGCAAATAGTTTGACAAAAAAAAATCCATAAATAGAATTAACGTTAAAAACTTATCCCCAAAAACATGAGTCAATGTCGTCACCTAAGCCCAAGATCTCAAGAATCAATCTACAAGATAGTAATGAACATTTTAATCGAAGATCACGAAATTAAAGATCATATTTTATCAGATTTAAGAAAAGATATAGCAATAAGATGTACTAAGGTTTTAAGCTTTGGATATCAAACTGACATCAGTAATTGGCAATATAATCTAGAACACAATCTAATACCTATATTTCCAGCATACATACCAAAACAAGTCCAAGAAAAAATCAAAAACGAAATAATTAGAAAAATTACAGAAAGTCGAGATCTAGAAATTTTTAGATAAAATTCTATCCACAACCTCCACAACCTCCACATCCACTTGGACCACAGCCTTCTTGACCTGCTGTAATTCCTAATTCATAACCTTCAACAAGCTGAACTGCTAAACCAATGTATTTTTCTGGAGTTAGTGCAGCAAGCTTTTTCTTATCTGCAGCTGGAATATCAAGTTTTTTAATAAATGCCGCTAAAGATGCTTTTGTAATGCCTTTTTTACCTCTAGTTAATTTCTTCAATTGCTCATAAGATTTGGGAACTAGATTTTTTCTCATAATCATTTGAATTGGTTCAGCTAAAACTTCCCATTTATCTTTTAAATCATCTTCAATAACTTTCTTATTAACAGAACACTTTGCAAGCCCCCTAATTGCACTTTTATAAGATAAAACACAATATGCCATCGCTGCACCAATATTCCTTTGCACAGTTGAATCGGATAAATCTCTTTGAAGCCTGGAAACCTGTAATTTTGAAGACAAATGTTCAAGCAAGCTATTAGCAAGTCCAATATTCCCCTCACTATTCTCAAAATCTATTGGGTTAATCTTATGAGGCATTGTTGATGAACCAACCTCACCTTGAAGAACTTTTTGATCAAAATAGCCCATACTAATATAGCTCCACATATCACGATCAAAATCTAAAACAATGTTATTTAATCTCTTTATTGAATCAAAAATTCTTGCAAAAACATCATGAGGTTCAATTTGCGTTGTATAGAGATTTAAATCTAAGCCTAAACTTTGAATAAATCTTTTACTCACATCAATCCAATCAACGCTAGGATAAGACACTTCATGAGCATTATAATTCCCCACTGCACCATTAATTTTTGCCGGCAACTTATAACAACTCAAAACTCCTAACTCTGCTTCAAGACGAGCCACATAATTTATCATTTCTTTACCTAAAGTAGTAGGTGATGCTGGTTGACCATGAGTCCGCGAAAGCATTGGAACTGACTTATTTTTCAAAGCATTTGTATAAATTTCTTGTACAAGACCACTTATAACTGGTATAAGCTCTCTATCAATAAAATCTCTAATCATACAAGAATAGGAAATATTATTAATATCCTCAGAAGTACAAGCAAAATGAATAAATTCAAAATATTTTTCTAGAGGTCCGCCTTTAAGTTTCTCTTTCATAAAATATTCTATCGCTTTTACATCATGATTAGTAACTTTCTCAATTTCTTTAACTCTTTCAGCATCAACAATATCAAACTGTTCATAGATACTTCTCAAAATCCTTAGTTCAGTTGGTTTAAGCTCTTTGGTTTTCTTTAATTTTAAATCGTTAAAAAGAAATACAAACCATTCAACTTCAACTAAAATACGATAACGCATTAAAGCTGCTTCTGAGAAATATTGAGATAAGTAATCAACCTTATCAGCATAACGACCATCTAAAGGAGATATAGAAAGTAACGGATTTGTCATATTAGTAAATTAATCAAATTTTTGTTTAACAGATTGAATTCTTGCTTCAACCTTAGTTTTTAATTCTGAATTTTTCAATGCAAATATTTTTACCACAGAAAGCACGGTATTGCTCGGATCGATCACAGTCATCACAGGAGTTTCACTCGGCATCATCAAGGTACTATTAATATTAACCATAAAATCTGCCTTATCTTTATGCGGCGGACAGGCAATTACAGGATGGATACTATTCGCTGCCACAACACCAGAAAGTGCATTAGATCGCCCAGCCACAGTCACATAAACTATATCTTCTTCTTTATTATTAGCTTCAATAATATCTGCAACTTTTTTAGGAACTTTATGTGCTGAAGCCACAATAACTTCAGTTTCAATCCCCCATTCTCCAAGCCCATCAACTATCTTATTAGTAAAATCTAAATCAGATTTAGACCCTAGAATAAATACTGTCTTCATGATGATTTACATTAAAATATTTTGATAAATTATTTCTAAGTCTCTCATTTACATCTCCTACTTCAGCCTCAAAAGTTTGACCAGTTATCAGTTCGAAGGCTTCGATATATCTTCTTGCTGTTTCTGCCTTAATTTCATCGGGAATTTCTGGAACTTCACCTTCTCCCACAAAACCTTTATCAGCAAGCCATTCTCTTAAATATTCTTTATCTATTTTCTTTTGTTCTTCTCCAGAAGCAAGTCTCTTATCATATTCATCAGCATACCAGAATCTTGAAGAATCAGGTGTGTGAATTTCATCTATTAAAACAATATCTCCATTAGCATCTACACCGAACTCATATTTAGTATCAACTAAAATAATTCCTTGTTTAGCAGCTATTTCCACACCTCTTTTATAAAGTTTCATTGAAACATCGGCCATATAATCAAATTGTTCCTCTGATATTACTCCTCTATCTAAAATTTCTTGTTTTGAAACCGATTCATCATGACCACCTTTTTCTGCTTTAGTTGAAGGAGTAATAATAGGATGATCAAAAGCTTGATTCTTCACCATTCCATCTGGAAGTTCATTCCCACAGAAGTTTCTCACACCATTACTATAATGATGCCAAGCACTTGTGCTAGTAACACCAGTTATATAACCACGCACAACCATTTCAACGGGAAGCGCTTTACACTCTTTAGCCATTACAACGTTTGGATCTGGGAACTCAATAACATGATTTCCAACAATATCTTTGGTTTTTTCAAACCAAAATTGAGCTATTTGATTTAGAACCTGACCTTTAAAAGGTATTAACGTTATGATTCTATCAAAAGCTGAAAGCCTATCAGAAACAATAATAGCTCTTTTTCCATCTTTAGAATAATTATCACGAACCTTTCCTTCATATTTTTCGCCAAGTTCAGGAAAATCAGTCTTAGTTAAACAATGCGGAATTTGAGCTAAAAGGTCTTCTTTATTTAACATAATAATTGATTTTAAATTCAATTTGATAATAGTAATATTTTCAAATATAGTAAAGCCGCAAAATTTAAGTTTCACAAAAATGTCCAACTTTACAGAAAAACTAGGAAATCTAGCCGTTGTCCTCGGAGCCCAATGGGGTGACGAAGGAAAAGGAAAACTGATAGATATTCTTTCTGAAGATTACAAACTTGTAGCAAGAGCAGCTGGTGGAGCTAATGCCGGTCACACAATTTATCTAAAAGACCCCGAAAATCCTGAGAAAAAAAATAAATATGTTTTTCACTTAGTACCATCAGGAATGCTTAATGAAGGATGCGTTTGTTTAATTGGAAACGGTGTTGTTTTACATTTACCAACCCTTATGGAAGAAATCGAACTACTTAATAATAGTGGAATAAGCACAGATGAAAGAATTTTAATTGCTGACAGAACTCATTTAGTTTTCGATTACCACAAATTAATTGATAGTCTTCAAGAAGAAATGAAAGGAGACAAAAAAGTAGGAACAACAAAAAGAGGTATTGGACCATGCTACACCGATAAAGTTAGAAGAAATGGAATTAGAGTGCACGAATTATTAAACTTTGAAACATTCACAAAAAAATATAATGAAAACCTAGAAATGTTCAAAAAAATGTATGGAGATTTTGAATATGATACTGAAAAAGAACTCTCAGAATTAAAAGAAATCACAGGAAAAATTAAAGACTGGATAGTAGATGGAGCATATTTCCTACATGAAGCCATAAAAAAAGGAGAAAACATATTAGTAGAAGGAGCCAATGGTGCAATGCTTGATGTTGACCATGGCACTTACCCATTCGTAACATCATCAAATCCATCTGTTGGAGGAATTTCTACAGGAACTGGAATTCCAGCCAACAAATTAACTGCAGTAATTGGAATTATGAAAGCATATACAACAAGAGTAGGTGCCGGACCATTCCCCTCTGAATTACACGACGACCTGGGAGAACAAATCAGAAAAACTGGAGGAGAATTTGGCGCAACTACCGGAAGACCTCGAAGATGTGGTTGGTTTGATGCAGTAGTTGGTAAATACTCAAATATCATTAACGGTTACACTGACATCAATCTAACAAAACTAGATGTATTAAGTGGGCTTGAAACACTAAAAATAGCAACTGGATACAAAAATATGAAAGGATTCCCAGCAGATCAAAATCTTTTAGAAAATATCGACGTAGAATATATCGAAATGCCTGGGTGGCCTGAAGATATCAGTAAAATCAGAAATTATGAAGATCTGCCTGAAAACGCTAGAAACTATGTAGAAAAAATTGAAGAGCTAATTGAATGCAAAATAACTTCCATTGGAGTAGGTGTTGAAAGAGGCGATATTATCTTCAGGTAAAGCAAAACTTGACTTTTTGTCAATCAATATATAAGCTGGCGAAGCATTATTTAGTTAACCCCTAAAAATATGTTTCAAAAGTCTAGAAAATTTCTGGGACTAGTATCTATTTTATCAGTAGCATTATTTGCTTTTTCAGCATGTGTTGAAAGAACAAGTACAACTGATGGAACAGTAACAATTGAAGGCCCAGTTAAAGTAGGAGCTATCATGCCTTTAACAGGAGATGGTGCAGCTTATGGTGTACCTCTACAAAAAGTTGCAGAAATCGCCCTAGCAAAATCTAATGCTGCTGGCGGAGTACAAATGGAATTCATCTGGGAAGATGGAAAATGTAATGGTCAAGATGCTGCATCAGCAATTCAAAAACTGATCAACGTAGATGGTGTACAAGTTGTATACGGAGCATTCTGTAGTAGTGAAACACTTGGTGCTGCACCAATAGCAGAAGCTGCTGGAGTAGTAATGCTATCACCTGGATCAAGTAGTCCAGATATTACAAACGCTGGTGACTATATTTTCAGAAACTATCCATCTGATTCATCACAAGCTGCTGTACTTGGTAACTTAGCATCTTTTGTAAATGTTACTAAACTAGGAACTATAACAGAAGAAAATGATTATACTATTGGACTTGAAAAAGTATTTATAGAAACATTTGAAGCTAATGGAGGAGAAGTTGTAGCAGAAAGTTTCTTAGCAACTGACACAGATTTCAAAACTCAAATTACTAAATTAAAAGGAGAAGGAATTGATGGTATTTTCATTAATCCACAAACACCTCCTAAAGCTGACCTAATCCTAAAACAATTACAAGAATTAGGACTTGAAGAAGGAACAGTTATCTTTGTTAACGACGTAATTATGGGATATCAAGCAGGAATTGATCAATATACAGAACTTCTTGAAGGAGCTTATGGAGCTCAAGCATCTTACGACGCAAATAGTGCAGCCTTCCAATCTATGGAAGCCGAATACTCAGCTGCAAACAATGGTGAAGCTGTACCGTTCAAAACTTATGCAGCAACAAGTTACGATGCTGTATTCTTATTAGCTGAAGCTTTCAACACAGTTGGAAACAATGCTGATGCAATTAGAGATTGGTTATATGATGTAAGCAACTGGCCTGGAACAGCAGGACTATTAACTATCGACTCGAATGGAGACCCTGAATCAGGACATAAAGCACAAATGATTACTGGAGGAGAAGTAGTAGATATATAATAGATTTATAGAAATATTCAAAAAGCCCTTAAGTGAAAACTTGAGGGCTTTTGTTTTGCCCTCATCCAGCATTCTGCTAAAATACCGACGTCCTCAAAATGAAATAAATGGAAATACTGCCTCAAATAATAGTTTTCGCAATAATCGCTAGTGCCATCTATGCCTTACTGGCAACTGGACTAACTTTGACTTTCAGCACCTTAGATTTTATTAATTTTGCTCATGGAGACATGGCTATGCTTGGAGCATTTTTCTTTTTCAGTCTTTACGTTACACAAGGATTACCACTTGTCGTAGCCTTAATCTTAGTCGTAGCAATAGCTGCAGCATTGGGACTAGCAATTGAAAGAACCACCTTCAGGCCAGTTAGAGATAAGAAATCTTTTATTCCGTTAGTCTTGTCTATTGGGGTAGCAATTCTTGCTCAATCTTTAATTACAATGTTTTATGGAGGAGGAAGCCAAAGCTATTACAAAGGAGGAGGATCAGCAACAGTTTACAATTTATTTGATGGAAGAATCACAATAACCTTAGGTCAAATAATGATCATCGTCTCTGCAGTTGTGCTTTTAACAGGACTATACTTATTCTTAAAACATACAAGAACAGGAAAAGCAATTAGAGCAGTGTCAGACAACAAAGAAATTGCAGCAATAATGGGAATCGACGTAAATAAAACCATCATGATCTTATTTGCCATAGCCACTACATTAGCAGCAGTTGCCGGAATATTAGTTGCTTTCGACCAAAATCTCTACCCCTTTATGGGGCTTTCATTAAGTATTAAAGTTTTTGCAGCAATTATCCTAGGAGGTGTCGGAAAATTTAGAGGAGCAATAGTCGGAGCAATAATCATTGGATTTTCAGAAAACTTAATTGTTGGATTAACTAGCATTAAATCCAGCTATAAAGAATTAATTGTATTTACTATATTTATTTTTGTCCTCATGTATAAACCATATGGAATATTTGGTGGACGAAAAGAAGAAGTTGAATCTAGATAAAAAATTATGGACTACATCTTACATTTACTCATATTGATCACAATCTACAGCATTCTATGCTTAACCATGAATATTATTCTTGGATATTTGGGGATTCTTCACCTAGGACATCCAGCAATTTACGGAATTGGCGCATATGGCTACGCTATTTTATCAATAAATGCAGGCTTTAGTTTTTTCCCAGCCTTACTTTGTGGAGGATTTTTTGCCATGCTAGCCGGACTTATTCTATCCATACCAGCACTTAGATTAAAAAGTCACTACGTCGGTATGGCCACCTTAGCCTTCTTAATTATAGTTCAAGGATTATTGATCAATATGCGAGATTTAACTCGAGGAGCACTAGGAATTCCTGGAATACCAAAACCAACAATTTTTGGATATTATTTCGGTACAAACACCTCTTTCTTAATCTTAAGTTTAATCTTGGCAACTATAATTTCATACATATTACACAGAGTAATACACTCCCCTTTCAGTAAAGTAGTTGAAACAATTAAAGAAGATGAAACAGCAAGTAAAACATTAGGCAAAAACACTATAAAATATAAAATCCAGGTTTTTCTCATTGCTTCATTTTTTGCAGGAATAGGAGGAGGACTTTTAGCCTCTTATCTAGGTTTTATTAACCCAAACAGCTTTGATCCAAAAGAATTAATTATAATACTAAGCATGGTAATAATAGGAGGAATGGCATCCTTCTGGGGCAGTATTGTTGGGGCAGCATTAATTATTTTACTACCAGAACCATTAAGATTTTTAGACCTACCAGCTGAATTTGTAGGACCATTAAGATATGCCATTTATGGACTCTTATTAATATTATTCATGATATTTAGGCCAAATGGCATCCTTGGAAAACGTACTAATATATTCTCAAAATAATGAAAGATTTACTTGAAATAGAAAACATCACGAAAGCCTTTGGAGGAGTAAAAGCAGTTGATCGCTGTACCTTCACTGTAGAAAAAAACTCCATCACTGGGCTAATAGGACCAAATGGTGCCGGAAAAACCACCATGTTTAATATTATTTCAGGCTTACTGAAAGCTGAAGAAGGGAATATTTACTTCAATGATCAAAACATCAGTAAATTAAGCCCATATAAAAGAGCCTTGCTTGGTCTTGGCAGAAGTTATCAATCTATAAGAATTTTTCCTGAGTTAACAGCCTTAGAAAATATCATGGTTGCCTTTCAAGATAATAGAGAAAAACTTTGGCATAGCTTTATGCCTTTAAAGAAACATCAAAAAAGACAAGAAAAACGAGCAATGAAACTTCTCGAAAGCGTTGGCATAGAAGAAAAATCAAATTTAAAAGGATATGAACTTTCTTACGGTCAAAAAAAACTTATTGAAATCCTTAGAGCAAAAGCAAATGATTCCAGTTTAATTCTGCTAGATGAACCAACTGCAGGAATAAATCCAACATTAATTAAACAAGTCACTACAATCATAAAAGACTTTCAAAAAGAAGAAAAAACAATTTTAATAGTTGAACACAACATGCCATTTATTATGAACCTATGTGAAAAAATAGTTGTAATGGATAGAGGAACTAATATTGCCGATGGCAAACCCAAAGAAATTCAAAATAACCCAAAAGTTCTAGAAGCTTATCTAGGAATTAAAAAATAATTATGTTAGAAATCACAAATCTCACAGCCAGCTACGGTAACGGACCAAACATCATCAAAAATGTTAATGTAAAAGTAAACGATGGTGAAATTGTCACCATAATAGGACCAAATGGTGCTGGTAAATCAACCATACTAAGAAGTATCTTTGGAATTACAAACGTTAGAGAAGGAGCTATCAATTTTTTCGATGAAAATTTAATAGGCTTAGAAACCAGAAACATAATTAGAAGAGGAATTTGTTATGTACCACAAGGAAGAAGTATTTTTCCATCAATGACAGTTCAAGAAAACTTGGAAATGGGCGCATATATTCGCAAAGACAAAAAAGAAATTCAAAAACAACTCGCCTACACATATAACCAATTCCCTGATCTCTACACCAAAAGAAAAGATACTTGCAAAAACCTTTCTGGTGGACAACAACAAATGGTCGCAATTGGTAGAGCTTTAATGGTTCAACCAAAGCTACTTTTATTAGATGAACCATCCATCGGCCTTTCACCAAAAATCACAGAGGAAGTATTTGAAAAATGCCTAGAAATCAAAAAAACCGGAACCTCAATCTTAATGGTTGAACAAAATGCCAACCTCGCCCTCGAATACACCGACAGAGGCTACGTTCTAGAGCTTGGAGAAAATAGACTGGAAGGTAAAGGGAAAGAGCTTTTAGAGAATAAGAAGGTTGGTGAGTTATATTTAGGAAAATAAATTTTTACTTCTTTTTCTTTTTACTTCGATATAAAAACAAAGAGAGAAGACCACATATCAATGCACCAATAGGTATCCATAGAATACCATAAAAAATTTCCAAACCTTCTAAGCCACAACCAACATTGGTGTAAATAGGCGAACATTCATACCAACGAATAATAATAAATGGTAATGGGTAAAGTACAATTAATTGCAAAGCAAGAAAATGCACCATGCGTAAATTAAACAAAAAAGGAATTGCACCTAAAAAAGCATAAATATAAAAAGGTTCTCGATCTCCAACGGAATAAAGAAAACCATAAAAGGCCAAACATAAAATATAAACTGTGAATTTGATTTTCATATAAATAAATAAATTATAGCAACATTTTACTAAACATCTTAGAAATATGGTAGTCTAAAATAAATTAATAAAACCATGATCGAATCCTACTCCTTTGGAGAAATGACCATCAACGGAAAAAAATTCACAAATGATTTAAAAATTATTAATAGTGAGGTAAAATCAGATTGGTGGCAAAAAGAAAGACACAAAATCCAAGATGTTGATCTAGAAGACATGCCAGCAAACACAGAAATTTTAGTTATTGGTAATGGTGAATCAGGATGTAACGAAGTTCAAGAAAGCACAAAAAAACTATGTGAAGAAAAAGGTATAGAGCTAATTATTCACATGACTGAAGAAGCCAGCAAAACATTTAATAAACTCTACAAAGAAAATAAAAATATCATGGGGGCATTCCATCTTACTTGTTAATAAAAAACACTATGAAAAAATTCCAAGTCTTAGCATCTATCATTCTATTCACATTAGTAACAAGCACTGTATTTGCTTTTACTGACGTAGATAGCAGTCATATCAACTCAGATGCCATAAATTACGTCGAAGTTGAAGGCATAGTAAATGGATACCCTGATGGAAGCTACCAACCTGATAGTACAATCAATAGAGCAGAATTTACAAAAATTATTGTAGAAGCAACCATGAATATAGATACAACAGCAAATAATATAGGTAATCTGTATATTACGGATTTACTAGAAGGAGCATGGTATGTTTCTTATATTAAAGCAGCCATTGATAAAGGAATTGCTAAAGGACATCCAGATAAGACATTTAGACCTGCTGATAAAATTAATTTTGCTGAAGCTAGCAAAATAATAGTTAAAGGATTTGAATATGAAGTAGAAGAAAATTTAGAGATATGGTACAAACCTTACGTAGAAAAATTAGCAGAAAAAAATGCTATTCCCACCAGTATCACAGACTTCAATAGTAAAATTACAAGAGGTGAAATGGCAGAAATAATTTACAGACTTTTAGCAGAAGTAACTGACAAAGAATATTTAACTTATGCAGACTTAGCAAAAGAAGCTCAATATTTAGAATATACTGATGAACTCTATAATTCACTCTTAGGATCAAAACCATTTGTACTCTATTTTCATGCTAATTGGTGTCCTCTATGCCAACAAATTGAATTATATCTAGAAGAAAACCTAGACACATTTCCAAGTGAAACAATCTTTTTAAAAACAAATTACGATACTACAACAGCTCTAAAACAAGAATATGGAGTAACAATTCAATATACTTTTGTTATCTTTGATAAAGAAGGAAATGTCACACAGAATCTCACAACAAACAACATGGCCTATGTAAGATTGGCTATTGAAGAATCATTGTTATAGAAATGGTGGGCGCTGAGGGAGTCGAACCCCCGACCTTCTGGGTGTAAACCAGACGCTCTAGCCAACTGAGCTAAGCGCCCTAATTTTTCAATTTTTTAAATCAAAAATTGCCCATCATTTCTATCATATGAGTCAGAAACTTTCAAGCAAATTCATCAACCCAACAAAAACCCATTCTCTCTAAGCCATTTTTCGCACTCTTTATATTCTGGCATGGCATCTTCAACAATCTGCCAAAATCTCTTAGAGTGATTAAATTCTTTCAAATGTGCTAATTCATGAAGACAAACATATCGAAATACTTCTTTAGGAGCAAATAAAAGCCTAAAAGCAATATTTATATTTCTTTTAGAACTACAACTACCAAATCTAGAAGAAATTCTTTTAAATCTCACATGCCCGTATTTTTCTTGAAAATAAAGTTGATTAAGCTCATCTACAACATTTTTTAAATATTCAGTCTGATCTTTAATGATAATTTTCTCAACCAATTCTTGTAACTTATCTCTAGCAGCATCTACAGGCAAAAACAATTCTATAACTCCCCCATCTTTCAAAATACTTCGACAACGATCTTTATTATAATAAAAAACATTTAATTCATAAACTTTATTATGAGTAATTATTTTTCCAGCATCTTTATAAACTGGCGTTAAAACCGTATTGTCTGAAACCTTAGAAAGTCTCTTTTCTGCCCATTTTAAAAATTTCTCAATAGTTTTATCACGTCTTTTTCCAATCAAAAATTTACTAAGTGAAACTTGAACTTGAGCTTTATTAATTCTCACAGATGAAGAAAGTCCCTTAACTTTTTTATAGTTAACTTTCATTGAATTTTTGCCATATTTGATTGATGAAGGATAGTCGAACATAAAATCACTATTTATTTATGTTAATTATCCGTAATTTATCAATCTAAGGCAAGATACTATTGCTCAAAACGCACTAACTTATCTCCATCAATACGACTAACATACTGTATTGGACCAATATTTGGAGGTTTTTCCCCAATTCTCCACCCTCTAGCAGTTCGTTTAGTTTTAATTATTCTACCATATGGATCTTTATATTGGGTTAGAGTAACCATACCTTCATTACCTCCTGTCGTCTCAACCCATTCATATTTATTTCCATTCCAGGCAAAAGCAGTTCCTTTACCTCCAATATCACAAGCCACTGCAGCATGTCCTTCAAAATAAGTAAACACACAGTCAATACCAACAGCACGACCTAAAGCTGCTACCAATATACTAGAATCTTCACAATCACCACCTTTAGATATCAAAGATACCATAGGAGACCTAGGAGCTTCACCATAAGCATCTGGCACATAATTATATGAATGAGCAAAATCTAAAATTGCCTGCATCTTTTGACGTTTTGTAGTAAATCGCTCAATAATAATTGCTGCTAATTCATTTACAAAAGAATCATTATCTAAAACATACCAACCTGGATTAGAAGTCTTTGTATATCTATCAACCTGAAAATGCTGAGATCGACCTTGTTTAAACAATTTATCCTGCTCATCCAAAACTCCCTGAATAGGAAAACCAAAATTCAAGGATATAGTTTGCCCCTGACTCTTAAATTTATGCTTATATTTAACTGTTTTTTGTTCCTTCAAAGCACTATGAGGAATAGCTATACCCTGATCAATCATGACAGAAGGTGGAAAATATAAATTTCTATCATTATCAAGCAACCGCCATTTTTTCTCGACATCATCAACAACATGTGTCTTTTCCTTATTAAGATCATCTACTTCTATATCAGTGGCAATAGTAGTAGTAACAATAAGTCGTTTTTTTTGAGGGTCTTTATACTTGATGCTCTTGATTCTACCATTTTTATTAGGAATAATTTCTATATAATCAGGATTCAGATTAATTCTAAGTGCAAATTCAAAAGTTGTAACAATTATCTGCTTAATTGCCGCAATATCTTTTGGATTATCAGCCATATATCTAGTAACACCATTGAAAAAATCAACCAAAGTTCTATCACCAGCAGCTTTTCCTAAACGCTCAGGCAATTGAACATTTGATGTTTTATCAAAAGGTTTAAAAAGAAAAGCATGATAAGGAAATTCATATATTTCACCATCAATAACAAACTCATAACCTTTTTGAATTTGATAAGTGTTGGTAAAAGAATTATTACCTGTTACAGCATTAAAAATGTACCGATCAAATATATCATTATTAGAGATCAAGAGAGCTAAACCTTCAAGTTTTACACTATTTTTATCAAGAAATTCCGGTCGATTCGGATCTTTAGGTATTTCTGGTTCTGGTTCTGGTTCTGGTTCTGGTTCTGGCTTTTTAGAAACCTGTTTTGGCTCAGGCATAGCTTGCTGTGATCCAGAATGAGTAAAAGATTGCTCTATAGTATCAAAAACCTTATTTACCTTATCACAAGCAGATAAAACTATACCAGATAAAGCAGTAGCAAACATTACTCGACGATGTATTCCTAAAGATTCAAGATTAGAAATCTCTGCAGATTCCAGCAATTCATCACTTTCATGTATCAAATCCTCCATTAGAATTATTTTAAAAAATTAACAGGGAGTATATTATAAAATAAATACACGTTTGTCAAGTATTGGGTGGTAGCTATTATATTGTTTTTGATAATAAATTTTCTCTAACATTTATAAAACACTGGTGCCCAGGAGAGGACTTGAACCTCCACGACCAAAATAAGGTCACTAGCCCCTCAAGCTAGCGCGTCTACCAATTCCGCCACCTGGGCATATCAAAAAAACGCAGCTGGATTCTATCACTTAGAATTAGCTAGCGCAATCTACTCAATATAATCAGAAGAATCTCCAAGGACAACTGTAACTTCCATGGAATCACCTGCTCTCCATACTTTCAGAACCACACTGTCTCCTGATTTATAATTTCTTATAATCTCGTTTAAATAATTTTTACCATCCAATTTTTGCCCATCTACTTCTAAAATAATATCTTTCTCTCTTAAATCAGCCTCATCTGAAGGACCATTTGGATAAATTGCAGGCTCTGACAAGAAAGATCCTGAAAGCAAAATAGCTCCATAATCTTCATCCAAACCAAGTTCTTGAGCTTGTTCAGAAGTTAACATAACAAAACGAACTCCTAAAAAGGGGCGTACAATTCTGCCATGTTCTTTAACACTTTCTACAATAGGAATTAAAACTTCAGAAGGAATTGCAAAACCAATATTGTTAGCCATATTAGCTACCGCAACACTCATACCAATAACTTCCCCATTTAAATTAATCAATGGACCTCCACTATTACCAAAATTAATAGCAGCATCAGTCTGAATCAAACCAAAGAAGTTTTTTTCTCTTCTAGTAAAATCATTATAAGCTGAAATTTTACGATCAATAGCACTAATTATTCCTGAAGTAACAGTGTTTCCATAAATAGTTAAAGCATTACCAATGACTAAAACCCTCTGTCCTACTTTTAAATTACTACTATCACCAAATTCTACAATATTTTCAAAATACAGCTCTTCCTCATCAGATATAATCTTTAAAATTGCAACATCTTCTAAAGGGTCAATACTAATAATTTGAGCTAAATATTCACGTCCATCATTAAATGTTATTGTATATTGCGCTTCTTCATCTTGAATAACATGATGATTTGTAAAAACTAAACCATCATGACTTACTAAAAATCCTGTACCTCCTGAAATCTCTTCATTTTCATATTCAGCTATATATGAACTTTCATAAGAAAATTCATAAAAATATGGAACATTTTTTTTAGTAATAATAGAAACTACCGCTGGAGAAACTTCTTCTATAGCTGAAATCATTTCAGATTCTTCTATAAATGTTTGTTCTTGGATTAATAATTCTTGATCATTAAAATAAGTACTGAAAATAAAGCCAAAAGCAAAAGCTATAAGTAAATATGTAAATAATTTTATAATTTTTCTTTTTTTGTTTTTCATCAGATCATTATAGCATAAAACCAGACTTTCAAGAACTTCTTTGTCGTGTTGACACATCTTCCTCACACAAAAATCAATCTAATAGACTTGCATATCAAAATTAAAAAGATAAAATATCTTGGGCTTTTTAATTTAGTAACCAAAAACTTCATGAGTTATATTAAAGATACAGATCCAGAAATTTTTGCTGCTATAGAAAAAGAAAAATTAAGACAAGCGGAAGGAATCGAACTAATTCCATCAGAAAACTATACTTCAGAAGCCGTAATGGAAGCATGCGGATCTATCTTAACAAACAAATATTCAGAAGGTTATCCTGGAAAAAGATACTATGGTGGACAAGAAAACATCGACGTAATTG
>Ga0310122_10000282_pt1 | contig 33144 bp, 32 predicted proteins | sample CB6_Bottom_1051__FD_203503 | JGI IMG/M metagenome (GOLD analysis project Ga0310122, IMG submission 203503) | Marine microbial communities from Western Arctic Ocean, Canada - CB6_Bottom_1051 | ecosystem: Environmental > Aquatic > Marine > Oceanic | place: Canada: Western Arctic Ocean | collected...
CGACTCCTCCTCATCTCTGAGGGCACCGCTTATGCCTGCGGACCTCCCGAGCAAGTCGTAACGGCCGAGACCATCTCCCGGGTGTACGGCGTCGAGGTTCTGGTGGAGCGTTCCGGATCTGGCGGCCGTCCCAGGGTTACCCCGTTGTCCCGTCTGCACCGCATGGCTGAACCGCACGAAGTCGTGCTTGGGGACTTCACGCTTGGACAGGAGTGAGAGAGAATGAATAAAGGCTACCGGCTGTCCCTAATCCTATCCCTGTCCCTGATCCTGTGGCTGGAGGGAGCATCGGGCTCCGAGGCGCAGGGGGGCGGTCGAACTGGAGGAACCAACAGGAATGGATCCGCGGCCGCCCCGGTGATCTCCGGTTTCGTCGTGGACGATCTGGGGGACACGCTGAGAGTTTCCGTGCCTCCACAGCGCATCGTCTCTCTGGCACCCAGCAATACCGAGCTGCTGTTTGCCATGGGGCTCGGACACCGCCTCGTCGGGGTGACCGATGTGTGCAACTATCCGGCCGCGGCTGACAGTATCGACAAGGTGGCGGGGTATTCGAGCCTCAATGCGGAGCGTATCGTGGCGGTTGCCCCGGATCTGGTTCTGGCGGCCAGGGGCAACGACCTGGAGGGTCTGCAGACGCTGAGGGAGCTCGACATCCCCGTGTTTGCCCTGGCCATCAGTTCGGTGGAGGAGCTGTTTGGCGCCATCGAACGGCTGGGTCGGCTGTGCGGCAGCGTGCCCGAAGCGGCCGCGCTCGAGACCCGGTTCCGCCGCCGAGTGGAGGCTGTGAACGCGCGCGCGGTGGCCGCCAGCGGGCGGCCTGGAGTGATCTGGTGCTACTGGGGAGATCCGGTGTACACGGCCGGCAGGGGCACGATGATAGACCATCTCATTCAGCGGGCCGGAGGGAGAAACGTGGCCCGTGCCGCACCGGGGTCGTGGCCGCAGGTCAGCGTCGAATCCGTCCTCTCCTGGTCTCCGGAGGTGATCATCACCTCCTATCTCCCGGACGGCCCCGAGAGCCTGGCCGACGAGCTCGCGCGCCTGCGGACCATGGCCGGCTGGAAGTCGCTGCCCGCCGTAATCTCAGAGCGAGTGTATTACCTGGATGCCGACATCATGTCCCGCCCCGGACCGCGCTCTATCGATGCGCTGGAGATGCTGGTCTCGCTGCTTCACCCTAACCAGGAGGAACTTGGCCAGGAGGAAGCTGACCAGGAAGAGGTGAAGCAGAAGTAATGCCCGAGGACAACAACCCGCTCCGAAGGATGCTCTTCCTGCTGATCCTGGCCGCGGTTCTGGTTACCCTGATTCTCCTCTCTCTTGGTACCGGGTCGGTTCATATTTCCGCCCCCGACGTGGTGCATATTCTGCTCGATCAGGGGGAGTCGAGATTCGCGCCCAACAGCCCTGAAGTCATCATCGTGCGGGAACTCCGCCCACCGCGTGTCGCCCTTGCCGTGCTAGTGGGCGCCGCCCTGGCGCTGAGTGGCGCGGTCATGCAAGGCCTGTTCCAGAACCCGATGGCGGAGCCGTACATAATCGGGGTCTCTTCAGGGGCGGCACTGGGCGCTACGATAGCGCTGTCCCTGTCGCTGAATTTCTGGTTCCTCGGCATACACTCTGTGTCCGTCTTCGCTTTTGGCGGGGCTCTTCTGATCGCCCTGCTGGTGTATGGCATCTCCATCCGGGACGGCAGAACGCCTACTACCGTGCTGCTGCTCACCGGCATCGCCATCGGCTCGTTGGCGGCGGCCCTGACCTCTCTTCTCCTGATTACCAGCGCGAGGGCGGATCTGCACCGCATCCTGTTCTGGCTCATGGGCAGCCTGTCGTCGAGAAGATGGGAGCACGTGCACATGATCTGGCCCTACGCGCTGGTGGGCACCGCTGTGATCCAACTCTATGCGCGCGACCTGAATCTGCTGCTTCAAGGGGAGGAGAGCGCCCAGTATATGGGGGTCCGCGTGGAGAGGGTAAAGCGAGCGCTTCTGGTCGTGGCCGCTTTGTTGACCGCTGCCGCCGTTGCCGTCAGCGGCATCATCGGCTTTGTGGGACTGGTCGTCCCCCACGTCATGCGGATGCTCACCGGCCCCGATCACCGCAGCCTGTTCCCCGCATCTATCCTCGGAGGCGCCATCCTGCTGGTCGGCGCTGACATGGCGGCGCGGACCCTGATTTCACCCGCCGAGATTCCCCTCGGCGTGATAACCTCCCTTCTGGGATGCCCCTTTTTCCTTTTCCTGCTGCGCCGCCGACGAGAGCTGCCACTGTGAGGATGGGAAGGGACCTCAACCAGGCTGGAAAGGTTCGGCAATGAGCAGCGCGAAACTCCGGCAGGACACCTCTGACGCGACGATCACCATCGTCTCCGGGCTGCCGCGAACCGGCACGTCCATGATGATGAAGATGCTGGAGGCCGGTGGCGTGGCGCCGCTGACGGACAGGATCCGCCAGGCGGACGAAGACAACCCGACCGGGTATTACGAGCTCGATGCGGTTAAACGGCTGGGAAAGGAAGACCCCACCTGGCTGGATGAGGCCGGCGGGAGGGCGGTCAAGATCATTTCGAGGCTGCTCTACGAGTTGCCGTCTGATCGCAACTACCGCGTCCTCTTCATGCACCGCGACCTCGACGAAGTCCTCGCCTCTCAGCGCCAGATGCTGATCAGAAAAGGAGATGGAGGGAGCGCGGACGACGACAGCGCCGACAGCGCGCTCAAGGTCGCCTTCGAACGCCACGTCTGTGAGGTGACAGACTGGGTGCGCACACAGGCGTATATCGAAATGCTGGAGATCCACTTCTCCGACGTACACGCTGACCCGCGGTCGATCTCTCACCGCATCGCCGACTTCCTCGACGGCGAACTGGCGATCGACCGCATGGCGGCTGTGGTCGACGGGAGCCTGTATCGCCAGCATTCGTGAAGCGGCGCGGAGGGTTTCCGATCGCGGTGAAGATTTGAACGGTAAACAACTGAAGTAAGATGACTCTAACGTCCCATAACCCGAAACCTGAGCGATGACAACAAAAATAAAGAGCTGGTTGCTGCTGGCACTACTGTCCCGATGCCTGATCGTGCCCACCGCCAGTGCGCAGTCTGATCTTCTCGTGGTAACCAGCGATTTCCAAACTGGAAGCATCAGTTTTATAGCGGCCGATATCGATATTCCCGTGGAGAAGAACCTGCTCACCATCCATGGTGATGCCATCGCCCGCTACCGCGATGGCAAGGTGTACATCGTCAGCCGCCTGGGACAGGATAACATCCTCATTCTGGACCGGTCGGACCTGAGCCAGCCGGTGATTCAGTTCTCGGTAGGCAACGGCAGCAACCCTCAGGATATCGCCTTCGCCGCCGACGACAAGGCCTATGTCTCCCGCTTGAACAGCACCGGACTGCTCATCGTCGACCCCACCCTGGGCACAACCGTCGGCGAGATCGACCTTAGCTCCTTTGCCGACGGCGACGGGCTGCCCGAGATGACGCAGATGGCAATCGTGGGTTCGCGGCTGTACGTCGCTCTCCAGAGACTGGACCGCGACAACGGCTTTGCTCCCGTAGCGCCAGGTCTGATCGCCGTTATCGATATGGAGACTGACACCCTGGTCGATGTCGACCCGGAGGCGGAGGGGATCCAGGGGTGGGTCCTGGCCGCGCCGAATCCGGCCAACCTGATCGCCCTGGGCAGCTTTCTGTATGTGTCGGAAACATCGAGTTTCGGCGATGCAGTCGGCGGCATCGAGATTCTCGACACCACCGATTTTTCCAGCAGGGGGCTGGTTGTCACCGAGACCGAGCTTGGAGGAGATGTCACCTGGGTGTCCCCGGTCAATTCCCGGAAAGCGTTTGCCGTCGTCGTCGATGCCGGCTTTGGCAACACCCTGGTTCCCGTCAATCTGGCAGACGGCACGGTGGGGCCGCCCCTTGAGGGGCACTCGGGGGGGTTTACGATCTCTCTCACCATTGACGGATCTCGCCTCCTGGTTCCCGATCGCGGCAGCGTCGACGCTCCAGCGTCGGTCGGCCTGCTGGTGTACGATGTAGACACCGGCGAACTCGTTGCGGGCCCCATCGACGTGGGCCTGCCCCCCGGCACCGTTGTGGTGCTGAGTGATGCGCCCATTACCGCCGTCGGGGAGGGAGCGCTGGGCTCCGAGCCTAACGCCACGAGCCTCGATCCAGTCTACCCCAATCCCTTCAACGGCGGGACGACGATTCCTTTCGTCGTCGGCGACCACGGCAACGGCGGGGCAAGCCTTATCGTTTACGATGTGCTGGGAAGGCGGGTGCGGATTCTGAGACGATTCCCATCGCTGTCCGCGGGATCGCACACCGTTACATGGGACGGTCGGGACGACACCGGGCAGCCGGTGGGAAGCGGCTCCTACCTGGTGGAGCTTCGACTGGCCGCGGAACGACACAGCCAAGAGGGTGAACGGCTGACTCGAAAAGTCACCATCGTGAAATAGGCTGCGGCAAAGGGTAGCGCGCCGGAGAGGAGAAAGAGAAGAACATGGTGAACCTCAGCAGGATCTACACCCGCACCGGTGATGCCGGAAAGACTCGGCTTGGCGGCGGGGAGGAGGTGGCCAAGACCCACAGCCGGGTCCAGGCTTATGGCGACGTAGACGAGCTCAACTCCGTCCTGGGCTTGGCGTCTACGGCCGAATCGATGTCGAGGCGCCATCTGGAAATTCTACGATGGGTGCAGAACGATCTCTTCGACCTGGGCGCTGATCTGTGCCGGCCGCGCGAGCGGGGAGAGACACCATCCTCGGCGCTGAGAATCCAGGCGAGTCAGGTGAGGCGAGTGGAGGAGGCGATTGACGAGATCAACGCGCCGCTGCCGCCACTGACCAGCTTTGTGTTGCCCGGCGGAACCGCGCCATCGGCCTGGCTTCACCTCGCCAGGACGGTCTGTCGACGCGCCGAGCGCCACGCCTGGCAGCTGGCGGAGGTGGCTGCCGTCAACGAGCACAGTCTCATTTACCTGAACCGCCTCTCCGATCTCCTCTTCGTTATGGCGCGGGGCGAAAACTTGGGCTCCGACGCCGAAAACCCGGATTCAGGCGCCGAAAACCCGGATTCAGGCGCCGAAAACTCGGATTCCAAGATAGGGGGAGAGGTCCTCTGGGAGCCGGGCCTGACCCGAGAGCCGGAAAACATCTGAGCGTGGAAGGATACTGAATGGCCCGTGCCCTGATGATGCTGGGGACCCACTCCCACGCCGGCAAGAGCGCCATGGCCACCGCCTTCTGCCGCATCCTTGCACGCCGGGGGTTTTCCGTGGCGCCCTTCAAGGCGCAAAACATGAGCAACAACGCCGGCGTGACCTCGGCGGGCGGCGAGATGGGTCGCTCGCAGATCGCCCAGGCCGAGGCCGCCGGCATCGAACCTCACACGGACATGAACCCGGTGCTTCTGAAGCCGGAAGCGGATCGCCGCAGCCAGGTAATCCTCCATGGACGAGTCCACGGTCACATCGATGCGTCCAACTGGCGCGACCTCAAGCGAACTCTGTGGAGCGGCGTGCGGGAGAGCTATGAACGCCTCTCATCCGCCTACGACCTGATCATCATGGAGGGGGCGGGATCTCCTGCCGAGATCAATCTCAAGTCGATGGACATGGTCAACCTGGCCATGGCGCGTCACGCTGACGCTCCTTGCATTCTGGTGGGAGACATAGATCGCGGCGGGGTTTTTGCCGCCCTGGCCGGCACTATGCTGCTGTTGGAGCCGGACGAAAGGGAGCAGATCAAGGCCTTCCTCATCAACCGGTTTCGCGGCGACCCCGACCTCCTTGGAGACGCAGTCGAGGTGTTGCAGCGCCGGGCTTTTGGCGTGCCCTGTCTGGGCATTGTGCCCTTCCTGCCCTATCTGGGACTGGCCGCCGAAGACGGCGTTCGTCTGGACGAAGGCGATGACAGCGAGGGCGATATCACCTGCCGCATCGCCGTCATTCAACTGCCGCACATCGCCAACTTCGACGAGTTCGAGATACTCACCGCCGAGCCTGGGGTGCAACTGAGCTATGTGCGGGATAGCGACGCCCTTGGTCGCCCCGACGCCGTCATCCTGCCCGGCACAAAGGCGACGCTGGCGGATCTGAACTGGCTGCGTGAGCGCCAGCTCGACAGGGCCATCCTCCACGCTCACCGCAACGGCTCCCAGGTAGTGGGGATCTGCGGCGGATACCAGATGCTCGGTCACAGCGTCAGCGACCCGGAGGGCGTCGAGGGAAGGAGGGGTGGCCAGGCCGACGGACTCGGGCTGTTGCCGGTGGCGACGCGATTCCTGAGCCGGAAGGAGACGCATCAGGTCTGCCTCCGCAAGCACTCCGACGGCCTGCTGTTGCGAGGCTACGAGATCCACAGCGGCGAGACCCTGCCCGTTGGCGAGGACAACGCTCCGGCTCGGGTGGCAAGCCAGCCACTGACCCGGGCTGAAGAGCAGCGGATGTCCCCCGTGGTCTTCGGTACCGTGATCGAGCGAGATGGTCGCCCGGCACAGATCGACGACGGCGCGGTCAGTCAGGACGGACGCGTCTGGGGAACTTACGTGCACGGCCTGTTCGCCCATGCCCAGTTCCGCCGGCATTGGCTTCTCGCCCTGGGATGGCGTGAATCCGCTCCGGGTGCGGGCGGAAACCGCCTCGATGCGCAAGGGGTTTACGATCGCCTCGCTGACGCCGTTGAGGATGCCGTCGGGTGGCCGGCCATTGCCGATCTCATGCGCTTGAGTTGAGTCGTTTGACAGCGCTGCTGGCAGTCGCCTGTCTGGCCTGCTTATATTCACCGCCGTTGAACCGCGTGTACCTTGGTCGCGACGCCAAACAGTGTTGAAGAGGATGAATCCGCATGAGAAAAGGAGTTGCCACAACGCTGATCGCCGCCACCGCCGTGTGCATGGTCAGTGCCTGTAGTCAGAATTACAGTGAACAGCCGGCTGATGTCGCCCTGCGCGAACGCGGTCTGCAGGCGATCGACAGATCGAGCCCTGGGAGTGGAGGATCATCGCCACAGGCGGCGGCGATCCCGTCGAGCTCCAACTACCAATCAACCGCCGGTGAAGGCCAGTCGACAGCTGGTGAAGGGCGGCAATCGCTTGGAGCCATATCCGCGGTGCCGCCTTCCCAGTGGCGCAGCGTCTCTCCTTCCAGCTCCATGCGCAAGGCCGAATACCAGGTGCCGGGCGCGGATGGGGGCGCCGATGCCAGTCTGGCGATCTTTGCCGGAAAAAATTGGGGGTCCGTAGACGACAATGTGTCCCGGTGGGTGGGCCAGTTTAGTGATCGCCAGAGGGATGCCGTGCGGCGCGAACTGGTCGTGGGGCAGGCGGCCGAGATTGCCGTGACCATGGTGGACGTAGCCGGGACCTTCGGTGGCGGTATGGGGGGCGGGGGCGCTCAGACGCAGCAGCGCATGCTGGGCGCCATCGTCGACCTTGGCGACTCCTTTTACTACATGAAGCTTCTGGGGCCGGAGAGCACGGTCACCCATTGGGAAGAGGGCTTCGAAAGTTTCGTTCAAAGCATCCGTAGATAGATCGGTTGCGCGCTTGCGGGGCGGGTCTGCCTTCGACTGATCTGACCAGCATCACCCCTGACCGGTGTCGGAAGCAGCCTGACCGGTGTCGAAAGGAGATAGGGCGGCATGTATATGCAACTCGAGGACGAGTTTGGGGACGTCGTGGGAAAAGCGCGACGCGGCCAAGAAAAATCAGTGCGCGAGGTGGCGGAGGCGGCGGGTCTATCCCCTGAGGATGTCGAGCGCATGGAGGGCTACGAGCTTATCCCCGGGCCGGCCCAGGTTCAGCGCCTGGCGCGCTTTCTCGGACTGGATGAGGTGAAGCTGCTCGGCAGCGCCGAAAAGGGCTTCTTTCCACTCTATCCGTCCGGGAGGCCGGTTGAGGGGCTCACCGTGGAGATGATAATTCTCGGCAGTGACTTTCTCATGAACGGGTACGTCGTGGGATGTACGCAGACCGGAAAAGGTGTGGTGATCGACCCGGGCTTTGAGGCCGAGAGGGTTCTGAAGGCCGTGGAGACAGCCGGGCTGGACATTGAGTCGGTCCTTCTCACCCATGGTCATGGCGATCACACCGGCGCCCTGTCGGAAGTGTGCCAGGCCACGGATGCCCCGGCGTTCGTCAACCAGGCGGACCTGGATCTGATGGGGAGTCTGAGCACGAAGATAGAGGGCGGCATCGAGGCCGGCGACGACATCTCAGTGGGCCATCAACGGCTGCGGGCCCGAGCTACACCAGGGCACACAAATGGGGGGATGTCCCTGGTGGGGGATCGGCTGGTTTTCGTCGGAGACGCCCTGTTCGCCGGATCAATGGGAGGCACCCGAAGCCAGAGCGACTATCAGCGGCAGCGCGAAGCTGTTAGGTCGGAGATCCTGGCACTTGACGAGCGCCTTACTCTCTATCCCGGTCACGGGCCAGCTACCACCGTAGCCGAAGAGAAAGCCAACAATCCCTTCTTTGCCGACAGCTGATCTTTCTAAATCGAAGAGGCTCTAACCGCATGTTTGGGACCGCACTGTTTGGCTCACTCACTCACTCACTCACTCAGCACCGGGGCCAGAGATTGGGCGTTGAGAGACCAGTCGTACTCGACAAAGATGATGTCAACCTGCATATGGGCCCGCAGATAGTCTGCCGCATCGTCGGGCAGGTAGAGGATGAGGTAGTCGATGATCGACCGGTCGCCGCCATCGGCAGAGGCACTGGCAGCCGGCGACCAGGTGGTAAAGTCCGCCCCGAACCAATTCAGGATGTTGGACAGATAGATGACCGACTGCTCCCGATCGAGCCGCACGTGTCGAGGTTCGCGCATGAAGCGGTCTTGAGCCGCATCGAGATGGGAATCGAGATCAGCACCGCTGAACGCTGTTCTCGCCAACGCCGGGCACCCTTTCGCTCCGCAATTCAAAGCGAAGTGGACCCGCGGGTCGCGGTACAGAGGTCTGACGATTTCATTTTCCAGCGCATCGAGGGACAACGAATCCCCGCCCGCGGTGAATCGTCGTCGCTTGAAGAATTCACCTGCCTCAATGTCCATGACACTGGCCACCGGATAGGCATCGACAATCCCGGTTAGAACAAAGGCATTGTAGGCGTTGAGCCAGTACGCCAGTTCGTGCTGAGGAGTCGGGAAGCGCCCGGGGTGAGATCGCGGACCGACCACCGCCAGGCTGTCGAGATACTGATCCAGGGGCTGCCGACCCCTCTGCAGGGCCTGGTAGTCGACGTTCCCGGCTGAGTCGACGTAACTACGCACGACTTGATCGAGGAGCTCGTGCGAGAATGAGGCGGGGGGGCTGTTGCCATGAGCGACGGACAGGGACCCGATGGCCAACAGGAGCGCACCGAGCCAGGGCCCACCACGATAGAAAGCTCTACCAAAGATCAGAACGGTTCATCGCCCTCCAGGTCGAGCCCTGGTTGAGAAGACGGATAGCAGGAAGGTTGCCTGAGCCGACGCAGAGCTCTTTCCTTGATCTGTCTGATGCGCTCGCGGGTAACACCGAGCTGGTTGCCGATCTGGTCAAGGGTGAGAGGCTGGTCGCCGTCCAGGCCGAAATAGCGGAGCACGATGTATTGCTCGCGCCCATCGAGGTTGCTGAGGATCTCGTCTATCTGTTCTCTCACTGAGGCCCCCAGAACCTGGCTGTCGGGCGCGTTGGTGAGGTTCGGCAGGGTGTCCAGCAGGCTGCGGTCGTCTTGCGAGTCGAAGCTCTCGTCCAGCGAGCGGACCGATCTGGCACTCAAAAGCGCCCCGACCACGTCGCCGACCGGCAGATCGAGCTCTGCGGCGATATCGTCGGTGTTCGGCTCTACAGTCCCGCCCTGGCCGAGCTTGCGGGCCGCCTCGGTGATCTGCCTCAGCTGGCCGATCTTGTTCAGCGGCAGCCGAACCGTCCGAGCCTGGTCGGCTACAGTTTGCAGGATCGACTGGCGGATCCACCACACGGCATAGGAGATGAACTTGAATCCCCGGGTGCCGTCGAAGCGCTCAGCCGCGGTGAGCAGACCGAGATTGCCGGCGCTGATCAGGTCCGGCAGGGACAGTCCCCGATTCTGGTAGCGCTTTGCCACATCGATGACGAACCGCAGGTTGGCCTGCGCCAATTCGTTGCGAGCCTCCATGTCGCCGGCTTGTATACGCGTCGAGAGTTCGATCTCGCGCTCGCGCGACAACGGGGTGGAATCTGTTATGTCGTTGAAGTAGAGTCGAATGGCGGCCTCGCCATCGTTCATCGGTTCCAGCATCTTCGAGTCCTTTCAGCTGGGCGCGCCCGGCACCCTCGGTGCTGACGCTTATTTGTCGGACATGACACTAGCTTAATCCGCTCTCAGAGGGCCGTCAAGGTGTAATAGACCCATGAGTGAATCCAACCGTTCCGGAGAATTCATCACGGTCCGAGGGGCTTCTGAGGGAGTACTCGACGACGCCGACCTGACCCTTCCCCTGGGCCAGCTGATCTGCTTTACCGGCAGGTGCGGATCCGGAGCTCGGACCATGGCGGTGGACGTAGTCGCCGCCGAGAGCCGCCGGCGATTCAGCCAATCGCTGGCCGGGTCAGAGCGCCTGAGCGCGGGCAGCGTGGCGCGGATCGCGGCAGAGGAAATCACCGGTCTTCCCCCAGCTGTGCTCCTGCGGTCGGCCACCCGCGGCGATCTTTCGGTAGGCGAGTACCTGGCGGTGGACGATCTCCTCGCGCAGCTGTTTTGCGCCCATGCTGACATTCACTGTCTTCAGTGCCAGGCAGTTTGCCGCTCCTTTAGCGTCGACCAGGCTGTACTCGAGATAACTCGAATGGAGCCAGGCGAGGGGTTACTGGTGATCGGATCGTTGGAGCTGCAGGGCAACGCCTCGCTGGAGGCAACCCTCTCTGAGTTGAAGCGAGCTGGGTACCGGCGTATCCGCACAGGAGGCCGAGTGACCCGGCTGGAAGAGGAGTCCGCTGTGGCCGCCCAAATGCGTGAAAGCGGCGGGAGTCTCCAGGTAGTGGTAGATCGCCTCACCGTGAAGGTGGGGGAGGAAGGCCGCATCGCGGAGGCCATACGGAGCGCGCGCGCCATCGGTCGGGGTCGAAGCTTGGTGGTGACAGGATCGGGTGAAGGCGATGAATTGTGGCTCAATCACCAGCTCACCTGCACCCAGTGCGGCGCCGATTACGGACACCTGAGCGGGGGGGACTTCACCACTCTCGGCCCAGGCAGTCAGGAGCCCTCTCCCGCCAGCTCGGCCATCCTTGTCGATACTACCTTCGGAGAGCTGACCGGCATGACCCTCGACGAGGTCCGTCGGTACGCGGCGGCGCTCGAATCCCAGGATTGGGGAGAGCAGAGCGCGCCAGCTCAGTCAACAGCGTTGATCCAGGCGCTGCGGCAGCACCTGGGGGCGGCCTGCACTCTCCTGGTAGGCCACCTGCCGCTAGCGCGATCGATGCGCGACCTGTCTGGGGGCGAACACATGCGGTTGGTCGTGGCAACCTACCTCACCCGTGGCCTCGTTGGGGTCCTCTACATCATCCCGCTCCCCCTGTCCGTCCTTGATGCCGAGGCGAGGGCAGCGGTGCTGAAGGCCCTCAGGACCCTCGTGGTGGCGGGAAACTCCGTCATCCTGGTGGACAACGACCCTGGTGTGATGATGGCCTGTGACACCGTCGTCCACTTTGTGGAGGGCAAGGCAGCTACTATCCGCAACTCCAGCGTTGCCGAGACCGATGTTGCTGATGCCGATCGCAACGAGTGCCAGGCGCTGAGTCACACCGGCACCGGCGAGGGGGCCCCGAGCAGCCACCGCGCCGGCCAGCGATTCCTCTGCATCCGCTCCTCCGGCGGCGGCCCCGGAAACCTGGAGGAGCTGGATCTCGATGTCCCTCTGGAGCAGCTGGTGGTGGTAGGCGGGATTTCGGGCGCGGGCAAGACATCCCTGATTCGGGGCCTGCTCCTTTCTGGCCTGAATGGTGGCCGTCGACAGCGCCGCGGGTCGGCGGAGGGAAAGAACCCCATCGAGACGCAGGCCGATGGAATCCGTCGAGTTGTCGACCTGTCGGAGCCCGCGCGCGGGCTTGGGGAACAGGAGACGGTGATGGGTACTCTGGGCCTTTTTCCTCCAGTCGCCCGGTTGTATGCGGAGTCGGCAACAGACCGCGGTCTGACCTTCCCGGCCGAGTGGTTTCAGCTCGACGGCGCCGGCGGACGGTGCACGACCTGTGCCGGGCGCGGCAGGCTCGACTGCGAACTGGAGTTCATGGAGGACCTCTCTCTCCTCTGTCCCGCCTGTGAAGGGCGGCGCTTCAAGGCGGAGATCCTCGCCGTGACCCGGCGGGGTATCTCCATCGCCGATGTGCTGGCTCTGAGTGTCGGGGAGGCGACCCAGCACTTCTCCGCCCACCGGCGCATCGCCTCCAGGCTGGAGGGGGGGAGATCATGCGGGCTGGAGATGTTGCGCCTGGGCACGGTCAGCTCCGAACTGGAGCCGGGTGAGTTGTTGCGCCTGAGACTGGCTACCGAGGTGTCGCGCGCCTCCGGCAAGGACCTGCTGGTTCTCGATCACGCCGCAGCCGGTTGCCATGCCGACGATCTGTCTCTACTGCTGAGTATCCTGCGGGGCCTGGTCGATGCGGGCGCATCGATTCTGTTGGCCGACGGAACGCCGGCACTGTCTGGCCGTGCTGACTGGGTCGTGCAGCTAGGGCCCGGTCGAGGGAGTGAGGGCGGTCGAATTGTGTTCCAGGGCCCGCCGGGTACCGCCTCGACGGGTGGTCATCCACCGACGGCCGGGACCTCAGCTGGTTGAGAAGATGAGGTGGCCGTCAGTCTTGCTTGACGCCCTCTCCCACGCCCGTATATTCGTGCAGACATTGAGCTTCCGCTTCCTGCGAAACGTCCAAGAGAGGGTCCATCAGAGCCGTGAGCATTGAGACCGATTTACAGGAAGAGTGCATCGGACATCTGGATCTGAGCGGCTACGCCAGTGTGCGGACGGGGACTGTCATAAGGGAAGTCCTCGATATCATGCGCAACCAGAGAGTCAGCGCCGTGCTGGTCGAGGACGAATCCGGCAAGCTGGCGGGGATCTTCACCCAGCGCGATGTGCTCAACAAGGTTGTGGATGCCCCTGCCACGTGGAGTGAACCAGTTGATACAGCGATGACCACAGCTCCCGAGGCCCTGGGCCGCGATGAGCCTGTCGGTCATGCCTTGCGCTTGATGAACGCCGGTCACTATCGCAATGTGCCGGTTCTGACGGAAGATGGGAGTGTGGCGGGGAATCTCTCGCAGCACGCCATCATCCAGTTCCTGACCGATCGCTTTCCCACCGAAATCTACAATCTTCCTCCCGATCCGGAGATCATCGCCCGGACGAGAGAGGGGGCATGAAACGGGGAATGATTCAGAGATGATACACCACCGCCACGTCCGTCCCCAGTCACCCTCAATCTGTCGGAATGCGCCCGCCCAAATTGAAGGAGACCGGCAGTTCAATGGCTGAGACCCCTGCCTCTGAGCCAACCGCCGCACCCGTCCCTCAAAACGCCAGTTCCCCAGGAGATAGTGTCTCCGTCGGAGGGAGTGTCTCCGGCGGAGATGGAATCCAGGAACGCGACTCCGTCGTCATCCGCTTTTCCGGCGATTCCGGCGATGGCATGCAGCTGACCGGCGATCAGTTCACCAACACCTCCGCTGTCCTGGGCAACGATGTCAGCACATTCCCCGATTTTCCCGCCGAAATACGCGCGCCGGTTGGTACCATCCCGGGTCTGAGCGGATTTCAGGTCAACTTCTCTTCTCACGAGCTGTACACCTCGGGAGATGCGCCTCACGTCCTGGTGGCAATGAACCCCGCAGCGCTGGTAGCAAACCTCGCCGATCTCGAATCGGGGGGGATCATTATCGTCAACAAAGACGCTTTCACACGCAATAATCTTCGCAAGGCTGGCTGTGAGGAGAACCCGCTTGAGGGCGACGACCTGAAGGGCTACCGCGTTCTGGAAGTGCCGCTGACCAGCCTGACACGCACCGCCCTAGATGATTTGACAGAGCTGAGTAAACAGCAGAAAGACCTCTGCAAAAACGCCTTCGCGCTCGGACTCGTCTATTGGATGTTCGACCGCCCGCTGGAAACGACGCTGAATTTTTACAGCAGCAAATTCAGTGGGCGCCCGCAGGTGGTGGAGGCTAATTCCAGAGCGCTGAGGGCCGGGTACAACTACGGCGAAACCGTGGAGGCCTTTCAGTCCCGGGTTCGAGTACCGAGCCGGACCGAAGTGACACCGGGAATCTACCGAAGGGTTACCGGCAACGAGGCGATCGTCATGGGGATGGTGACAGCGGCTCAGAAAGCCGGAAAACCGCTGTTTTACGGCAGCTATCCGATCACCCCCGCCAGCCCGATTCTCGAGGGCCTGTCGGCGTTGAAGAATTTCGATGTCCGCACCTTCCAGGCCGAAGACGAGATCTCCGCCATCGGCTCCGTCGTCGGCGCTTCCTTCGGCGGAGCTCTGGCTGCCACCGCCAGCAGCGGCCCCGGTCTCTCTCTCAAGAGCGAGGGCATCAACCTCGCTATCGTGCTCGAGCTTCCCCTGGTTGTCGTCAATGTACAGCGAGGTGGTCCGAGCACCGGACTGCCCACCAAGACCGAGCAATCAGATCTGCTGGGGGTTCTCTTCGGCCGGAACGGCGAGAGTCCAGTACCTGTGCTCGCCCCGGCGACATCGGGAGAGTGTTTTGAGATGACCGTGCAGGCCTTCCGCATCGCCGTGCGCTATATGACGCCGGTCTACCTGCTGACCGATGGGTACCTGGCCAACAATTCGGAGCCGTGGCTTATCCCCAATCCGGAGGAGATCGAGCCCATCTCCGCCATCCACCGCACGGATCCGGTCGGATATCAGCCGTACATGCGTGACCCGGAGACGCTTGGCAGACCGTGGGTCATTCCCGGTACTCCGGGACTCGAACACCGCATCGGCGGTCTCGGCAAACAGGACATTACCGGCAATGTGTCCTACGCACCGGAGGATCACGAGCACATGGTCAAGCTGCGAGCCGAGAAGGTGGCTCGCATTGCCGACTTCATTCCCGAGCTCGAAGTGACCGGGCCCGATCAAGGGGAGCTGCTGGTAATAGGCTGGGGAGGAACCTACGGGGCCATACGCGCAGCGGCGGAGCATCTCCGGTCGGAGGGCCGCTCAGTGGCCTCCGCCCAGCTGAGATATCTCAACCCATTTCCCCGGAACTTGGGCGACATGCTGGGCCGCTACCAACAGGTTCTGGTGCCGGAACTGAATCTGGGGCAGCTGTCGTTCCTGCTCCAGGCCACCTTCCTCGTGCGCGTGATCCCCCTCAGCAAAGTACAGGGTCAGCCCTTCCGGATCTCAGAGATAGAGGAGAAGATCCGGTCCATTATAGAGTGAGGTGAGAGAGAGAGGTAGGGAGGGAATGTCAGAAGCAGTGACCGGTCTCGAGCTCAGCCGCAAGGATTTCGTTTCCGACCAGGAGGTCCGCTGGTGTCCCGGCTGCGGCGACTACGCCATCCTGGCACAGATGCAGAGAGTTCTGCCCCAACTAGGCATTCCCCGCGAACAGATTGTGTTCATCTCCGGAATCGGCTGCTCCAGCCGGTTTCCCTACTATATGGACACATACGGCATCCATTCGATACACGGCCGGGCTCCCACCATCGCCACGGGTCTGAAGGCGGTCAACCCTGAGCTCAGCGTGTGGGTCGTCACCGGTGACGGCGACGGGTTGTCGATTGGCGGCAACCACCTGTTGCACTGCCTGCGACGAAATGTCGACATCAAGATCATCCTCTTCAACAACAGCGTCTACGGCTTGACCAAGGGGCAGTATTCGCCGACTTCCCGCCCCGGCCACCGGACCAAATCTTCGCCCGTCGGATCGATCGACTATCCGATCAGGCCGATTTCGGTCGCCATTGCCGCCGAGGCTACTTTTGTCGCCCGCTGTCAGGATTCCAACACCAAGCACCTCAGTGAAGTGCTGAGACGCGCGGCCGGACACAAGGGCATAGCCTTTGTCGAGGTCTATCAGAACTGCATCGTCTACAACCCCACGGCGTGGACACAGACGACCGAACCCGATGTCCGGGACGACAACATTCTCTTTCTCGAAGAGGGAGAGCCCCTCGTCTTCGGCAGGGATCGGGACAAGGGCATCCGCGTCAACTCCACGGGGGAGCCCGAGGTGGTGCAGCTGGGTGAGAATGGCGTGAACGAGGATGATCTCCTGATCCATCGCGAGGGTCTGGAGAATACCAGCTATGTCTACATGCTCAGCCGCATGAGCCTGCCCGACTTTCCCGTACCCTTCGGGGTGCTGCGCGCCGTCGATAAGCCGTCCTACACCGAACTGCTCATGGATCAGGTGGAGCAGTCGATACAGAGCTTGGGCAGGGGGAATCTCACCGACCTCTATCACGCCAGCGGCACCTGGGAAGTGAGGTAGTCACAAATTATGGTCGAATCTGACAGCTCACAGAGCATGCTGTGTCCGGCCTGCGGTCACGACAATATCCCAGGCTCGGACGACTGCGATGAGTGCGGTCAGAATCTGGCCCAGACGCACGGCGAAGGGGTTGAGGCACAGGCAGACGCAACCATATTCCAGCTTCCTCTCTCCCGCCTCAATCCCCGCGAGGCCGAGTGCCTCCCGAGGCGCGCTACGATCGCCGACGCGGTCGGACTTTTGAAGTCACGTCGCCTGGGTTGCGTCCTGGTGACAGGTGAGAAGGAGGAGCTCGCCGGAATATTCACCGAGGGCGACGTGCACTACAAGGTAGCGGGCCTGATCGAGAACCTGGACAGTATTCCCGTCGAGAGCCTCATGACACCACGTCCCTCCACCCTGCGACCGGGTGACCCCATCAGCCGTGCCCTCCATCTCATGGGATTGCACGGATTTCGCCACATACCGCTGGTCGACGACCGCGGCAGACCGGTCAGCATCATCTCCTTTCGAGACATTGTGCGGTTTATGGAGGAGAGATTCACCGCTTAGTGAGGTGGGTGGGTATGAATCGCGTGGAAAGATTCAGCATCACGGCCGTTGCAGGCCTGTTTTCGGTCCTGAGCCTGGCCGGCCCGCTCACGGCCGCCATTCACCGCTCCGATCTCACTATCACCAGATCGGTTACCGAAGGCGACTGGCTGCGACTAAAGCTCTCGGTACTGGGTCTGCGGCTCAGCTATCCGGCGTACCGCATCGACCTGAACCTGAACGAGAACAATGTCATAGCTTTCAATTTCTGGATCAGCGCGCCACTGGCCCTCCATCTCGAAGAGGGGGGAACGGGAGAGATGGAGAGGGTGCTGGCCTACCACGCTGGCGGGATGAGGGATCAGGTGATTGCCCTTATCCGCGACGATTTCCCGCAACTGTGGCCCGACTTCGACGTGTTGGAGGATTTCGGGGGCGTCTTCCTGGCTCCTGGAGATGACTTCGACTCACTTCCGAGGCAGCTCGCCTACTGGAGAGGCGACCGGCTGTACTGGCAGTGAACGGGGTCTCACTTCGGCCCTGGTCTCATTCGGGATCGTGAAGCAACTCGTCCTCCTCCATTGATTCGACCAGGGGAATAGTCTTGTCAATGACGGGTTCTTCGGTCGTGATGATCCATCCCTGCACCTGTCTGCCAAAGACGGTAATCACTTTTGGAACTGCCGCAATGACTTCGGCCGCCGAGTGAGAGTGGCGCTCGCGGTCCACACAGAAAAACGTGTGCCTGCGGGTGATTCCCTGTTCCACGAAGTTCATAAGCCCGACCTCAACTTCTGTGCTGTCCGCTTCGTTTCTGACCTGCGCTATGCTGGGCGCTTACTCTGTCTGCCTCGGGTTGGAAGGGTGAGCGTGTACCGTATCGACCAGCGCTTTGACATTGTCGTAGGGTGTGTCGGGCTGGACGCCGTGCCCCAGATTGAAAATATGAGGCCGCCCCTGGGTGACTTCGAGAAGACTTCTGGTTGCTGACTCCACCTGCTCCCGCGATCCGAACAGCGCGCAGGGATCGAGGTTTCCCTGAAGCGGTATGGTGGGCTCGCTGAAGAGCTTGAAGGCTGCTCCTATATCGGTGCGCCAGTCGAGGCTGAGCACGTCTGCTCCCGTATCTGCCAGCTGTGTTAGGAAGTGGCCCGCACCGTTGCCAAAATAAATTCTGGGTACTCCCAGCGGTTCCAGAGCATCGAAGATCCGCCTCAGATAGGGCAGCGCCAGCTGCCGGAAGTCGGTAGCGGACAACAAGCCGATCCAGGTATCGAAAATCTGCACCGCTTGGACTCCCGCCCGGACCTGCATGCTAAGATAGTCGATAGCCACGTCGGTAAGTTTGGACAGCAACAGATGGGCGGTGTCAGGGTCAGACCTGAACATGCGTCGAAACTGCGTGAAATCCTTGCTCGTCCCTCCCTCGGCCAGGTAGGCGGCCAGGGTGAAGGGAGACCCGGCGAAACCGATGAGCGGCACGTCGGCCGGTAGAGCGGGCAGAATAAGTGATATCGTCTGGGCGACGTAGGCCAGGTCGGTTTCCGAATCGATAATCCGCAGGGCTTCGACGTCGCCGCGGGTCCGAACCGGAGTCATCACCGGTCCGGGCTGAAAGGCGACGGGGCATCCCATGGGATCAATGGGCGTCAGAATATCAGCGAACAGGATAGCCGCGTCGACGCCGAGCATCTCGACGGGCATAAGGGTTATCTCTGCCGCAAGGTCAGGGGTCCGGAAGAGGGTGAGGATGGATCCGGTCTTTTCCTTGAGGCGGCGGTAGGGCGCCAGAATGCGGCCCGCCTGTCGCATGAGCCACACCGGCCGCCGGGAGGGAATCTCACCACGGCAGGCCTGCAGAAAGGGAGATGCCGCAGCCTGGTCGCCGCGCCTGTCGTCACTCACTTACTGACCCGGTTCCACCATCCACTCGGGAAGGGTGATCCGGTATTTGTAGATATCATCGGCCGGTTCCAGCATAACCTGGTCTCCCGACATGTTGGCGCTGAGGGTCAGAGGCTCGTCGTCCTCGTCCTTGAAGGCGAGCACCCGCAGCTTGGGCAGGCGGCGTTCAGGCCACAGTTTGCCGGTTTCGACCGCGATCTCACCGTCGCATAGAACCGGGTACACGTCGATCTCCCAGTTCTGGTGCCGCAGGATCGCGGCTCCCGAAAGCGTCATGGCGCCGATCGTCATCCGGTTGCCCCGGGTATCGCAGTAGAGGTAATCGTCGCAGGCGGCGTAGTCGACGCGTCCAGATCCCATATCCGCGGAGTAAGCGATGAGCCCTTGTGTCCCGAGGGCGACAAAGGATGCCGGGGGCAGACAGAACGTCTGATCTCCTGCCTGCACGTCCCAGTCCCGAGACCAGCTGCCATTGACATATATCTGGAGGCCGTTCTCGTAGGTGACGAGTACCTGACTCTCTTCATACGCCCCCGATACGAGCGATTCGGTGGTCTCGAGCATGCTGCCGTTGCGATGGTAGGTGATCGATGCTACGCCGACTCCCAGGTAGTGGGTCTGAAGATGCTGGAGGAGGTAGTAGGCCTTGACGAGAGCGGGCAGGTCCCAGGTACTCGGATTGGGCAGCAGCCCAGCGTGGCCAAATGCGATGGTAGTTGCCAGGTAGCGGTCGAGCCAGGCGCTGCGACTGTCCAGAGTCTCGGGTATCTCGGCTTCTCCGTGGAAAAAGTCCTCGGTCGATCCCACGCCTGCGTGCAGTTCGGCGACGTGGAGATTGCGCAGGGCGAAATCGACTAGAAGCGGCTGGCGACTGGGTTTGGGGACACCCATCCTCGAGCTCAAGCCCGTCAGCAGTCCCGTGTATAGCCAGTGAATCCCGCCCTCTCCCACCGCCACCAGATCGCGTGAGCGCATGTCCTCGCGAATCTGCATGAGCAGGTTCTGCTCTGTCTGGAGAGTGGCGAGGAAACTCGCCGGCCGTTCGACCTCGGCGTCGAAGTCCACTCGGTTCCACGGCGGCGTGGAAGCATGCCCCGCGATGCAGGCTGCCCGGGCGCCGTATTTTTCCATCAGTTTGGGGAGGTGATCGGCAGCGATGGCGGCCGCGCGCGAAGGCTTCAGGAGGTGCCGACCCACACCCGTGTCAGCGAGGTCCCCCTCGGGGCTGAGAGCGGATTCCGCCGTGTCCCAACCCGGGTCGAGGGGAGATATGTCCCCGTACGAGCAGGAGAGGGCATAGGGGTACCCGAGGTCGCTCACAGCTTCCAGATATTCGAGCAGGGCGTCGTCGCCCCCTTTGGTCTGGGAGGCGTTAAGGCTCAGTGCCGTGCGTCCATCGCCATCGTGCCAGACGTCGTCGGGGTGGACGACGAGGAGCTTGTCCATTCCCCATTGTCGAAACGACCTCAGGCGCTCGTAGATTTCTACGTAGGCCTCAGCGACGGACTCCAGGTGAGGAATGTCGTACCAGACGAGATCCCGGATGGGGCCCTGGTCGGCCGCTAACGCTGGCTTTGGGATGGAGGGCAGGACTTCCTCGAATTGCCTGGAAACGGTGAGGATCCAGCGCTCGCTCAAGTTGTTGCGCTTGCCGTTGGACGATGGATGGTAAACGCACCCTCTGGTCAGACGCAACTCCCTGGCATCTTCCGTCTGGAGTGGGCGTCCAAAACTGGAGGAGGAAGTGTGGAACCAGTCGAGAAAACTCGACACAAACACCCCAGACGTACACAGAATTGAAGGGTCCTCGCTGCCCAGGTTGAAGTAGGGGACCCGCAGCAGGCGCGGCTGTATGGCTCCCGACACATATCCGAGATCGATCCCCGTGGCTTTGCCGCTCCCACCCTCGATCTCGAAAACGAGTGACTTCCCCCGCACGGCGATTCGGTACAGGAGATCCGCCAGTTCCTCCCCCCGCTTCCACTGCCAGCGTGCCTCGATACTGCCATCGACCACTTCACAGGAAACAAAGTAGCGCTCTACCGCCTCGTCGCTGGCCGCCCACTCCTGGCCACCCATTTCTATGGTGACCCCACCGTCCTCTGAGATCTTGATCGGGTCGGCGTTGTTTATCTCCAGTTCGAGATCGGAGAGGTTGCCCTCCAGAGGCGTATACACATAGCGCACGACGGCGGTCAGGGAGCGGCATTCAAGTACGAAGGAAATGCCATCCTTCTCCACGGAGTTGGTCACCTCTTCGGAGACCTGAGGAAACATGGACGGAGACTCGCCGTACGCCGGTGGAAACTCTACCTGAGGCTGCACGGGCAGCGGCGACTCGGGGGACCCAGTCTGTCCTTGTTGGGCCTCGGTTTGACCTTGCTGAACTGTCATAGTATTTGAAACCGGGTGGGCAAGACGGACACATTCCAAGAAAAAGCGCCAGAAAAGGCGTAGGGAAAAACGAGAACAAGAAAGTTAAAATAGGGGATTCGGAAGGGGGTGTCAAGATGTGCCACAACCGGTTGACACCCCGAATAAGCCGGGATATCTTCATGTTTTTAAACATGATCTACGACTTGCGGGAGACCGGACTGGTGGCTGCGGCTGCAGCGCTTCAGACTATTGTCGTGGGGGGCGGAGCCGCCGGTATGATGGCGGCCATCAGCGCTGCGCGGAGCGGGCGTAAAGTCGCCCTGCTCGAGGGCAACAGCCAGCTGGGTCGAAAGATCCTGATTTCGGGCAATGGTCGCTGCAATCTCACCAACCTCGATGCGGACTCACCCCATCACTACCACGGCGAACGGCCCGAATTCGTTCGTCGGACGCTGGCCAGCTTTCCCCTTGCACGCTCGCTGGAGTTCTTCCACGCGTTGGGGATCGAGACCAAACAGGAGAAGAGGGGGCGCCTGTTTCCGCGGTCGGACCAGGCTCGGTCCGTCGTCGACCTGCTAATCGACGAACTCGCTGTCTCGGGGGTCCGGGTCGCCACCGACGCCAAGGCCGTGCGCCTGTCGCGCCGCGGCAACGGCTTTTCTCTGGTCACTCGGGAGGGGGACGAGTGGCTCGCCGAGCGCGTAATCCTTGCCAGTGGGGGTGTCAGTCTGCCTAAGTTGGGAGCGGACGCCAGCGGATTGGCATTGGCCCAGGGACTTGGCCACACCGCGACGCCCCTGCTCCCCGGCCTGGTCCCGCTGGAGAGTTCAGACCGATTCGCCCGCCGCATGCAGGGAGTGAAGGTGTGGGCGGAGGTCAGTGCGCCGGTCTCGAAGAGTCATCTGGTGACAGACACCGATGATCTGTTGCTCACCAAGTACGGCGTCTCCGGATTCACCATCCTGAACCTCAGCGCTCAGCTTGTGCCCGCCCTCGAGCGCGGTCCTGTGGAGTTGCGGGTGAATCTCTTTTCAGGCCAGTCTCCCGAGCAGGTGAGTGAGCGGCTGAGGGAGCGCTGGGCCCGCCAGCCGCACCGCACGCTCGAGCTCAGTTTCGCCGGACTGCTGGCCAGCAAGATTACCGGCCCTCTCCTCGACAAGCTGAAACTCTCGAGAGAGCAGATCGTCGATACCATATCAAAGGCGCAGAGGTGGCTCCTGGCACAGACTCTGACCGCGTGGCCGATCGTGGTCACGGGGCCGCGCTCCTTCGACTACGCCGAGGTGACCATTGGCGGGATCCGCACTGACGAGGTCGACCCGGTAACCCTGGAGTCACGCCTGGTACCTGGTCTGTTCCTGGCCGGTGAGATGCTGGATGTCCACGGCGACCTCGGCGGCTACAATTTCCAGTGGGCCTGGTCGAGCGGCGCCGTTGCCGGACAGGGACTGCTCAGCTGATGGACAGTATTGTCGGCATCGTACTGGCGGCAGGCCTGTCGACGCGCATGGGGCGGCCGAAACAGCTGCTGCCACTCGGTGAGAGTACAGTGATCGAGGTCGTTGTGAAGCAGGTTCGCGCTCAGCTCGACCATGTCATCGTCGTTCTGGGCCACATGGCGGACGAAATCGCGCCTGTCCTGGCCACCTGCGGGGTGCGATGCGTGGTCAACGAGCGCTACCGCGCCGGCATGACTACTTCCGTTCAATGCGGGATCGCCGCCTCTCAAGAGGGCATCGGAGCTGTATCCGGGTACCTCATCTGCCTTGGCGATCAACCTGGAATCGGGCCAGGGGCGATGCGGGCGGTAGTGGCCGCGGCCACAGGCAACTGCGGTCGGGGAATCGTCATTCCACGCTTCCGGGGGCGTCGCGGGCACCCGATTTTTGTCAATGCCGACTACGCCGACGAAATTGCCCGCCTGGGAGAAGACCAAGGCCTCAATCAAGTCACGAGGAGACACCCGGACGACACCGCCCAGATCGATGTCGAAGATGAAGGGGTGCTGGCGGACCTGGACACACCCGAAGATTACCGGCGCGAATTACGCCGATTAAGGTGACGAATTAATGGAAGACTTAATACGACAGATCGCCGCGTGCAGCCGCCAGGGGGAGAGGGGGGCCTTGTCTTCGCTGGTGGCCAGCAGCGGCTCGATTCCCATGAGCGAGCGCGCCAAGATGCTGGTCAAGGAGGACGGCCAGATTCTGGGAACGATTGGCGGGGGCTGCCTGGAGGCGGAGATCGTCGGAGTGGGACAGGATGTACTGAAGACCGGAATTCCTCAGATCAGTCGCTTCACTCTCACTGAAGAGCAGGCGGGGGAGAGCGGCCTCAACTGTGGCGGCAGCGTCAGCATTTATACCGAACTCGTCGGCGGCGGGGAAGACGCCTCGAGCGACGACGTATTCACAGCCATTGCCGAGGCGAAGGAGGCGCGCCAGGCGTGTGTCCTGGCAACGCTGCTGTCGCCGCTCACTCACCCGCCGCGCCGCACGCTCTATCTAGCCGACGGCCAGCGCATCGGATCCCTGGGCACGAGTACGCTGGACGACGAGGCGGGCTCCCTCGCAGCGGGCGTGATGGCTTCGGAGACGGCGGTTCTGGCCAGCATGAACGCGGCGCCGGTGACTGCTGCCCACGAGCTGAAGTCTGGAGGATCGGGAGAGGGGAGAGAGTTGTTTCTCGAGCCTTTCGTGCCACCTCCCGTGCTCTACGTCTTCGGCGGTGGCCACGTGGGAGGGCAGATCTGCCGGCTGGCTCGGGGGGTGGGTTTTCGAGTCGTGGTGATCGACGACCGACCGATGTTTGCCAGCGCGCAGCGGCATCCGGATGCCCACGAGTGTATCGTGGGCGATCCGGTAGCGGTGTTCGATCGCCTGGACTTGGATGAAAGGGCCTTCGTCGTGGCGGCCACGCGGGGTCATCAGCACGATGAGGTCGTGGTGGAGAAGGCGATTCGAACGCGGGCGGGATACATCGGTATGCTGGGCAGCGAGCGCAAGAAGGTGACGCTCTGGAAACGCCTGACCGCCCGCGGGGGAGACCCGGAGCGACTGGCGCAGGTATACGCTCCGATCGGTCTCAATATCGGCGCCGATAATCCGGAGGAAATCGCCGTGAGCGTGGTAGCCGAACTGATAGAGGTGCGGAGGGCGCCAAGCAAGGTGTGGAAAACCAAGCGCTCTGCTAGTGAGGCACCAATCTCTTAAATAGTGAGGCACCAATCTCTTAAACGAAACCAGCCTCCCTCTGGTCAAAGAGGTAGATGCAGAGAATCCGGGACTCCCAGGGACTTGGTCTGCCATATGCTCGGAGCGTTGTTGAAGCCATCCTCACCATCCGACCCGACGCCTGATTCCGACACCGGCCTGATAGACCGCTTCAGGAGCGGAGACGAGACCGCCTTCGAGGAGGTCGTGAGGCGATATCAGGAGAGGATTTTCCAGTTCGTCCATCGGGTGGTTCGGGACACAGAGGAAGCGGCGGACATAACTCAGGAAACGTTCATCCGCGCCTACGGCAAGCTCGGGGGGTTCCGCGGCGACTCATCCCTCTTCACCTGGCTATACCGAATCGCTCTAAATATGAGCATCAACTGCTTGCGGAAGAGAAAGTTACGGTCTTTTGTGCCACTGTGGGACTCCACCGAGAGCGAGTTCCGCCCTGATGAGTTCCGCCCTGATGAATTCTGGGCCCAAGGCGGTCCGGAGGAGGACATGGCCGCTTCCCGACTGCGAACCAGGGTCGAGGAGGCGATTTCCGGGCTTCCGCCGCGGCAGCGGAGCATATTCGTACTGCGGCAATACGACCAGCTTTCGCACCGCGAAATCGCTGAGGTCGTTGGCAGCTCGGAGGGAGCAGTGCGGGCGGGATATTTCCATGCGCTCAGAAAACTGCGATGCGCGCTCCAAGACTGCCTTTGAAGGCACGCGCCGCAAAGGAAAAGCGGCGGCGGTTCAGCTACGCCTGAGTGGAGAGGCGACTGGAAGGGGATGCCAAGGTGAATATGACCGACCGATGTGACTCAGATGCCCTGAACCGGTATCTGGAAGACGAGCTGTCTCCCGAGCCCCGGCGGAGGCTGGGCGCCCATCTGCGGGAATGTGCCAGCTGCCGTTTGGAGCTGACCGAGCTACAAGGCGTCGTGCGTCTGACCCAGCGGCTCGAGATCCCGGTCATGAGCCGATTCCAGGCAGAGGCCCTGGTGCACGGGGTCCGCCGAGGGGTCCGCCAGCGGTACACCTCGAGGTGGGGGAGTTGGACGACTTCTTTGGGCAGTGCGGCCGCAGGCGCCTTCGCGCTGCTCCTGTTCCTGGCTGCCTTTGACCGACTGGCGGGAGGTGAGTCCGATAGCGGGTTGATTACAGCGGATCTGCCGGAGGCCTTTGCCAGCAGTGAAGACGCCGCCGGCGGAGGTCCAACTGCCAGGAGCGCGATGGCCGCCCACGCTTGGTCCAGTATCGAAGTCGACCCGATGGCGGACGAATCCGACGCCCAAGATGCGGAGCTGATCTCCGACATCGATGAGTTCCTCATGAACACCGCTTCGGATGAGGAGCTCCTGATCCAGATGGAGTCTTTGGTACAGGAAGAGGCCCTGTTGGCCTTGCTGACGGAGTATTGAAAAGAGGAAGCTGACCATGCTCAAGTCACTGTTCATGACGGTATCCGTCCTCCTCCTGGCTGCTTCGCAGGTGGCGGGACAACACCCCGAGGGAGAGGCGCGTTTTTCCGCTAAAAGAATGGAGCTTCTGCGTCTGTGGCGACTGGTCGACGAACTGCGGGTCGACGAAGCGCAGGCAGAGAAGCTGTTCCCGTTGTGGAGCCGGCAACATCGGCAACGTCGGGAACTGCAAGTCGAGAGGAAGGCGTTGACCGAGGAACTCCGCGACCTCCTCGACGGCGACGACGTCGAGGAGGGTGCTCTTGAGAAGCACATTGCCCAGATCCGGGATCTCGACAGGAAGAGAGGGGCGTTGGAGACGGCCACCAACGACGAACTGACCAAGCTTTTGAGCACCCGTCAGCAGGCCCGACTCCTCCTCTTCGGCCAACAGTTTCGCGGGGATCTCAAAGAGATCATTCAGGGGTTCCGCGGTCGCAGTTCGGGTCGGCGGGGTGCACCTGCCGGCCGGGGAGAGCGACGCCTACCGCCCTGGGCGGAGTAGGCGCAAATCCCGCGGATCGCACTGCTGGGCCGCTCGTCCAAGAGGTCCGTGACTGGAATCCTCTCTGAGGCCTGCGCACGCTCATGCGCTCAGGGCTCGCAGATGGGCATCTACCGAAGCCGCCGTCGCCTCCAGGTCGTAGCCCCCTTCCAGCAGCGATACCAGGCGGTTTCCGCACAGATCGGCGGCCATCGCCATCACCTGAGTTGTCAGGCTCTCAAATCCTCCCACCGTCATCTCCATGCCGCCGAGCGGGTCGGACAAATGGGCGTCGAATCCGGCGGAGAGAAGGATGAAATCGGGGCAAAAAGTCTCCAGCGCCGGTCTGAGCACCTCGCCAAAGAGGCGCACATACTCGTCGTCTCCGCTTCCGGCTGGCAGCGGTACGTTGAGCGTGGTGCCCAAGCCCTCTCCTACGCCGCATTCTGAAGGGGATCCCGTACCCGGGTAGTGGGGAGCCTGGTGAACGCTGAAGTAGAACACAGAGGGATCGCCGTAGAACGCGTGTTGAGTGCCATTGCCGTGGTGCACATCCCAGTCCAGCACCGCGACGCGGGCGATTCCGTGACGGTCCTGCAGGTAACGGGCCGCGACTGCCACGTGGTTTATATAGCAAAAACCCATGGCCATGCTCGCCTCGGCGTGATGCCCAGGTGGACGATGGGCGCAGAAGGCATTATCAGCCCGACCGGCCGCGACTTCGTCGATGGCGACCTGGACGCCTCCGCAGGCGCGAAGAGCACATTCGTAGGTGGCAGGCGAGATCACCGTATCCGCGGTGGTGGCGGCTGACATCAGGCGTATACCTTCGATGTACGAGCTCTCGTGTACGCGCTCGAGGCTTGCAATACTCGCGGCTTGCGGATTCATCCGGAGCAAACCATTCAAAGTTCCACCTCTGTTCAGGCGCTCCAGGAGGGCGATGAGTCGGCCCGGCGATTCGGGATGCCCGGAGCCGGCGTCGTGCTCCAAGAAAACCTCGTCGTACACGAAGAGGGTTCGGCTCATGGACCGCTCTGCCCCTGTCGATCCGCCATGACCTGTCGGATCGCCTGCCTGCCAAGCCTTCGAATGTCCTCCTGGATGTCCGTCGACCCCAGTTCATCCCAGTCACACCACCTGGAGCCAGTAGCCTCGAGGTCATCTATTTTCTCGTCAGCCCCGCCTATCACGCGGGCAAAGTAAATCAGGTCAATGTGCTGGTGTCCTGCTGAAATGTCCTCTAGTAGAATGCAGACAGGGCTCTGCAAAACCTGCACCGAGCCCCACTTCTGTCTCTTTCCCAGGATCTCGACTTCCAGGCCCGTCTCCTCCACCACCTCTCGGACGGCAGCGTCTTCGGGCAACTCGTCCGCATCGATGTGTCCACCCGGTGGAAACCATGCCTGTAATTTCCTGTGCCACAACAACAACGTCCTCCCCTGCCTGACAATGAAAGTCGTCGAAGTGAAGTCTCTGGTAGTGATATCAGTTCCCATGGCGAGCAATATACAGGCACGGTGAACGGCAGGGCAAGACACAGCCCGGGAGGAGTCGGTAGGGGATAGGGGTCAAATGTTGGTCGCTGATGCCGATAATAGCGTGTACGCGGTGGACTGAAGGCGTGACTTGGGCACCTCAAGGCGGCCCGGAAATTGCTTGACAGTCCTATTTCACCGGAGTTATACTAATAAGTTCAATTGGATCATAGCTAGGGAACCTCTTGCGTCATAGGTCTTTATCTATTCTCTCAAAAAGCGGTAGTGATGGCTCTCCTCTATTCTCCTTCGCGGCGCGGCGGGTCCAGTCTCCTCGCTCACGGATCTGGCTCACGCGGCCAAGCGACATGAGCGTCCAACTCAAGCTGTCGCCCGAGCCCTCTGCCGATGTCATCCTCCTGGATACCAACGTGCCGGAGCCCATCATCTGGCCAGTCGCGGGGGGGAAGGGCGGAACGGGCAAATCCACCCTGACCGCTAATATCGGTGTGGGACTGGCCCTGTTAGGGTACAAAGTCGTCCTCGTCGATTGCGATCTGGGTGGATCCGATCTTCACCTTTTCTTTGATCAGATATCACCTGAGCGAAGTCTGAGCAACTTCCTTACCAAGGAGGTTCGCTCGCTTGAGGAAGTGCTGCTGCCCACGCCGAACGCGAATCTTCATCTCGTTTGCGGGGGCAACGATCTCGTGGGCATGGCGAATCTATCCTTTATGGCCAAGGCAAAGCTCCTGCGCCACATTCGTTCGCTTGACGCCGACTACATCCTCATCGATCTGGGAGCGGGCTCCGCCTACAACACCATCGACTTCTTCACTCTCTCCAACAGCGGCATCATCGTGTGTACACCCGAACCCCACGCCCGGGTCGACGCCTACGGCTTCATCAAGAATACTGTATACAGGATGCTTCGACGGCATTTCAAGAAAGCATCGCAAGTGAGCGACACCATCGCCGACTTTTCCCGTCAGGCCGGTAGAAAGAGCGGCAAAGTAGAGCATCTGCTCGACTCTATCGCGGACCTAGACCCGGGGCTGGCCCAAGAGGGTCGAGAACTCCTGCGGGAATTCCGCCCCAAGCTCCTTCTCAACAGGGTGCGGAACAAGCGGCATATTGCCGAGGCGCGACGTTTCCTGGCGCTGGTGGAGGAGTATCTCTCGATTCGACTCGATTACGTAGGTTACGTGCGCAACGACGACAAGATCATGGACGCTTGCGATCGGCGTCGCCCCATGCTCCTGCACGCCCCAAAGTCATCGGCGTCGATGGATGTTTTCAGCGTGCTTATGGGAGGACTGCAGGTCCCGGATCGGCTTCACCGATTCTCCGCCCAGCAGCACCGCAAGCTAGCTCAGGTAGCCAAGTCGGAGGCGAAATTCTGGTGATGGACCCCTGTGGGCCCCCTGGCCTGGCAACCATAGCGCGTGGTTTAGGAGGCCACGCGGATCATGCCGTTTGCGTGGCCAACACAAGCAGACTTGGCCGCCCAGGAACCCGCATACCCGCAACGGTGCGCAGAGTAACTTTGAGCCCCGAGCCTCTGTGAAGGAAGCCTGGACCAAGGGCTCCTTGCTAGAGCGAGCTGCCCTGAAGTTGAGACGCCGCGCTCATCATCGCACCGGCGAAGTCCTAGACATCTTCACCGAAATTCGCCAGGCCGCGAAGATCCTCATTTTCCCCAACGACCGCGTTGGGGGACTGTTTCTTGGCACCCCCGTATACAAGACGGTGCGCGAGCACTACCCCGGCAGGTCAATCCACCTTTTTGCCGACCCCGCCAAGGCCGATCTGGCGCGCCAGATCCCCTATGTCGATGAGGTCGTCACCGTGGAGCCGCTGCAACCGGTGTGGAGTTCCGCATTTTCGCGAATTACCGCTCATCTGCAACGCCAGGAGTTTGACCTGGCCTTCTGTCTCGGCGTCGACTGCAGCTTTACACTCGCCCAGATCTGCGGTGCTTCGGGTGCACGTCTACGGGTGGGCTTCAAGAGGGTGGGCATAGAGCCCTTCAATATCGAAATCATCCCTCAGCCAGGGGTAGTGGTGTATGAAGGGGACCAGTGCTTCAATATGCTCCGCCTTCTAGGGCTCGAAGGCGGCGGCGAAGTGAGGTGGCGCCTTGGGGAGGATCAGGCACGAAAAGTGCGCACTCGATATCTGCATGGCGAATTCGGCCGCAACCATATCATCGGCATCGACCTCGCTGGTGGCGAGGGACGCGGATTGTCGAGCCGGCAACTGGACGATATCGTTGGACGCGTCGTCGAGCACGGAGCACGGGCTGTCCTCTTTTTTGGTCTCGCGCAAAGGAAAAAGGTCACCTACCTTAAGGAGACCTACGGCAGCCGTGTCCTCCCCTTCGAGCAGCAGGATATGGCGGGCGCTGCGGCCCTGTTGGAAGGTTGCGTGGCCCTGATCTCCTGTAACACCGATCTACTGCACCTGGCCATCTCCCTGCGGGTTCCCGTGATCGGCATCTTCGATGAAGACCCCCAGCGCTGGATCTCCCCTCGGAATGAACTGGTGAGCGCCGTTCGGGCCAGCGACGTTCGCGGCGTGAGTATCTCGCAGGTTGCTCAGGCGCTCGATGGGGCTCTGAGTCAAGACGCGGCGACCACATTCGCCTGAGTTGTCTAAATCGAGACGGCGAACGGGCGCGAGCCGCCGAGCGGATTATCTGGAACGGGATTAGGTAGGAGCTTCCAAAATGGAAGAGATGGTGGAACCCGATCGCACGATCATGATCGTGTCGATAGTCGGACTGGTGATCATTTGGGGCAGTGTGGCTTACCACAAATTTGTTCAGGGCGGGAGTACGGGGGCGAACGAGGGCTCCGAGCCAGCGGCAGGGGCCGTAGAGGCGGATACCGGTGTCAGCGACAGTAGAGGAAATCAGACCACGGCCGGGCAGCAAGTTGAGCGACCACGGAAAAAGGGCAAAAAGAGTGCCGGTAAGAAGCCGAAGAGAAAAGGCTGACTTCCCAGTGTGGTGTAAAATATGGTGACTGAAGTCGTCATGCCCAAACTGGGCCTTACCATGGAGATGGGCACCATCGGCGCCTGGCTCGTGTCCGAGGGGGGGGAGGTGTCAAAGGGATCTCCTCTACTCGAGGTGGTGACGGACAAGGTGACGATGGAGGTTGAGTCTCAGGTCTCCGGTGTCCTCCGAAAGATCCTCGTCGCGGCAGGTGAGGAGGTGCTGGTGGCGACTCCCATTGGGATCATCGGCGGGGCAGACGAGGAGATCGGGGCTGTGTCCCCAGACATCGGGACCCCAGACATCGGGACCCCAGACATCGGGACCCCAGACATCGGGACCCCAGACATCGGGACGGTAGATTCGGGTAGTGGGCCTCAGTCAGCTGATGTCGCGCGGGTGGCGGTACCCCGGTCGATCCCGGATCCCGCGCCGTCTGGGCGGCGAGGTGTCGCCACCGCAAGGCCTCATCGGGCGTCGCCGAAAGCTCGGAAGATGGCCGCTGAGAGCGGTCTGGATCTCGCCGCAATCGTCGGGACCGGAACAGGTGGGCGTATCGTCAGCGCCGACATTGCAGCCTATCTGGCTGATGCGCCCAGTGGGCGTCCAGGGTCGATTCCATCAGCGGCGCTCAGCCCGGAAACCGCATCTGATGCCGGCGAGCGGGCGTCCGCCTCCGAGGTGGCCGAGATCGTGGAGCTCACTTCCGCCCAGCGGCTGGCGGCTCAAAGACTCACCGAAAGCTCCCGGGAAATTCCTCATATCCACGTGTCGATGGAGGTCTCCGCTGGCTGGCTGGTTAAGTTCCGCGAGGGATTTTCGGACGATGGTACGAAAGTCTCCTACAACGACCTGATACTCAAGGCGACGGCGAAAACACTGTCGGAGTTCCCCCGTTTCAACAGTCTCTTCATAGAGGGTCAGGTGCACCAGTTCCGGAAGGTGAACCTGGGAATAGCCACCGACACGCCGGTGGGACTGATGGTTCCGGTATTGCGCGATGTGGCCGACCTGTCGGTGACGGAGATAGCGCTGGAATCTGCGCGTCTGGTCGACCTTGCGCGACACGGGCGACTCACCCTGGCCGACGTCGAGTCCGGTACTTTCACGGTGTCGAACCTGGGCATGTTTGGCGTGTCGAGTTTTTCCGCCATCATCAATCCACCTCAGGTGGCTATTCTCGCGGTTGGGTCGGTCGAAAACCGCGTTGTAGCCGTACGCGGGGACGCTCTGGCGGCGAGACCACAGCTGACGCTCAATCTCGCTGCCGATCACCGGGCGGTGGACGGTGCCATGTGCGCCCGTTTCCTGCTTCGGTTGAAGGAAGTGCTGGAGTCACCCAGCCTCCTGGCCTGACGGTCCACTCCCTTTCCATTTCCGCAAAAGGCCATGTCCGCAGAGCCAGCGAAGCCAGGCCCTTCCGGATTTCTGGATTCTCGACTTCAGGCGATCCAGGAAATCGTCCGAACGACCTACGAGCACCCATCAATAGTCTCTCGGTATACCACGGTAGGGCTGTGGCCGGCTGAAGAGATCCTCATTCTCGATTTCGTACCTGAGGGGGCGCGAATACTCGACCTCGGTTGCGGTGCCGGTCGGACCTCGGTGGCCCTGGCGGCGATGGGACTGGAAGTGGTTGGGATCGACATCAGCGATTCCATGGTGCAGGCGGCGCGTGAGCAGGCTCGGCTCGCCGATGTCAGTGCATCATTCCAGGTCATGAATACAATGGCGCTGGACTTTCCCGATAACAGCTTCGATGTTGCCCTGTACTCGTATAACGGCATCGAGCTCCTGCCCGGAGTGAGAGGGAAACGACTCATGTTCGAGGAAGTGGCCCGGGTGCTCAGGCCGGAGGGTCGGCTCATCTTCTCCTCCCATTCGTCCTTCGCCGTAAATGCCTACGCGGCGATGCGGCTGTCCGCCTTCCTCAAGCTTTGCGCGGGTCGGCTCCTTGGGGTTCCGGTGAGAGAGCGGGAGTTGGGAGAGCGCTTCATCGACGCCGATTGGGAAGAGGCCAAGTATCTCCAGATTCTGCCGCCGTCGATGCTGAAGCGGATGGCTGCGGCTCACGGGCTCGAGACGGTATACTTCAATACCCGTGGTCGCATTGAGTCGGGCAGGAACTTCGGCTTCAGGGGGCATTTCGAAGACGGCGAGCGGTTCTATGTGTGCCAGGCTGCAAGTACTTAAAAAACTTGAGGGTTGGA